>Ga0316628_100002136_pt1 | contig 14472 bp, 12 predicted proteins | sample OWC_Aug_M2_C1_D5_FD_207648 | JGI IMG/M metagenome (GOLD analysis project Ga0316628, IMG submission 207648) | Wetland soil microbial communities from Old Woman Creek delta, Ohio, United States - OWC_Aug_M2_C1_D5_C | ecosystem: Environmental > Terrestrial > Soil > Wetlands | place: USA: Ohio... | reverse complement strand
TTGGGCAATAAGGAAAAAATGGGCAATTTTTAGCTCAGAAAACAACACTCTCCAAATAACAGAAACGTTGCTTCACCAAACAGTTATCCCTGAAGGCTGTGACGAAACCCTTCTCAAATACCTGAACCACAAAAAACAAGCATCCCAAGAAGACCTAAGCCCAGAACTAAAAGCCGCGATTGAGCAACTTAAAAAACGCAAACTCTTAACGGTGGAACCCAAAACCAAACGAGTCCTGCAAATCACAGTGAAAGGCAAAACAGCCCAAATACAAGCCGAAACCGCACCCCAAGAAGTCACCCAACTCAGTCCCGATCTCATAATCACTGGCAAATGGCACACCTCAAAACTCCAAAAATACAATATTAAAGCGCCAGTAGCGAAAACTTGGCCTGGCAAAAAACACCCATACCTCGCCTTCATAGACGAACTTCGCTCAAAACTAGTGACGTTAGGCTTTAAGGAAATGACTGGCACATGCGTGGAAACCAGTTTCTTTAACTTCGATGCACTGTATGTTCCACAAGACCATCCTGCACGTGAACCCAGCGACATCTACTACATTAAAGACCTACAACATGGCGATATTAGCCGATACGTCAAAGTGGCTGAGCACGTGAAGGAAACCCATGAGAATGGCTGGAAAACGGGTTCAACAGGCTGGCAATACAAGTACTCCTTTGACATTGCCGAGCGACTGATTTTGCGGGGACACGGCACATGCCTCAGCGCAAGAACGCTGGACAGCAAAAACCTGGAAGTTCCAAGCAGGTACTTCTCGATCGCGCGTGTTTACCGCCCAGAAATCACTGACAAAACCCACCTATCAGAATTTAACCAAGTGGAAGGTATAATCGTTGATGAAGCTTTAACCCTCAAAGACCTTTTGGGTGTACTTGGCAAATTCGCCATGGAAATCGCAGGAGCAGACAAAGTCCGCTTCAAACCCGACTACTTCCCATTCACCGAACCCAGCGTGGAACTATCTGCTTACAAAGAAGGCTACGGTTGGATAGAATTCGGCGGCTCAGGAATCTTCCGCCCAGAAGTCACAATGCCATTCGGAGTAAAGGTGCCTGTGATTGCTTGGGGACTTGGTGTTGACCGCTTGTTTATGATGCGTGCAGGCATTGACGATATTCGCATGATTTTTAGCCAAGACCTTAATTGGCTACGCAAAAAGCAGGTGGCCTAAATATGCCCACAATCGACGTAGACTACGCTGATCTGCAATGTTTACTCAATGTCGAATTGAACAATGACACTGAAAAACTAGATGATATTCTCGCTTTCATAAAGGGTGAAGTTAAGGCCTTCAACCAGAACGAGGGCACAGTCAGCATGGAAATGAAAGATACCAACCGTCCTGACCTTTGGAGCGTTGAAGGCTTAAGTCGGGCATTGCGCGGTTACCTCAATCAAGAAAAAGGTATCAAACAGTACGTTGCAGGGGAATCAATCGCAGAGGTTAATGTTAGTAAAGCGTTATGGAACATCCGTCCCTACATTAGCTGTTCAATAATCAAAAACATCTACTTAACCGACAACACGATTAAAGGAATCATGCACCTTCAAGACAAGCTTGACCAAACCTACGGCAGAAACCGCCAGAAAACCTCCATCGGCATCTACAATTTCGACTTAATCAAGCAACCAATCAATTACACCGCAGTAAAACCCACCGATGTCAGTTTTGTTCCCTTAGGATTTACGGAAAAAATGACCCTTGATGAGATTTTAGAACGACATCCGAAAGGCATAGATTACAGTCACATAGTCAAGAAGAATCCGCTTTACCCGATGTTGTTTGACTCGCAAGGCAAAGTACTATCCTTTCCGCCAATCATTAACTCGAATGATTTAGGCAAGATAACTGAGGAATCAAGGAGTCTGTTGGTTGAAGTCACGGGCACACAGCAGCAAACTGTACTAAACACACTCAACTTGGTTACGTTGGCGTTGATTGATCGTGGAGGCAAAGCGTACCGTGCAACCGTGCATTATCCCCAAAACAAAGTTTACCCAGAAAAAACCGTTTTCACGCCGAATTTTGAAAATAAGCACTTTACATTAAGCATAGAAGAAACAAATCGCCTGTTGGGCTTAAAGTTAACCGCCGAACAAATCAGCCAGCAACTCCTTACAGCAGGATTAGGCGTCGACAAAGTGTCACACGACGACTTAGACGTCCTGGTGCCATGTTACCGTGTTGATGTCATGCACCAAGTTGACCTCATTGAAGACATCGCCATCGCTTATGGCTACAACAACATTGAGCCTATTTGGCGCGAGCTGCCCACAACTGGACTTGCAAAACCTGACCAACACTTTGTCAATGTTGCACGTGAACTCATGATTGGCTTAGGCTACCAAGAAATCCTCAGCTACACACTGACAAGCCCTGAGAACCTTTTTGGCAAAATGAACGTTCCAAGAGGCAAGATAGTGGAGCTTGCTAACCCCAAAGTAGTTACAATGACTTGCTTGCGCAACTGGCTGCTTCCTAGTATAATTGAGTTTCTCAGTGTCAACCAATCGGTGGAGTTTCCGCAAAAAATCTTTGAACTAGGCAAAGTTACAATAGTTGATGGAACAAAGGAAACTCGAACAAGAGATGAGGATTGGCTTTCGGCGGCAACTTCTCACGCAAGCGCTAATTTTAGTGAAATAAAATCGTCCCTAGACTCGTTTATGGGCAATTTAGGCTTGAACTGGCAAATTGAAGAAACGACTCATCCTAGCTTTATTGAAGGCCGGGTTGGCAAAGTTACAGTTGGTAGCGTTGAGGTTGGCGTTATCGGTGAGGTTAGTCCTGTGGTACTCGAGGCTTGGAAGCTTGAGAATCCAGTGGCTGCTTTCGAGGTTAAGTTTGAGGAATTGATTGCTATTAAAATGAAAAAGTAAATTTCAACTGGTCTGCTGCTGGTAATTGACTCTACGATTTTGCCGCTTTTCTTACAAAGTATTTTCCATAATATTATCTTGCACTTTCTTTATCACAGTGCCATCAACACCTAAGTTTTTAAGCAGCTTGTACAGTTGTTCTGCGTCGACGTGCTTACAGTTTTGACTCATACAAACATATGTTTCTGCTGAAAACTTGGAAGTTATTCCACCGCACTCACGACAATTCTTGAACAAAATAGCAGCCCTCAAAATAAACTAAGGCAACGATAGCATTAATTCTTTATCCCTCATCAGAACCACGAGAGAGTTCCTTTTCTTCTTGCAGTTTTAAGACACCAATAGTAGATTGCGTAGCCCAGTGGCACAATAATCGCGCACATTAACCCTAAAATCAAAAGGTCTGGCAGGATCTGAGGGATTGTCCAGCCTGTAAGCATAAGCCTGATGCTAGTAAAGAAGTAATATTGCGGAACCACATACGAGATAGCTTGCAACTGAACTGGCATGACCTGTGGCGGAAACAAAACATTGCCAAATAGGCTAGTGGCTATGGTGATTAGTGCGGTTACTGGATCTCCTTGTTTGGTTAGGATGAGGATTCCTGCGCCAATCATGCTGAACCCTATGAATGTGCCGATGCCTAATGCTAAAACGATTATTGTTCCAACGATGTTTATGCTTAAGGTTACCCCGAAAACGAACACGCCAATCGCTAGGTAAATAACGACAACAGCTGTGCTCCAGATGAAACCCCAAAGCGAACTTCCAACAATAAACGTTGTTAACCCTGTTGGCGAAACCAATACTTCTTCGAGTGCCCACGGATTAATTGTTTTTTGGATTAGCGTGAGGCTTTGGGCTAGGTAGCTGTTGAAAGCTAAGCCGATGAGCAAATATGTGGTCAAGTTCATGTTGTACATTTGCAGGACGCTTTGCATGGTTGCGTTTGAGCCAAGATACGCGAAGGATAATGCGCCGAAAAGCGCTGTCATCACAAGGATGAGTATGTTGGTTTTGTAGGTGGAGAAGCTAATGATGTCGCGTTTCATGAAATAGTAGATTTTTTCCAGCTCAGCGCTCATAGCTGGGCCTTCCTTGTTAACTCTATAAATGCATCTTCTAAGGTGGGTTCTTCTCGTTTGAAATTCACAAGCCTAATCTTCTGCTCAAAGAGAAAATCAAAGATTGGCGGAAGCTGCTCAACACTTTTCAGTTCAAGACACAAGCCCTTTTGGTTTGGCAGAGCTTCCCCGTTGTTTTCAGTAAGGTTGATTACCCCTTCTACGGAACGCAACCGCTCGATTTGCTGTGATGTTATGTCTTCAACGATGAGGAAGATTTGCTCTTCTTTTTTGATTTTTTCCCTTAGCGCGTTGGGTGTGTCGGAGGCGATTATTGTTCCATGGTTCAGGATGCCGATTTTGTCGCAGATTTGTGCAGCTTCTTCAATGTAGTGGGTTGTGTAGAGGACTGTTTTGCCGCTTCCTTGGCTGACTGTGTTCTTTATGAATTCCCGGATGTTTCTTGATGAAGTTGCATCTAAACCTGTTGTGGGTTCATCGAGTAGCAGGATTGGCGGATCAGGCAGCAGGGTTCTTGCCAATGAAAGTTTGCGTTTCATTCCACCAGAGTATTTCTGGTAGAGGTCAAAGGCGCTGCTTTCTAAGCCGACTAGTTTTAGGACTTCCATGATGCGTTCGTGCCGTTTCTGCCTAGGCACATTATAGATAGCGGCGAAGAATTCGAGGTTGCGGTAGCCGTTGAGTCGCCAGAAAAATCCTCTTTCCCCAACGCTGAAGAGTGTACCAAGTGAACGTTTTACTTGCATTTGTTGCTTGATTATGTCGTAACCGTTGATTTTGGCGGTTCCACCGTCTGGCGGAAGAAGTGTACAGAGCATTTTGACAAGGGTGGTTTTTCCTGCACCATTTGGTCCCAATAATCCGAAGAGTTCGCCTTTTTTTATTTCAAGGTTCAGGTTATCTATGGCGTTTATGGTTATGGTTTTTTTGCGTTGGAAGAGTGCGGTGCGGTTGTTTTGGATTTTTGACTTGAATGTCTTGGTTAGGTTTATTGTTTGTATGGCGTTTTCGTTTTGCAACCTTAAACCTCTCTGTTTTCATGGCAGTTGGAAGTTTTAATGCCGAAAGAAATGACAAGTATAATTCAGTTAGCGGTGATGCCGCAATTAAGGATTTCGAAAATAAAGTACTGTTGCACTCTGAGGTTAGGGGAACCGTTAAACTTTGACCTGTTTGGTACCAGAACTCTAATATTTTAATAAAATTCTTCTGATAACAGCATCTCTGGAGTGCACAAAGTGGCAAACACGCAAGAGTACAAGGCGGATTTTCCTGCCGAAATAGTCAGGGAAGGCAAAGTCCAAGTCCTAGTGCCCAAACTGAAAGCGTATGGTGTCGTGCCCTCCGATTATGCACCCTCTAGAGCTCCAGTATTCTACAATCCCATCATGGAGTTCAACCGTGACCTTACAGTTTTGGCGTTTAAAGCTTACCAACACACCGTTAACCACGAAATCAGCATTTGCGAGCCGCTGACAAGCCAGGGCATCCGAGGAATCCGTTATGCCGTCGAAATCGAAGGGGTAAAGAGGGTCTTGCTAGCCGACATAAACAGACGCGCCTTCGAACTGGCCAAACATAACATTGAACTAAACAAGTTAGAAGACAAAATTATCCTAAAACACAAAGACGCTAACTGTGTGCTAAGCTGCAACGCCTCATCGAAAAGACGCTTTGACATTATAGACATCGACCCGTTCGGCACCCCGGTCCCGTATTTGGATTCAGCGTTTCGAGCCTTAAGAAACAAGGGTTTGCTCGCAGCTACGGCGACGGATTTGGCGCCTCTCTGTGGTGTTCATGCGAAGGCGTGCGTGCGTAAGTATGGTGGCAAGCCGTTGCGTACTGAGTATTGTCACGAGTTGGCGGTGCGCTTGTTAGCTGGCTGCATGGCATCTTTGGCGGCGAAACATGACATAGGAATGCGTGTTATATTTAGCCACAGCAGTGACCATTATATCCGTGTCTACGCGCAAATTGCCTACGGTTGCAAAAAAGCAGACGAGAGCCTCAAAAACACAGGCTACATTCTACATTGCTTTAGTTGTCTGCACCGAGAAATCCAGCGCCAACCGTTTGTCAAGGACCAATGTCCTGAATGCGGTACAAAAATGGAGCATGCTGGACCACTATGGACAGGCAGCATCGCTGATGAAGCATTTGTTATCCAAATGATCGCGGAGAACCAGAAAACCTCCTTCAGGAACAACGCCAAAATCACTAAACTTCTCTCACTAGTCAAGACGGAAGCGTCGGCACCTGCAACTTACAACGTAATTGACAAGTTGAGCGGAAAGTTAAACCTGCCCGCGCCAAGCGTCCAAACCTTCCTATCTACGCTCATCAACAACGGTTTCCAAGCGGTGCCAACACACTTTAACACCAGAGGCATAAAAACAAACGCACCGGCCCTAACAATGCACAAGCTCCTCAAAGACATGGTTACAGCCAAATAAACAGTCGCTTTTCAAATACAGAAAAGTTTTAAGTATTTACAAAAAATCCCAGCGGGGCACTTTTGATTAGAAGTTCCTACTTTAGGAGCCTTAAGTCGGCAACAAAAGTTTAAAGAGCAAAACCCGCTGTTTCTCTAAACAGAAGCGTGAACATCTTGAATGACAAAATTGCAGTTATAGGCGCTGGCATGATGGGCGGTGCCATAATAAAAAGCCTAATCAAAGGCAATTACGGAGGCAAAATAACAGCCGTCGACATAGTACCAGAAAAGCTCAAAGGCCTCGAAGCACTCGGGGTTCAGGTTTCTTCAGACAACCGCAAATCAACAAGCGACTCAGATATTGTTTTCATTATTGTTAAGCCAGGCAACGTAGAAAAAGTTCTTAAGGAAATCGGCAAGGAAATCAAAGGCAAACTTCTCATCTCCGTCGCTGCAACTGTGCCCTTAAAATTTCTGCGAAAGAACGCACCGGATGCGCGGATTGTACGGATAATGCCTAACCTTGCCGCTTTGGTGCAGGCGGCTTACACGGCATACTGCTGTGAAGACAACGTGACAGCGGAGGATAAGGAGAAGGTTAAGACTTTGCTTAATATGATGGGCATTAGCGACGAGATTGATGAAAAATACATGGATGCAATCACGGCGGTCAGCGGCAGCGGACCAGGCTACCTCTCCATCATTGTCGAAGCATTAATGTACGCCGGATTGAAAGTTGGCTTGCCAAGAAACATTGCTCTCACCGCTGCGGCGCAATCAGTGATGGGCACAGGTAAACTCATAATCGACCTCCATGAGGACCCAGCCAAAATCAAAGACATGACCACGACACCAGGCGGAACAACCATCGAAGCAATCTACCAAATCGAACAAAGCCAAATTCGCTCAGCCATGATACGTGCCATCGAAGAAGCCACCAAAAAAAGCCAAACCATCCGAGAAAAACTAAACTTAAACTAGGAAAGCCAATGTTTAATTCAGCAATTTTTGATTGGGACGGCACCTTAGCTGATACCCGCCAAGTCATAGTCATTTCATTCCAAAAGGCACTGGATAAAATTAGCTGTCAAGTTAACAGCGAATACATAGAACGCCGCATCGGCATTGGAGCAGCAGAAACCTTTCGCGAAATCCTGCGATCAGCAAAAGTACCGTTTGATGAAAAATTAATTCAGCAGCTAATTGAATGGAAAATTCAGCTTGAAATCGAACTAACAGGACAAGTCAAGCTCTTTGAGGGCGCAAAAGAACTACTCGAAGCGCTGCATGGCAAGGTCAAGATGGGTCTGGCGTCTATGAATAACCGCGCTGTCATCAAGCACATGTTACAGGCAAACGGCATCGAAGAGTTCTTCCCTGTGGTATTAACAGCTGAATCGATTTCACATTCTAAGCCTAACCCTGAAATTTTCCTTAAAACCGCCCAGCAACTAGAAAGCCGGCCAGAACGCTGCGTGGTTTTGGAGGATTCAATTTTCGGTGTTAAAGCTGCCAAATCAGCGGGTATGGGCTGTATCGCTGTCACGACAGGCGTGTACTCTATGCAGGAACTTGAAGCTGAAAAACCAGATCTAATCGTTAAAACACTAAAAGACCCGAAAATCGTCTGCTTTGTTTTGCGCTAATAAGTTGTTGTGGTAGTGCAATAGCAACCACATAACTTTAAGACTATTTCAAATAAATAATAAATCACTGCTCAAGTGTTGAGGGAAAAGATTCTTGAAGAATTTGTTATCAAACAAAAAAACCAAGCCGTCAATCTTTCAAGTTTTATTGCTGCACAACGACGACAGCGATGACGTTGAGGTACAAGAAGCAAACCAAGTAGACTTCATGCAAGTCAAGGAGCATCTAAACAATGGGGGCTCCGTCTTTATAACCAGCCAAGGCTCGCAGAAAACGCTCTATCCCAAAGCCAAAGCACAGCTTAACTACAGCAAATCAAGAAAAACCTATGGTTTCCTCTTCCGGCAGCACCTGAGAAGTTCATGACTGTGTGGCGTGCATCCAGATTAAAATTCCCTTTACCCCCTCTCTCTTCCGTATTTTTTGGGTGCACGTCACTCCCACTAATTTATTATATTACGCTAAGAGATAACTTGCTGTTTTTTCCTCAAAACCTTAGGCACATAACCGCACCGTGGATCAGAACCAAAAATATCGCCCGTATAATAGAGTGCTGCTGAACGGCAGCCCCCACAGAGTTCTTTGTATTCGCAGAGGCCACATTTGCCTTTGAGGTTGCTTTTATCTTTGATTTTGCTGTAAAACTCGCTACTCTGCATGATATCCCAAATTTGGTTTAGCGACGTGTCTTTGATATTGCCTATCGTGTAGGCATCGTTATAGCTGCATGGGATAGCATCTCCAGTTTCGGTTATGCTTAAGAATTTGCCAAAGAAACATCGTCCCAAAAAGAAGTTGTTGTACCAGTTGTCAAAGTCTGGCATGCCGCGCTGTTTGGCAACTCGTGCATAGAAGGGAATGTAAATGTTGATGCCTGGTTTGCCATTGTATCTCTGCGTTAAATCATAGAGTTTGTTGCATACCCATTCATACTGCTGCGGCGTTGGATCAGCTTTGAGGGCACTTTTGTCACTGCTGTAAGGGATGAACCCATGAAAGACAACCCAGCGCGCCTTGTACTGTTTGGCTAATTCAAGCACGTGAACCATGTCTTCCTCATTCACGTTGGTTATGCCATGTGGAGCGTTGGCGAATGTGTAAACAAGACAGTTAAGCAGTTTCTCTCGTGAAAGCTTCTCTATGGCTGAAACCGCAGCATCGTAAGAGCCCGCTCCTCGGATAGTATCGTCCGTTTTTTTTGCGCCGTCGATGCTAATGGAGATCTTTGTTTGATTTTTTACTATGTTTTCAAGGGCTTCCTTGTCCATGAGGCGTCCGTCAGAAATTATGCTCGTGCTCAAACCCACCTTCGTCGCATAACCAAGCACTTCGAAGATGTCCTTTCGCAGAAACGGTTGCCCACCAGTGATTCCGAAAAAAGTCGCACCGAAATCTGAAATTTTGTCTACCATTTTTTTGGCGGTTGTTGTGTCAATTTCATTTGGAACCGCTGTTTTGCCTGCTGAGATGCAGTGGACGCAGTTGCTGTCGCAGGCGTATGTGCATCGCCATGGAACAATGAAGAGGGGACCTTTAGATTTCACGATTAGTTCTCCAAATGGGCTTTCTGTTATTTGAAACGGTTTTTTGCTATTTAACGCTTCATATTTAAAAACTAAATTTGCATGCGGAGGTTTGCGAACAGAATTGTTTAATTGGCGCAACCAGCTTTTTTGTGTTGGAGATTTTAATGGCTAAACTTAAAGCAAACGCGAGACTTTTAGAAAATGTTCGTTTACAAACAGACAATGGCCGGGGGCATAATGTTATTTGTGATTTGCCTGTGGCTTCAGGGGGAGAAAATAGTGGTCCAACCCCGCTTGAGTTATCATTGATGGCGTTGGCTGGCTGCGGCGTAATCATCTTCGCAGATGTATGCAAGAACAGCAAAATAGAACCTGGCGACGTTGAGATTGCAGTTGAAGCGGAAAAATTCGCCAATTCGCCAGTGCTAAGCGGCGTCACTATAAAGGTTAACATTGTGTCGAAGACGCGCAAGGCACTAGTTGAAGCTGCTTGGCGAAGAACCGAAGCAGGCTGCCCAGTTCTGTTTGTGTATAAGGAGCAGATTCCAGTTAAGGTTGAAGTTGACATTAAAGGTCAATAACTTTAGTTTTTTATTTTTGTTAACTTTTAGGGGAGATATTTTAGCGTTACGTCCAGCTAGTTACATAATAATAGACTCAGTGCCCCTCAAGAACGAAGAAGCAAAGGCAATGCTTGAGCCGCTTTTCTTAAGGCGTTAAGGTTGAAAAAGCAGGAGTAAAAATGGAGCTAGCTTAGCGAGTTTTCCAAAGCAAACTTAAGGTAACCGCTAATCTTTTTTATTGTTGAAACGGACAACGCCGCTATGGTTAGCAGGTTTTGTCCGATAACTGTGCAAACAAAAGAAGCTTTGCCTTTCCGCGAAGTAGCGAAGATACTATAGGCGGCAAGGTTCTAAAAGTAATGCCCTTTTTGATTCAACCGTTTTTTGCAAAGTCTTTTAAGGAATATCCAGTTATCGCCTAATGGGAGAGGAAGAAGAACGGAGGACGAGCAATATTATTTTATTCAGCGGAATTGTAACCATCCGAAGAAACAATTGTACAAACAGAAACGCTTAGATATCCTAAATGGCTTTGAGCTAACTTTCACTCGGTGCCTCAACTGCCACAAAATCCTCGGTTTAGAAGCAAGAAAATTCTCCAAACATTAAACTATTCTTTTTTGGCGTAAATGTATAGCTCACCCTGCTTTAATAGATCTAAAACTCGCTGGGTCTGCGTAAATGATAACTTGCAGGTTTTTGGGTCGTTTAAGAACGGCAGCTCGTCTTGTGCGTTCGAGATTATATGGAGGTCTTCCCATGTAACTTTGATATCTTCTGACGGTACTTTTGTGTCAACGTCCATTGCCCACGTGCCTGCGTCCAGTTCTTCGCCACCTTCGGTTAGTGCCGTGAATGGTCCGAGCAAGGACTTATCATCTAAGTTGTAGAGAAAAATTACTGAGCCTTCCTTGATTTCTTCTGTGGGTTTGGTTTTTTCATCTGCACAAGTGTAACGTTTATTGCTAAGGCATTGCTGCTGGGTCGTTTTGGTGCAATAAAGTACGTAGCCGTCATACATTCCTAAAACCTCATCTAGGTTGAGGTTAGGGTGTTTATTTGCTTTTTCTTTTTAAGCCCTGAACCTAGTGTCTGCTCATTCGCGATCGGCGGCTTCTTACGGGAATTTGCGAAAAAGATAAGTGGTGATTCTATTCATTTGTGATGCAAGTTAAGTTGGGGATGTCATCTCTGAAGTGCTATCGCTTTGCCTATTCAAGATTTACAAGAAATATCGCTACACTATTGTTCATTGCTATAGTTTTATTTGTTTTTGTTTCACCCTCGGCGGCTGCTCCTGACCCGCCTTCAATCGAATGGAGGAAAACCCTCGTAGGGTTGCAGGCTAATTCCGTCATCCAGACGTCAGACGGGGGCTATGCCATAGCTGGCGCGGCTTTGTCTTCTGGCGAAGCCACATTAGTAAAGACCGATTCGTCCGGCAACGTACAATGGCAGAAGGCTCTCGGTGATGCAGTATCATTGGCGCAAACAAGTGATTATGGCTACGTACTGTTCTGCGAAAACGGTGACGTAGTCAAAACAGACGCGGAAGGAAATGTCCTTTCAAGTTTCTCCCTGGGGGTAAGTGGGGGGGCTCGGCAAGGAATCATAACTAGTGACGGAACCTACATTGTCGTAGGTAATAGTATCAGAGAAGGTGGAGAGACTTATGCTTGGTTGCGCAAAGTTGACGCTCAAGGCAACATCTTTTGGGACATGAATTTCACGGGCGGCTTTCGTGTTTCTGCTATTGTAAACACTGTTGACCGCGGTTGCGCGTTGGCAGGTAACTGGAAGAATAATTTTTGGCTAGCCCGGCTTGATTCAAACGGCAATCAGCAATGGAGCCAAAACTATGCTTACGGCGATCCCTTAGATCCGCATTTCGTTTACTCCATGGCTAAAACTAAGGATGGGGGATTCATTCTCGCAGGGACCGGAAGGTGGCAATCCAGCAACGGCATGATTCCTTGGCTGATTAAGATAAATTCCCAAGGGTATGAACAATTTAACCTGCCTTACGGCCAATATCCCGATGATAGCTTCAGTGCAATTGTACAGACTGCTGATGCGGGCTACTTAGTTGCTAAACCCGGAACTGCATCGATTATGCGAGCAGATTCTTCTGGTAGCGAACTCTGGCAAATGCCGCTAGACACTTCGGCAATAATATCGCCGTCAGGCTATCCCGCATCATGCTTCATTCCCACGAAGGATGGCGGATACATGATTGCAGGATCAACTTTAGCAAACGCGTTTATGATTAAAATTTCTCCCGAAGCAGACGTTCAGACACCCGTTGTTACGATCTCAAGTCCAAAAAGTAAAACATATGAAACAAGTAACATCCCATTGACGTTTACAGTGAATGGCCAAGCTACCTGGCTCGGCTACACTCTCGATGGCCAGCAAGCGGGGGCGATCACTGGAAATACAACTCTAACTGGATTAACGGTCGGAGCTCACAACCTAACAGTTTCCGCCAGGGATTCAACAGGACTGGTTGGAACTTCGGAAACAATTCTTTTCACGGTAGGGGCTCGCTTCCCAAGTGAAATAGTTTTCGGAGGGGTAGCCATCGCAATCGCCGCTAGCGTCAGTTTTCTGCTTTACTTGAAAAGGCGGAGCCTCTATGATTACAAGAACCGAGGTCTAAAGAGTTTTATGAAGAAACAAAACCTTGTGGAAATTACACAAAACAGGATGGTGTGGACGTTAATTATAATCAGCCTGTGCTTTATCTTGGTGTTTGTTCAGTTTTTCTTTCCCTACGTCTACTATTCGTCTTCGTCTACACGCTCAAACGCACCCTTTGAAGTGGGCGTAACTTATGTCTACGAGCGAGACAATGTCGATCAAATCTACAATGAAGTGAACCACATCAAAGATTTAGGTTTCAAAGTGATTCGGGTTAATCTCGTCTGTGATTCAAATAACCCTAGTGATTACTTGAACACTATTTCTGACGTATTCTTCAGCGCTACTAGGCAACTTGGCATGAAAGTTGCTTTGATAATCAACAATCACAACACCCCCGAGGACATAAATTACCACCTAAGCAAGTGGGGCAAAGACTTAGCATACATTCAAATCCTCAATGAACCCGACGTTGCTTCGTCGTGGGACATGGGCGCCTTATTCACAGATGATGAAGCAGGTTCAAAGTTCGAAGAAATATATGCCATCGTCGAACAGCATCAGCTTTCTGCACAACTCTACACCAATTTCTCCCCAGCCTTCATCGTTAGGACCAACCTTCCTATCCAATTTAGCGAAAATTTAAACTTCGTGGGTTTTGATGTTTTCATGGATTCGCTCCTGACCCTCTCCCCTAACATGATACAGTTTCTTCAAAAGATAACGAATAAAGATGTGGTCATTGCTGAATTTGGAATGTCAACAAACAATGATGCGACTCAGAGCGATTACATAATTAAGGGGCTGAATCTTTTCAGGAACATGGGGCTTAAAGGCTGCTGGTTAGTTTACTGGAATAGCGCCGATAACGATTATGGAATACGCGGAAGATCAACAGAACAGAAAGTAGGTGAATGGATTGCCCAGAACGCTTAAACTGTCTAAACAAGTCTTCATCCACGGCTTAGTAATAACAATTGCATTAGTCGCCATTCAACTGTTACTGGATGTTTGCCAGAACGCGTTCCTGCTCTATATGCCACCCATAGGGTTTGCTATATTCCTAGTAACCATGTTCGCCATCCAACCCATAATTCTCGGCGTATTGAACATAATCGTTCTTCACCGTTTATACAACTGCGAAGGATGGCAGATAGGTTTCTGGCTTAACGGCTTCTTCCTATTGATATTCTTCTCCACAATAAACCTCCTGATACAAACAAGTGCGGGTGTGCCTTTTTCATTAGGGGTCGGGATAGTTGAAGTCTTTTTGCTTGCCTATCCGTTTGGGTATCTGGGAAAATTCAGCAACCGCGGCTGCAAAAGCAGAAACCCTCAGCAAACACCCACAACATAGCCTAACCCAATTCCCAAAAAGCCTTATCCTTTCAGGTAACCGTTCTGGCTCTTCTGCCGCTTACCATCCGAAGCAAGTAAAGAACTGCCCACGTATCAGTGTGCGTTAGCATCTGTGGAGGTTCACCAAAAGCTGACTGAATGCTCTACCTTGACCCAGAGAACCTTCGGCGTTTACTTTCGTTTTGCTCTGACTTTTCAAATCTTTAGTCCCGCACTCTGGAAGGAAAAAGTGGTAACGCAAAAACGAACAATATTTGTGTCCTGAGCGCTAACCTTGCTGACCCTAGCTACAAATAGTCCATCCCATTTTA
>Ga0316628_100002135_pt1 | contig 14474 bp, 8 predicted proteins | sample OWC_Aug_M2_C1_D5_FD_207648 | JGI IMG/M metagenome (GOLD analysis project Ga0316628, IMG submission 207648) | Wetland soil microbial communities from Old Woman Creek delta, Ohio, United States - OWC_Aug_M2_C1_D5_C | ecosystem: Environmental > Terrestrial > Soil > Wetlands | place: USA: Ohio... | reverse complement strand
TCGGGCTGCGTCCAGGCCTTCTCCTCCGCCGACTCAGGCACAGGTTGCGGACCGCCGACGGGATGCTTCTGCGGGGCAATGACGTTGGCGACGATGTTCGTCGGGTTCCGCCTGGGGCTGGGAATAACCTCATATCCGTCCCGGCCCAGCGTCATGCAGCCTTTGGTGCCGTAGAAAACCAGTCCGCCCATGCCCAGGCTCTGAGGCGCAGAGGTACATTCACGATATTCGACGTTCGCGACAAATCCGGGATACTCGATGATCACATCCTGCGTATCGGGTACCTCGCAGTTGTCTTTCAGGAAGAGGCGCCCGCCCGTGCTCGTCACCGCCTTGGGGCCATCCACGCCCATGATCCAGTGCACGATGTCCAGCGAGTGGTGCCCCAGGTTTGTCATCTGGCCGCCGGAGTAATCCCAGAACCAGCGGAAGTGATAGATGCCCCGATTCGGATTGTATCGGCGCTGGGGTGCGGGGCCGAGCATCATGTCCCAGTCCAGTCCCGCCGGCGGGTCCTGATCGGGCGGATTGCCGAAGCCGGGCATGACGTTGCGATAATACTTGACCTGCACCGCCACGATATCGCCGAGGCGCCCGTTGCGAATCAGCTCTTTGGCCTTGTGATAATGGGGGCCCGAACGCTGCTGCGTTCCTATCTGAACGACGCGTTTGTGCCGCCGGGCGAGGTCGGTCATCCATCGGCCTTCGCGGACAAACAGCGTCATCGGTTTCTCGACGTAAACGTCCTTGCCCGCCGCACAAGCGAGCATCGTCATCAGGGCGTGCCAGTGGTCGGGGGTGGATATGACCACTGCGTCCACGTCCTTGTTATCGAGCAGGCGACGGAAATCGCCGTACTTCTCGACCGGCGATCCGATCAGGGCCGCAGCCGCATCCAGACGCGGCTGGTACGCCTCCGCCACGCCCACCATCTGCACATCGGGCTGGGCCTTGAAATTCCGCGTATGAACCTGTCCGATCAGGCCAAAGCCGATCATGCCAACGCCGATGCGTTCATTGGCGCCGTAAACCCTTGTCCAGGACGCCGCCGTCAGCGCCGTGGCGGCGCTCGCTTTCATGAATGTCCGCCGGGTAAGTCCTGCCTGTTCCTTCTGGGGTGGTTCTCTCATGGTCAAGTCTCCTTTCAGTCTGTCCTGATTGACATCGGCATTCTATCGGCAGTTGACCCCGGTCGCAACTGGGCACCACGCCTTTAGCGTACTTTTTTTGCGGCACTGAACCCGGGGCAGTCCCCACAAAACGATAAGCAGCACGGAGTCCGCGCATCGAGGTGGGCTCTTTACCTGCCGCTCCGGGAGTAGTATTCTAAAACGCGCCCAAGCTGATTTATGAGAAAGAAAGACCATGAGCGATTTTGACAAAGCACGAGCCTTACTCCACCAATTTAAAGGTGATTCCTACCTGGCCGGGCCGGGCGTTCTACCGGACGTCGGCGGACGGCTGGCCGCCGGACAGAGCGCCGCATTGGTGCGAGGAACATTCGCCGGCAGCGACGAATTCGCTGAGGTCATCAAGGAATCGCTGGCCAAGTCCGGCGTCAAGCTTATCGCCGAAATCAAGGGGGCCAGACCGAATTGCCCTCGCGAGGATCTGTTTCGAATCGCCGATGAGCTGAAGAAGGCCGGCCCCGACGCAGTCATCAGTTTCGGCGGGGGCAGCACAATCGATGCCGTCAAGGCCGCCGTGGTCCTTGCGGTGCTGGGGGGTCAGGTCGATGATTATTTCGGCGTGGGCCTGGTCACCGAAAGACTAAGGAACGACCCCAAATCACTCATGCCCCACCTAGCCATCCAGACCGCCGCCAGCTCGGCGGCGCATCTGACCAAGTACTCGAACGTCACAGATACCTCGACGGGACAGAAGAAGCTGATTGTCGATGACGCCATCGTGCCGGCTCATCCGGCGTTCGATTATGAGGTGACATACAACGCGCCCAAGGTCCTGACAATTGACGGGGCGATGGACGGCATGTCTCACGCCCTCGAGGTCTTGTACGGTGCCGTGGGCAAACCCTCTTATGGCCAGATTGAGGAGGTTGCCGGGACATGCATCACGCTTGCTATTGGGGGCTTACTGCAGATCGTCGAGGACCCGCACGACAAGCAGGCCCGCCATGCGCTGTGTCTGGCCACAGATTTGGGCGGCTATGCCATTATGCTCGGCGGGACCAATGGAGGGCACCTGACCAGCTTCTCTCTGGTCGATATACTTACTCACGGCAGAGCCTGCGCCATCATGAATCCGTACTACACGGTGTTCTTTGCCCCAGTCATCGAGGAGCCGCTGAGGCTGGTGGCCGGCATTTATCGGCAGGCCGGACTGCTCAAAGCCTGCGTGAAGAATATGCATGGGCGGAACCTCGGCTTAGCCATTGCGGAGGCCATGTTCGAGCTGGCTCGCAGAGTGGGGCTTCCCACGCGGCTTGCCGACGTCGAAGGATTCAGCGACGCGCATATCGACCGCGCGCTGGCGGCCCCGAAGAATCCGCAGCTCAAGGTGAAATTGCAGAACATGCCCGTGCCGCTGACGGCCGGGATGGTGGACGAGTACATGGGGCCTGTCCTAAAGGCAGCGAGAGATGGACACCTTGAGCTCATCAGAAATGTTTGATAGTCCCGCCTGGGACGTTCGGCGGCGGGGTTTTGCGATATGAAAATACGGCTGGCATACGGCAAGAAAAGTCTGAATATCCACCTGCCGGACGAGTTCCATCCGGTATTGGTTGAGCCTGAATATGTGCCGGCCCTTGCAGATCAAGCCCACTCGGTGCGGGACGCGCTGCGCCGGCCCATAGGCTCACGAGCATTGAGAGACATAGTCCGCGCAAGCGACAAAGTGGCTGTGGTATTCAACGATATCACGCGCCCCACTCCTTACCCTGTCATTCTACCCGCCCTGCTGGGTGAGCTCGAACACGTGCGGGACGACCATATTGTTCTGCTGAATGCAAACGGGACCCACCGACCCAACACGGAGCATGAGCTGCGAATGATGCTGGGCGACCAGATCGTGGAGCGATTTCGAATCGTGCAGAATGATTCGCTCGACCGTAGCACACACCTTCATGTAGGAACCACCCACAACGGCAATGAGATATGGCTTCATAAAGAGTACGTCGAATGTGACGTTCGGATTCTCACAGGATTCATAGAGCCCCACTTCTTCGCCGGCTTCTCGGGCGGCGGCAAAGCCTGTATGCCGGGCCTGGCCCTGCTCGAGACCGTCCTGAGGAACCACAGCGTTGTCCATATAGATCATCCGCAGGCAAACTGGGGCATAACGTACGGAAATCCGCTCTGGGAGGAGATTCTCGAAGCCGCATCTATCGTCAAGCCGGTCTTCCTTCTGAACGTGACGCTCAATCGCGACCAGCAGATTACAGGGGTCTTCGCCGGCGACCTTGAGCAAGCGCACAAACAAGGCTGCACGTTCGTCAGTAAGACTGCAATGGTCCCCGTAGAGCAGCCTTACGATATCGTGATTACCAGCAATGCGGGTTACCCGCTCGACCTGAACCTCTATCAGTCTATCAAGGGAATAAGCGCCGCTTCTGCGATTGTCAAGAAAGGTGGCAGCATTATCATGGCCGCGGACTGCTGGGATGGGATACCCGACCACGGCCAGTACGCTCGATTGTTGCACCAGGCAGACAGCCCGGGGCATCTGCTCGAGACCATTCGCGCGCCCGGTTTCTTGCGGCAGGACATGTGGCAGGCACAGATTCAGGCCCTGATATCGCAAAAAGCAGAGGTGTACTTCTACAGCGAGAACCTCCGCGACGAGCAGATCACGGCCGCCCTGCTCAGACCGTGCCACAGCATCGAAGCCACCGTTCAGGAGCTGGTGCTGAGACTTGGGCGGGCGCCGTCAATTTGCGTGCTTCCCGAAGGACCGCAGACAATCCCGTATATTTCCGAAGCGCCCATTTGAATACGGCCGAGCCTGTTGCCGCCTGGGTTGCAAAGCAAACTATCCGAAGGCCGCACAAAATCATTGCACTCAACATGAAAAGCTGATATGTTGATGCAAGAAAAAGTCAGCACTTTAGTGCAGTCTACTGAAATGCTGTGCCAATAACGGGTTGGGAAATAAAATGAGAATCTTTGTGGGAAACCTATCAGGCCAGACGACCGAAGATGATCTGCGTCGAGCCTTCGAGAGCTTCGGCGAGGTGAAATCCGCCACCATCGTAACGGACGCAACGGCGGGCCAATCACGGCGATTCGGGTTTGTGATAATGCCTTCGGCCAGCCAGGGGAGTGATGCCATTAAAGGCATGGATGGGAAGGATCTGAAAGGACAGAAGATCAAGGTCGAGAGGAGTCGCACAAGCACGAAAGCTCGCAGCAGCCGGCGTAAACGAAGCCGTGCCGGTAACGTTGCCAGTACGGCCGGAGGCCGAAAAAAACGCTCCGGCGACCGCCGCCGCAAACGTCGCCGCTGACAACTGCACTATGAAAGTCAGATCTGGCAAGTGGGGAAGGGCTCAAACCCTCAACGCCTGCTCGAAAAGGATATTTTCTGACAATTCTCCGCAAGTTCCTGCTTCCGCGAGCGGGGTGATTGGCTGCGATGGTCAATGAAACAATGAAGAAAAGGCCGCGAGCAACACGCTCGCAGCCCTTTGGCCTTCGCTCCGCTGATCAGGATCGATGCAGGCAACCTTGAACTCTGTGTCATTCAGCAACTGCTCGGCGCTATCGGCGCCTTCCGCACAATTGGATATCGTCAAGATTCCAGCCGGAATAGGGGTATGCTCTCTCTGCAAGGACCTGGTAGCTCCATCGCAGATACACCGCCGGCTGGTCGTCCGCCCACGTACCGATGCCGCACTCCCAGCGGGACCACGCATTGTCCACAGTGTCCTGGCGCTGCGGATTGTGCGACACGAGGAGCCAGGTCTTCCCGTCGAGGGACATTTCAAGAGAATTCTTAACGTAGTCCGCCCAATCGGTATTGAGCCAGCTCCAGAAGCTCAGACGAACGGACGTGTAACCACGCAGGTCAAAGGGGCCTGCAACGAGGCAGTAGGGTCCCCCAATTCGGACGTCGTAGTCACCGTTCAGGTTGACTCCGAACACATTTTGCCCTGTGCGGCCGGTAGTAGGATCGGAATTGCCATGTTCTTGACCTCCGCGTCCCGTGGGGGCTCCGAATTCCCATTGGCCGTCTCGGGTCCAGCCCGGATCAACGTCGAGCGGGAAGTCAAAGAGCACCTCCTCAAACACCGCCCTCAGCGTGTAGGGCCCATCCACGGTCACGAGTACTTTGGATCCCGTCGGGTCCTGCCGCTCGATCGCGACCTTGCCGGCATCGACGGCGGAGCCTTCCCAGCGAACGAACTCGTAGTTGGGGTCAGCGACGGCCGTAACCGGCACAACCTCTCCGCACGAGTACTCGCGAGGTTGCCCATTCGGATCGACAATCGAACCCCGACCAACTACGGAGATGATCAAATCACAACAGGATGCGGTCTCGGCAACAAACCACCACGTAGGGCCCTTGATATCGCCGCTTGGGGTATGGGCAACCACTCTCCAATAGCAGACCTGCCCACCTTCGACTATGGGCATGGGCACCCAGGGCTCTGTTACGTTCTCAGCTATTCTTCCCAGCGGCATGCATGGACTGCCGGCGAAGTACACATCGTATCCTGTGGCGCCATCGACCGGCCACCAGCTCAGGGTACTCCAATCGCACAGGCTCACTGAGTTCCCGTCCACAGGCAGCGGGTGATAAGGATACAGCCCGTACGGATTCTTTGGCGGCATCACCGAAACGGACAATCCGTATGCTCCTGCGGCCATGCCGTAGACATCTGAGACCACGATCGTGTACATCCCCGTTTTCTTCAGTTGATAGTTGTCTATCTCCGCCACGGCATAACCCGGCCAGTCAACGACCTGAATACCGTCGGGGTCGTAAAGCTGCAGGCGCACATGGACAGAGCTCGAAGCCGAGTAGACGGCCACCTGGATCACGACACCTTGATTCACCTGACCATAGAACTCAAAAGCATCCGTATCCGCGCCCGGGGAAATAGTCCCGCTTTTTATCTCACCAGAGAGGACCTCACCACCGTCCCGGTCTTGCGGTGAGGTTGTAGCACCAGGGGCCACCACCAAAGACAATCCGTACTCTCCTGCGGCCACGCCGTAGACGTCTGAGACCACGATCGTGTATGTCCCCGTTTTCTTCATTTGGTAGTTGTCTATCTTCGCCACGGCATAACCCGGCCAGTCAACGACCTGAATACCGTCAGGGTCGTAAAGCTGCAAGCGCACATGCACAGAGTCTGAAGCTGAGTACGCGCCCATTTGGATCGCAACACCTTGACCAGCTTCACCCCAAAACGTATAGCAGTGGATCTCGCCGGGAAGTTCTATCTTGGCGGACTTGGTCTCGCCCGAGACGATGCACTCGCAGGCCATGCCCAGTGAAGGACTGATAAACGTAAACAATACAGCAACAGCAAGAATCGATTTTGGTGTGAACGTTTTCATTTTTTCTCCTTTCGTTTTAGGACCTCGTTACTGATCATTGAGATTTCGGATACCTTTCAGCTTCCTGCCTGCCTACTGCACGATCCTGAGAGCTGCTCTCTGCCCTTATCTACACCGTTTGGGCGGGAATCCTGCGCGCACGAAAAGATTTTTTGCATGGGAATTGAGAGGAGGAATAATGAGGGGGCAGAACCTCTGCAAACATGCCTGGTTTTGACAGGCGAAATGCGGTTTAGTTGCTTTCGTAGGCGCCGAGGTCCACGACGCCATTGAGAATGCGTGGCTTTCCTTCAATATCGAATGGAACCGGCTCGTTGACGTCGCCATCCTTGTCGAGGTCGGCCGTATCGGGGCCAAGGGCAGCGTTGTCTCCGCGGTTCCGGCAGGGAGAGGTCAGGTCAAGCCGCAGATTGTCGTCAAGCGTACCAGCTTTGCCATCAGGACCATTAGGATCGACAAACAACGGGTCCAATGCGAAATTCTTGGCTCCGCCCAGCTTGCCTGTCCATCCCTGAACGTCACAACTATTGACAACAATCGTGCCCCCATCAATCTGTGCGGATTCATCCATACCCCGATTATCGCTATTAGCCCAGAGCACACAGTTGGTCAGCGTTGCCTTGCTTTTCTGGCCATTGCATATCCCACCACAATAGGGTGAATAGTTGTTCGTGAACGTGCAGTTGATCAAAATTGGTTCATAGTAATACTGGTTCGAGATGCTGCCGCCTCGATTCATAGCCAAATTCCCGCTAAAGGTGCAGTTGGTCAACCTTAGTCTCGTCAGCTTGCCTTCCTCTTCACGGCAATATATCGCGCCGCCTTCAAGTTGGACCGAATTCCCGACGAATCGGCAATTAGTCAACGATGTAACAGCACCTGATCGGAAATCGGATGTGCTTATCGCTCCGCCCCTTTCTGCCGAATTGCCGACGAATATACAGTCAATCAGAGCCAACTCAGAGTTCTCGCTGTGTATTGCCCCACCGCAGTATGCTGACGTGTTCCCACGAAACGTGCATGCAAGAACAATGGCTCTGCTGCCGCCGGTGCTGTGTATTGCACCTCCCGTCACTCCTCTGTTGCCGATGAAGGTGCAGTTCTGCAGGATTGACTGGCCCAAACCGTGTATTCCACCTCCTTCTCGAAGGGCAGAATTGTATTTGAAGGTGCACTGAATCAGGGTCAGGTGCGCATCCAATAATCCGCCGCCGTCATGGTTGGGATTATGGCGGTCTTTGGGCCCAGGACCATTCGCATTGCCGCCTGTGATAACGAAACCGTCAAGGACCGTATCGGAAGGATTGGTGTTGTCGGCTACGAGAACATGATAGCTGTTCTCATCATTGTTGGCGAAGTTGGGGCCGTCGTCGCCTTTGAGGTCACCGCTGAGGATGGTCTCACTCCAATTGGGGTCGCGATGGCCGATGCTGGTTTCCGTCCCGGTGAATCCGCCAAAAAGCCTGACGCCGTTTTTCAGGCGGAAGCTCGCCTGGCGTGCGCCTGTACCTCGGTCCGGCGTGTAAGTACCGGCGGCTACCCAGATTTCTGTGTCGGGCTGAGCAACGCTCAGAGCATCCTGCAGGTCGCTGAACGCGGTACCCCAACTGTTGCCGTCGTAAGGAGGCTGGGCGCTTGCCTTGACGTATATCCTTTTTACCGGCTCTGCGCCGGGAGCATATAGGCCCACCTGCCAGGGTTCATTGACCCAGCCGAACCGGCTCTTGAAATCGGCCGGTGTCAGTGTATCCTGGCCCTGTCCGGTCGAAGCAACATAGAGCAGGTTTTCGGCAATCCCGGGTGGGCCTCGATAGTCACCTTCTCGATTGACAGCTATGCCGGGTCCGGCCGAGCCCCATAAGGGCAACAGCACAACGTGTTCCTGAAAGTCATTCTTGGCGTCCAAGGCTCGGGCTGTGCCGTCCGCCCCGCCACAGATTAATACGCGACCATCCGCGGACCACGCCAGAGAGCTTATCGGCCCGCAGTTGGCGGCGAACGAGCGAGTAAGCCGGCGGGATTTCGGGTCCCAAATCCTGATCTTCCCCACCGCATCCCCGGAAGCCAAGAGTGCCCCGTCCGGCGACCAAGCCAGCGCAGTGAACTTGCATTCTCCGGCTTGTGTATCGTTTGGCTCGTCTTTCAAAAGAGTGGATGACCAACTACCTCCGGCATCCCACAGACGAATGATTCCGTTGTCGCTGCCCGCAGCAAGGACGTTACCGTCAGACGAAAACGCCAGGCAGGTGATCGGAGCGGGGTATCCTTCGATGCCCTTAGTCCGCGTGCCGGAGCGAGGCTCCCAAATCTCGATCTTCCCGTCGTCGCCGGCAGTGATCAGGCTTTGGTCGTCTGGTTTCCAAGCGAGTGCCTTGACGCCGCCGGCATGAGCGGCGAGGGTGGCAAGCGGCTGACTGGAGCCTGATTTGGCATCCCACACAAGGGCTTTGCCATCGATCATTCCCGTGGCCACGAGCGCGCCGTCAGGCGACCACGAGACGGAGGTGATCTTTTGACTATTGCCGGAGAGGACTCGCAAGACCTGGCCGGACTGCGAATCCAGAATCTCGAGAGCATCCTGGCCGTTACTTAACCTTGCGATGACGGTATTACCGGGACCCCAGGCGACAGTATTGACAAAGGGTGGAAAGCCGCCGGTGATATCCCTTGCCTCGAACTTGCGAAGAGGCTGCCACCTGTGAGCGTCCCAAAGACAAATCGTTCCCAATCCGGCGCCGGTGGCCAGGACCTTGCCGTCGGACGAAAAACCCACCGAATGAACCGGGCCGCACCAGGCTGGCATCTGAGTTTGGCGAAGTTGTCCGCCCTTGAGGTCCAGGACTCGTATCGAACCGTCACGATCCGCGAAGGCCAGTACTGAACGGTCGGGGCACAGCGCGATGGCCGCAGCCGTGCTGAGCGGTGATTGCCACACTTCCGGCACGTTAACCGCCCATAACTTCATCATTTCATCTATCGTGCGCGTGGTGTCATCAGCCGACCACGAAAAGCGGCCTGCGTCGCCACCATCTTTGAGCAGGGGCGAATCCGCAGTGCCGTTGGGGTCCATAAGAATCTTCGTCAGCCGCTTTGATTCGGCGTCCCAGGTCCGAACTGTCCCGTCGCTGCCTGCCGAAAGGAGCTGCTTGCCGTCGGAGCTATAAGCAAGCCTGGTAACGGAGCCACGGTGTCCGCACATTTCAAGGGTCCATGACTGCACCCCGCCCGGAAGAGAAGGTCTCCTGACCAGTGCGGCCGGTGCCAAAGCCTCGCCAGGCTGAAGACCTACTCGCCTGACCGCCACGGGAACCTCTTTCCCACCCAGCCTGTGGTTAAGCCGGCTGATTTCATCCTGCGCCGAGACGTACTCGTCGCGCATGGTCCTCAAAGCGGCATGGGCCTCCTGCTGGTTCTTGCTGAGGGCCTTTAGCTCGAGATCGCGCCACGTGAGCTGGGCGGACTTGATTTGGATTTCCCAGTCCTTGGATTCGCTGATGGCGCGCTGCGCCACTATTTTGGTGTAGGCCACCAGGATGATGCCCAACAAAACGAGCGATACAGCCAAGCCTATTGCCGCAGGCACCCGGTACTTGAGGGCCTTTTTGCGAAGGAAATACCGGACGGTATGCACCCGGGCATCCAGCGGCTCGCCATCAAGGTAGTTGCCGATATCCTTGGCCAGCGCGCCGGCCGACGGGTAGCGATCCTCCGGGTTTTGGGCGAGCGCGGTAAGAAGAACCGCTTCCAGCTCGCCGTCCATGGACTTGTCCACCTCACGCGGACGCCTCATCCTGCCTTCGGTAATCCGAAGCAATACGTCGAACATGGACCCGGTCGTGTCATGGGGCGACTGTCCCGTCAGAAGCTCATACAGAATCACCCCGAGACTGAAAACGTCCGTGCGGGTGTCGAGCCGGCTGTGATGGCCCGCCGCCTGCTCCGGCGACATGTAGGCGGGAGTGCCGGCAATCTGGCCTTCGATGGATATCGTCAGGGCCTCATCCTCGTCCAGCAAGGCCTTGGCCAGACCAAAGTCGAGCACGTGAGGCTGGCCGTCCGCGCTGACCAGGATATTCGAGGGCTTCAGATCGCGATGGATCACGGCCCGCAGGTGAGCATACAGCACCGCCTGGCAAACGGTCCGCATCAGGGCAAGAATCTGATCCCGCGAGAGCGCCTTGCTTTTGACGTACCGGTCCAGAGGCATGCCCTCGATCAGCTCCATGGCGTAGTAGTACATTCCCTGATGCAGGCCGCTGTCATAGATGCGAGCGATGTTGGGATGATCGAGCCGCGCGGTCAGCTCCACCTCTCGCTGAAAGCGGGCCTGAGCCTTGGCCGAATCGATTCTGTGAGATACGAGCAGCTTCAGGGCCACCTGCCGCTTTGTGCTCAACTGCTCGGCCCGCCAGACTACTCCCATGCCTCCTTCACCCAGAGGCTCGATGATCCTGTATCCTTTGATATCGGGACATCCACCGGTCCAGCCATCATGGCGATCCGCAGCACCCACGGAAAGAGGCGGAAGCTGTTGCCCGTCGTCGGGCAGCCTCGACGCAGTCTCTGCGTTAGGTTGGGGGGCAGGGGGCAACTCTCCGTCGAACATGCGGACTTCGAACTCGCCGAGCGTTTCGATTTGACCTATGGCGACGCGCACGTTGCCCGCCGAGCCTAAACGGACCCTGCATCCGTTCCGGGCCTTCTCGTCGTTCACCAGCCGCCGCGTCAGCAGCCTTCCACTTTGCCAGACTTCCACGTACGCCATAGCCGCACCGCACAAGCCATACAGCCGCAGTATCTTCTTCCAATCGGCATCCAGTCAAGCGTTGGCACAACAGCGTCTATCATAAAAGCTTCTCACGCGCCGTCTTGAATAAGCTCACCAGATCCGGCGTTAACCAGGGGATGCTGAGCAGTCGAGAGAAATGCTCATGCAGCTCCTTGTTGGAGAACGTCGTGATCTTATCGTCCCGCAAAAGGGCCTCGTGAAACAACAGGGCATTGGCTATCGCCGCATAGTAGATAACGGTGGCGGCGTCACGCTCCAGTGTGGCTGAGCCAGACCGGGCCCTTTCCTTGTACGAATCTTTGATCTGCCAGATGACCGAAGGATCGGCATCAGGATCGAAGAGCAAATCTCCAACGCAGCAGCCCGCCAGAGGCTTAAACTGCTCCAGCACAATGGCCAGAGGCTCCGGGAGCGGACGTGCCGCGGCCGAATCAGGCGGCCACGGCTCAGCCAGCCGATCTCGCAGCAGTTCCGCCCTCTTGTGCTCTTCAGACGGCCCGCCCCGGTCGTCGGGGGTATCCGCCCCGACTTGCCAGAGCCTCGCCAATTCCTGACGGCCTAAACCAAAAGTCGTCGGCTTATCCTCCATCATGCCCTCGTGAACTGGATAAGAAACCGAATATTTCTTTGAATTCTTCGTCTGCCTCAACATCGGACCGCACCAGGTTTCTCAGACGCCGTTTGAGCACGCTGCGAAAGCGGCGTTTGACGGTGACGAGCATGTTCGATGCCTGCTCCTCGCTGGCCAGGCCGCATCGTTCACAAATCTGCTTCATCGATGGTTCCTGTGCGCTCTGCAACGTGGGGCCCAGAACCTTCAACTGAAACACTTGCCAGTGGCTGAGCATGTCCTGGTCGCTGTACTGCTTTGTGAGCTCGCTTATAACCTGATCAATCAGGTCAGTAATCCAGGCGTGATAGAATGCCTCCTCTGGCGTCGTGGCCGACCCGGGTGGATCAATCTCCGCAAACGGATCCGGCGAGAGACTGAGAATCTCCCCCGCCGGCGTACGCTTCTTGCGTTTCTTGTCCCGCTCGACGTTGCTGATGAAGCGTTTCAGCGCCGTCAGCAGCAGTTGCCTGAAGCGGCCTATGCTCTTGTCGGCGGCCCGCAGCAGCTTGTCCCCGAGGATGAACTGGCAGAAGAAGTCCTGTGTCAGGTCCTTGGCCTGCTCATTCTGGTAGCCTCGCCTGCGAAGATAGCAGTAAACGGGCTTCCAGTATCCTTCGATGAGACCTTCGGCAGCCAGCCGCCGGCGTGTCTGGTCCTGTGTCCTGGCATTGAGGATCAGCGACCAATGGGTAGATGGGAATTGGCTCCCCGTTCCTCCCATGCTTGTTCTGTGCCATCGATTCATGACGCAACATGATCCCTCAGGTTCAGCCGCATCTTGCCCCGTGGCGCAGGCAAAGCCCTCGCCTGTCGGACTTGTCCGACGTGTCCTCCCGTCAGGGACACCTTACGGCGGACCGGTCGGACAGGCGGGGCCTTTGGCACTCTGACAGGCACAGAGAGGCCCCGACATCGCCACGACTCTTATCATATCGTATCCGGCGCTGCTTTGCAAGGTTTGCGTGCTTTCAATTGGTGGTTGGTAGCTGGGAGTCTATTTGGGTGTCCCGGGGCTACCGGCGCCGATGCAGTAGATGCTCTTCATTCCGACCAGAAAGAGTCTGCCGTTTGCCGCCGCAGGGGAAGGATGATTGCCGTCGCCGAGGTCGTTGACGGCGAGAATACGAAACTCCGGCCCCGCCTGAATGACGTAGCTCTTGCCGGCATTGGCGAAGAACAGACGCCCCTTCGGGTCCGCAATCGGGCTGGCCCAGGTCGTGGATATATCTTTGAGGCGCTCGGAATAAACCTCCTTGCCTGTCGCCATTTCCCAACACTCCAGAAAGCCGGGCGTGCGGAGCCGATACAGGTATTTGTCAACAACAATGGGCGAGCTCAGTGCTTCGCCTTTGTGCGTGATGGTCCAGCGGATGTGCGTGGCCGAGACATCGCCCGAGCCGGTCGGATCGACGGCGACGCCAATGCCGCCCCGGCCGTCGTCAAAGTAAACAAGGCCCTGCCCATAGGCCGGCGAGGCGGCGTCCCCCTCGCCCCGACACCACCACAGAAGTTTCCCGTCAGCCGGATCAAGACTTTGCAGGGCATCGCCCGCCTGCTCCATGCCCGATGCCACAACAAGCATCTGGGGTTTGTTATTGATCTGAATGATCAGAGGCGTGCTGTGTCCGAACTGCATCTGCGGCAGTTTCTTCTCCCATCTGACGTCGCCGCTGGTCTTGTCGAAAGCGATGACTCGCGAGTCTTCCTTCTTTGCCATCGCACACAGCAGAATGACGGTGTCGCCATAGAGGACCGGGCTGCTGCCGAGAGTGACATCGAAGGAGTAGGGAACAATTTCCTTGCGCCACACGATCTTACCCTCGAAATCTATCGCGGCCAGGACCGACGAGGCGAAGGCGCAGTAAATGAGCTTGCCGTCGGTAACCGGCGTGGCGGCGGCGTAGCCTCCGCCCGGTCCGCTGCGAAAATCCGTCCGCAGCCAGGAGCCGGGTGGCACGAGCGTATCCCAGAGCAATCCCCCATCGGACGTGCGATAGCAGGTCACATGATGCTCCGGTATGACCTTCTTACGATCGTTAACATCCGCCGGCCAGTTGGCTGTGCAGACGACGACTGCGGAATCCCAGACGATCGGACTGGCGTGCCCCTGGCCGGGAAGCGGGCAAGCCCACAGCACGTTTTCGTTCGTAGGGCCGCCCCAGACGGTCGGAAGATTCTCCTGCGTCGTGTAGCCCAGGCCGGTCGGGCCGCGAAAGCCGGGCCAGTTCGCTCGGACCAGAGCATCAGGCGTCACGAGAAAACCCGTCAAAACAACAACAGCTATGGTTGCCCGGTTCTTAAAGATACGGATTGCGGTCTTAAGATATTTCGTCATATTTCATTTCCTGTAAATCCGGTGCGTCGTAGGGGCGGGCCCGCGTGCCCGCCCAGGGCAACCACATGGGGTTGCCCCTACAAGCCGCCGACAAGCAGGCATGACTATACCACCGGAGCAATGGCGATTCCACCTCAAAACGCCGAGCACCCCGTCGATGCCGTTTCGGCGTGGGAGCGCACGCGTCCTGAGTCCGTCGCCTCGACGGACGAA
>Ga0316628_100002134_pt1 | contig 14474 bp, 8 predicted proteins | sample OWC_Aug_M2_C1_D5_FD_207648 | JGI IMG/M metagenome (GOLD analysis project Ga0316628, IMG submission 207648) | Wetland soil microbial communities from Old Woman Creek delta, Ohio, United States - OWC_Aug_M2_C1_D5_C | ecosystem: Environmental > Terrestrial > Soil > Wetlands | place: USA: Ohio... | reverse complement strand
AGGTTGCCGCGAGCGTCCTCGATGACTCCGAGGTTGTTGGCACCGGCAGCCAGCACCAGGCTGTCCGGGGCGAGCCTGGCGCGAACTGCATGCGCGACGGCGAGCCGACGCTCGGCCTCATCCAGGTTCCCTCGCCGCGCAGCCGCGATGCCCAGGTTGTTCAGGCTGGCGGCCACCTCCAGGCTGCCGGGGGCGAGGCGGTCGCGGATGGTGAGACTCCGCCTGAACCACGTGGCGGCCTGTTCCAGGTCGCCCTTCTCGTCGGCCAGGTTGCCCAGGCTGAAGCAGCTCCCGGCCACGTCGAGGCTGTCCGCCGCGAGACCGCGACGGGCGAGCATCGAGCGCACGAGGGTGATCGCGGCACGACCAACCTCGGACCTCTTGACGCTGGCCATGCCGTCCTGCTCGAGAATCCAGGCGACTGCGACCGGGTCGTCGCGCCACGCATCGGTCGCGCCGGACCAGAGATCGGCCTGCGCCGAGGCGGGCAGCGCGTCGGCCAACTGCACCAGGGCGCGCTCCCGAGCCCCTGGCGGGAGATGCTCGGCGCTTTGGACGGCCTGACGGATCGCAGCGCCCCGCTCCGCCTCCGTGGTCGCGGCCCGCGCCGCTGCACCGAGGCGCTCCAGGCGCCGCACGACGAGCGACGAGCTCGGCTCGGCCGCAGGGCCGGCCGGATACGCTGCGGCAGGCGCTAGCACGATCCACGCCAGCGACGCTGCAACGGCGCAGCAGCTCACGTTCTGGTCCCCGGGGCGCAGCGCCCGATGAGTGTTGACACCAATTGCACGACCATTCTCCTGAACAGCTCCCAGGACGGTACAGGCGCCAGACAGGTGCCCAACGAGTATAGCGATGATCGGGGGATCAGTGCCGGGCCCGACGATTCAGCCGATCCTGACACCATGGCCGTCGGGGCGTCGTGCCGAGAACAAGAACGGTCGCCTGTCAGTAGACGAGCGTTGAGATCGTCCGGCCTGGCCCTGATCACCTGGCTATGATCAGGAACTCCGCCCGGCAGCCGTCAGCAACCCAGATCCCGCGTCCGTCATGGCCCCAGTGGCCCACGCACGGGGCCGTGCCCAGCTGGCGTTGCAGCTTCACCCCGGTCCTCGTGTCGGCGGGACAGTAGTTCCGCCGGCCGTCGGTTGACTGGCAGGTCACGACACTGCCCGGCCCCGGCAGGGCTGCTGCCGACGGCTTGATCGCGACGGTTGGCGTCGGCATGACCTTGGACATCCGGAAGATTGCGCTGCAGCCGTTGTCGACCCAGATCCCGTCCGCGTCGAAGCCCCAGTTGCCGACGCAGCTTGCCTCGCTCAGCTGTCGCTGCAGCTCAACGCCGGAGAGGGTGTTGGCGCTGCAGAAGGAACGGCCGTTCTTCTTCGACGAGCAGATGATGGTTCCCTCGGCCGCCGCTGCGGTCACCGTCACCGGCAGGACCTTGAACTCGGCCCGGCAGCCGGCGTCGACCCAGATCCCGTCGCTGTCATAGCCCCAGTGGCCGAGGCAGGACGCACGGCCCAGCGGGCGCACCAGGTCGACCCCGCCCCGGGTGTCGGCGCTGCAGAAGGCGCGCAGGTTGTCCTTCGACTCGCAGGTCAGAGTCTGCGCCGGGGCGGGCGTCTTGGTCCGCGCCGGCTCGACCGGTGCGGCCGTGCGCTCCGGCTTGACCGGCGCGGCGGTGCGCACCGGCTCGACCGGCTCGACCACCTCCACCGGCTTGACCCGGAACTCGGCTCGGCACCCTTTGTCGACCCAGATCCCGTCCGCGGTGTGCCCCCAAACCCCGTCGCACGACGCCCGGCTGAGCTGCCGCGTGAGCTCGACCCCGCCGCGGGCGTCGACTGGGCAGGTCACCCGCCGGTTGTCCTTGGACTCGCACACCACCAACGACTTGTCCGCTTGCGTGGTCGTGCTCTGGCCGCCTTTGAGGACGTCGACCAAGTCGCTGACCAGGCTGGTGCGGGCGCCGGCGGCCGGAGCTGTCTCCCCGAGCAGAAACTCCGCCCGACACCCGTTCGCGACCCAGATGCCACTTGAGTCCGAGCCCCAGTTGCCCTCGCACGGTGCCTCCCCCAACTGGCGCTGGAGCGTGACGCCGCGGCCCGTGTCCGCCGAGCAGAACGCGCGCTCCCCCTGGGTTGACTCGCAGACTACGGTCGTAGCCTGCGCGGCGACGCGCTGGCTGGGACCCAAGAGCGCGAGCGTGAACACGGCGAGCACGCCAGCGGTGCGGCATCGAGCGATTTCGAACATGGCTGGACCTCCTCCGGTCTGTCGATCAGCACGGGTCAGGAAACGACGGATCAACTGATCGAGTCTACCACCCGCCGAGGAGGGAGAAAGGTTGCCAGCTGGTCATGACGGGACTTCGTCACCACGAAGGATGAAGACAGGTACCGAGGGTGCGAGGCCCATTTTCGAAGCAGACCCAACGATTCCGTCGACCCTGGCACCGTGGCCGTCGGGGAGCTGTCCCGAGAAGGGGCACGATCGCCTGTCAGCGGAAGAACGTCAAGATCGTTGGCACTGATCGAAGCTGAGCCCCTTCTCGGCGATGAAGCGTCGGACCAAAGCGTCAGTCGAGCGCCAACCTGAGGATCGTCGGCCCGCCCAGACGCTCGGGCGCGATCAGCCGGCCCTCGCTGTCGAAGCAGCCCCAGTGGCTGTTGGCCACGTAGTAGAAGTCCCGGCCGACCACTGTCCCCAGGGTCGGCTCGTCATAGTCCGGGTGGGCCTGCTCGAGCACCTCGACCTGCTCGACCCGGCGCCCGTCCGCGGCCAGGCGGATGCGCACCACCCGATGGGGACGAATGCCGTTCTGGATGGCGATGAGGTCGCGGCCGTCGCCAGCCAGCCCGTCGATGCCGGCGAGGACGGCGCCCGCGGGCGCAGGTGCCAGCTCCCCCTCACCGGTGGCTGTGTCCACCAGCACCAGGCCGAGAACGTAATCGGCGACAAACAGGCTCTCACCCCCATCCGCCACCACCAGGCCCTGCGGCGAGGCCAGATCCGCGACCGGGACCAGCACCCGTAGCGCCCGGGCGCCCGGTTCGAGCACGTACACCGCGCCGGCCGGGCTGTCTGACACGAAGACCCGGCCGGTCGCCCCATCCACCGCCACGTCGTTGAGCGCGGAGCGCTCGGCGCCCGGCGGCGGCTCGATCCGGGCACGGATCTCACCACTGTCGAGGTCGACACCGAGCAGGGCGCTGCGACCGGCATCGCGCACCGGGTCATGGCCGAGCATGGTGGCGACCGCGGCGGTGGCCGTCCACAGCCGGCGCCGGTCCCCGTCCACCGCCATGCCGAGGACCGACAGCACCTCCTCGCCGCCGTCAGCGATCAGGCTCTCGACCGCGCCCCCGGCCGTCACCCGCTTGATGCCGCGACGGCGCACGCTGGAGACGAAGAAGTCACCGCTGGCCGGGTCGTGAGCCACACCCTCGGGCAGGAGATCGTCCCCCTCGAGCCGCAGACCGACCACGGATCGCACCACCGGCCGGCCGGCGTCGGCGAAGCGCACGGACAGGCTCTCGAGCTCGGGTCGACCGACCAGGGCGGCCATGTCGGCATCCGCCACCGGGTCGTAGACCAGACCCATGTCGGCCAGGCGGCCGAGCGTCTCCAGGGCTTGGTCGTGCTGTCCGGTCAGGACCTGCCCGCAGGCCAGGTTGTAAGCCAGGCCAGGGTTGCCCGGCACAAGCCGTGCAGCTCGCCGGCTGTGCTCGCGGAAGGCCTCGTAGTCGCCCGACTCATGGGCCCTCGCAGCCTCTGCTGAAACCGCGCGCAGCTCGACCAGTAGCTCTCGCGTCGAAGGGCCGCCGCGGTCGCGCCGCGCGACCTCGGCACTGCACGCACCGAGACTCAAGGTCGCCACCAGCAGCCACCCGATTCGAGCTGTCATACCCGCTGCATCTCCCCGCATAGAGTACCGCGCTCCGCGACCCGGGCTCGGCGCCAGGCGGCCTCGCCCGCCAGCGTCGTGGGCGTGTGGTCCGGGCGCGGTGTCGGGTGTCACGGTCCTCTTCCGACTCCAGCATGGCACGCCCGGTCGAGGCGATCTCGGATAGGTCTATTCGGTGAGACGGGCCGTAGCCTCAACATGCGAAAGGGTATGACTATCCCCTACCGGGCCGCCCGAGTGCTCGACGAGCTTCCCGCGCCCGTGATCCATAAACCGAGCGGATGTCGTCTGGATTCATGAGGGCTGTTGTCAATGCGCACGAGGAAACCGGGCCCTATCTGGAGGCACGAAATGGCGAGACGATCATCCATCTGCACTTGGAATGCGCGGCGTCCGAGCGTCACGGCGCTGGTCACCGGCCTGGCCGTCGGGGTCTTCCTTCCAGCCGTTGCCGGGTTCGCCCAGACGCCGAGGCTCGTCAAGGACATCATCGCTGGCCCGGGCAGCTCCTCTCCCCTCGACCTCACGGCGGTCGGGAGCAGGGTGTTCTTCGCGCCCGCGGACGACGGCAGCGGCCAGTACCGCAACCTCTGGGTCAGCGACGGCACCGAAGACGGCACCCGTCTCGAGCAGTGGATCACCCAGGACCCGACGACCGGCGAGGGCGCCACCCAGCTCTTCGAGGCCGGCAACATCCTCTACTTCAGGGCCTATGACAACCTCAACAGCCTCGATCTGTGGAAGAGCGATCCGGGCACCGGGATCACCGCGCCGGTTCAGGACATCAGCCTGACCGGCTATGCCGGGCAGTTCACCTTCCCCAGGTGCGAGTTCAGGAGCTACCTCTTCTTCGTGGCGGACGACGGCTCCAGCGGCCAGGAGCCCTGGTATTCCAACGGGACCTCCGCGTCGATGATCGAGGACATCCGCCCGACCGGCTCTTCGGCCCCGTGGGGCGGGGTGGACTACCACGGTTTCCTCTACTTCACGGCGCAGACCACAGAGCATGGCGCCGAGCTATGGCGATCGGATCTCACGCCGCCCACCACCCTGGAGGTGGAGGACATCTGGCCCGGGCCCACCGGGTCGAGCCCTCACTATCACACCGTCGCCGGAGCGCTCCTCTTCTTCATGGCGAGCACAGCGAACGAGGGACGTGAGCTGTGGACGATGGACGACGGCGGGGTCGTCTCACTGGTCCGTGACATCTGGCCCGGCAGCGAGGACTCGTACCCCTACGCTCTGACCGCAGTCGGGGACACCCTCTTCTTCTTCGCCGACGACGGCCAGTACGGGCGCGAGCTGTGGAAGAGCAACGGAACGGAGGCCGGCACAGTGCGGGTCAAGGACATCCGGGTCGGCTCGTCGAGCTCGATCCGCGATCCCGGGACCATCCCACCCCAATGCTGGGCCGCTACCGACCAGCTCTTCTTCTTCGTGGCCGACGACGGCACCCACGGCGAGGAGCTGTGGGTCAGCGACGGCACGGGACCTGGCACGCAGCTCGTCCGTGACCTCTTCCCGGGCACCGGAGGCAACTTCCCACCGGCCCTGTTCGTGACGATCGGTGACCAGCTCTACTTCCGCGGTGAGGACCCGGGTGGCATCGGGGTGTGGGTGAGCGACGGCGCCGAGGCGGGCACGGTCGAGGTCACTCGCGACGTGCCGGGCCTGACCTACGTGGCAAGCCTGGTCAACGCCAACGGCGAGCTCTACTTCGTCGCCAGCCAGGACACCACCGGGCAGGAGCTCTGGATGCTGCCGCTGGCCATCTTCAGGGACGGATTCGAGTCCGGGGACACCAGCGCCTGGTCGTGGGTCACGCCGTCCTGACGTCCCCTACCGCCGCAGGAACGACGGCAAGGTCGAGCGACGCGGGAGGGACGTGCGGAGCTTTCTTGCGGGCTTGAAGAGCATCTGCCTCCTCCGCTTGGAGGGCCTGCAGATGGCGACCGACGCGCGCATCGCGGCGCGGGCGAGACGGCTCATGTGCCAGGTCAGCGATCGAGAATGCCGGCCCTGGCACCGAGGCGACAGCTAGCTCCGTTTGCGCGCCCGCACGCCCCGGCGGCTGCCCTTGGGCTTGGAAGCGCGCCCCTCCACCGCGAAGAAGACCGGACCCTCTGCGGAGTCGAACGAGCCCGACGGGCGCGGGCGATTACCTTCACGCGGCCGATCGCCTACGTACGGCCGGTCGGCGTCTCGATGGTCGTCCGCGTACCGAGGCGGGTTTCCGCCGCGTGGACGTTCCCCGCCGCGTGGTCGCTCCTCGGCGGGGTTGATCCTCAGCGGCCGTCCGCCCAGCTCGCGTCCGTTGAACAGGCGGATGGCCTCCGCAGCCTCATCCTCACTGGCAAACTCGACGAAAGCAAAGCCTCGCGGTTTGCCGGTCTCCCGGTCCTTGGGCAGGTTGGCGTCACGAATTGACCCTGCCTGGGCGAGCAGCTGGATGAGATCATCCTTGGTTGTCTGGAAGCTCAGGTTGCCGACGAAGACTCGCGCTGAAATGGTCGCTCTCCTTCTGTTCTCGATCCTTGGCCGGGCATGGCTGACGGCGCGGCGCCGTCGACGAGCCAACCCGCGAATAGATAGCGTACAGGCAATGGCGAGGAAATCAACCACCCATTGCGTGTCGGGCGGGCCCGGGCGGTCACCGCCCCTCGACACAGACCCGTGGCCGCCTCGGCATTACTCCTCCACGGCCTTCCTACTATACTCGTTTGAATCGTTGGGCCTGACATTCATCCTTGACCCTCGGCGCGCCTCGGGTACTCTCGCTCGGGGCGATAGACCGCACGGAGGAAACGCGTGAAACAGTCCACGGCTCGGGAGCTCCCCTGGCCGATCCTGATCGCGGCGCTCGCAGTCATCGTGATCGCAGCGGCCCTTTTCCTGGTCAGCAGAGCGCGTTCCACCCGGCAGGCGGTAGCCCCGCCGACCCGGCCGGCGCCGACGGCGCCCGCGGCGAGGCCTTCGGCGCCAGCCGTGCGGATCGCGACCCCGATCGCCAGACCTGCGGCTACCGCGGTCCCCCGACCCACGGCGATGCCAACCGCAAAACCCGAGCCCACCTCTGCGCCGCCACCGGCGACCTCGGTCCCCACGCCGGCCCCAGCCGCAGGCGGAGAGCCGCAGCCCTTGGTCGTCAGTGCCTTCCGTCAAGGCCCCGACGAGGTGCTGCTGGCGGTGACCTTCTCCGCGCCACTTCCCGACAAGACGAAGCTGAAGGTCGAGGTGGGAAGCGCGCAGCAGAAGCTCGTGAAGCGCCAGACCGTGGCCCCCAGCGATCGCGTCGACCTGGGTGAAAACATCTGCGCTTTCGAGCTCGAACCGGCCCGGAAAGCTCGCTTCGAGCCGGGTCAATCGGTCTCCGTGCTCCTGTGGGTGGGCGACGCTGCACCTCGACGGTTCTCAGTCGTGGTCATCGAGGGCTGGTACGAAGATGTCCGCGGAGTCAGGCTCGTCGGCGAATAGAGGGTGCCAGGTTCACATATTCGGTCATTTTCGTCGCCGCGGCTTCTTCGATTCACTTCGCAGCCCCGTCGCCAGGGACACGTCGAGCTCGTCAATCGTGTGCAGGAACTCCCGGTCTCTGCTCCGACGTTGGGCGCCGCGTCGACCCCACACGCTCGCGCTGTCGTACCGCGCACCCAGCGCGGCAGCCACGTCAGTGACCCGCAGCCCATAGCGTTCCACCGCCAACGTCATCAGAATCTCCCGCGCCCTGACCACCTCGCGTCGCTTCGTCCTGCCTGCCATCTCCTCGGCGCTGACCGCCAGCGCGTTCGAAACGCGCTCAATGAAGTCACCAGCGACCAGAAACGGACGCTCGACCGCCGTGCCGCACCCGAGCTCGTCGACGAAGGGTGTACCCGCCCCGATGCCGAGGTCTCCGTCCTGCTCTGCCTGTCCTGACCTCCCGAACCGCCACCATGGAAGCGCGCCGGGACCGGCCCCTGCCCATGGCTCGTCCCTGCTCGCCGACATCGACTCGAGGTAGGTCTTGCGAGCCTCCTCACGCCTCGAACCGAACACCAGCAGTAGCTGATCCGGATCGACCAGCGGTCTGCGGATCCGTCGCACCAGCTCCCGGTGACCGCTCAACACATACTGCTCGGGTCTCTCAACGACCCCGGCTGTGACCGGGTTCAAGTGGATGTACGAGACCAGCTGGCGCAGGTAGGTCGAATCCTCCACGAGCTTGGCCTTGTACCTGCCCTGCCAGAACGGGCCGTGAACCCGATACAGCGCGTTGTACCCTCGACTGACCTCGAGATGGATGCTCGCCATCGAGCGCCACAAGGGCACCGACGTGCTGCGCACCGCCAGGTGGTAGTGGTTCGACATGACACACCAGGCGAGAACCACGAGCCCGTCCCGCTGCTTGACCTCGCGCATGGCCTCGACGAGCCGCTCAGCCTCGGCATCCTCGGCGAAGACTCCCTCCCCGCGCGTCACCCGGTTGTACACGTGGTAGATCCCGCCTTCGACAAAGACCCTGCGCGATCTCGGCATCAGCTGGCTCTCGCCCCATCCTATACCAAATCACCGAATGTATGAACCTGGCACTCCTAAACACCCCTCCCCCGTTGTCACGCGGCGTGCGTCCGCGCCCCTCGCCCTCGGCTGGCCAGCGCCAAGGGCTCGCCCAGCGCCCTCCCCCGGGCGCGCTTCGCCCACCGCGCGCTACCCGTCCCTGCCCTAACGGGTCGCTGCAGCGGGCGAGGACCGCCTCTCCCCGGGTCGGGCGACCCTCGCCGCTGAGCTCGCCGTTAGGGCTGGCGCGCCCCGCTCACCAGCGCCATCGCGTCGCGCGAAGGAATGCCGCGCTCGCTCCGGCACACCAGCCGCGCCCGTCAAGTGCGCAAAACGGTGCCGGGCAAGATTACGATCAACGTGCCGGGAGTCAAGAAAGTTAAAAAAGTTTCTCCTGGCACCGATCGGAGATCGTGACCGAGGGGGAGCGGTCGCTGGGTGGGATCTTGGTGCAGGTGGCGATTCTGATGGGCATCCAGGTCTGCCAGGTCAACCCGAAAGCTCTCGAGCATCATCGAGACCTGGAGGGCCAGCCGAGGAAGGACGACGATCGCGACGCATACCTGCTGGCGAAGATGCGCATTCTTCGGATGGAGGCATGCCGTGTGGCTGTGGACCCGCGGCCGGAGGAGCGGGTCTTGTGCCGGCTGAGCCGTCTTCACACCCAGCTGACCGAGCAGAGGACGACGACTTTGAGCCGTCTTCGCAGCCGTTTGTTGGAGCTGAGCCCCGAGGCGGTGGGCAAGGAGTGGGATGGCCCGGCGTACGACAGCAAGGGCCTGCGGGCAGTGCTCAGGCGCTGGCCTGGGTTTGACGGCCTGGGCAAGGCGCGTGTCAGCACGGTAGAGCGGGTCCTGCGCGGCTCGACGAGGCATGGCTCAGCCTGTGGAGCGATGGCCAAGGCGCTCAAGGAGATGGCCGGGCGCATTGTGTTGTGCGCCGAGGAGCGCGAGGTGGTGAAGATCGAGCTCGCGATCCTGGTCGAGCAGGCCGCAGCCGCCGAGACCTCTCTGGGTGAGGTAGACAAGCGGATCAAGGCCGAGGTCGAGCGGCATCCGGTTGGTCGCAAGCTGCTGGAGATGCCCGGTGAGGGACACTTCTCAGCCGCCGTCGACATTGGCGAGATCCTGCCCCTGGCGCGCAATGTCTCTGAGGGCAAGGCCGCGACCAATGCCGGAACCACCCCTCTCTCGCGCCGCAGCGCACAGGGCGGTCGTCCCTCCAAGCTCGCTCGTGGGGTCAACAAGCATGCGTTGCGCGCCAACTACCTATGCGCAGTCGCCGCCCGCAGGGTGAGCGCGATCGACGACGCGTACTACCGCAAGCAGCTCGAGCAGCACCAGGGCCATCCCAGGGCCCACGTCAAGGCAAACATCGCGTTGGCTCGGCAGAGATTCAAGGTGAAGTACAAGCTGATGACCACAAACGCCCGCTACGACAAGGAGACCCTGATCGCGAGCCATCTTGAACGACAGCGCCTCCAGGCTGCGAAGCCGGGCGCTCACGAAGCGACCATTCCTGCCAGGGCAAGGGCCTGAGTCCAGCCTTACCCTTACCCTTCGGTCCGGTCGCAGAACGCGTCAGGGGCCGTCCTGGCGCTCCGGTCTTCCGTGAACGAGGCGTAAACGGGGCGAGCTGTGCAAGATGTGCCCCCTCCTCCCCCTGCACCCCCTCCTCGCCCGGCTGGGGATCTGCCGCCCTGTGGAAAGCCGGCCACCGCCACCCACCCTCCGCCTTCCCACAGGGCTTGGAAAACCCCTTCGGGGTTTCCCACAGCTCCCCAGCCACGACGACGAGCAAGCTACTTCCGCTTCCCCTTGACACCAGATAGAGGCACCGATCCAAGAGCAACGCTCAGGCGCCGGGCCTCAACTTCGTCATGTCGTCATGCCCGGCATCGATGCGGCCAGGAACCAACAGAGTTAAGAAAGTTCCTCCTGGCACGGATTCAACCGATGCTGGTCGAACAACCTGATGATCTCCCGGCTTGCTGGATCCGCACATTCGGCCACCAAGCGGCGCAATCCCCCATCGTCGTAGTCAGGGTCTGCACCGCGTGACACCAAAAGCTCAACGACTCTCACGTCCATAGGTGCCGCCATTAGTGCCAGATGAAGAGGGGTCAGGCCATCCTTGTTCTTCGGATTGACCTCGGCCCCAGCATCCAGCAGGATTCCCATCGCGCGTAGGTTCCTGACACGGGCAGCATAGTGAAGCGGCGTGTTCCAGTATCTGTCGCGCGCGTTGACATCAACCCCGAGGTTGACAAGGTGTTGGATCATCTCCGGATGGGCAGTGCGTTCGACGGGAACGAGTGCCCTGTGCAAGAAGTTCCATCGGTCTCCTTGGGCAACTGTGTTGACGTCCAATCCCGACCGAAGGAACGAATCGAATCTCTCAAGATCACCGTTGAGGATCGCCCTCACGACCTCTATCGAACTGAACCGGGATTCGGGCATGTTCCCCCCTCGTCGGCAATATCAAAGGCCAAGGAAGTCCATCAAGTCGATGATGATGTCTTCGATACTGTCCTTGCCCGGCATCTCCTCAGCATGGCTCAGATTCGGCCCCCTCTCCTCAATCTGGAAGAACTGCGGGCGCGAGTTGGCGTACTCGCTCAACTGTGCCTGGTCGATTCCCAGTTCCTCGGCCGCGGCGAGGATTCGCCGGTTCTCACGACCATAGACATGACCGTAGACCGGTTCCTGAATCACGTTGCCTGCAGCATCAAGGAACTCCCCAGCTGCATTACGTTGAGTCCGTGCCTCGATGGTGGCCTTTGTACTTGAACGGAGTGTGGGCCTTTGAAGGCCACCGCCAACTGGCCCGCCATCGTAAGCAAATGTCCCATCCAGATTCCTCAGCACCCCTGCAGGATCACGCCTGGTGGCGACATCGTCTACTAGCACAGCACTGTCATCGGCGAGCCCGATTGCATCATCGGCCAGGCCCAAGACATCGTCCACCAAGCCCGCTGCATCATCGACGAGGGCAGAACCCCTGGTCGCCGCAATGCCAGCACTTGTCTCCGCGGCGACGATTGCCGCTGGAGACGGCATCATGTCGATGCAATCCCTGGCCGATCCGGCTCCAATAGCGTTGAGCGCGGACGATGCGAGGTGCCACGGTATTGAGGCAATGCCGGTCAGAACATCTCGCCTGTAGTTGGTGTCGCCGATGTTGTGGCGAAGAACTCTCCAGCTGAGTTCAAACCGGAGTCTGTCCGCGGCCGCGATGGCGGCACCCAAGTGCTGCTGCGCTGCCGCGACTTGGTTTCTGTAGTTCTGACCGGACCTGGCTGATACTCGTGGACTGACAACGATACCCCTCAACCCAAATGGATCGGTGTTGTTGAGCGCGTCGAATCCGAAGGCTTGGTACAGGTTGGGGGAGTCGACGGGGCCGAGGGGATCAGGTTGGAGGAAGCTCAGGGTGGCGGGCTCGTAGTAGCGCGCTCGGTGGTCGTAGAGGCCGAGGGAGGAGATGTAGGGCCGGGCGTGGAGGAAGCGGTCGTTGCCGACCTGGGAGGCGGAGAGCACCGGCGTGTCGGTGGGCGCGGTCCAGATGACGTCGCCCTGGCCCAGGTGCTCGAAGCTGAGGGTGGCGGGCGGGGCGTGGATCGGGTGGCCGGCCGGGTCGAGGAGCGAGAGGTTGAGCTCGATGGTGTGGGGGGCGTGGAGCAGGGCTCCCGGGTCGTCCGGGGTCCAGAGGATGATGCGGCCGTCGAAGGCCAGGCCGGCCTCCCCTGCCCCGTGGGCGTCGAGCAGGCTCAGGCTGCCGGCGATCAGCGCGGCTCCCCGGCGGAGGGTCAGGCTGCTCGCGGCGAGCGACCCCGGGTCGACCGGCGCCCCGCTGACCAGGGCGAGGGCGGCCGGGCCGTCGATCACTGCCAGGATCTCGCCCTCGCCGCCGACCGGCAGGACGAGCTCGTCGGTTTCGGCCGGGGCGGTGAAGGCCACCTCCACTGTCGCCATGCGGTTGCCGGCCAGGTCCTCGAGCCGCTCGAGGTAGAGGGTGTAGCTCGCGCCCGCGCTCAGGGCCGGGTCGAGCTCCGCCCGCCAGCGGCGGCGGTCGTCCGAGTGGCTCCAGTCGTTGTCAAAGAGCACCCCGCCTGACCCGTCCCGGATCTCGGCGATGCCGGCCGCCTTCTGCACCGGCTCGCTGAAGACCAGCTCCAGGCTCTGGCGCGGGCGACCCGCCGCTTGGTCGGCCGGTCGCACTCTCGAAAGTAGCAGCTCCGGCGCCGTGCTGTCCATGCCGAAGATGGAGAAGCTGCCGTCCGGCCGGTAGACGTAGCTCTCGACCACCTTGCCGGTGGCATCCGCCACGGCCTGGACCGTACCCTGGGCGTCGGTCATGGGGTAGAGCCGCGACTCGAGCGCGCCGTCGAGGTCGCTGTCCCAGTCGTAGAGCAGGAGCTGGTCGGTGGCGTCAGCCCAGTAGAGGCGCTTCCTGGCGGTCGTGCTCTGGTCCTGGTTGACCACGTACTCGGCGATCACCTGCTCGGCCCACGGCACGCGGATAGTGCCGTGACCGGCCTCGGTGGTCACGACCCGGCGGCCGAGCGGGTCGTAGCGGAAGGTCGCGACTGGGTTGGCCTGGCCGCTGCCCGGGTCGGACAGCACCTCGAGCAGGCGGTTGGACCAGTCGTGGCGATAGGTCTTGACCTCGAGCTGCGAGGTCGCAGTGTCGCGGTTGCCGAGCAGGTCGTAGCCGAAGCTCCAGGCCGAGGTGCCGGTGATGCGGTGGGTCAGCTGGTCGACGCTGTAGCTCTCGCTGAGCAGGCGGCCACCGCTGAACAGCTCGGTGGCGCTCAGGTCGTCCAGGGTACCGCCGCCGCCGAACCGCCGGCTCAGCCGCTCCGAAGCCGGATCGCGCCAGCCCAGGAGGTCGCCGACGCCGGCGAGGCTCGCTGGCACGCTCGACCAGGCCGATCGGTCCTGCTCGTCGGCCATCCGCTGGGCAGGGTCATGCCCGAGATGAGTGGTCACGCCCAGGCCCGCGCCCAGGGTCTGCTGCTCGAAGCGGTTGCGGCCGTTGTACTGGCGACTGAGGTTGAAGCGCTGGGAGCCGTCGACCTGGGCGCTGACCTCGGCCGGCAGGCCCTCGGGGCTGTAGGTGCGGGCGATGGCCAGGGCCCCGGCCGTGCCGCCGCCCATGCGCAGGCCGGAGTAGTCGGTGGTCCACGCCGGGGCGCCGGCGACGTTGAGGCCGGTGAGGCGGCCCAGCGGGTCGTGACGGTCCATGGTGATGACCGTGCCGTCCGGGTAGGTGAGCGCCTCCATGAGGCCGGTCCAGTCGTAGGCGGCCTGGGTGAAGAAGGTGTGGGCGCCGTCGATGGTCAGCGTCTCGTCGGCCAGCTCGCCGGTGTTCCAAACGCGGCGGCTGAGCACGATGCCCTGGTCGTCCGAGGCGTAGGTCAAGTTGTCGAGGGCGTCGTACTCGAACTCGAGGTGCAGGGGCCAGCCCGGAGCAGGGTCGGGTGCGCCGGTGACCGAGATGCCGCGCAGACGGTTGCCGGCGTCGTAGCTGTGACCGACGCCGATGCCGCCGTTGAGCTGGACGGTGAGCAGGGTGCCGTCGTCGTTCCAGACGTGATGGCGGGAGATGTCGCCCGGAAGGTGCTGGTCGATCACCCTGCCGGCCTCGTCGTAGCTCGAGTGGAAGCTGGTCCCGGTGGCGATCTCGACCTCGCTCACGACGCGGGTGGCCAGGTTGAGGGTGGTCTCCACGGCCGAGCGTCCGGCCTCGTCAGTGGTCACCCGAGTGCCCAGGGGGGAGGTGGTCCAGGTGGCGAAGCTGCCCTCCGGGCCGGTGCGGAACACGACCCGGCCCTCCCGGCCGTAGCCGGTGTGGGTGACCTGGCCGCCGGGTGAGCGGCTGAGGGTGACCTTGCCGAGGGCGTTGTACTCGGTATAGGTGGCAAAGGGCGAGGAGCCGTCCCCGGGACGCTCGGTGACCTCGGCCGGCAGGCCCGACCCCCAGTAGGTGGTCGAGATCTCGGTCCTGTCCGAGAAGCTCCGCGACG
>Ga0316628_100002133_pt1 | contig 14475 bp, 9 predicted proteins | sample OWC_Aug_M2_C1_D5_FD_207648 | JGI IMG/M metagenome (GOLD analysis project Ga0316628, IMG submission 207648) | Wetland soil microbial communities from Old Woman Creek delta, Ohio, United States - OWC_Aug_M2_C1_D5_C | ecosystem: Environmental > Terrestrial > Soil > Wetlands | place: USA: Ohio... | reverse complement strand
CTGATGTCACGGCGCGTTCCGGGCTGGGGCGCACAGGTTGGCAGACCGGAGTCTGCGCGGGCGATTACGACAACGACGGCTGGGACGACCTCCTGCTGAGCTACTGGGGACAGAACCAGCTCTACCACAACAATGGCAGCGGCACCTTCTCCGATGCGACCGAACGCGCGGGCTTGAAACAATCGCGCGTCCGCTGGGGAACGGGTTGCGCGTTTCTGGATTACGATCGCGACGGGTTTCTCGATCTTTTCGTCGCCAACTTTATCGAGTTCGACCCCGCTCACGCTCTCGGGCCCGGCGATACAGTCTTTTGTTATTGGAAAGGCATTCCGGTCTTGTGCGGGCCGAAGGGATTGCCGGGGGGGAAAAACGCCCTCTACCACAACAATCGTGATGGCACGTTTACGGACGTCTCCGAGTCATCCGGCATCGCCAAACGTGGCGGCAACGGCCTCGGCGCGCTCTCCTACGATTTCGACAACGACGGCTGGCCCGACATTTACGTGGCCAACGACTCCACGCCGAGCTTGCTTTATCACAACAATCATGACGGCACGTTCAGCGATGTCGGCGTGCAGGCTGGCGTCGCCTACAGCGAAGACGGCGCCGAGCAGGGGGGCATGGGTGTGGCAGTGGGTGACTACGACGCGGACGGGTGGTTCGATATCTTCAAAACAAATTTCGCCGACGACACGCCCAACCTCTATCACAACAACGGAGACGGGACATTCACCGACCGCATCGGAAGTTCGGGGTTGGGTGTGGTCACTTCCAACGTGTCCTGGGGAAACGGATTTGTGGATGTTGATAACGACGGCTGGAAGGACATCTTCTACGTGAACGGCCATGTGTATCCCGAAGTCGACCTCTACAAAACGGCAGGCTCCTACCGGCAGCCGCGTCTCCTCTTTCGCAACTTGGGAGATGGACGGTTCCAAAACATCTCCGCGGAGAGCGGCCCCGCGTTTGAGCGAATGTACTCCAGCCGCGGCTGCGCCTTCGGCGACTTCAATAACGACGGGCGCGTGGACATCCTGATTATGAATATGAATGAGGGGTCGTCACTGTGGCGGAACGAGAGTCAGGGCGAGAATCACTCGCTCGTGGTCAAACTGACGGGTACGCGGACGAATCGCAGCGCCATTGGAGCTCGCGTGCGCCTGGTGACTGGAACGCACGCGCAGATCGGCGAGGTCCACAGCGGCGATAGCGTGATGTCGATGAGCGATCTCCGGCTTCACTTCGGGTTAGCCTCGGCGGAGAAGGCCGATTTGCTGGAAGTGCGCTGGCCAGTGACGGGCGCTGTCGAGCGCTTCGATAATGTGGCCGCGGACCAAATCGTTTACATTCTGGAAGGCTCGGGGATTGTTCGGACCGAGAAGTTCGCTGCCCCGAAAGCCAAATCACGCCCCTCAGGCGGCGGGGTACGGTGAACCTGCTTTTGCCGCACGATGGGCAGCGTTAATAGGTGGCACGCCCGCCACTCACGTCATAGCACTGTCCGGTTACGAAGCTCGCGTCGTCAGAGGCGAGGAAGCAAACCACGGCTGCAACTTCTTCGGGCCGCCCCACGCGTCCCATGGGGATTTTGGCGGCCATGTAATCAATCGCTTGCTGCGTCAGCTGTTTCAAAATGGGAGTTTCGATCACGGCCGGGGCGACGCTGTTCACATAGACCCCGAACTGAACCACTTCTTTGGCCAGCGCCTTGGTCAGCCCGATGACCGCTGCCTTGGCGGAGGAATAAGGCACAAGGTTGGGATTGCCTTCCTTTCCCGCGATCGAGGCGACGTTGACGATTTTTCCGTAACGCCGCTCAATCATGTGAGGCAGCACCGCCTTGGCGCAAAGGAAAACGCTCTTCACGTCGACGGCCATGACCTTTTCCCACTCGGCTTCCGTCACATCAATCAGCGGAGCATTTTTCCCCGCGATCCCAGCGTTGTTCACGAGGATATCGATTTTCTCAAACTCCGCAAGAACGCGGTCGCGCATGGCAACCACATCCGTGGCGTTCGAAACGTCACACCGAACTGCAATCGAACGCCTGCCAAGACCAGCGAGGCGTTTCGCGACCGTCTCAGCCGCAGGCAAGTTCAAGTCCACCACGGCAACATCGGCACCTTCCGTCGCCAGGCGCACGGCGATGGCCTCTCCAATCCCTTGTCCAGCTCCTGTGACAATGGCAACGCGATTTGTGAGGTTCATGGAGTTAGATCCCTCTCGATATTATGGCGATTGTGTGAAACGGTCCGTCAGCGCGACCTCTCAAACCAAGGCTACCAGATCAGTGCGGTGGGCACTGCGCCGGAAAGAACATCTTCATCGAGATCATAACCGAAGCCCGGCGCGGCGCTTAATTCCACGAACCCGTTTTTCGGCTGCGGTTCGCCCTTGAGGAGTGGCCTGCCACCCTGCGCGAAGATGTCCACAAACTCCGCGCGCGGCGCGTTGGAAGTTGACGTAACGAAATGATATGTCGGTGCGCCGACACCGTGGGGAATGACCGGCAGGTTGTAGGCGCTCGCCATGGCAGCGATCTTCCTAAGCTCGGTTAACCCGCCCGCGCGATAGATGTCCGGCTGCAGAATATCCACTGCACGCTTTTCAATCAACTCGCGGAATCCGTAGCGCGTGTATTCGTGCTCCCCGCCTGTAATCAGGATGTCGGGAAGAGCATCTTTGATTCGGCGATACGAATCGATCTGGTCAGGCGGTACGGGTTCTTCAATCCACAGGACCCTGAACTCGGCGACGGATTTCGCGAGCACAATTGTGTAAGGAACGTCGAGCGCCATGTAGCAATCAAGCATAATGTCGCCGTCAGGCCCAATCAATTTTCGAGTCCTCTCCACGAGTTCGACGTTTTTCCTCAGGCCCTCTTTGCCGTCGGCGGGACCGTGCGGCAAGGCGAGCTTGACGTCGCGAAAACCTTCCTGCAGATGCTTTTCGGTAAGATTTCCCGTGACGTAAACAGGAATCCGTTCTTTGGTTTTGCCGCCAATAAGGTTATAGACCGGCTGCCCGAGCGCCTTGCCAACCAGATCCCACAGCGCCAAGTCGATCCCGCTCATGACCTCAATCACCACGCCTCGGCGTCCATAAAACTGCGACGCCCGGAACATCTCTTCCCAGAGGAATTCGATATCGAACGGGTTTTGACCGAGCAACAGTGTTTTGAATTGCCCTTCTATAATGGGCGCTACCAACTTTCCTTTTCCCCCGCCGACGGTCCCCAGCCCGCGAAGGCCTGCGTCAGTTTCGATCTCGACAATCGCCGCCGTCATGGGTCCGAACCAACTGGAGCGTTTCTCCTTAAAGCGGGGATAGATCGACATCGGGCTGGCAATCAAGCCTTCGCTCAGCCATGAGGCGTTCATCGGGACTTCGTGGACTTTGACGCCGGTGATGCGCAAGAAATTGCTCCTTCAGCTGCGGCCGCGTTTGGCGCGCCGGTGCTCAGCGTAGCGCCTCAACGCGGAATGGCTCCATCAGGCCGTAATCCAACATATCGTACTCGGCGCCCGGCGGCTCATGTTCAGGGAAGTCTCCCCAGGCGGCGGGCCAGGCAATCATGCGCGGCTTGGTGCGGTTGTGAAACGGCCCAAAGAGATTCCTGGGCGTGGCGATGATTCGCAACGCGAGCCTGTGTGGCCCCGGCGTCGCGGCAACTTCAACAACATAAGGTCGCCAGCCAATCGTTTGAACGCGGTTCCCATCCATCAAGACTTCCGCGACACTGCCTTCCCAACGGGGAAAGCTGATTCGTAGTTGGCGAGTGTTTTTCGGAATCTGAACGCCCGCCTCGTAGAGGGCGTTGTCGTAATAGAAGGGATAACCCTGCTTCGCCCACGATCCAAACTGCAGCGGCCGCGCGGCGGCAAGTGTAAAGCCGTGCTCGTCTGGCACGACGGCAAAATCGCCTCGAATGTAAATGTTCTCAAGCTCCATGCGGACGTCGAACGCGGATGCCGTCAGCGTGACCATGTTCTCGCCGGCGCGCAGCAGGGATCCAATCGTCACGCTTTCCACGTGGGGATCGAGCCAGCGCGCGCCGCGAGAAAAATCCACCGGCTGACCGTTGACGGCAACGCGATACAGTTCCGGTTTTTCCACGGCGAGTTCGGCCGAGGCAAGCGCAACGCCATCGGCCACGCGAAAGCGAAAAGTTGCCTCGAAGCCCGAGTCCGGGCCAAAAGGAGGTCGATCCAGCACGGCCCTCTTGAATTGCGTGGCATTGTCCCACGCCGGGCGCTCAAAACCGCGCGCTTGCCAGAGGCGCCAGTTCGCCCGCCACGTGTTGATGTTTGAATGGGTCTCGCCATCCATGCGGAGGTCACAATAGTCAAGCACCAGAACGTTTGGCGAGCTGGGAGTGATCCGCCAGCCGGTCAAAGGCAGCGCCACGGCTCGCGCGGACTGCGGTGGGTGAGGAGCCACCGCATTTGCTTTCGCGAGAGCCAAGAACAATCGCGATCCGGCGGGCGTGAGCCCGAGAGCGAACTCCAGCCTTCCACCTTCTACAGGCCAAAAGGGTGCCGGAGTGATTTTGCCTGTTACCGTATCCCATTCTTCAAGGCTTGCGCCTTCGATGGCAGCTTTTGTGGAAATGGTAATTGAGAGCGCGTTGGTAAAGAGGTGAAACGTCCCTCCGTCCCGCAAGGTTACTCGCTGGTGTCCAATTCCCGGCGGTAGTGGCGGGGTGAATGTCACGCGTGCCGGCAGGCGGCGCTGAATTTGAATCAGCAGGTCCTGAAGATTCGAAACCGACTGCCACTGTGAGGAGTATTGCGCGCGCAGTTTTTCGAGCGCGTCACTTGGACGTCCGTCAACAAAAGCAGCGGGGGCATCGAGCGCCAGGATCTCGCCACCGCCCCTGAGGTATGCTTCCAAGAGAGGCAGCGTCTGCCGGCGGAGGTTCGCCATGCCTTGCGGCCAAACCAGAAGATCGTAGCTGGCCCTGGCGATCACGAACTTCCCCTCGCGCGCCTCGCCGAACCACTCCATCATGTATTCGTCAGCGAGGTCGAAATCCACCTGGTTGTCGGCCAGGAACTGATTCAGGCGGTCGTAGGACTCCTGAAGCCGGGCGAGTTCAGGGGTTTCAGCGCCGCGCCGCGCGACGAGGAAACCGCTTGTCGTGGGCTCGAGAACCAGCATTCGATTCTGCGGTGCCCCCTGAGAGAGGACGTAGCTGAGGCGGGCCGTGTGGTCGGCGTGGAGTCGATAGTGAGGCCACCAGGCCGAGATATCGCTGAACGATTGCGGGTGATCCCGCTTGCGAGCGCCGGCCACCGTGGTGAATGCCAGGTGTTGATTGATGAAATCGACGCCGTTGACGATCTGCCAGTCGCCCATGCGCTTGTAGTGTTCGAGCGTGCTGTCCCATCCCGCGACGCCATAGGTTTCACTGAAAGCGCGGCGGCCGAGTTGGTGGGCGACACTCGCCACCTGCCGAATGGTGAACAGCATGTGCGGGTCGGCACCTTTGGTCCGCAGGTTTGCTCCCACCAGCATGTCGATGCCCGGCATGTGTTGGTAGGCGTAGAGCGAAGCATCGTCGGGTGAAATCCAAGGATACGGCCATTCATGCTCCATGAAGTGGCCGGTGAACTGCAGCCTGTTTCGATCGCACCACTCGAAAAGGGGCTGAAAGTAATTTTCTTTCCAGAGATCGTGCACAGTCTGCCAGTAGTCGAACCGCGTGCGCCGCCAGTCGCCCACATCCCAGAAGAGCGAAGGGAGCGCGTCGCGCAGGTCGTAGCTGTTGCGTTTCTTGAATTCGGCAAGGGTAAGATAGCTGAGCGGCAGCGTCAACTCGGCCTCTTCGTAGGCGCCGGTGGTGGCCAGCAGGGGCTCGTCGTCGAAGGACCACTTCACCGTTTTGCCGAATTCCTCACCGACATGCTTCTTGTAGGCCTCGAATGTGGTTTGAATGAACCATCGCGCAGTTTCGGGATTGGTGAGGTCAACATAGGGGAACTGGGCAGTCCAGGGATTGCCACTCGCGCGCCGCAACGAGAAAACAGCCACGGGCCCTTTCGCCTTCGCAAGGTCCGGCTCGGGGATTCGCGCCGCGCGAATCGGGCGTCCCTTCTCATCGCGCTCGATCGCGAAAACTCCGAGCATCGCGGGGCCGCGTGCGACGCGGGGAGTCTCGTAAATCTCCGCCTGCACGTATTGAGTCGCCGTGTCGGGAGCGAGCGAAGGGACCAACCCTCCCGCGAATCCCGAGGGATAGCTGTTCTCATCGTAAATGTTGCAGAGCAGCCCCAGGTGTTTTGCTTCCGCAAGGGCTGTCTTCCAAAGCTCAAACCACCGGTCACCCAGGTATTCCGTCATCAGGCCGGGGCGCGGGTGGATGAACACGCCACCCATACCTTGCTGCTTGAACTGTCGCAGTTGCTCCTTGATTCGCTCCGGGTCCATCTCATCGTTCCAGACCCACAAGGGAGCGGTGCGAAACTCCGCGGGAGGGTCCTGAAAATTCCGGCGGATTTCCTCCACACTGGCGCGGGGAGGATTACCCTTCAGTGCTGCGGGTTCCAGCAGGAGGGTTCTCTCATCTTTGGCACTGAGTGGTTGCGCCCTGCCGGCGGTATCCCTGGTACAGAAGACTGCTAACGTCGTCAACAGGCAGAGCAGAGCAACCAAGCGTGCGATGATGAGATGCCGCTCTGATCCCCGCATTGGATTCCTCCATTCCTAAATGTAAGTCGTGGTGCGGAAGATACCACATCGAACGGGCGAACGGACATTCGTTGTAAGCATTCATTGCCGGAAGTCTGAACAGATGTGTGGCATTCGCGGCCGCATCCGGGTAGATTATTGCCGCGCGTTTGCAGCAGGGTGAGACCCATATCCTGCGGCTTGCGCAAACCCGGACAGACAGTAATGGGGAGAGCCTGATGAAGATCACCGAAGTTCGGACGCGCGTGGTGGAGTGGAGAGGGAAGACCGTCCCTCCCCAGCCGCATTTCTGCACCAATCCCGTGGACCTGCTCGATCTGCCCAGCGACGCGATGGGTTCATTTCGTTTTCACAGCTGGCTGATTGTTGAAGTCGGTACTGACGCGGGCCTGGTGGGCATTGGCAACGCCGCGCTTGCGCCGCGCGTGACCAAGCAGGTGATTGACACCTATCTCAAGCCGATTCTGCTGGGGCAGAATCCCTTCGACTCCGAGTACCTGTGGCAGCACATGTATCGCCGCACGATGGCCTTCGGACGGAAGGGAATCGGCATGGTGGCCATCAGCGCGGTGGATATCGCCCTCTGGGACCTTCTGGGCAAGGCCACAAACCAACCGGTGTTCCGATTGCTCGGAGGAAAAACCAAACAGAAGATTCCCGTCTACGCGAGCCGGCTGTACAGCCAGCCGCTGGATGAGCTGGCGAAGGAAGTACAGCAGTACAAAGACCAGGGGTACCGAGCCATGAAGCTGCGATTCGGCTGGGGGCCGGTGGACGGCGCCGCTGGCATGCAGCGAAACGTGGAGCTCGTCCGCACGGCCCGCGCCGTGATCGGATACGAGATTGACCTGATGGCGGATGCCTACATGGGCTGGACGCTCGACTACGCGCGGCGGATGATCCCTCTGCTCGAGCCCTACCAGATGCGCTGGCTGGAAGAGCCCGTCATTCCCGACGACATCGCGGGCTACGCGGCGTTGAAGGCCATGAACCAGATTCCCATCGCTGGCGGCGAGCACGAATTCACGCTCTACGGTTTCCGCGAACTGCTCGACGCGCGCGCCGTCGACTACATCCAGTTCGACACGAACCGCGTGGGCGGGATCACTCAGGCGCGCAAGGTTGCGGCGCTCGCTGAGGCGCACGAGGTTCCCGTCATCCCCCACGCCGGGCAGATGCACAACTTCCACATCGTCATGGCTAGCTTGAATTCTCCCATGGCCGAGTTTTTCCCCATCGTGGACGTTGAAGTGGGGAACGAGTTGTTCTGGTACATCTTCGAGGGCGAGCCCACGCCGAAAGACGGATACATTGAACTCAACGAGGATCTCCCTGGCCTGGGTTTGGTCGTCAACGAGGCGGCACTGAGCCAGTTCGAAATCATCGAGTAGGCTTGCAACAGTGAGGTGAAACTTCCGCGCGAAGGAGCAGTCATGCGAGTCAAAGACAAGGTGGCAATCGTCACGGGGGCGGCTACGGGGATCGGGCAGACCGCGGCCGAGGTCCTGGCCCAGGAGGGCGCGAAGGTTGTGGTGGCCGACATCGACGCGGCCGGCGGTGCGGCGGCCGTGGCGACGATTTGCGGCAAAGGCGGCACGGCGGTTTTCGTTAAAGCCGATATTTCGAAGGAGGCTGAGGCCGGGCGAATCAGCGACGAGGCGGTCAGGAATTTCGGGCGGATCGACATTCTGGTGAACAACGCGGCGACGTTCGTCCTGAAAGGCTTCGAGGCCACCGTCGAGGAATGGCAGCGCTCGTTGGGAGTGAACGTCATCGGCACCGCCATGGTCACGAAGTATGCCGTCGAGCACATGAAGAAAAACGGCGGGGCGATTGTAATTCTCGGATCGATTTCCAGTTTTGTGGGGCAGCCCAATTTCTACGCCTACAGCGCGACCAAAGCCGCGCTGCTGCAGATGACGCGCAACATGGCGATGGACCTGGGCCCGCACAAGATCCGTGTCAACTGTGTCTGCCCGGGAACGATCCTCACCGCCGCGTCCTATCGGCATATGGAAAAAGTCGGGATGACGCTCGAACAGTTCAACGCTGACGAGGGCGCGAAGACTTTCCTGGGCCGGATTGGACAAACGCGCGAGGTCGCCGCCGCGATCCTCTTCCTTGCTTCAGATGAGGCATCTTATATTACGGGCGCGTCTTTGATGGTGGACGGCGGTTACACCGCGCAGTAATCGTTGGCTGGGGGCCTCGACAATAAGGGAAGTTTAACTCCAAAGCCGGTCCCACGAACGTTCCTTGTCCCACTCGGTCGTGGGCCCAAAATAGGAAGTCCCGGGCTTGAGGTGCTGTTTCACGACTTCATCGTTTAGGGTCACTCCGAGGCCGGGCTTGTCGGGCACGGTGATATAGCCGTGATTGACGATGGGCTTCTCCACGCCTTCGACCATGTCGTCCCACCAGGGCACATCGAGCGAATGGTTTTCGAGCACCAGAAAGTTCTCCGTGGCTGCGGCGCAGTGGGCGTTCGCCATGCAGGAGACAGGCGTCCCGGCGAAATGCATCGCCATGGGGACGCCGTATTCCTGCGCGGCGTCACCGATTTTCTTCGTCTCGAGAATCCCGCCCGAAGTGGCGAGATCGGGATGGATTTTGCGGACGGCCTGGCGGCGGCAGAGTTCGATGAATGGCTCCTTCAGGTAAATATCCTCGCCGGTCAGAGTGGGCACGCCGATGGAGTCGGTGATCTGTTTCCAAAGGTCGGTGTATTGCCAGGGAATCATATCTTCAAGCCAGGCCATGTTGAACTTTTCCAGCGCGCGTCCCAAACGAATGCAGGAATTCACACCGATGTGCCCGAAGTGGTCCGCAGCCAGCGGAATCTCCATTCCCACGATTTCCCGCACCGCCGCGACGTAATCGGCCATCAGCGCGATGCCTTTGTCCGTGACCTCGATGCCCGTGAACATATGCTGAGTGTTTGAGAGTTCCTGCCGGCTCATCCCGGAAGGTTGCGTGACGGTTCCCGGCGTCCCGTCGAGCAGATCAATTCCCAGATCCATTTTGAGCCACGTGATTCCGCGGTCCATTCGCTTCTTCAATCGCTCCGCATAGACCTTGGGGTCGTGCGACTCGGTGGTGTCGGCATAGATGCGAATCTTGTCGCGGAACTTGCCGCCCAGCATCTGGAATACCGGTACGCCGTAGGCTTTTCCGGCCAGATCCCACAAGGCCATTTCGACTCCGCACACACCGCCGCCCTGGCGGGCGTGTCCGCCGAATTGTTTGATCTTGCGGAACAGGCGGTCCACGTTGCAGGGATCTTCGCCGAGCAGACGGCTCTTGAGAATCAGGGCGTAGGTGGGACTCCCGCCGTCCCGCACCTCGCCCAGGCCAGAGATTCCCTGATTGGTGTCGATGCGAATGAGGGGGCAGGGCATCGGAGCATCGACGACGTGGGCAATGCGCAGGTCGGTGATTTTCAGTTCGGAAGGGCGGGAGTTGGTGTTCACGCCCTTGGGATAAGCCTCCAATGGTTCGCCCGGAACGAGCGCTCCTCCCAGGGCCGCAGCTGAAGACAGCAACATGTCGCGACGATTCAACCGCTGGCTGACGCTCTTTTTCATGGTTTAGTTCTCCTGCAATCGAGATGTGCACGAGCCGCCGCCGGGCTCCCGTGACTGGGGCTACTCGGTCTTCATGCGCGCCTTCGCGCCTTGCTGCTCGGCGTAGCGATTGAATTCCATGATCATCTCCTTCGTCCAGTGCGAATCGACCTGGCCGGGAGTGTATCTACCTTCGCGGAGCATCTGATGCCCCCAGGCATCCTGTAACTGTGTAATCTCAGAATAGTCAGCCACCTTCTCGGCAAGCTGGGCGGGGATGAACGTCAACCCCTCGGCGTCGCTCACCACGATGTCGCCCGGCATCACCGTCACGCGGCCGATGCGGACGGGAACGTTCATTCCCATTAGCGTGACATCTGCCAGGGCGGAGGGATCGAAGCCACGGACAAAGCAGCGAAACCCCTTAATTTCAGAGATGCCGGAAACGTCGCGGACCGAGCCGTCCACGATGAGGCCCGTGCCGCTCTTGGCGAAGATGGAAGTCCCCAGGTTGTCGCCGGCAAAAGTGCCGTCCTTGATTTTGCCAAAAAGATCGACCACCAGTACGTCGTTGCGTTGGAGAGTGTCGATGACCCAGGAGTTCTGGCCGCCGCCCACGCGCCCTTCCTTCTTTCCGTAGTCGTTGATGACGGCGTTTACGTCGGGTCTCAGAGGCATGAAGACTGCAGTAACGACCCGACCCACTAGACGCTCTCCGGGATTGATGACCTTCCAGCCGCCTTCGAACTGATTGTGGTACCCGGCGCCGCGTAGCACTGCCCAGGCTTCTTCCGCGCTCACATTCTTCAGGCGCGCGAGAACCGCGTCAGGGACTTTCGGCCGTCCGTCCGGGAAACGGTCGCCCTTCCAGTCGCGGGTGAATTCGAGGCGCTGGTCTTTCGAGAACATACCCAGCTGAGCTCGCGCCTGGCCAGCAAGGACGGCGGCCAGCAATAGCGCAAAGCCGTAACAAAAGGCGCTGCTTTTCATTTTTACTCTCCTTGTAATGCCATCCATCGATGGCTCGTTCGGTCTGGTGTGGCTACTCCCGTGCTCCTTACATACTGCCTATTCCAGTTTGAGCAGGAAGATGCCATGCCCCACGCCTGCCGGCTCGTTGTTGCGCGCCGACTGGAACGCGATCCATTTTCCGTCCGGGCTCACCACTGGATTCGACGCCTTGTAGCCCTCGTAGTCGCCCCAGCGGGTGAGGCGGACGAAGTCGGTGGTTGCCGGGTCGAGCTTCAGCTTCCAGATATCAATGAACCGGTCAGTCTGGCGGGCCGGGCCCTGCTCGCGGCTTGACTCGACAAGTGTCCACTCGCCGTCCGGAGAAATCCCCTCGGGCTCATTGTATTCGCCTTCAAGTTTGCGGTAAGCGGTGACATTGCCGGTCCCGAGGTCGACCCCCATGACGTCCGCCTTGATGCCCGCGGGGTGTTCCCGGTAGCAGGAATAAGTCAGCCCGGTGTCGTCGCGGCGAAAGTCCTGGACTTCGAGTGTGCACGCGGTCGAACGGGCGCGGATAACTTCTTTCTTGTTGACGAGGGTTGGTGCCCCGGCCTTGTCCTCGATGTCCGCGGTATAGATCACCGATTCGCCCGGCGCGAGCAAGTCGGGATATTGGCCGTGAGTGTTCGACCAGGCAATCTTCATTCGATTTCGCGAGATGGCCACGCCTTCCGAGATTTTGTGACCCAGCGCCGCGGGCGGTGATTTTGCTTCCGGCTTCATCACCCACATTTCCTGGTCGTGCTCGCGCGTGCTCTGAATGTCGGAGAAGGTGCGTGCACCGATGAGGAAGAAATCCCCGTTTGGCAAATACTGAACCCGCAGGAAGCCCTTGTGCTGGAAATGCCCGGTCAGGATCCGGATCAACTTCGTTTCAAGATCAATCTCGAATGCGTCGCCGAAACTCCTGCTCACGAAGGCGATGCGCTTACCATCCGGCGACCACGCGGCGCGCTCGCCGAACCCAGTCAACTGTGTGATGTTGGGTGGAAGTTCTTTCTCGGGATTTCCTTGCTTCTTGGTTTGGGCGGTAGCCGTGGACAAACCGCTGATTGATGCCGCCGCTAGGATTAGACACAAGGGTTTTGGTATACGCATTAACATGCTCTCAGTCCGACGCAGAGTGGGCGGGTCATAGACCCGCCCCTACAGGATATCCACGACGCCCTCGGCAATCTCGCCCAAATACTGGCCGTCAGCCATGACATCGGCGGCGAGCGCCACGCGTGGCTTGGCGCGGTCCCAACTGTCGGGAATGGAGAGCGTAAAGCCGCCGCTCGCGTCGCCGCCCGCCGGCACGGTGAGGGTGATGGTTTCGGGCGAGACCTTCCAGCCCGCGGGCGCGACCAGCGCGGCCTCGAATTGCATGGGCTTGCCGCGATAGTTGCGCACGCGTAATTCGACGGGTGCGCTCGACCCGATCCGCGCTTCCAGTTGGTAGGGATAAAGCCGGACCCAACTCGGATTTAGACCGAAGTTGCAGTCGGCGTCGGCGATCACGTTCTGGAAATAGGCCTGCTGTTTTTCCAGCCGGCGCTTGAGATCTTCCAGGTCTTCCTTATTGCTGAGGAAAGGTTTGCCGTGGCCGGGTGCAATCATGGTGGGCTGATGATCGAGGATGGTCCGCATCGATTTCAGATGGCTGTCGTTCTCGACCCAGTTGCGGAAAATCAAGTTGTGACGAAGCTGGTAGGGAGCGCCGGGATTGGCAGGGAAAAGCGCGTCGCCCGTGAACGCCAGGCGCGCGCCATCAATGTCAGCAAACATCGCCATCTGGTATTCCGTGTGGCCGGGAGAGTGGCACACGGTGAACTCGAATTCCTCCCATTTGAACTTCTCGCCGTGCCGGAAGGAACGCTCCACTTTGATGGGCTCGGCCAGGATGCAGCCGAGGTTGTGCCCGCGCGGCTTCTGGAGAATATCCACCATATTCTCGTAGCACCAGACTTTGGCGCCGTGATGCCGAACGAGATGCGGAAAGCCGTTCAGGTGATCGTCGTGCATGTGGCTGGGCATGGCGACGTCGACCGATTTCAATCCGTAGCGGGCCTTGAGCTCAGGAATCGTGTGCTCGACAAAGCGCATTCGTTCGAGTACCGGGGCCGCCGTGTTGAAGCCGTTGAAGTAGTTTCCGCTGGCCGCGCCGTAGTCGATGAACATCGCCTTGCCGCTGTCACTGATCAGAGCGTAGAAGGAGGAGGTCGATTGGTGCGAGCAGACCAAGTGCGGTGTGACCGCAAAGGGTTTGTTCTCGACGGTGAGCGCCGAGCCGGGTGAGTACGATTCGTACCAACCTTTCATTTTCGCAATCAGGTCAGTGATGCCGGCCTCGGGATTTGGGAAGGGCTCACCGTGAGAAGGGCACACGAGTTCCGGCCCCTGCTCGCGCAGCCTGGTCAGTGAGAAGATCGCGAAATCCACGCCGTCGGTGCTGCCATATTGGTATTGAAGCTCGTGAAGGTTCACAACCTTCCCGGGAGAGTGGATCAGGTCACCGGAAAACGCAACTTTCTTGCCGTCCACTTTCCCCACCAGGCTGAGGGATCCCAGGGTGTGGCCCGGCGTGGGATAGATGAGGAGTTCGTAAGGCCCCCAGCGGAAAGTGTCGTAATCGCGCAGCACACCGGCGACGGGAACGTTTTGAGTCAGCGTGAAGAAATCGTTGCGAACGTAATAGAGATGAAAGACGCGGCGGTTACGCCAGAAATTCTCGGCGTCCTCGAAGAGATGCCGTTCGTGTTGCGGCACTTGTATGGGAATCCGCTCGGCCACGGCGCGCGCGTCGCCCTGGCACTGGTCGCGATGATGATGGGTGTGCAGGATCGCGTCGACCTTGGTAACGCCGATCTGGCCCAGAAGCTTCAGGACATGCCCCGAGCCAAAATCAATCAAGACGGCGCGGTCGCCATTCTTCAGAACGTACACGTTGCAGGTGTCCTGCAGAACGTAGAGGTTGGGCGAAATCTGGTTCAGGCCACCGCGCGGGGCAAACGCAAAACGAGCCGGACCCTTGGGTGAAGGGGTGGACCCGGCCTGGGACGCGCCGGCGGCAAGTCCCGGAGCCAACAACCCAGCGCCGGCGCTTCGAAAGAAATCCCGGCGATTAAATCCATCCCTCTTTGTGGTGGCGCGCTTTTTCATGCTCAGTCCCTCCTTGGGACTTCCGGGCAACTGAGAGAATCTGGTAGGCTGTCCGCTTGCGGTGGTATAG
>Ga0316628_100002132_pt1 | contig 14476 bp, 13 predicted proteins | sample OWC_Aug_M2_C1_D5_FD_207648 | JGI IMG/M metagenome (GOLD analysis project Ga0316628, IMG submission 207648) | Wetland soil microbial communities from Old Woman Creek delta, Ohio, United States - OWC_Aug_M2_C1_D5_C | ecosystem: Environmental > Terrestrial > Soil > Wetlands | place: USA: Ohio... | reverse complement strand
CGGCGCGTGCTCGCGAGCGACAACAGCACGGAGCTAACTGCGGTGCCATCGGTGCTCATCGACTTCCAGCGCGGCCCGCGCCTGCTGCAGTTCGAGGCCGGCGGCCAGCTCGGCAAGCGCGACGGGCTGCTGCAGACGCAGAACACGAAGCGGTATTATGTGAGCCTCGCTTACCGCATCGCGTTCTGATGTGAACCGCCTGCTACGACTCATCAGCGTCCTCGGACTCCTGCATATGCTCGCCGCCTGCGCGTCGGCGCCCGCGAAGAGCCAGCCCATCGAGTACCTCGATGAGAAGACGGCGGCCACCGTGACCGCGGTGGAGCGGCCCATCGTGTTCGCGCGCGACCGGCGCGACCTGGCGGCGAACGTGCGCGACTACGTCACCCTCGCGGCCGCGGCCGTCAATCGCAGCGGGAAGATCAGCTACGTGCTCATCGCGTATTTCTGGTCGACCGTCGACACGCGCGGCGCACCGCAGATCGTCACGGCCGATACGATCGTGCTGGCCGTGGACGACCGGCGCATCCGGCTCACGCTCGGCGGCACGCGCGCGGCGGAGCAGGGCATCGCCCTGCCCGTGCACGCGCCTCCGCACGAGGGAGCGGTGCCGAACGTCTATCGGACCGATCTTGCGACCTTGCGGTACCTGGCGCTCGGGCACAACCTTACCCTGCAGGCGGGAGCGGACGACGGCGCGCCGGTCTACCAGGTCTGGGATGATGAACGGAGCGCGCTCGCCGCATTCGTGAAATTCATGAATGGAGAAGGCTGATGACGAAACGCGATCTGTCCTGGCTCGTGGCTGGCGCAATCGGCGCCGCCGCGATCATCGGGTTCGTCACCTGGCGTGCCCAAACGGGCGCGAGCTCACCCGCCGCGGCTGCAGCTGCGCCGCCGGCGGCGACGGCCGCGCCCGGGGCCATGCAGGTACCCTCGGTCGAGGCGTCGACGGCGAAGCTCGCGGCGCGTCTCGAGAAGGACGGCGGCAGCCGCGAGGACTGGCGTCTCCTCGGCGAGTCCTATCAGTATCTCGGGCGCAAGGCCGAGGCCGACGCAGCGTTTGCGCGCGCCGAGAAAGCGGCACCGGCGAACCCCGCGCCTGCACCTGCGGCAACCGCGGCGGGACCCGCGCGCATCAGCGGAACGGTCGAGCTCGCTGGGGATCTGCGATCGAAGGCGGACCCGGCCGCCACGCTCTTCATCTATGCGAAATCCGCCGCGCTGCGCGGCCCGCCCCTTGCCGTTCTGCGCTTGCCGGCGCCGCGCTGGCCCGTGAGCTTCACGCTCGATGACAGCAATTCCATGATGCCCGCCGCGAACCTGTCGAGCGCGAGCTCGGTCACCGTCGAGGCGCGCGTGTCCCCGAGCGGCAACGCACTCCCGCAGGCCGGCGACCTCGTCGGCTCGGTCGCCAACGTCTCACCGCGGCAGGGGGGCGCGATCCGCATCGTCATCGATCGCGCGGTGGGCTCGACTCAGTAGACGAGGCTCAATAGGCGAGGAAGGGACCCAGCCCGGCCGGAGTGCTCTGTCCTTCGAGCGCGACGAACACGCTCCGGCCGTAGAAGAAGGGCAGACCCCAGTCGAAGCTGCCGGCGAGCGGATTGGTGCCCGCGAGGTTCGCGAACGCTACGAACGTGGCGTTGTTGGTCAGGAGCGAGTTCGCATTCGCGATACTGAATGAAACGCTCCTCGAAACGCCCGTTACGCTCTGCTGGGTTGCCGAGAGCGATTGCGCGCTCGTCGGACAATAGAAACCGGGGGCGAGCGAGCCCGTACAGACCGGCAAGGAGCTGTCGGTGAAGAACAGCCCGTTCGAGCCCGTATCGAGGAAACTGGCGGGCAGCGTCTGCCCCTTGTAGAGCGTCGTGAGGTTCCCGGTCGCGGGATCGACGGTGAGCACCGTGGCGCTCCCCAGGCGGTTGTTGCTCTGGGTGTCGATGCCGAAGACGAGCGCGCCGCCGACGAGCGCGGCGCCCGCCGGATCGACCGCGCGCAGGATCACGATCGCGCCGTTGTTGTCGACGGGAAAGCGCCAGACGGGATTCTGCACCTGGTTCGCGAGCGGCATGCTGGAAGACACGCAGCCCGTTCCCGGACAGCTGTAGTATGCGCCCGGAACCGCCGTGTTCACGCAGGCCGCACCGCAATCCTCGCGAAAGACGCTGATGCCGAGGACACCGTTCGCACCGAAGGTCTGCACGGTGTTCTCGGACGGCCCGGCGCTCGAGCAGTTCGCCGGCACCGTCGGGAACGCTGGGTCGCCGATGATGTGGACCGCGAGACTCGTCGCCTGCTCGCTGGCGATCGTGACATCGGCGCGCACCAGCGACCCGAACGTATAGCCGTCGGCGAACTGCATGCACTCCGCCATTGGATTGCCTGCACCGTCCTGCACTGCCGGCAGTGACAAGGCCGGTGACAGCACGGACGAGATGATCCTCAGGCCGCTCGATGCGGTATCGACCAGCACATGATCGATCGTCCGGCAGTCCGTCGTGCCGGGTGCGCAGATCGTCACGCTGACGAACGGCGTATTCACGGTTCCCGCGGGACCGCTGTCCACCACGATGGAAGCGACGTTCGGTCCGGTCGGAAGCGTGCTGGGGCCGCTTCCGCCGCCCCCGCCTCCCCCGCCGCCGCCGCAGGCAGAAGCGTTCAAGGCCGCAGCAAGAATGAGCGGAGCACGCAGAACCTGTCGGTACGCACGCATGATTCAGCGCAGCTCGTCGCGGGTGACGCCGGCCGGGACCGCCTGCGGGAGATACGCCAGTCCGACGAAAGCCCGCGGATGGCCCCCCGAATGCACGATCAGGTCCGGCCGCACCACGGAGACACGCGCGCGCCCGGTGCGACTCGCCGGCACCGCCACTCGATAGCGCTCGAACCAGGCGCCGAGCAGCTGGCGCAGATCCGGCATGAACGGGCCGCTCCAGCTCACCGCGAACACCGTGCCCGACGCCGACGCAAACTCCCGCACCACCGTGCCGCCCGGTAGCGTCAGTTCATGCACCGTGTAGTCCGCTGCGCTCGATGTCCGCAGGGCGGCCTTGAGTTGTGCGCGGTCCGTTTCGACCGAGCCGAGGTCGTCGCCGAGCGCTGCGCGCGCCGCACCGGGCACGACGCTCAGCACGCAAGCCACGGCGACCAGCAAGGCAATCGGGATCCTGAGCGACATGGGCCGACCTTTGGAGCGACGCGGTGAGTGCGTCCCGCCAGGGTAGGAATTGTAGGGCGCGCGGAGGTTCCGCGACCGGACCCAAAGCAAATTTCAGCAAGCTGTCGCCGACTCGCGACGCTTTGGCGTCCGCGCGCAGGGACTAGACGGGCCGCTCTCCGATGATCGTGGTGCGCACCAGATGTCGGCGCTCGTTCTCGTAGTCGTGGATGCCGCAGTGCTGCAGGAAGCGGTTGTCCCAGACAATGACGGTGTTCGGCTGCCAGCGGATACGCGTCTGGTACTGGATCCGGTACGCCTGCTGGGCGAGGTAGTCGACGAGCGGCCGGCTGTCTTCCTCGCTCCAGCCTTCGAAGCGCTTGAAGTAGGCCTGGGTCACGTAGAGCGCCTTGCGGCCGGTGTGCGGATGCGAGCGCACCGCCGGATGCACGTTTTCCAGCTGATCTTCCGTGAAGCCGTGCCCTTCGCGCAGGCGCAGCCGCTTGTCCTTCTCGAGCGCGGCGTTCTTCGCCCAGATGTCCTTGCCCGAGTACACGACCTTGAGCTCGGCCAGCACGCGCCTCAGCCCTTCCGACAGGCCCTCATAGGCGAGGTACATGTTCGCGAACGCCGTGTCCCCGCCGTACCTTGGAACGTCGAGCGCGCGCATCACCATGCAGAGCGGCGGGCGGGCGAGAAACGGGCTGTCCGTGTGAAAGCGGGTGAAGGGCACGACGCTCACCGGCTCGTGCGCTTCGCGCCGCACTTCCTGCATGTCGGCATGCCCGCCGTAGATGGGCGCCTGGGGCAGTTCCGTGAGCTCGCCGAAGCAGCGCGAGAAGCTCTTGTGCTCGTCCGCCGACAGGTCCTGGTCGCGGAACATGATCACCAGGAAGTGCTCGAAGGCGAGCATCACTTCCTTGAGCACGTCCGCAGCGAGCGGCCGCCTGAGATCGACGCCGGAGATCTCCGCGCCGCACGCGCCCGTGATCGGCTCGACGCCGATCCGCCGAAACTCCGGCATCTCCCGCCCGGCGACAACCGTGCGCCGCGTCTGAACTGCCGCCTCGGTATTCATGCTTTCCCCTCCCCGGCCCCAGCAAGCCTTCTTACCACCATTCCCCGCATGGCATCCAGCACCACCCGCATCGCGCGGCAATCGTCCTCGTTGTAGTCGAGCAGGCGCTGGCGGATGCGAGGGTCGCGCGTCTCGACCCAGCGGTGAAACCATTCGATCGAGGCCGCGCCGGAGGGGTCCAGGTCCCGCCAGCGAAATCCCAGGAACTTCGCCAGCGTCTTCACCGAATAGTCGTGGGTCGGCCATTCGGAGCGGCGCTTCACGCCGTCGTGGTAGAGATCGAAGGCGCGGCCCGGGGCGAACAGCGCCTCGATCTCCTCGCCCGTACATACCTCGGGATACTTCCGCTGGAGCCTGCGGTACTCGGTGCGTTCGTAGGGTGAGTAGTGCACGACGAGGCCCGCTGCGTGGGCGCGGAAGAATGCGATCGCCGTGGCGAATGCGGTCCGCTCGGCCTCGTCGGTCACGCCGTCCGCAAAGAATGGGACGAAGCGTTCGGTTTGCGCCTGGCGATGGTCGCGCACGACGATGCCATGCAGGTAGCAGCGGCCCCGCAAGGGATCGGTCTCGATGTCGAAGAACAGCTCCGGGTCGCCGTCGAGCGGCGGCAGCGCCTCGGTCAGCTGAGGCCGGGCGTCGGGCTCGACGAGCAGCCGGGCGCGTGTCTGCAGTTTCGCCAGGGTGTCCGGGCCGATCCCCTTGATCAGGGTCTTCCTGCCGCCCGGCGCAAGCAGCTCGCCGAGCTGCGCTGCGGCCAGCGCATGCACGTTCGGCACCCAGGGGCGCAATGCATCGCGCTTGGCGCGCCCGAGATCCGGGAGCAGAGTGAGATCGTCCGCCTGGTCGATGACCCGCCGGCAGGCGCTGCGCCAAACGCACTGCTTGCAGGCCGCGCCGAGCGCGGGGTCCACCGTGGTTTCGCGATCGGCCAGCCGCCGCACGGCGGTCCGCGTCTCGAGGTAGAGGTCCCAGAGCGTCGTGCCATCCTTGCGGATCGGTGCATCGAGCTCGTAGCGCACTTCCTCGCCGTGAACGTCCCAGATGAACGCGTGGCGGCCCGCGGCGATCCCGGCGCGCTCGATGAGGTCCGTATAGAGCGCGAGCTGCACGCCGTAGCGCTTCTTCGGCTTGCCCGGCTCCGCGCCGTCGTCGTCGCCGCCTTCCTCGCCCGCGCCCGACTTGATGTCGATGGCGACGTAACCGTGACCCTCGCGCCGCAGGAGGTCCGGCTCGCCCAGGAGCTCCGGGTCCGAGAGCCGGCCGTTGTAGATGAGCGGCTCGGCGCGCTCGATGGCCGCGCGGGTGGCGGCCTCCTTCTCATCGCCTTGCAGCGCGGACAGGTCGAGAAAAGGCAGCGACAGGCCGTTGATCGTGTCGCGCTCGAAGAGCGAGCCGCGCTCCCAAAGGAGCTGCACGAAAGGGCTTACCGGATCGCGCCGCGACGGATCCTCGAAACGGTCCATCGCCACGCGCCGCGGGCAGGCGAGATAGTTATAGAGCTCCGTCGCCGTAATCACGCGCAAAGCATACGCTCGCGGTCATTCTTGACATAACCCACGCCTCCCCGGAAATGGCGCGCAAAATCTGCGAAACAGTTGTCGCCGGGTAGCGACGTAGGTCCTCGTTACATCTTGCAGGTTTCGACAGAATCCGCATCGTTCGCCCTGATTCCTTATTTACAGGAAGCGTAGTCGGCATGACGGACCGGCGCCCTGCCGAGGACCTCTGGCATCTGTCCATCGACGACCTGTTCGCGACGCCCGCGGAGCCGTCGCGGCTGGGCGGTCCCGGACCGTTCGTCATCAACTTGAGCACGTCGACCGCGCCGATCAGCCCGCCGCCGAAGGGCACTTTCAACCTCGAAGGCGTGCACGCATACCAGATCTCGCGCACCGAGGACGGCCGCCAGCGCTTTCGCCTGCGACTCGGTCCGGTCAAGACGGAGCTCGAGGCCGACGCGATCCTCGCCGCCGTGCGCGAGGACTACCCGGGCGCCATGACGGCGGTGGCCGCGGAAGACGATCTGCGCGCGATTACCGTCGCGACCCTTGCCGCCGAAAAGGCAAAGCCCTCGAGACCTGCGCCGACCGCGCCGCCGAGGCGCCCGCTCCCGAGACAGGCGGGCAAGACGGCACCGGTTCATGACGATCTGGAGGACACGCATCCGGGATGGAATCTCGATGCGCTGTTGCCGCATCTGAGCGCAGGAAAGGGCGCCGTTCCCGCAACGCCGACGCCGGTAAAGCGGACGGGCCCCGCGTCGGCGGGCCAACCTGCGCGCGCACGCACTGCGCCCCCGCCGGCCCCGAAAGCCGCGGCCGCCCAGCCTGCGCCGCAAGCGCCCGCGAGGCCGGCGCAGCCCGAGCGGCGATCGGCGGCACGCAGGATGTCGGCGCCGGTGCGCGCTCCGGCACCGAGCGCTCCCCCGCCGAGTGTCGCGGTTCCAGCGCCCAGGCCTGCGGTCGCAAACGCGCGGGAGATTCCGATACTGACCGAGAAGTCCGCGCGGCCGCCGTCGGATCTCCAAGTCCGGTCGAATGTCATGGCTCCGCCGGCGACACGATCGCCGACCGCAACCGTGCCGACGCCACCGCCGGTACTCGACCAGCCTCTGGCGCCGCCCGTTGCGGCAACGCCATCACCCGTAGTCATCGAGCCGCCCGCCGCTGTCGAACTCGTCGCCGTCGAGGCTATCGCCGCCGAGCCGCCCACCGCTGCCGAGCCGCCGGCCCCGCTTGCGGTCGCAGAAGCAGCGGCGGCCGAGAAGGACGAGACGCAGCGTACCCTGGTCGAAAAGATCAGCGCGATCGTCGAAGTATTCGACGGGGAGCCCGAGGGTCACGCCCTCGCAGCGAGTGCGGCGCCCGAACCCGCGCCCGCTCCTGCACCTGTGCCCGTGGTCAAAGCGCGTGCAGCCGTTGCACCAGCGTCTGTCAACGCGGCGCAGACCACGGTTGCCGCACCGGCGCCGCCGACCTCCATCGAGGAGCTCATTGCGCGCGAGATCCGCGCGGCGGTCGAGGTTCCGTCCGCAGCGACCCGGCGCACGAAACTCGCAAGCGACGCGCTGGAAACCGATTGGGCCTCGATCCTCAGCCATCCCGTCGAAGTCACCGAATCGGCGCCACCGGGCGCCGTCCCCGCCGCGCCGGCGGAACCGCCCGCCGTCGAACTACCCGCTGCTGCGAGTGCCCCGACTGAGCCCAGGGGAGACGCGAACGACGCCACGGATGAGGTGCCGATGCTGAGCATTCCGGCAGCCCCCGCCGCGGCCGTCATCGTCGAGCCTGTCCTTGGGGCTTCGGTGACGATCCCGGTCGACGCTCCGGTCGCCGCTCCGCCTGCAGCGGTCATCGCGCCGGAGCCTGCGCCCGACCCCGTGCCCGCACCGCCGGTTGCCGTCGCGGCCGACGACGATCTGATCGTCGTCGACGAAGAGAACGGCCTCGAGAGTCTGGTCGCGAAGAACAACGCGCTGGTGGAATCACTCAACGTTCGCAGCGAACCCGGCGTGCCCGAGACACAGCTGGCCGAGTCGGTGGCGGAGCCCGCCGTCGAACGCGCTCCGTCTCCCCTGCCCTCCCCGCCGCCCGCCCCTTCGACGCCTGCTTCGGTCGAGGAGAGCATTGCGCGCAAGCTCAAGCTGCTCGCCGAGCTGCTGCCTGCCCTCGAGCGACCGGAGCCTGCGGCCGCTGAGCCGACCGGCAGCGCCGCCCAGGCGATTGAACAGCTGCGCGACGAGGCCTACGTCGACACGATCATCGATCCGACGGGCAGCGAATGGGACGCGATCCTGGATGTATCCGTCGAGGAATCGGCCCCGAACCCGGTCGAGCCCGCGCCGGTGGCACAGACCCCCGACACCACCCCGCCTGCTGTTGAAGCGGTCGTGCGCGTCCCAGACCCGGTGGCACCGGTGCAGGTAGCGCCGCTGCCAGAAGCGGTGGCGCCCAGCCCGGAGCCCGTCCTGCCGACGCGAGAAACTCCTCCGGCTGTTGTCGAGGCGGTTCCGCCGGCGCTGGCAGCCGCCGCGCCTGCCAGCGAGTCGATGGTCGAGCTGGCCGTGCAGATCGATTCGCCGGTCGAGAATTCCGTGGCACCGGTCGTCGCGGCGCTCGTCGAATCCGCGCCCGAGGCACGTCCCGAGCCTGTGCAGCCTCCCGCCGCCGAAGAAGACACGAGCCTGGAAACTCTGGTCGCCAAGAGCAACGCAATGGTCGACTCGCTCGAAGCACGGAACGAGCCTGCAAGGCCACTCCCTGCACCGGCGGCCGCCGAACCCGAGAAAGCGCCTGCTCCACCGGCGCCCGCACCCGCGCCGCTCGTGCTCGAGGTCATCGACGGGCCGCCGCGCGTGCTCGATGTCCCATTGCTCGCGGCGCCGGTCAAGGCTGCCGAGCCGGCGCCGCCACGCATCGTCAGTGCGCCGCTCAAGAAACCGGTCCACGCCAAGCACGGCAAGCACGGCAAGAACGCCAAAATACGGAAGCCGCCACCGCGGCCCGATTCGAAGGCGGTGCTCGCCGCACCCACGGTCGATGGCGCACCAGCGGCGCCGACGCTGCCTGCGCACATGGAGACCCAGCCGCTCGCGTCGACACCGAAGCCGACCGCCCCGGTTGCGCCAGCCCTCCCCGCACACATGGTGACTCAGCCGCTCGCCTTGACGCCGAAACCGACTCCCCCGGCGCCGAAGACGGCTTCGCGTCAGCCGCCGAAGGTCGCGACGAAGGCGCCCGTGGCTGCGCCACCAAAGTCACCGCATCCGGGTAGCGCGCGCAGGGTTGAAATCCTCTCCGAACCGCTGCCGGCGGTCGACAGCACGCAGACGATCCGCTCGCTGACGCCGCTCGAGCTCGCCGACGACCAGAAATCGCGCTGGTTCGCCATTCAGCTGTCGCTCGCGGAGGAAGCCTTCGATCCCGAGCACGTGCCGCACCTCGACATCTTCGATGAATTCCGGCTGTACTCGGTTGCCGGACTCGAACAGGGCCGATTCATGCACGCGCTGCGACTCGGATTCTTCGAAAGCGAGGCCTCCGCCCAGGCGGTCGCCGGATATCTCAACTGCTACTTCGAGTCGCCCGCGGTCAAGCGCGTGAGCAACGCCGAGCGCGAGCGCTTCGCCGAGCAGCAGAAAGTCGTGCCGCGCAAGGATGTCGGCGCGACGGGCTTGCACGCGGTCATCGAATTGAGCAGCCCAAGGCCGGTGCCCGAGACGCGGCTCGCCGACCTGCGCGAGGCAAACGGCGTGCCCGTTCCCGAGGACAAGTCGCTCTGGTCGCGACTCTTTTCGCCGCTCAAGCGCTAGCTCCGAGCGCCCGCTTCCCGTGCGGGTGCCGGCAAGCGCGCAACGCGAGATCCGAAGTTCTGCGGGCCTACTTCCCGCGCCAGCCTGGTCCGCGCACGAAGCGACCCGGCAGCACGCCGGTGTGCTCGCCATCCTTGATGACCTGCTCACCGTTCACGAAGACATCCACGACACCGGTCGAATACTGGTGCGGCTGGTCGTAGGTTGCGTGATCGATGATCCTGCCGGCGTCGAACACGACCACGTCCGCATAGTAGCCAGGCGCGAGCCGGCCGCGCTCCTTCAGGCGCAGGTTGTGCGCGGGCAGCCAGGTGAGCCGCCGGATCGCGTCCGCAAGGGTCGCGACGTGCTCATCGCGCACGTAGTGCCCGAGAAAGCGCGCGACGTTGCCGTAGGCGCGCGGGTGCGGATTGGATTTCAGGAAGACGCCCTCGGGTGCAAGCGATTCCTCGTCGGAGCCGATGCTTACCCACGGGAGCCTCAGTCCCTTGAGTACGTTGTCCTCCGACATGAGGAAATACGCGGTGCCGACGCGGCTCCCGTCCTCGATGATGAGATCGAGCACGGTCTCCTCGGGCGACTTGCCGCGCATCTTCGCGACCTCGGCGAGCGTCTTGCCGGTGAGCGGTTTCAGCTGCTCATTCTTGAAGCCGATGAAGAGCACCCGGTCGGGCGTCCCGGCCATCTGCAGCAGGTTCTCCCAGTCGGGCTTCGGATCGCGCATGTCCGCGAGCACGCGCGCGCGCAGCGCGGGATCCTTGAGCCGCGCGATCCAGGCATCGAGGCCGCCTTCCTGGACCCAGGGGGGATTCGCCGCGTCGAGCCCGGTCGCGCCCGCCGTATACGCATACATGTCGGCGCTTACGTCGAGGCCATCGGCGCGCGCAGTCTCGATGCGTGCGATGGCCGCGTCCATTTTCGGCCAGTTCCGCTCACCTGCAGCCTTGAAGTGGTAGATCTCGGCGTGCTGGTGCGTCGCGCGTGCGATCTCGATTACCTCGTCGATGCCCTCGAGCAGGCGATCGCCTTCGCTGCGCATGTGGCTGATGTAACCGCCACCCGATTCGGCGGCCGCGAGCGCCAGCGCCTTCAGTTCCGCGGTCTTCGAATAGGAGGCGGGAGCGTAGATGAGCGACGAGCCCACGCCGAGCGCGCCCTCGCGCATCGCCTGGCGCACCAGGTCCTGCATGCGCGCGAGCTCCGCCGGCGTCGGCGCGCGATCCGCGTAGCCGAGCTCGTGGATGCGGACGGTGGTCGCGCCGACGAAGGAAGCGACGTTGGTCGCGACGTGGCGCCGCTCGAGATACCCGAGGTACTCGCCGAGCGTGGTCCATTCGATCGCGTACTTCTCGTCGCCCTGGTGCTTCAGGTCCTCGGCCTTCATCGCATCGTTCCAGGGTCCCATGGACCAGCCTTCGCCCATGACTTCGAGCGTCACGCCCTGGCGGATGTCGCTCTCGGACTTCGGATCGATGATCAGCGAGCTCGTCGCCCAGGAGAGCATGTTGACGAAGCCGGGACTCACGGCGAGCCCGCTCGCATCGATCGTCCTCGTCGCCGCCCGTCCACGCAGGTTCCCGATGGCGACGATGCGGTCGCCCTTGATCGCGAGGTCGGCGACGCGGCCCGGCTTGCCGGTGCCGTCGTAAAGCGTGCCGCCGCGGATGATGACGTCGGCGTAGACGGCAGCCGAGCCGACGGAAGCCAGTCCGCAGAGAAGTCCGGCCGCAAGGCAGCCGAGGAAGCCGAGCCGGCGCAGTGTTGTCATGGTCCCTCCCGTGAAAACTCCCAGATGGCGTCGATCTCGAGGCGCGCGCTTTCAGCCAGGCCCACGGGCAGACCAGCGTCCGTCTGCAGGCAGAATTCGGGCGTCGGTCCGAGCGTCATCTGCCGCATCCACAGCGCCTCGTCGGAGTCGCGCTGCGCGAACTGCCCGAGGAGCGCCGGGTAGCTCGTTCCCGCAGGCTTGGAAAACCAGAGCGCCCGGGACGCGCGCGCCTCCCGCCGGCCCGCGCGCAATCGGTAGAGCCCGGCGATTCCCGCTGCAGCGAGCAGGGCGACGCGGTCATGCGGGGCGCGGCGCACTCCGCCCACGGCCGCTTCGTTGATGGCGTCGAGCGCCGCCGAGTCATCGAGGTAGTACCAGTCTTCGTACGTCTCCGGCAGCTCGGGCCCGCCGCCGAGCCACGGTGCCCGCGACAGGCGCTGCACACGCGAACCGCGATATCCGGCCGGCGCATTCGCCCGCAGGATACGATGAAACTCGAAGTGGCGCCGCTCGTACTCGTCGCGCGCGATGTGCGGCTGGCGCGCATGCCAGAAGACGTACGCAAGCGCCGCGTCAGCGCTCATGCCGGCGGCGCCGTGCGGGGCTTGCGGTGCGGACGCGGCACGAGCTCGCCGCCGCAATTCGGGCAGACGTAGTGCATGGCCTTGGCACAATCCGGGCAGAACGTGCACTCGTAGCTGCAGATGAACGCGGGCGCGTCGCCCGGCGTCGCCGCCGTGCACTTTTCGCAGGACTTACGCAGCTCGAGCGCCATGGAGGTTCACCTCTTGCCGCCTTCCGGGAGGCTTGGATAGTCGGTGTATCCCTGCGGGCCGCTCGCATAGAAGGTCTCGGAGTTCCATCGATTGAGCGGCGCGTCGGTCGCGAACCGGCGCGGCAGGTCGGGATTGGCGAGGAACAGCTTGCCGAACGCCGCGGCATCGGCTTCGCCGGCGGCGAGGAGCTCCGCCGCGCTGGCGCGCGTCAGACCCTCGTTGGCCACGTAGACGCCGCCGAACGCCGCCTTGAGCAGGGGGCCGATGCGGTCTTCGCCGAGGTGTTCGCGCACGCACAGAAAGGCAATCCGGCGCCGGCCGAGCTCGCGTGCAACGTAGCCGAAGGTCGCCGCCCGGTTGGAGTCACCCATGTCGTGCGCATCTCCCCGCGGCGCAAGGTGCACGCCGACGCGACCCGCTCCCCACACGGAGATCGCCGCATCCGCGGCCTCGAGCAGGAAGCGCGCGCGATTCTCGATGCTGCCGCCGTAATCGTCGGTGCGCCGGTTGGTGCTGTCCTGGAGAAACTGATCGGGCAGATAACCGTTGGCGCCGTGCAGCTCGACCCCATCGAAGCCGGCGCGCTCGGCGTTGGCGGCGGCCCGCCGGTACGACTCGATCACCGCAGGGATTTCCGCGCGCTCGAGCGCACGCGGCACGACGTAGGGTGTTTCCGGCCGCACGAGACTCACCCGTCCCTGCGGCGCGACAGCGCTCGGCGCCACCGGCAGGGCGCCCCCGAGATACAGGGGATGCGAAACGCGGCCCACGTGCCACAGCTGCAGGAACATGCGCCCGCCCGCCGCGTGCACCGCGCGCGTGACGCGCTGCCAGCCCGCGACCTGCTCATCGGACCAGACGCCAGGCGTGCCCGGATAGCCGATGCCCATCGGCGAGACCACGGTCGCTTCCGAGAGGATGAGGCCGGCCGAGGCACGCTGCGAGTAATACTCGGCCATCAACGGATTGGGAACGCGCGTGTCGCCCGCCCGGCAACGCGTGAGCGGCGCCATGAAGATGCGGTTGGGAAGCAGAAGTTCGCCGAGCTTCAGCGGGTCGAGCAGGCCAGGCATGCAAATTCCAGAGGAGCGAGTCCGCGGCGCCTCACCGGGCGCGGGCCCTATGATGCCACGGCTGAGCGCCGCCTCGGCAGCCCGAGCGCATCGTTGAGCTCGGCGAGGAAGCGCGTGACTCCCTCGTCCCCGACGCGGACGTCGTCCGCGTCGCCGGCCAGCCTCTCGAGCAAGGTCCCGTCCCCGGGCTGCGACTCGATCAGAGTGAAGAGCGGGACCTCGCCGCGCGCATCGCGCAGGCGTAACGCGATGTAGAACATGGCAAGATCGGTGCTGAGTCCGGAGTCCTGCGAGTAGAAGAACCGCCACAGGGAAAAGCCCGTCGGCAGCGCCTGCGCTTCGCACACGACCCGTTCGATGCTCGCGAGCGCCACGATGCGCGTGTTCTCGGCGAGCCAGAACCGGCGCGTATCGATGCGCACGTGCTCGAGGCGTCGGTCGATCGTCACCAGCCGCCGATAGGAAAAAAGGTACAGGGCCCGCACGAACAACGGTGTCGTGGCGGTCAAACGGTGTTCCGATCGCGCAAGTTCCGGTTCGATCAGCAGGTGGCTCACGGCGGCAGAACTCCCCACTCTCGCCGCCGACACGGTATCATGGCGACACTCGAAAGAGACCCCCGGGTTCCCGATGCCTCACGTCGAGCTGAGTCGACCGCTGGAGGATTACTTTGCGTTCGCCGAGACCGAACGCCGGGGCGATGCGCGACGCTTCACGATCACCCTGCCCTATCTTGCCGGCGCGCAGCTCGGCCGCCTGCAATGGTGGTGGCGGATGAGCGACGCGGAGTTCGAGCTCACCGGCGAGGAAGGCATGGCCGCCCGGCGCGCACGCGAGACGGATCGCTTCCGCCGGCACATCGTGCGGTGGCTCGCCAACACCGGGCAGCGGCTCTACGGGGATGAGCCCATTCCGCGCATCGCAGCGCTGCCGGCGCCCGATCCGCGCACGAGCGGGGATCAGACCGCCAGGTCAGCGTTGCCCAGATCAGTCAAGGTCGCCAACGGGTGAGCCGGGCGGTCTCGTCGCAGGGCTGCTTCTGTTCTCGCTGGCCTTCATCAGCGCGCTCGAAGACCTGCATGCGTTCGACCGCGCTACCGGCCGCGGCTGCGTCGACGCGCTGCACGCACCATTCCTCCTTCTTGCGCTCGTATTCGCGCCTGGCGGCTTGCACGAGTTGCTCCTGCGCCCGTACGGCGTCCGTGAACCGGCCGAGGAACGTGCGATATCCCTGCATTCGCACGGCGTCACCCGAGCCGAGGCCGGGCGCGTTCCTGCGTGCGTAGTCCTCGAGACAGGCCTTGAGCTGG
>Ga0316628_100002131_pt1 | contig 14478 bp, 11 predicted proteins | sample OWC_Aug_M2_C1_D5_FD_207648 | JGI IMG/M metagenome (GOLD analysis project Ga0316628, IMG submission 207648) | Wetland soil microbial communities from Old Woman Creek delta, Ohio, United States - OWC_Aug_M2_C1_D5_C | ecosystem: Environmental > Terrestrial > Soil > Wetlands | place: USA: Ohio... | reverse complement strand
TGTTTCGCGGCCCCGACGGCGAGAGCATCGAGCTGCGCGGCTGACAGCCGCGTGCGGCCGCAACCTCAATCCAGCCGCCGGTCGCGATATTTCTCGACCTTGGCCTCGTCGACGTCGATGCCCATCCCCGGCCGGTCGGGCACCACGACGGCACCGTCTTCGAAGCGAAATGCTTCCTTGATCAGGTCGTCCTTGTAGTAGATGCCGGCGATGCCTTTCTGCGCCGCCGCCGGCGTCGAGACAGGTACCACGCAGGATAGCGTCACCGGTATCGCGGCTGCGGCGAGATGGATGTTGCCGAGATTGCCGACGCCGGTCTCCACCGAGCCATTGACGTTGCACAGCAGCCGCGCCGCGCGCGCCACCGCCGCCACCTCCATCGCGCCATAGAGACCGCCCGGCTTGGTGGTGTAGATCGACACGATATCGGCGGCGCGGCGTTCGACGATCTCGACCACGTCGTGCGGCGTCCACGCGCTCTCGTCGGCCATCACCGGAGTCGCCAGCGCGCGCGTCACCTCGGCCATGCGGTCGATGCCCTCGACCGGCTGCTCGGCGTATTTCAGCCGGAAGGCTTCCATCGCCCGAATGGTCCGGATCGCGTCGCGCGGCGTGGCGTAGCCCTGGTTGGCGTCGACGCAGATGTCGACCTTCGGTCCGACGGCGTCGCGAACCCGCTCCACGATCTCGACATCGCGATCGGGATCGACCCCGACCTTGATCTTGATGGTGCGAATGCCTTCGTCGGCCACCTTGCGGCATTCGGCGACCGCCTCGTCGATGGCGAGCAGCCCGATCGAATGGGTCACGGGCACGCGGTCGCGCACCTTGCCGCCCAGCAGCGCGTAGACCGGCACGCCGAGCGTGCGGCCGGCGAGGTCGTAGGCCGCGAGATCGATCGCCGCCTTGGCGTAGGGATAGCCCTTGACGACGGCGTCCATGCGCTGATGCAGCGCCGCGAAATTGCCGACCTCGCAGCCCTTCACGGCGGGCGCCAGATAGGTTCCGATCACGAACCTGGTGGTTCCCGGGGATTCGCCGAAATAGCGGCCGTAATCGCCGCCCCAGTCTTTCAGCGCCGGCGCCTCGCCCCAGCCGACGACGCCGTTGTCTCCGGTCATGCGAACCAGCACATAGCCGCCGATCGGCTCGGTGAGTCCCGTCCACCTGTGTTCGCGCCGCGTCGGCAGCGCGACGTGGACCACCTGGATGTCCCTGATCGCCGGCATGGGCGGTCTTTCGTTTCCTGAGAATGGACGGAACGCGAAACGTCTTGCGGGCGCGCAGTCTCGGTCAGCACCCCAGGGCTGTCAATCGCGCGGCACGATGGCGCGTTCCGGCGCGTTTGGCTTGACAGGGTCGGAGCGAGCGCGTTGACTTCGTATGTACACGAACGAATCGGCCGAGGGATAACCGATCTTCACCCATGCCGATCTACCTTCGCCCTGAGACCATCGACGAGGCGTTGCAGGCGCTGGCGAGCAGGCCGCTGACGGTCATCGCCGGCGGTACCGATTTCTATCCGGCGCGGGTCGGCAAGCCGCTCGACGACGACGTGCTCGACATCACGCGGCTGCGCGGCCTGCGCGACATTTCCGAACAGGCCGATGGCTACCGCATCGGCGCGCTCACAACCTGGACGGCGGTGATCGAGGCCGGGCTGCCGGGCTGGTTCGACGGGCTGAAGATGGCGGCGCGCGAAGTCGGCGGCATGCAGATCCAGAACGCCGGCACCATCGCCGGCAATATCTGCAACGCGTCGCCGGCGGCCGACGGCGTGCCCCCGCTGATGAGCCTCGATGCGAGCGTCGAGCTTTCCGCCGTGCGCGGCAAGCGAACGGTGCCGCTCGATGCGTTCATCACTGGCAATCGCAGGACGGTGCGCGCGGCGGACGAGATCGTCACCGCCATCCTGGTGCCGAAGCCGAAGCGTCCCGCCGTCGCGACCTTCCTCAAGCTCGGCGCGCGCCGCTACCTGGTGATTTCGATCGCGATGGTCGGCGCCGCGGTCGAACGCGCGGCCGACGGAACCGTCGCCGCGGCGCGGATCGCGGTCGGCTCGTGCGCCGCGGTCGCCCGGCGGCTCCCGGCGCTGGAAGCCGCGCTGGCCGGCCGGCCGTTGACGCCGCATCTCGGCACGGCCGTGCGGCCCGAACATCTCACGCCATTGACGCCGATCGACGACGTGCGCAGCACGGCGGACTACCGCAAGGACGCCGCCCTGACCCTGGTGCGCCGCGCCCTCGACCAACTGGGTTCTCCGCCGTGACCGCGAACCCGCCGGTGCGCTTCGTCCTGAACGGCAAGGACACGACCGTGTCGGCCGCGCCGATCCGGCGTCTCGCCCACGTCCTCCGTGACGATCTGGGCTTCACCGGGACCAAGGTCGGCTGCGATGCCGGCGACTGCGGTGCCTGCACGGTGCTGCTCGACGGCCGGCAGGTCTGCGCCTGCATGGTGCCGGTCGCCCAGGTCGAGGGCCGCGATGTCGTCACCGTCGAAGGACTCGCCGCCGATGGCCGGCTGAGCGCGCTGCAGGAGGCGTTCCACCTTTACGGTGCCGCGCAATGCGGCATCTGCACCCCCGGCATGCTGATGGCCGCTGCCGATCTCCTGCGCCGCAACCCTAGGCCGACCGAGCCCGAGGTGCTGGATGCGCTCGGCGGCGTGCTTTGCCGCTGCACCGGCTATCGCAAGATCATCGAGGCTGTCCTGCATGTCGGCGATCCCGCTCCGGCACAGGTCGTCGATCCGGCACCGGGATGCGCCGTCGGCGCGCGCGCGGCCAAGACCGACGGCATCGAGAAAGTGACCGGCACGGAGATCTATGGCGCCGACCGGGCGCCCGCGGATGCCCTGTGGCTGCGCGCCGTGCGCTCGCCGCACTGGAGCGCGACCTTCAGCCTGGGCGATCCCGGGCCGTTGCACCGCAAATATCCCGGGCTCGTCAAGGTGCTGACCGCCGCCGCCGTTCCCGGCAACAACGGCTTCGGCATCTATCCCAACGTCAAGGACCAGCCGGCACTTGCTGACGGCGAAGTCCTTTATCGCGGCGAAGCCGTTGTCGCACTGGTGGGCGATCACGACACCGTCTTCGGCATCCGCGACGACGAGGTGCCGATCATCTGGCGGGTACGCGATCCCGTGCAGGGCTTCGACGCACCGCTTGCGCCGGGCGCGCCGCAGCTGCACAAGGACAAGCCCGGCAATATCCTCGCCCACGGCTATGTCGCCAAGGGCGACGTCGATGCCGCGCTGGCCGCCGCCGACATCGTCGTCGATTGCGAAATCGAGACCGGTTTCGTCGAGCACGCCTATATCGAGCCCGAGGCGGGCTGGGCGCGGCGCGTCGGCGATCGCCTCGAGATCACCGTCACCACGCAGACGCCGTACATGGACCGCGACGAGGTCGCGCAGCTGATCGGCATCGCACCCGAGCGCGTCCGCATCATCCCGACCGCCTGCGGCGGCGGCTTCGGCGGCAAGCTCGACCTGTCCGTCCAGCCGCTGATCGCGGTCGCCGCCTGGGTGCTCGATCGGCCGGTGCGCTGCGTCTACAACCGCATCGAATCCATGGCGTCGACGACCAAGCGCCATCCGTCGCGCATTCGCGCCCGCTATGGCTGCACGCGTGACGGCCGGCTTGCCGGCTTCGATGGCTTCGCCGATTTCAACACCGGCGCCTATGTCTCATGGGGCCTGACGGTCAAGGATCGGGTGCCGGTGCACGCCACAGGCCCGTATTTCGTGCCGGCGATGCGCGCGAAGAGCCGCGCGTTCTTCACCAACGAGACGCCGGCTGGCGCCTTCCGCGGCTTCGGCGTGCCGCAGGCGGCGATCGCCCATGAAGCGCTGATGGACATGATGGCGGAGAAGCTCGGCATCGACCGGCTCGAGTTCCGCCATCGCAATGCGATCCGCAAGGGCCAGGAGACCAATACCGGCCAACGCCTGGAAAGCGCCGGCCTCGATCAATGCCTCGATGCGCTGCGGCCGCACTGGCGCGACTGGACCGAAGCGGTCGAGGCGTTCAACCGTACCGCCAACGGCATCCGTCGCCGCGGCGTGGGCGTCGGCTGCATGTGGTACGGCTGCGGCAACACCTCGCTGTCCAACCCCTCGACCATGCGCATGGGCGTGGCGCCGGACGGCACCGTGACGCTCTATTCGGGCGCGCAGGACATCGGCCAGGGCACCAACACCACCATGGTGCAGGCCGCCGCCGACGGCCTCGGCATCGCCATGGCCAGGCTGCGGCTGGTCTGGGGCGACACCGACCGCACGCCCGATTCCGGCAAAAGCTCGGCCTCGCGCCAGGCCTACGTCTCGGGCAATGCGGCGAAGCGCGCCGGAGAAGCCCTGCGGGCAGCGATCCTGCGGCTCGCCAATTGCGCCCAGACCGCGACCATCGAATTTGGCCGGGGCACGATCGAGGTGCGGGACGGCCGGCTCGTCCGCCGTATCGAGATTGCCGCGCTGCCGGCGCTGGCGAACGGCGACGTGCTGAGCGCCGAAGGCTATTTCGATCCGCCGACCACGCCGCTGGACGCCAACGGTCAGGGCAATCCCTATGGCACCTACGGCTTCGCCGCGCAGATCGCCGAGGTCGAGGTGGATGTCGAGCTCGGCACCGTGAAGGCGCGCCGGATGGCGGCGGCGCACGATGTCGGCCGCGCGCTCAACCCGATCCAGGTCGAAGGCCAGATCCACGGCGGCATCGCGCAGGGCCTCGGTCTCGCGCTGATGGAGGAGTACATGCCCGGCCGCACCGAGAATCTGCACGACTATCTGATCCCGACCATCGGCGATGTGCCCGAGATCGCGACCTATATCATCGAAGACCCGGAGCCGACCGGCCCGTGGGGCGCCAAGGGCATCGGCGAGCCGTCGCTGTGCGCCACCGCGCCGGCGATTTTCGGCGCCATCCACCACGCCACCGGCGTGCGCGTCACACGCGCGCCGTGCACGCCGGATCGGCTCCGTGCCGCGATCCTGGCGCGACGGGGCAAATAGACACCGCGCGGAAGCTTCGTTAGTCTTGCCGCCGATGCCGTCATCGACGAATACAACGCCCCCTTCCGGACCGGCTTATCGTGCCTTCGTGCGCTCATCCGGTGCGATCGCCGCGATGCTCGCTATCCTTATCAACGTCATTCTGCCGCTCGCGGCGGCTCCCGGCGCACGCGCCGGAGACGCAATCGATCTTGCGACGACGATCTGTCACGGCGGTGCCGCTGGTTCCGTCGACGGCAATCCGGATCGCACGCCGGCGCCCGGTGGCTCCTACGGGCATGATTGCTGCGTTGCGTGCCTGCCGCCCCTGTCCCACGCCCTCGTTCCACCGTTTGCCGAGGGTCCGCGCGCGATCCCGGCGCCGTCGGTCATCCTCGGCATCCTGCGTGACAGCACGACACCGCTTCGGATCGCGGTCGCTTCGTTCCGGCCGCGCGCGCCGCCGCTGGCCTGAGCAGCCATTCGCGCCACGCGGCATTCCGGTGCCGCTCCTCCCAATTACATCGCAGGTCCGGTCGATCCCTCCGGACGGAGAATGATGCAATGAATACGTTTAGAGCCATCGCCATTGCCGTCACCCTCGTCACGCTGAGCGGCCCCACGCGCGCACAGCAGGCTCCGGGAGCCACCATTGCCGTGGAAAGCCCGTGGGCGCGGGCGACGCCGCCAGCAGCACCCACCGGCGCCATCTATTTCACGCTGCACAATGCGGGTCATGGCGACGACCGGCTGATCGCGGCGTCGACCCCGGCAGCGAAGAAAGCCGAGCTCCATACCCACCTCATGGAGGGCGACATCATGAGAATGCGCGAAGTGACCGCCGTTCCCGTTCCGGCCGGAAAGGATGTCCGGTTCGTACCCGGCGGCTATCACGTCATGCTGATGGGCCTCAATCACCCGCTGAAGCAGGGCGACAAGGTCGAGATCACCCTCACCTTCGAAAAGGCCGGCAAGATCACCGTCAGCGCCCCGATCATGGCGGCGGGCGCCATGGGACCGAATGCCGGCAAGGGCATGGGCGGCCACGACTCGGGCATGGGCGGCATGGGCCATTGACCGGCCGCGCAAGTCACCGCGTTCGGCGGCGCGCGACGCTCAGCGGTTGACCCGCGCCAGCTCCCGCTCGCCGTAGCGCGGGCCGGCGGCGACGCCCGGCGGGAAGGCCTGGTCGAGCCGGTCGAGATCGCTCCTGGACAACGTAAGGTCCAGCGCCTTGACGTTGTCTTCGAGGTGCTTCCGGGTCTTGGCGCCGGGAATCGGCAGGATATCCTCACCCTGCGCGATCACCCAGGCGAGCGCGACCCGCGCCGGTGTCGCGTTCCTGGTCTTCGCAATGGCCTCGATCGTGCCGACCAGTTCGACATTGCGCTCCAGATTGCCGCCTTTGTAGCGCGGATGCTCGCGCCGGCGATCTTTGTCGGGAAGGTCACCCGGCGTCCGATAGGTTCCGGTCAGGAGCCCGCGCCCGAACGCGCCGTAGGCGATAAACGCCATCCCGTATTCGCGGCAGACCGCGAGATGCTCCTTCTCCGCATCGCGGCTCAGAAGCGAATATTCCATCTGCAACGAGACGATCGGGTGCACGGCCTGGGCGCGGCGGATCGAGCCCACGCCGGCCTCCGACAGACCGATGTGACGTACCTTGCCTTCCTTCACCAGCCGCGCGAGCGCGCCGACGGTATCTTCGATCGGCACCTCGGGGTCGACCCGCGACGGCGTCATGATGTCGATCGCCTCGGTGCCGAAACGGCGCAGCCCGTTCTCGCAGTCCTCGCGCACGCGGTCGGCGCTCGCGCTCGACGACTCGCTGCGGCCGTCCGCGTCGCGACGGCTGCCGAACTTGCAGTGGAGGATCACCTTGTCGCGGCGGCCGCGGATCGCCTTGCCGATGAGTTCCTGGTTGTGGCCGTTGCCGTAGCTCGCCGACGTATCGAAGAAATTGATCCCGAGATCGATCGCCCGCTGGATGGTCGCGATCGACTCGGCATCGTCGGCCGCGCCGTAGATGCCGGACATGCTCATGCAGCCATGTCCGATCTGCGAGGCCATCAGAGACGAACCGCCGAACCGCCTGTATTTCATCGCCGCACCCTCCTTCTCCGATGTCCGCTGCGTTCAGCCGCTGCGGAGCCTAGCGAAGGGCGGTGCGACGCGAAAGCCGGATCAGCGCGCCCAGAGATGCGCCCCGATCAGGTGCGGTAAACGGAAGGGCGTCCCGTGGAAAAAGTGACCGAACCGCGGCCGAATGATTTCAGGCGTGGTCGTGCCCAGGCGACGCCACCGACAGGACGTCGCCCGCGGTCTCCAGCGCCTTGGCGGCGTGGTCTTGCAGCGATTTGTCGGCATTTCGCATGTAGGTCAGCAATGTCGTGACCGACCATTCGCGCTCGACCCGCTCGCAGAAATTTTCGTCGAGCGACAGGCCTTCGCTGCGCAGATTGTGGACGAACTGCCAAAGCTGGTTGTAGGCCCGAAGCAACCGGTCCGTATCGACTTGGGAAACCTCGGGTTCCGCAGGAGCATTCGCCGAAACATCGTCCGGCTTCGGCTGGACCGATCCGGCTTCGGCGGCTGCGGTGCTCGACCGCGACGCGATGGCCCGCAAGCGGATCGCCAGGTGTTCCACCCGTTCCAGCCAATCGGGCCGGTGCGGCAACAAGCCCTCGACGGCGGCGACCGTCATCGACAAGGCGACGGCGATGATGCTGCAGACGATCTGCTTCGCCAGTTCGTAAAGACTCATTTTGCCCCTCCAGGGCGGTCGGACGACATGAGCGTCACCCACAAACATGACGCGGTTATGTAAAGGAACGCTTAAAGCACTCATAAGTTGTCTATAATGATATGCGTTCAACGTGAAATGCATATGCTTCGCGTCAGCCGACCGACGCGTTAAGGGAAATAAAACGATGAAATACGTAATCTTTCTCGAAATGGACGCAGTTTGAGGCGTGGTCGGCGCTGGGGAGAAGGCAGTCGTCTACCCCACGTTCTACGTCTCTCCCGGGCATTCGGTAACAGAGCGGATACATGAAGGTCAGTCGGGACATCACCCTTCCTGCCCATTACACCGACGCGATGCGCCGGGCGATGCTCGCCGCGGCAAATGGCGATCCGTCGGGCCAGATTGCGCTCGGCCAGATGTACGAGCAGGGCAACGGCGTCCCACAGAACTTCGCCGAGGCCATGCGCTGGTACGCCAAGGCCGCGGGCGGCGGAAGCGCCCGCGCCCGGTACATGGTCGGTCTCATGTATGCCAATGGCCGTGGCGTGCTGCGCGACCGCGATGCGGCGCTCGAATGGTTTACCGAGGCGGCGCTCGCCGGCAGCGTCGAGGCGCAGCACACGCTGGGCGGCATGTACGCCCGCGGCAAGGGGGTCAGGCAGGACCTGTCAAAGGCGGCCGAATGGTTCCGGATGGCCGCCGAAAATGGCGACGATGCCGCGCAGTTGATCTTCGGGCTGATGCTGCGCGACGGGCGGGGCGTTCCGAAGGACGACATCGCGGCCTATGTATGGATCAGCCATTCGGCTGTGCAGCGCCCTGATGGCGAGCGGCGCGAGATCGCCCTGAAAGCTCTGGAAACCGTCGCACGTCGGCTGAACCCGGACCAGATCCGCCAGGCGCAGGACCGGTTGCATGCGCAGAATCCGGCAGGCGGCGCGGTCGCCGTACCGGCCGTACACACCGGCGGCGAGCCGATGGCCGTGCCGCCTCCTGCGTAACCGCTATTCATGTCTCCGCGCCGATATCCATCGACCATCAAGAAATGAAAAGCTACCGGTCCAGATTTCGCAAGTTGCTGGCCGAGACGGAGTCGCTCGACACCGTGGTGCGTGCGACGTGCGACGAGATCGCGCGGCGGATCCCCGGCTCGCTGGCGATTGTTTTCATTGCCGAAGGGACGAACTTTCGAGGTTGCGCCGGCGCCGACAGGCCGGTTCCACCTTGGGCCGGTGCCATTACCGATGCCGCTGCGGCCGGCCCCTGGACGCTCGCCCTCGGCTGCGGCAAGTCCGTGTCCTGTCCGGACATGGCGACCGATCGCCGCTGCATCGACATACGCGACGCGGTCATATGCGCCGGTCTTCGCGGTGGCTGGTTCGTGCCGATCATCTCGGCGACCGGAAAGAAAATTGGCGTCATGGCGATCGTTCACCGCGTCCCGCATCGGCCGAGCGCGAGAGAGCGGGCCGCCGCTCGACAGATCGCCGGATTCGCCGCCAACGCCATCCAGCGTCAACGGATCTACGACGGGAGCCGCGAGGCCGAACGCCGCCTGGCCAATCTGATGGCGAACGTGCCTGGCGTCGTCTTCCAGTGGGCGATCACACCGACAGGGTCAGTCGAACTGACGTTCATCAGCGACTGCGCCCGGTCGATGACAGGTCTGCAGGCGACAGCCCCTGCGCGCCGGCTGCGTCGCGTTCTCCGCCGAATCCCGCGCGCCGACCGCGCCCGCCTCCTGAAAGCGCTGAAACAGTCAGTCGCCACGCTCGAACCGGTCACCGAGGATTTCCAGATCGACTGCGGTGAGCAGGGCATGCGCTGGCTGCGGGTGACGTCCCGCCCGCGCCGGCGCGAAGACGGCACCGTAATCTCCGACGGACTCGGCCTCGACATCACCGACAGCCGGATGGCGGAAGCGACGCTGCGCAAAAGCCAGGTCGAGCTCAACGAGCGGCTCGTCGAATTGCACCGGACCAAGGCGCGACTCGAATCCCAGAGCACCGTCCTGATGGAGACGGCCCGCGAGCTGACCGAGGCGCGCGATTCGGCCGAACAGGCCAGCCGCGCGAAATCGGAATTCCTGTCGAACATGAGCCATGAGCTGCGCACGCCGCTCAATGCCATCCTCGGATTTTCGGAGATCATCCGCGAGCAGACCTTCGGCCCGGTCGGGAGCCCGAAATACCGCGACTACGCCTCCGACATCTATGAATCGGGTCTTCACCTGCTTGAATTGATCAACGACGTCCTCGACTTCGCCAAGATCGAGGCCGGCCGGGAAGAACTGCGGATCGAGAATGTCTCGATCCGCGAGGTCGTCGAAAGCGTCCAGCGCATGGTCTACGAACGCGCCGAGCGCGCGGGCCTGACGATCGAGTGCTCGCTCGGGCGCAACCTTCCGCTGATCGTCGCCGACAAGCGCAAGATCAAACAGATCCTACTCAACGTCCTGACCAACGCCATCAAGTTCACCGAGCACGGCGGCAAAGTGTCGCTGACGGCGTGGAGTTCCGACCAGAGCGGCTTCGTCGTCCAGGTCGCCGATACCGGAATCGGCATCGCGCTGGAAGACATTCCGAAGGCGCTCGGCCTTTTCGGCCAGATCGACAGCGCGTTCAACCGACGGCACGAAGGCACCGGCCTCGGCCTGCCACTGTCGAAGGCGCTGGTCGAAATGCACGGCGGTTCGCTCGACCTGCAAAGCCAGCCCGGCGTCGGCACCACCGTGACGATCCGCCTGCCGTCGGAACGAATCGTTCGCGAGCGCATCGCACCCGCCGCGAAGGCGATGTGACCGCCGCGCTTTCGGCGTCGCCTCGTCGCCGCGGGCAGCCGCCGCCGATCGCGTTCCGATTTGTAACCGCCCCGCCCTTCCTGTAAGAGCCTGTCTGCGACAGGAACAGCGGGAGGCACGAACCGACATGGAATTGCGAGGGGTCAAACGGGCCCTCCGCCGGCTCGTTCTCGGCAAGAAGCTCGGCGCCTATGTCGAAGGACTGGCGCCCGGCGGCGCGCTCGCGGCGGTGGCGTCCACAGAGCCCGGCGGCGGCTTCCGGGTCGATGCGACGGAACCCGTCTTCTCACCGGATGAGCGTCGTCTCGTCGACGGCTTCGCCGACCTCTACTACCGACGCTGGCAGCAAGGCGGCCACACGATCACGCTTTCCTGGCTGGGCTATCAGACGCTCAAATGCCCGCTCGATCTGTGGATCTACCAGGAACTGATCACCGAGCTGCGGCCCGACTGGATCGTCGAATGCGGCACGCGCTTCGGCGGCAGCGCGCTGTACCTCGCCTGTCTGTGCGAGCTGCTCGGCCACGGCCAGGTCGTCACCATCGATACCGACCAGTCGCTGCAGCCGATCCGTCCGGTCCATCCGCGCATCCGCTATCTCGCCGGGTCGAGCACGGATCCGTCGATCGTCGCCCGCGTGACGGCGCTGGTCGCAGACAGGCCCGCATCGGCAAGCGGCCAGACGCTGGTCATCCTCGACAGCGCGCATGACCGCGACCACGTGCTGGCCGAGCTGCGCGCCTATTCGCCGCTGGTGCCCCCGGGCGGCTACCTGGTGGTGGAAGATTCGAACGTCAACGGCCACCCGACCAACCCCGGTCACGGCCCCGGCCCGTGGGAGGCGATCGATGCGTTCCTGGCCGAGACCGACCGCTTCGCGCCCGACCGGACCCGCGAGCGGTTCCTGCTGACCATGAACCCGCGCGGCTATCTGAGGCGGAAGACATAAGCGGCCGCACGAGGGCAGAAAGGCCCGGCGATCGCTCGCCGAGCCCTCGAGAATCGATGGGCGAATGGGCCGTCGCCGAAGAACTTCGGGAACAGGCGCCGGCATCCGGCCCTCGAACGCTCCGTCAGGCGGCTTGTCCGGCGCACCAGCCCGACGACCAGGCCCATTGGAAATTGTAACCGCCAAGCCAGCCCGTCACGTCAACCACCTCGCCGACGAAATAGAGTCCCGGCACGGCTTTGACCGCCATGGTCCTGGAGTCGAGGGCTTTCGTGTCGACACCGCCGAGGGTGACTTCGGCGGTGCGATAGCCTTCGCTGCCCGAAGGCCGCACGCGCCAGAAATTCACGCTTTCGGCGACCTTGCGCAGCGTCGCATCGGAAAGATCGCCCAATTTTCCGGCAACGCTCTGCTCTTCGGCAATCACACGCGCCAGTCGCCTGGGCAGAAATTCGGAAAGACAGGTGGCAAGCATTTGCCGTCCGTTGGCCTTGCGGGCATTGCGCAGCACGTCGAAAAGATCGATCGACGGCAGCATGGCGATGGCAATGTCGTCGCCCTCGCGCCAATACGAAGAAATCTGCAGAACTGCCGGTCCGCTCAGACCCCGATGGGTAAACAGAATCGCTTCCTCGAACGCTGCCTCGCCGCATCTCACACGCGCCGCGACGCCGATGCCCGCGAGCGGCTTCAGCCGTCCCAGCAGCCGATCATCGAAGACGAGCGGCACCAGGGCTGGCCGTGTTTCGGTGACGGCGACGCCGAAGCGCATGGCGATCCTGTAACCGAAATCGCTGGCACCCATTTTCGGAATGGATTTGCCACCGGTCGCCACGACCAGCGACTGGCAATGGACCGGCCCCGCGCCCGAGGACAGACTTAGCAGAAACCCCGATTCGGTCTTTTCGACGTTGGTCACCGCGGTCGAAAGGCGCAGTTCCGCGTCCGCGTGTTTCATTTCCGCCAGCAGCAGATCGATGATCTGTTGCGATGACCCGTCGCAGAAAAGCTGGCCCAGCGTCTTTTCGTGATAGGCGATGCCGTAGCGTTCCACCAGGGCGATGAAATCGCTGGCGGCGTAGCGATGAAGCGCGGAAATGCAGAAATGCGGATTCTGCGACAGAAAATTTTCAGGCGCGGAACGGAGATTGGTGAAATTGCATCGCCCGCCGCCGGAAATGCGGATCTTCGCGCCCGGAACAGCGACATGGTCGAGGACAAGAACGGAGCGGCCGCGCTTGCCGGCTTGCGCCGCGCACATCATACCCGCCGCACCCGCGCCGACAACCACGACGTCCCGCCGGTCCACCAGTCCTTCTCCCGTCAGCTTTCGTTGGCTTTCTTCGGCGGCGGTTTGCCGTCGCGCTTGGCCCCGAATCTGGCCCCGGCGAATTTGGCTTTGCCGAACTTCGGCTTGCCGGCATGTCCCGGCTTGCCGTCGCCTTTGCCCGTCTGTACGGGAGCACCCGCGTGATGGGGCTTCCTCTGTTTTTTGCCGGGCGCGGCCAGACGCAACGTTTGCGGCGAGGAAATACGCGCGGCGACCATGTCGCCGGGTGAGGACGAAAGCTCGATCCGTCCGTCGCCATGAGGCGTGTTGCGGACGGCTTCGGCAAAGCGTTCTGCCACCTCTGCGTCGATCTCAAACCTGGTTTCGCCGTCGAAGATCCGGATCGCGCCGATATCCTGCTTGGTGACCTTGCCCTTGCGGCAAATCATCGGCACCAGCCATTTCGGATCGGCAAGCTTCTGCCGCCCGACGTCGAGCCGGAACCACACGCTTTTCGTCGGCGCGCGGTCGTGGCTTCCCATACGGGACACGCGCCGCTCGTCTCCGCGTGCGCGCGTGTCGAACTGGTCAAGCGGCGCGCGCGGCTTCCGCTTTCCGCGCGGATCGAGGCTCGGGCCAGCTTTTTCATTCGCGCCGCCCGGATCGGCCAGATCCTCGGCGGCGGGCAATTGTGCGCGGTAGAGACGCACCAGTGCCGCAACCAGATCTTCCGCGGAACGATGCTCCAGCAGGGCTTTGGCGGAGGCGATATCTTCTTCGCTGGCGGGCTCGGTCAAGATCGGATCTTGCAGGAAGCGCTCCTGGTCCAACTGCCGTATCGCATCGGGAGAAGGCGCGTCGCTCCAGACCGCGGTAATGCGGGCCGAGGCCAGCAATTGCGCCGCGCGGCGGCGGCGGGCCGGGGGCACCAGCAAAACGCTGACGCCCTTGCGGCCGGCGCGGCCGGTGCGGCCGCTGCGGTGTTGCAGCACTTCGGCGTCGTTCGGCAGATCCGCGTGAATGACGAGTCCAAGCTGCGGCAGGTCGATGCCGCGCGCCGCCACATCGGTGGCGACACACACCCGCGCACGGCCGTCTCGCAACGCCTGAAGCGCATGGTTGCGTTCGCCCTGGCTCAATTCGCCCGAGAGAGTGACCGCAGAAAAGCCTCGCTCCAACAGGGTAGCCTGGAGATGTCGGACGGTTTCGCGGGTGTTGCAGAACACCAGTGCGCTGGGCGCTTCGATGAACCGCAACACATTGACGACGGCATGTTCGATATCATGGGCAGCGATGCGCAAGGCGCGGTATTCGATATCGGCATGGCCGCGCTGTTCGCTCGAAGTTTGAATGCGCAACGCGTCGCGCTGGTAATGTTTCGCCAGGGTGACGATGGCTTTCGGCAGCGTGGCCGAGAACAAAAGCGTGCGGCGCTCCGCAGGGGTGGTTTTCAGAATGAATTCCAAATCCTCGCGAAAGCCGAGATCGAGCATTTCGTCGGCTTCGTCGAGAACCAGCGCCTTGAGGCCGGAGACTTTCAACGCACCGCGTTCCAGATGGTCGCGGAGCCTTCCCGGCGTTCCCACCACGATATGTACGCCGTCGGACAAAACGCGCCGTTCCTGCCTGGGATCCATGCCCCCGACGCAGGACACCACGCGCGCTCGCGCATGTTGATAAAGCCAGGCGAGTTCGCGTTGCACCTGAAGGGCCAGTTCGCG
>Ga0316628_100002130_pt1 | contig 14480 bp, 11 predicted proteins | sample OWC_Aug_M2_C1_D5_FD_207648 | JGI IMG/M metagenome (GOLD analysis project Ga0316628, IMG submission 207648) | Wetland soil microbial communities from Old Woman Creek delta, Ohio, United States - OWC_Aug_M2_C1_D5_C | ecosystem: Environmental > Terrestrial > Soil > Wetlands | place: USA: Ohio... | reverse complement strand
GCCCAGCGGCGCGAGCTCGAGCACCTCGCCGCCCCAGTCCGCGCGCGTGCCCTCGAGGCGCAGCGCGGCGTCGAGGTCCGTCGCGAGCGTCTCGCTGCGCGCCGTCGCCACGGCGAGGATCCGCAGTGAGCTCGGCGCGCGCCGCAGCCGCGCCAGCACCTCGAACGTGTTCGGCGAGGACAGGTGTAGGTCGTCGAACCAGAGCAGGATGGGCCGGTCGTGACCGATGCGCTCGAGCGCGCGCTGCATGACCGCCGCGCGGAGCTCGGGCGTGTCGAGGACGAAGCGCTTGCCGGTCGGCCCGAGCGGCATGCTCGCGCCCACGGGAGACGGCCTGAGCCACTCGGCCGTCGCCGCGACCCACGAGAGCTCGCCGTCGTCCTTCGGGTCGACCTCCCACCTTTGCATCAGCGTCTGCTCGACGAGCGCGCGATCGGCGCCCTCGAGGCCGAAGTGCGCGTTGACGGCGCCGGTGATGCCGTCGAGCGGCGTGGCGATGCGGCCGTAGCGCGCGCGCAGCGGGACCATCATCCCCTGCTCGTGGACCTGCTCGCACAGCCACTCGGCGAGCCGGCTCTTGCCCACGCCCGCCTCGCCGATGACGGCGACCATGCGCCGCGCCGCCTCGGAGCGCGCGCTCGCCGCGCACACCTGCATCACGATCTGCCAGAGCTGCGCGCGCTCGTCCTCGCGGGCGATCATCGGCGACGGCCGCAGCCCCAGGAGGCCCGGCGTGAGCGCCTGCGCGGCGGCGACGGCGCGGCCGAGCGTGGGTCGCGACGAGAGGGGCGCGGCCTTCGGCAGGGCGGGCGCGGCGGCCATCACGTCTTCCATCGTCGCCGTCTGCGCGGGGCGGAAGGCGGCCCACGCTCGGCGCGCGTCGGTCGCGTACTCGAAGCGGTGCCAGGGCTTCTTGGCGAGGAGCTTCTGCACGTAGGGGCCCACGCCCGCGGGCACGTCGACCGGAAGCTCCAGCGCCGGCACCGGCGTGCGCTTGTGCGCGCGCAAGACCTCCTGCGCGCTGCCCTCGAAGACCTCCTTGCCCACGAGGACCCGATAGATGATGCAGCCGAGCGCGTAGAGATCGGTCGCCGGACCGACGAGCGTCGCGGCGCGCCGGATCTGCTCGGGCGCGACCCAGCCGACGGTGCCGGCACCCGAGTGCATCGACGCCTCGGGTGCGGGCCCGCCGTCGAGGCGCGGATCGTGCCGAGGCTGGCGCAGCCAAGCGAGGCCGAGATCGAGGATGTACGCCCGCGGCCCCCTGCCGGGCGAGGCCATGTCGAGCATCACGTTCGACGGCTTGAGGTCGCCGTGGATGACGCCGCGCGCGTGCGCGTGCGCGAGCCCCGCGAGCACCTGGTCCACCAGCGACCAGATGACCGGGAACGGCATCTTGGTCGTGTACATCCACTCGTGGACGCTGCGCCCGGGCAGCACGTCCATGACCAGGTACGGCGAGCCGTCGGCGAGCTGCCCGAAGTCGCGCGCGCGGACGATGGCCGGGTGCTCCAGCGATGCGACGGCGCGCGCCTCCTGGTGGAACCAGAAGGTCTCCTCGCTCCTCTGGTTCGCCTTGTCCTCGGGCACGCGCAAGCGCTTGAGCGCGACGCGCTCGGCCGTCGCGAGATCGCGGCAGAGGAAGACCACGCCCATGCCGCCCTTTCCGAGCTCGCGAACAACCTCGTAACGACCCGCGAGGATCGTTCCGACTTCGCTCGGAGGTTGGGAGGCGGGCGGCGGATTGGAGCGGGTCGCGGGAGGCTCGCGTTTGTCCTGCGACATGATTGGCCGGGCAGCTTACCACGGCCTCCGGCGGGCGCGCTCGTCAGCCCGTGCGCCCGGCCTGGGTCTTTTGCATTCGCTCACTGATGGTCTGGCGGAGCCGGACGACGTCGTAACGGGCGGGGCGATCACCCTCGGGCAGCTGCGCAATCTCCCGCGCGATGCCCTCGGCGTGGGCGCGCGGCCTCTCGGGGACACCGAGGCGCTCGCCGAGCTGCCCGAGCGCGACCGACTCGTCCTCGGTCACCTGCCCGTCGAGGCGCGCGATCCAGCAAGCGATGGCGTAGACGAAGACCCGGTCCTCCTTCGTCAGCGAGGAGCGATCGATCGCGCCCAGGTCGAGCCGCTCGCGTGTCGCCACTTCGATCTCCTCGATCTCCGCGAGGTCGAGCCCTGCCTCGACCGCGGCGCGCACGATCGCGTCCGCCTCGTCCGGATCGAGTCGCCCGTCGGCCCACGCGATCGCCGCCAGAGCCAGGAAGATGTCACGATTGAGCTTGGTCCCCGCCGCTTGGGTCATGACGCGAATTTACCGCCGAACTTCACCGAGCGGTGAAAATGTGGCCCTTGGACCTACCTTTTTCAGCCAAAAGGGATCCATTCTCCCGGGTCCGACGTATGATGACCCAGCGTCGTACAGCCAAGGAGGCGGCCATGAAGAAGGCAGGTTCACTCCGCGTGCTTAGCGTCGCTTTCTTCGTCGTGTTGGGTGCGCTCGGGGCGTTCTTGGTAGGCAAGCGAGTAGGCAGCGCCGTCGACCGCGAAGGTCGGTCGGTCTCCGTCGCCCACGATCGCATGCCGGCTCCCCCGCCGCCGCCCGTCGCGCGGAAGTAACGTCGCTCCGTCTCCGCCTTGCGCGTGCGCGCTCGTGCAGTCGCACTTCTGCGCGACGGATCGGATGAGCGATGTCGCGTCGCGTTCGTTCTCCGTTCGACTCCGAACTCTCGCCTTCGGCTCGAGCCTGCGGCAGTCAATGCAAGGGTCTTCTGCACTTGGTCCGAATTTTCTTCGGGGTGTGCGTCTCCTCTTGACGCGAGGGCGATCCTTGTAGGATGCAAGGGGCCCCATGGCCGATCAGGATAGGTTCGCTCGCGCTGTACAGATCGTCGCACGAGGACTCGGTCGTATCAGCCGTGAGCGCGCGCGCGCCGACGAGGTGACGCCGCAGCAGGCCGAGACGTTGCAGCTGATCGCCGAGCGTGGCGCCATCTCGACCTCGACGCTCGCGCAACTGCTGGGCATCGACCCGTCGACCGCGAGCCGCAACCTCGCCGGCCTGCAGAAGGCCGGGCTCGTGACGCGCAAGAAGGCGAGCGAGGACGGCCGGCAGACGGACGTGCGCCTGACCCCCAAGGGCAAGCGCGCCGCAGACGCGGCCACCGTCAGCTCTTCGCAAGCGCTGTCCGCGGTGCTGGACAAGATCAACCGGGGCGAGCGCCAGAAGGTGCTCGACGCTCTCGAGGCGCTCGCGAAGGTGATGGACGGCGACGTGCCTGGAGGAGCCTGAGCTCCTCCTCTTACTCGACGCTCGAGGGATCCGCGATCGGGACCAGCTGCGCCACCCAGCGCGCGTCGATGCGCGCCACGCGGGCGCTCGATCCTGCGAGCACGAAGGGTACGCGCTTGGTCGCGCCGAAGGCGGTCACGTCGACGAAGCCGGAGATCGGCTCGCTGTCGCCGGATGCGCGCGAGATCTCGACGAGGAACGTCCCCGCGGAGCCGCTCGCGACACCGACCTTCTCGTGAGCGAGCGACGTCGGATCGATCACGCGACCGCGCCCGGCCATCCAGCCGAGGCGCTGCCCGTTGGGGTCGATCACGGCGACGTCCAGATCCGCGCCGCCGTTCCATGACGCGTTCACGATCACGTCGCCCGAGACGCGCGCGGGGTCGCCCTGCTTGGACAGCGCCGCCTCGATCGACCTGGCGTTCGCGCCGGCGTCTCGCAGCCATCGGTCGGCCGCCGCCGACTTGCCGGCGGCTCGCTCGCACCGGATGGCGAGCGCGACGCGCGCCGCGTCGTCCGGCCGGCGCTCGGCCGCCGCGATACGGAGCGAGCACGCCGCAGCCTCGTCGCCGAGGCGCTCGGCGCCGAGCGCCAGGTCGTCCAGCCTCGACGGGTCGGACGAAGCTACGCCGGAGAGGACACGCGCCGCGGCCCTCCGATCGCCGCGCTCCGCGAGCAAGTCCGCACGCATGGTGATGGCGTCCGGGTCGAGCGGGTCGCGCCTCTGCCACGCCAAGAGGACCTGCTCGAGCTCGTCGAGCGAGCCTCGTCGCTCGAGGGCGCGCGCGAGGGCTCGATGCTTGCTGCGGTCGTCCGGCGCGATGGCGAGCGCCGCGCGCGCCGCCGCGACCTGATCCGAGGCGAGGGCCGCGCCGCCCTCGGCCGCGGCGATCGTCGCCTCGCGGTGGAACACCCGGCGCATGAATCGGCCGCGCGGCCTGAATTCGCGCCAGCGGCTCAGCCTGGGCGCGGCGTGAGCGGACGGCGCCGCGAGCTCGTCGATCGTCGCCTCGGACGTGGCGGCTGGCGCCGGAGCTGCCCTCTTGGCCGCGAGGTCGGCGAAGCCCTCGCCCGCGCTGCTTGCCCCACCGAGCAGGCCGGCGGTAGGCGCCTGCTCGGCCTCCTCGTTCTTGCCGACGTCGGTGCCCGTGGCGAGCTGTTCCCCGGTCCACAGCGGCGCGGCCGCGCTCCGGTCGATCCCGAACGCCTTGAACATCGCCTCGCTCTCGAGGACCAGGAGCGAGACGAACCGCGAGGGAACTGAGAAGCGCTGCGCGAGCGCGATGGCCTCGGCCCGCGCGGCGTCGCTCGACCCTCGCTCGAGATCCCGGATGCGCGTCGAAGCGAACAAGCGCGGGACGAAGGCGTTGCCGGCGTCCGTGGTGGAGTGCAAATCGACGGGCACGCGCGCCTCGAACGGCTCGGCGCCCAAGCGACCGTGGACGACGACGTCGCCCTTCACGTCGGCGGAGCCCATCCTGGCGACGACGTACGTCTCTCCGCCCGCGCGGAGAGTCGGCAGGCGGGCCGGAGCCACGTCGGAGAGACCCTCGGGGAGCTCGACGGCGGCCTCGCGGAGCAGCGCTCCAGCCCCCGCGCCCGCCACGGCCACGGCGACGTCGGAGGCCGCCTCGCCGGGCGCGTACGGGATCACCACGCCGCCGCCTCCGCGCGCCATCTCCGCGAGCGTGTTCTCGTCCGCGTCGCTCCCGATGGGCACGGCGAAGAGCGCCGCGCCGGGGCGCGAGCCCATCGCGTCCGATACCTCCTCGGCGAGGCGCGAGGGCCGCTCGTAGCCGGCGCTCGCCAGGCCGTCACTCACCAGCACGACGCGAAGCTCGCGCTCGGCGGCCCCGAGCGCGGCCGCCGAGCGCACCATCCCGACGAGATCGGACGCGCCGTCGGGGGTGAGGGTCTCGAGGAAATGCGCGCTCGTCTTGGCCGCGGCGGCGCCGGCGGGCGCAAGGCTGCCGCTCTGCTTGCAGCTCGTGTCGCACGCGAGCACCGTGAGCCGATCGCGCCGGTCGAGCGTGCCCGCGAGCGCCACGGCGACCCGCGACGCCCGCGAGAAGCGCTCGCCGAACATCGAGCGGCCCGCGTCGACGGCGACGACCCAGTCGCGTGGTCGCGACTCGGCGCTCGGCGGCAGCTTCGGACGGAGCGCGAGCGCGACGAATCGGTCCGAGCCGCTCTCGAACGTCCACGCGGAGAGCGCGCTCTTGCGATTCGGCAGGCCGTACTCGATGACGAGATCGCCGCTCGGCGAAAAGCCGGCCTCGTGGAGCGACAGGTGCTCGCCACTGGCGCTCAGATCGTAGCCGCGCGTGCGGATCGGCACCGCGGGATCGGCGCCGAGCACCTGCGCGTCGACGGAGAAGTCTCCGATGCGGACCGCGCCGGCCGTCGGCAGCGGGTAGACGTAGCGCCTCGTCCCCAGGCTCGCCGAGACGGTCTGCGTGTAGCCGATCACCACGCGCCGTGTGCCGTGGCGAGGGACCGGGAAGATCCGCAGCTCGAAGCGACCCCCCTGCTGCCACTCGAGCAGCGCCGGATCGCGCCAGGGTCCGGGCACCCAGACGATGTCGTCGCGCACGCGCCTTACCGACGTCGCCGTCGCGATCGCGCCTCGCAGGATCCCCTCCGCGCGCTTCTTCTCGACGAACGAGCCCTCGACGAGCTTGCCGTCCACGTCGAGCGCGAGCCGATCGACCAGCGCGCCCGGGGGTACCGGGAAGCGGTAGATACCTTCGAGGTCTTCGTTCTCGTCGTTGGCGAACGTCTGCTCGACCTCGGTGCGAGCCATCGCCCCCGCGATGCGGACGCGAACGGCCGTGCTCGCGATGCGCAGCGCCCGGTCCTTCTCGTCGTCGTGGCCCGGGCGGCGAGCCCGCAGCTCGCCCACCGCTCCGGCCGAGCCGTCTTCGCTCTGCGGCTTGCCAACCTCACCGATGAGCTCGCCGCCGAGGCCGGCGACCGCCGCCGTGGCGATCGGCGCCAGCTCGACGCCCGTCGAGGTGAAAAGCGCCTCTTGCCCTGCCTCGACGTCCGACTCGCGACCGCCGCCTTTCGCATGCGCCGAGCCGCGCGTCACCTGCACGTCGGTCGACTCGTCCGTGGCCGTGAGGGTGAGCTGGGTCCCGGCGGCGACGACCTCGCCTCCTTCGGTGACGAACCGCGCAGGCTCTGCGGCTGTCTGCACGGAGCCGGCCGATGGATGAGCCGGCGCGACATCGGCCACCACCACGCCGTGGCGGACGTGAACGACTCGGGAGTTGGGTCTCTTGTCGAACTCGACCTCGGTGTCGCGGTCCAGCACGAGGATGGTGCCGTCGCTCATCTCCAGCCGCGCCCGCTGCTTGCGATCGGTCGCCACGGTCGCGCCGGCCGGGAGCGCGGCGCCTTCGGCCAGCTCGGGCCAGCCTCTCAACGTCGCTCCCCCGCCCCCTCGGACGATGTGCGCCACGCGGCCTTGCCAGCCGGCCGGCGCCGGCACCCAGCCCGCTCGCCAGCCCACGGAGCCGCCCGCCACGACTGCAACGAGGATCGCTGCGCCGAGGGTGGAGCGCCGTATGCGGCCTGCGCGGACGTACTCGAGAATATGTGAAATCACCCGTTGGATACGTACGGGTGAGCTCGAAGATCTGGGGCCAGTCGGCGTGCATTTGGCACGCCGACATTCGTGGGCGGCACTTCAGAACGGGAGCTTCGTCTGCTTGGGATCGGCGGGCACCGGGTCATCGCCGAGCGCTTGACGTTCTCGTTCGAGGTCGGCCTCCATCAACGCCTGGTTGTCGTAGGCGAACGCCAGCGCGTCGAGCACCCTGGCCGGACCGAGCTGCGGATAGCGCTTGAGCAACGTCTCGATCGTCGTGCCGCGGCGGTGCCACGACCACAAGCGCCGGACGGGCACGCGCGTGCCGCGGACGAATGGACTACCGTCCATGACGTCCGCGGCGACGTCGACGTGAGGATGGGGAACGACGATCGGAGGGAGCGACATGTACCTTCCGGGCACAGCTCTGGCGTGCACGCTCAGCGTGACCGCAGAACGACGCTGCCAAAGCTGCGCTCGGAATGCAAATCCCGCAGTAGCTCAGCCCGTAGGCGGAGCACCCTCGCCAGCCTTGCGCGCCTTGCGCCTGGCGTGCGTCGCGTAACCACCCTTGCGGCCGGCCTCGCGAGCCTCGTCGCGCGAGAACTCGTGTGCCGTGCCGGCGGCATGAGCCGCCTTACCACCTTTCGCCGCGATCTCGCTGACCCTCTTCGGATCCATGACCGCAAAACCCCGACGCTTTTTCGCCGGGGACGCGGCGGGTTTCACGTCTTCCCGCTCCTCCGACGGAGAAGGGGTCGCATTTTCGAACGATGATTCGGACATGGCACACGTACCTCGTCTGGGCTCCTGACGGAGGACCGTCGGAGAGTTGAACCCGCTAACGAACAACGGGGCTTGTTGCAAAGATCGGGCGCGTCCCCGAACCGATGAACTCAGTTCAGATAGCGAGCCGAAAGATGCCGTACGGCTTCTGCGCATCCTTCCAGAAGTTGAGCGCGCATCTCCTGATCGGAGCCGCGGTCGTCGACCAGAATGCCCATGGCGTCTCCGCTGACGAAGAATCCGCCGCACTTGCCCGCAGGCCGGTCGCTCGCGAAGTCGAGTGCTTGCACGGGGACTGCGAAGACACGGTCACCCACCCGGAGTTGAACGACGCCGAGCATGCGACCGGATCGAACGAGGATGGATTCGTCCATGATGACGGGGACCTTGGGTTGGACTGTCTGATTGAGTCACCTCCAAACGTAAGCACGTAGGGGGAGCAAGCAAGAGGCGTGCGAGCTGTTTGGCGTGGTACCCTCGCGCCGATGGAATGGCCTGCAAACCCGCTTCGTCAGGGCTTGGTCGACGATCGAACCGGCGACGCGTGCGCCGTCGTGATCTTCGGCGCCTCGGGGGATCTCACTCGACGCAAGCTGATGCCCGCGCTCTACAACCTCGCCGCGGCGCGCGTGCTGCCGGGCAACTTCGCCGTCGTGGGCGTGGCTCGGCGCGAGAGGTCGCAGGAGGAGTTCCGCGCCGAGATGAGCGACGGCGTCCACCGCTTCTCGCGGCGCAAGCCGATCGACCAGGCGCTGTGGGGCGACTTCGAGCGCGCGGTGAGCTACGTGCGCGGCGATTTCAACGCGCCCGAGACTTACCAGGGGCTGCGCGAGCACCTCGAGCGCATCGACGCCGAGCGCGGCACCCGCAAAAACCGGCTCTTTTACCTCGCCGTTCCGCCCAGCGAGTTCGGACCCATCTTGCAGGGCCTGCGCGAGGCGAGGCTCGCCGAGGCGAGCCCGGCGGGTCACGGCTCTCCGTGGACGCGTGTCGTCATCGAGAAGCCGTTCGGCAACGATCTCGAGAGCGCGCGCGCGCTCAACGACACCGTCGCGGCGGCGTTCCACGAGTCGCAGGTCTTCCGCATCGATCACTACCTCGGGAAGGAGACCGTCCAGAACCTGCTGGTATTCCGGTTCGCCAACAGCATGTTCGAGCCGCTCTGGAGCCGCGAGCACGTCGACCACGTGCAGATCACCGTCGCCGAGGAGATCGGCGTCGAGGGCCGCGGCAAGTTCTACGAGCAGACCGGCGTCACGCGCGACATCGTCGAGAACCACCTGATGCAGCTGCTCTGTCTCACGGCGATGGAGCCGCCCATCTCCCTTTCGGCCGACGCGGTGCGCGACGAGAAGGTCAAGGTGCTGCGGTCGCTCCGACCGATGGAGAAGCGCACCGTAGCCGCGAGCGTCGTGCGCGGGCAGTACGGGCGCGGCTTCATCCGCGCCGACGAGGTGCCGGCCTACCGGGAGGAGCCGGACGTGGCCAAGGACTCGTGCGTCGAGACCTACGTGGCGATGAAGGTCTTCGTCGACAACTGGCGATGGGGCGGCGTGCCGTTCTACGTGCGCGCCGGCAAGCGGCTCGCGCGGCGCGTGACCGAGATCGCGGTGCAGTTCTCGGGCGTCCCCCACCCTCTGTTCCACTCGCCCGACGGCGGCATCACCCCCAACGTCCTGGCGATGCGCATCCAGCCCGACGAGGGCATCGCGGTGCGCTTCACGTCGAAGGAGCCTGGCCAGCACACGATCCTGCGCAACGTCGCGATGGACTTCCGCTACGGCGCCGCGTTCGGCTCGAACACGCCCGAGGCGTACGAGCGCTTGCTGCTCGACGCGATGCGCGGCGAGGCGACGCTCTTCACCCGGCGCGACGAGGTGGAGGAGCAGTGGGCGTACATCGACCACGTCCTCGAGGCGTGGCGCGACGGCGGCAACGTGCCGCCGCCGATCTACTCCGCGGGCTCCTGGGGTCCCGACGCCGCCGACGACCTGCTCGCGCACGACGGGCGGCGCTGGAGGAAGCCTTGACGCCGCCGCCCTCCGCCGGGCCGCGATCGCTGTCGCCCGTCCAGATGAGCTCCGTGCTCGAGCAGATCGAGCAGCAGCTCCGAGACATGTGGAGCTCGCCGACGGCCCCGGGCGAGCCGCAGCGCTCGCGCGTCTGCACCATGAACCTCGTCGTGGTCGCGAGCTCGGATGCGCTCGCCTCCTCGTACATCCCCATCGTGGACACCGTCACGCAGAGCATCCCGTCGCGCGCCATCGTGGTGAGCATCGAGGCCGCGGCGCCGGAGATCTTCCTCGAGGGCGAGGTGGCCCCGATCTGCGCGGCCGGCGAGGATACGACCTGCTCGGAGCGCGTCACGCTCCGCGCCTCGGGGCTGGCGTGCGCGCGCATCGCGAGCGCCGTCGACGCGCTCGTCGTCCCCGAGCTGCCGACGACGCTCGTCTGGCTCGGCCGCGTCCACACCGACGACACGATCTTCCGCGAGCTCGCGCGCGGCGCCGAACGCGTCGTCGTCGACACGCAGCTCACGTCCTTCGCGAGCGTCCGCTCGCTCGCGCAGTGGGTGAAGGAGCAGCGCCATCGCGGGCCTGCCATCGCGGATCTCGCCTGGACGCGCCTCTCCACCTGGCAGGAGATGTGCGCGCGGTTCTTCGACGACCCTGCGATGCGGCCGTTCGCCTTCGCGGTGGACACGCTGCGCGTCGCGCAGGTGTCGGACAAGGGCGCCCGCCTGGGGCCCGAGGCGAGCTTGCTCGTCGGCTGGCTCGCCACGCGCCTCGGCTGGCGCATCGAGCGCATCGCCGGCGCGCTGCAGCTCCGTCGGGCCGACGGCGCGCCGGTGCAGCTGGTGCTGCGCGCGTCGCCCCCCGCGGCCGGGGTGGAGCCGCTCGCGCTCGCCGAAGTCGCGTTCGAAGCCTCGCCGCCCGGCTCGGTTGCCGACTCCGGGACTGTCGCCCCGATGGTCGCGAGGGGCTCGCTCGAGCGCGAGCTCGGGAGCGGCGGCGGCGACTCGGACGTCCTGCGCTACCGACTCGACGTAGGTCTCCCCTGTGCCGGCGAGCACACCGTCAGGCTCGGGCAGAACCGCGCGACGCGCGTCCTCGAGCGGACGCTCCACCGCCCCGCGCACGATCCCGCCCTCGCCGAGGCAGTCGCCTTCGCCGAGCAGCTCGACGAATTCGGCGTAGTGTGCTCGTAACCAAGCTCGAGGAAGATCGCATGACGACGACGAAGGTAGTCCCTGGAATGCTCATCGCGGTGCCGGCCGCCGAGGACGTGGCCAAAGAGGCGGCGGCGCGCATCGCCAAGGTGCTGCGCGAGGCCGTCAAGGCGCGCGGCAAGGCGGCGTTCGCGCTGTCCGGCGGCGATACGCCCAAGCAGACCTACCGCCACCTCGCCGAGGAGCCCGACGTCGACTGGAGCCGCATCGATCTCTACTGGGTCGACGAGCGCGCGGTGCCGCCCACCGACGATCGCAGCAACTACCGCTGGGCCAAGGAGTGCCTCGTCGATCCGGCGAAGATCGCCGAGAGCCGCGTGCACCGCATGCGCGCCGAGGAGAAGGACCTCGACGCGGCGGCTCGCGAATACGAGGGCGTCCTGCGCGAGGGCGTCGCCGTCGGCCAGGGCGGCGTGCCGTCGTTCGACGCGATGGTGCTCGGCGTGGGCGACGACGGCCACACGGCTTCTCTGTTCCCCGGCCAGCCTACCGTCGAGATCGCGGACCGCTTCGTCGTCGCGGTCGGCAAGACCGACGGCCGCGAGATGCGCCTCACCCTCACCGCGCCGGTGATCGAGCAAGCCCGCGCCGTCTTCGTGCTCGCCGTGGGCGCCAGGAAGACGCCCGCGCTCGAGCGCGTCTGGTCGGTCTCGGGCTCGCTGCGCGACACCCCCGCGCGCGTCATCCGCAACGCCCGCGGCAGCATTCACTGGATCATCGACAAGGCCGCCGGCGGAATGTGACCGGCGCGGCGAGGGTTCGGATAAGGCGATGATCGTGCGCGTCGGGACGAGCGGCTTCTCCTACGCCGGCTGGAAGGGAGCGTTCTATCCCGCCGGCCTCGCCGCCTCGGACATGCTGGGCTTCTACGCCGAGCGCCTCGCGTCGGTGGAGATCAACAACACGTTCTACAAGACGCCCGCGCGCGAGATGCTCGAGGCCTGGGCCGAGAAGGTCCCCAGGCACTTCCGCTTCGCGTTCAAGGCCTCGCGCTTTTTCTCGAGCCGGCGTGGCCTGACCGCCGCCGCCGGCGCCGCGGAGGACGCGGACGGGCCGCTCGCTCGCCTGTTCGGCGCGCTCGCCGTGGTGAAAAACAAGCTCGGCCCTGTGCTCGTTCAGCTGCCGCCGCCCGTCAAGAAGGACGTCCCGCTGCTGCGCGACTTCGTCGCCGCGCTGCCCGCCACGCGGCGCGTGACGATCGAGCCGAGGGATCCGTCGTGGCGCAGCGACGAGGTCTACGACGTGCTGCGCGCTCGCGACGTGGCGCTGTGCGTCTCGGAGATGGACGGCGAGCCGCTCGAGATGCGGAGCACGGCGACGTGGGGTTACTTCCGCCTGCGCAAGGAACGCTACGGCCCGCGCGCCCTCGAGGCGTGGGAGCGGCGCCTGCGCGCGAGCGGGCTCGCGGAGGCCTACGTCTTCTTCAAGCACGACGAGACCGGCAACGCGGCCAAGCACGCCCTCGCGCTCCAGGCGCGGTTCGGGGGCGCGGCATGAGGGTCGCGCTCGCGCTCCTCTTCGCGTCAGCGTCCGTGGCCGGGTGCAAGACCACCCCGGTGCCGAGCGACGCGGGCCTCGCCCAGCCTCCGGCATCGGCCGCTCCGTCGCCGTCGCCGTCGGCTTCGGCTTCGACAGCGGCGCCGGCGCCGCCGGCCGGCGCGGAGTGCACGGCAGACTCCGACTGTGGGCCCGCCAGCTGCTGCGGGCCGTTCATGGCCGAGGCCCGCTGCGTCAAGACGACGCTCCGCAACTGCCAGGGCGTGCTGTGCCCGCAGATCGTGAGCGACTACGCCTGCGCGTGCCGCAACGGCCTGTGCGCGACGGTCCGCGTCTCCGCTGCCCCCGCCCCTACCGGCTCAGCAGCGCCTCGACCTGCGAAGTGACCGCGTCGACGGTGAGGCCGAACTTCTCGCCGAGAACCTTGTCGGGCGCGCTCGCGCCGAAGCGGTCGATGCCGAGCGCGAGGCCGTCCTCGCCCACGAACGAATGCCACGGCATCGTCCGGCCCGCCTCGATGCTCGCCATCCGCACGCCCCTCGGCAGGACGCTCTCTCGGTAGCTCGCGTCCTGCTCGGCGAACGTCTCCAGGCAGAGCGCGCTGACGACGCGCACCTTGCGCCCGGCCTTCTCGAGGCGCTCGCGCGCCCCCACCGCGAGGTGCAGCTCGCTGCCCGACGCGACCAGCACGACGTCCGGCGTGCCGCCGGAGGCCTCCTGCAAGACGTAGCAGCCGCGCAGCATCGACTTGGGATCGAAGCCCTGACCGCGCGCGAGATTCGGCACCTTCTGACGGGTCAGGGCGAACGCCGTCGGCCCCTTCGTCCGGCCGAGCGCGAGGGCCCACGCCGCCGCGACCTCGGCGCCGTCGGCCGGGCGCACGACGGCGAGGTTGGGGATGAGCCGCAGCGCCCAGAGCTGCTCGATCGGCTGGTGGGTCGGCCCGTCCTCGCCGAGGAAGACCGAGTCGTGCGTGTAGATCCACAGGCACTGCTGCTCCATCAGCGCGCTCAGGCGAACGCTCGGCCGCATGTAGTCGCTGAAGATGAGGAACGTGGCGCCGTACGGGATGAAGCCGCCGGTGAGCGCGAGGCCGTTGCAGACGGCGCCCATGCCGTGCTCGCGGATCCCGAAGTGCAGGTTGCGGCCCTCGTAGCTGCCGCGAGAGATGCCCGCCGCGCCCTTGATGAGCGTCTTGGTCGACGGCGCGAGATCCGCGGAGCCGCCGACGAGCTGCGGCACGAGCTTCGCCACGATCTGCTGGATGGCGTTCGACGTGTTGCGCGTCGCGTCCTCCTTCTCGGGGACGGCCGCGAGCAGCTGCTCGAGCAGGTCGTCGGGGAGCTTCTTGGTGAAGAAGGCGTCGAGCGCCTTCGCGAGCTCGGCGCTCTTGCCGCGCCAGGCGCGGTACTCCGCGTCCCACGCGGCGTGATCGGCGGCGAGCTCGGCGGCGCGCGACGCGAAGAAGGCGCTCACGGCCTCGGGGACGAGGAACTTGGCGTTCGGGTCCCAGCCCATCAGCTTCTTGGTCTCGGCGATCTCCGCCTCGCCGAGCGGCTCGCCGTGCGCGCTCGCCGTGTCCTGCTTGTGGGGCGCGCCGTGGCCGATGTGCGTGCGGCAGACGATGAAATTGGGACGGTCCTTCGACGCCCGCGCGCTCTCGATCGCCGCGCGGATCTCCGCGGGGTTGTGGCCGTCGATGCGCTGCACCGACCAGCCATACGCCTCGTAGCGCGCGCCGACGTCCTCCGAGAACGCGAGGTTGGTCTGGCCCTCGATGGTGATGCGGTTGTCGTCGTAGAAGACGATCAGGTTCGAGAGCCCGAGATGCCCGGCGATGCTCGACGCCTCGCCGCTGACGCCCTCCATCATGTCGCCGTCGGACGCGATGCAGTAGACGTGCTGCCCCGCGAACGGAGCGCCGAAGCGGGCCTCGAGCATCTTCTGACCGAGCGCGAAGCCGACGGCGTTGCCCACGCCCTGACCGAGGGGGCCCGTCGTCGTCTCGACACCGGCCGTGTGGCCGTGCTCGGGGTGGCCCGGCGTCCTGCTCCCCCACTGCCGGAAGCTCTTCAGCTCGTCGA
>Ga0316628_100002129_pt1 | contig 14483 bp, 14 predicted proteins | sample OWC_Aug_M2_C1_D5_FD_207648 | JGI IMG/M metagenome (GOLD analysis project Ga0316628, IMG submission 207648) | Wetland soil microbial communities from Old Woman Creek delta, Ohio, United States - OWC_Aug_M2_C1_D5_C | ecosystem: Environmental > Terrestrial > Soil > Wetlands | place: USA: Ohio... | reverse complement strand
CGAACTCCTTGTAGGTCTCGCCGTCCTTGCCGCGCGGCGGGCGGACGTCGACGATCCGGAAGCCGAGCAGCGCGTGATAGAAGTGCAGCGCCGCTTCCATCCTGACCGCATTGATGCCGAAATGGCCGAGCCGCCGGATCTTGAACGGCTGGTTCAGAAGAACGCCGCCGACATTGAACTTGCCGCCGATCGTATCCGGCATGGTGGCCTCCCTCGCTTGCGATGCTGCGCGCGTGGCCGCGGCACGCGGCCGCGCGAAGTATGGCGAGGGCCGGCAGGCTTGTCCACGCGGTCGGGCTAAGCGCGGGTCAGGCGGGTCGCGAACGGGGCGGCGGCTGCGCTGCCGGGAAAGACCGTGGCGTCGAGCGCCGGCGGCGCGATCGCCAGATGGTCGCGCAGCACGGTCTTGAACAGCGCGCGCATGTCGATCGCCGGCGCCAGGTCGCGGTTCTCGAACAGCGCCGCCTGGCCGAGACCGGGCCATTTTCCGAGCACCCGCCTGCCGGCCAGCGCGCCGCCGAACAGGAACGTCGCGCCCGCCGTGCCATGATCGGTGCCGCCCGAGCCGTTGGCGTGCACGGTGCGGCCGAACTCGGTCGCCGCGACGACGACGGTCCGCGGCCAGGCCGGGCCGAGCGCTTCCTTCAGCGCCACGATGCCTTCGGCGAACAGCTCCAGATTGCGGCTCAGGCGATTGGCCTGGGCGAAATGGGTGTCCCAGCCGCCCATCTCGACCACCGCGATGCGTGCGCCGTCGCGCGCGGCGAGCAGCCGGCCACCGGCCTCGGCGAGGGTCTTGAACTGGTTCGGCGCGCGCAGATTGCCGGCCGCCATGTCGTTCGCGTTGCCGAGGGTGCGCTTCGACATCGCTTCCGAGCGCCGGCCTTCGGCGAGCGCGGGGCCGAGCACCGGGTCGGCCCCGTACAGCACGGCGACGCGGTCGAGAAACTCGGCGCCGGCCGCCGGCAGGTTCGCCGGCGCCCACGAGGCGACCGGGGTGCCGCCGCGCATCACGGCGGGCACTGCCGGCCCGACCGCGAGGCCGATCCGCCGCCCGTCCGACGGGATCAGCGCGAGTGCACGGTTGAGCCAGCCGTCGGCCGATTCGTGCGCGCGGGTCGCGCCGTTCTCCAGCACGTCCTGGGCGTCGAAATGCGAGCGCGTGCGTTCGGCAATGGCGACGGCGTGCGCGACCGCCATCTCCTCGCGCCGCCACAGCGGATGCAGCGCCTTGAGCGCCGGGTGCAGGCCGAAGAAGCCGTCGAGGTCGAGCGCACCGCCGTCGATGTCCGGCGCCGCCACCGCGAGGCTGCCGCGCAGCCCGGCATAGTCGGGATCGTTCCACGGCGGTACGGCAAACAGCCCGTCCATGCCGCCGCGCAGCACGACGAGGACGAAGCGGTTCTCGGTCGGCGCGGCGGCGAGCGCGAGCCCGGGCAGGCCCGCGACGCGCAGCGCGCCGGCGCCGATGGCGGTTTGCAGCAGCAGCCGTCGGGTGAGCATGGCGCTATCTCCGCTGGAACTCGGGGCTGGCGAGCAGCAGCGCCAGCGCCTCGCGGGCGCTGGGTGCCTGGCGGATCGCCCGCAGCGTCGTCTCCGACGCCACCGGGCCGAGCGCATCCTCGGCGAGCGTCCGCGGGTCGAAGCGGCGCGCCGTCCGGCGCGCGATCAGGTCGCCGAGCTGGATGCGGTGGATCATCGTCTCCGGCGCCACCCATTCCGCGGCGGTGTCGGGCCAGCCGGCCGGCGACGGCGCGGTGAACGGGATCTGTCCGAGCAGTCGCAGCGGCGCCAGCAACGGTCCGGGTTGCTCCGGCGAGCCGATCAGCCGCCAGGTCGAGACCGTCAGCTCGTCCGGCGATTTCACCTTGGCGAACGGTTCGCGCCAGATTTCGGGCAGGTCGACCAGCGTGCGCGCGATCGCGCCGAGATCGCCGTCGCTGTCGATGAAGCTGCGGCGCAGGCGCTCGATCGCGGCGGCGGGCGGATCGTCGGCGACGAAGTGGACCGCCAGCTTGCGCGCGACATGACGCGCGGTCGCCGGATGGCGCGCCAGCATGTCGAGCGCGGCCTCGCCTTCATCCTCGCCGCCCTGGTCGTAGGTGCGGCCGAGCAGGCGCTTGGGGCCGGGCTCGTGCAGGTCGTACCGGTAGGCGAAGACGCCCGGCGTCGCGAATTTCAGATCGGCGATGCTCCAGCCGGTGAGGATGCGCGCGAACTCGGTGACGTCGGCCTGGCTGTAGCCGCCGTCGACGCCGAGCGTGTGCAGCTCCATGATCTCGCGCGCCAGATTTTCGTTCAGCCCACGGCCGGCGCGGAAGCCGCGTGGCGAATTCGGACCGACCGATGCGACGTTGTCGAGGTAGATCAGCATCGCCGGATGCTTGACCACCGCGCCGAGCATGTCGCGGAACCGGCCGACGACATGCGGGCGGATCGCTTCGCGCTCGAAAGCGCCGACGACCGGGCGCGAGCGATTGGCGAGCGCCGATACCGTGAAGTGGTTGCTCCAGAAGCGGACCAGCCGCTCGCGGAACGGCGCGTCGCTTTCCGCCGCCGCGCGGGTGCGCCGTGCCACCTCGTCGCGGAACAGGGGTGCGACGCGCTCGCGGTTGAATCGCTTGCGCGCCTCCGGATCACCGCGGAAATGCAGCTCTTCCTCGATGATGCTGTGGCCGGAGGGCAGGGACGCGAGCTGCCGCGGCGGCGCGACATCGGGACGAAGCTGATCGACCAGCCAGCCGCGCGGGTCGCGGGCGATGCGGGCGAGCTCTCCCGGCCGGGCACCGTAGCCGAACCGGGAAGCGGCGATGAAGGCGTGCGCGTCTCTCGACATGGCCAACCCCACGCAGTGCCGAATGAGTCTAAACCGCAGCGGTAAATATTATAGCCGGGTCTATGGCGAATTGGTGGCGAAGGTCGGCGCCGGCCGACGCGTCGGACAGGGTTAGCAAAGTATTACTGATGGCCAGCGGCGTCCGAACCGCCCTCCGTTCGCCTATTTCGCGCTGTTCGCCTTCTGGTCGGTGCGGATCAGATACAGGCTCGAGCCGATGATGACGGCGGCGCCGGCGAAGCTCCAGGGGCTGGGGATTTCGGCGAACAGCACGACGCCGAACAAGGCGCCGAACACGATGCGCAGATAGTCGAACGGCAGCACGAAGGTGGTCTCGCCGAGGCTGACGCCGTGGGTGAAGCACGCCTGGCCGAATATGCCGAGCACGCCGGTGAAGGCGAGCATGGCAAGCTCGGTCCAGGTCGGCGTCTGCCACACGAACAGCATCGGCACGAAGGACAGCACCGTGGTCCAGAAGGCCAGATAGAACATGATGACCAGTGTCGGCTCGGTACGGCTCAGCAGCTTCACCGACAGCACGACCAGCGTGCCGGCCAATGCGCCCAGCGCCGCGACCAGCGCCCACGGCTCGAAGCCCGCACCGAACGGCCGGGTGATCATCATGATGCCGGTGAAGCCGATCGCCGCGACCGCGACGCGCTCGATGCGGATCGCCTCGCCGAGGAACATCACGGCGATGAACAGCATGAACAGCGGGCGCGAGAACTGGATTGTGATAGCGTCGGCGATCACCATGTGCACCACGGAGTAGATGGCGCAGGCATTGCCGATCGTGCCGGCCACCCCGCGCGCGAAATGCAGCAGGGGCCGGCGCGTGCGCAACGCGCCGAAGCCGCGGCGAATCATCAGCGGCAGGATGGCGATGAATCCGGCGAGGAAGCGGAAGAACAGCACCTCGAACGGCGGCAGCTTCCGGCCGAGCACCCGGAACATCACCGCCATGACGGTCAGCACGACCGTGGCCAGCACGACCAGCGCGGCGCCGCGCGTATTCCGGGGCAGACGTGCCCAGCGCCGGACGACCTCGTCGCGCACGCGGATCAGGCGGTGCGGGCTGTCGGGCGGGGCGGGATCTGCGGTCATGCGGCGCGGGCGCCTTGGTCCGTCGGCGTGCGCCGCTCGCCGGCCTGCGAGCGACCGCACTGGCGGTGGGGTCGGTTCGCGTTCGGCCGGCGATCTGCTAGAGAACGGGACCGGCACATTGGCGCGACGGTCGGGCCTTGTCAAACCGGCGGCCCGGATTTCGTGGCGCAGCGAACGGCGGAGGCGAGGATCATGGCGGACAAGGTTGCGCGCGACGGGCTGCGCCACGGCGACGCGGTCGTGGTCACCGGTGCGGCGCAGGGCATCGGGCGGGCGATCGCGCTCCGGCTGGCGCGCGACGGCGCGCGCGTCGCGGCATGGGACATTCGCGGCGACGGCGCCGAGGAAACCATCCGGCTCTGCCGTGCCGAGGGCGCGCCGGATGCGCGCTTCGACCGGGTCGATGTCGGCGACGAGGCGTCGGTGGCTGCCGCCGCCGAAGCCGTCTGTGCCGCGTGGGGCGCGCCGTACGGCCTGGTCAACGACGCCGGCATCTACCCGCGGGCCGCCGTGCTCGATACCGATCTCGCGCTGTGGGAGCGCGTGATCCGGATCAACCTGACCGGTCAGTTCCTGTGCGCCCGCGCGCTCGGCCGCGCCATGATCGCCGCCGGCCGCGGGGCGATCGTCAACACGGCTTCCGGCCGGGCTCTCACCGGCGCGGCGCGCGGCGCGGCCTACGCGGCATCGAAGGGCGGGGTGCTGTCGTTCACCAAGAGCCTCGCGCTCGACTGGGCGCGCCACGGCATCCGGGTGAACTGCATCATCCCGGGGGTGATCGAGACCGCCATGCCGCTCGGCGACACGACGGTCGACGAATTGCGCGAGCGCGGCTCGCGCTATCCGATGGGCCGTATCGGCGAAGTGGACGACATCGCGGGGGTCGTGGCGTTCCTGCTCGGCGCGGACGCGGGCTACATGACCGGCCAGGCGGTGGCGGTGAACGGCGGCGAAATCTTCGTGCCGTAAAAGCGGCGCAACAGCGGAGGACAGGATGGCGGAGAACGGCAAGCTCGCGGACAGGGCCGCGATCGTGACCGGCGGCGGCGGGGCGATCGGCGGCGCGATCGCGCGGCTGTTCGCGGCGGAAGGCGCGGCGGTGCTGGTGGTCGACATCGACGGCGCTGCGGCGGCGCGAACCGTCGCCGACATCGCCGGCGCCGGCGGCAGGGCCGTGGCCTATGCAGGCGACGTCGCCGAGGAGGCGACGGCGGCCGGTGCGGTGGCGGGCGCGATCGCGGCGTTCGGCGGCGTTCACGTTCTCGTGAATGTCGCCGCGGCGATGACCCCGGATGCGCCGGTCGAGTCCATGGCGCTGGCGGACTGGAACCGGGCCTTTGCGGTCAACATTGGCGGTCCGTTCCTGATGTGCAAGCATGCCGTGCCCCGGCTGCGCGCGGCGGGCGGCGGTGCCATCGTCAACATCGCCTCGCAGCTCGGCCGGATCGGCGTGCCGCGCCGCGCCGACTACTGCTCGACCAAGGCGGCGTTGATTCATTTCACCACCATCCTGGCCGCCGAGGTGGCGCGCGATCGCATCCGCGTCAATTCGGTCTCGCCCGGCGTGATCGAAACGCCGCGCACGCGGCGGCGCTTCGACACCGCCGAGGCCTTCCGCGCCGCACGCGGTCCGCTGCACATGCTGGGCCGGGTCGGCAGGGCGGAGGAAGTTGCGCGGGCGGCGCTGTTTCTCGCTTCCGACGACGCGTCCTTCACCACCGCGACCGACCTGCTGGTCGATGGCGGGTACATCTTCCTGAAGCGGCCCGAGTGAGCGGCACCGTTCTGGCCGTGGCCGGCGATTCGCCCTAGATCAGAAAGGAACACGCCAGCCCGATGCCCGAGAGGCCATGCACAAGAATGATGTCTGCCCGTCCGCGACGATGCGGAGTCGTTCGCCGGGACGCGTTGCGTATCGCCGTTGCGGCGGGAATGGCGACGCTTTTGTCCGCGGCCGGACGCGCCGCGGGGCTTGAGCGGATGTCGACGCGTCCGATCCCGTCGACCGGCGAAGCCCTGCCCGTGGTCGGCATCGGCACCTGGCAGACCTTCGACGTCGGCCACGCGCCGGCCGACCGCGGTCCGCTGGCGGAGGTGCTGCGGCTGTTCCTCGAAGCCGGCGGCAAGGTGGTCGATTCGTCGCCGATGTATGGCCGTGCCGAGGAAGTCTCCGGCGATCTGATCGCGGCGCTCGGCGCGCGCGACCGCGCGTTTCTCGCCACCAAGGTGTGGACTCAGGGACGCGAGGCCGGCATCGCCCAGATGCGCAACTCCATGCGTCTGATGCGCGCCGGCCCGACGATCGACCTGATCCAGGTGCACAACCTGGTCGACTGGCGCACGCATCTCGCCACCCTGCGTGCCTGGAAGGACGCGGGCACGGTCCGCTATATCGGCATCACCCATTACACCGAAAGCGCATTCGACGAGCTCGCCCGGATCATGCGCGAGGAAAGCATCGATTTCGTGCAGCTGCCTTATTCGGTCGGGGTGCGCGGCGCCGAGGACCGGCTGCTGCCGCTCGCCGCCGAGCGCGGCGTCGCCGTCATCGTAAACCGCCCGTTCGAGGGCGGCGATCTGTTCCGTTCCGTGCGACGCCATCCGCTGCCGGCGCTGGCGGCGGAGCTCGACTGTACGAGCTGGGCCCAGTTGTTCCTCAAGTTCATCCTCGCCCATCCGGCGGTCAGCTGCGTCATTCCGGGGACGGGAAAGGTCGAACACCTGATCGACAATGTGGGGGCCGGCCACGGCCGCCTGCCGGATTCGGCGCAGCGCCGCCGCCTGCTTCGCGCGATCCAGGCGCTTTAGCGGCTTCTCGCAGGGTGTCTCGATCTGTTGCGGCGACAACCGTGGATTTCGCCGAGCATCCGCCCTTGTGCGCGCCCGGACGCCGGTAAATATTAGGTCCGGTTAGCGCGCGCATCGCGCGCCCAGCGAAGGGAATGTCATGGATGGCGTAAAACGGGCGAACGGCCATCGTGTGAACGGGGTGATCCCGCTTGTCGGCCGTCCGCCGCTTCCCGGACCGCACCCGACGGCGGCGGATGTCGGCTTCGACCTCGACGCCGTGCTCGGCGCGGTGCGGCCGCTGCGGTCGTCGATCCCGGCCGACGCGTTCACGGCTGCCACGCTCGGTACCGAGCGCGAAGGCAACGCGGTGCTGATCGACAGCGACGGCCTGCTGCTTACGATCGGCTATCTGATCGTCGAGGCGACGCAGGTCATGATCGGCGACGACGGCGGCCGCGGGGTCGCGGCCCATGTCGTCGGCTACGATCATGAGACCGGCTTCGGGCTGATCCGGACCGAACGTCCGATCGCCGCCCGTCCGATCGCGCTGGCGCGCGACAGCGCCGCGCTCGTCGCCGATACGCCGGTGGTGATCGCGGCGCACGGCGGCGTCAGCCAGGCCGTCATCGGCAGCGTCGCCGCGCGGCGGGTGTTCGCCGGATCGTGGGAATATCTGCTCGACTCCGCCATCTTCACCGTGCCGCTGCATCCGCATTGGAGCGGTGCGGCGCTGATCGGCAAGGATGACGGCCGGCTCTACGGCACCGGCTCGCTGTTCGTGCAGGAGGCCGGGGTGTCGGGCTCGGCCGTGCCGGGCAACATGTTCGTGCCGATCGACCTGCTGGCGCCAATCTTCGAGGATCTGCGCACGCTCGGACGGCCGTCGAAGAAGCCGCGCCCGTGGCTCGGCATGCACACCACCGAAGCGCTCGGCCATCTGCTGATCGCCGGCGTTCACGACGGCGGGCCGGCGGATCGTGCCGGGGTGAAGCCCGGTGACATCGTGCTGCGAGTCGACGGCGCGGCGGTGCGCAGCCTGGCTGACATGTACCGTCGGCTGTGGTCGTCCGGCGCCGCCGGCGTCGAAATCCGTCTCGATCTCGTCCGCGGCAGCGACACCGTCGCCATCGTCGTACAGTCGAGCGACCGACACCGGTTCCTGCGGCAGCCGCAGCGGCACTGACCGCAATTCAGCGAAGCTTGCGACGGAGCTTGGCGATCTGGGCCTCGGCGATGGCGATCGCCAGCCGGACGCTGTCGTCGTCCTGCGGCAGCGCCGCGAGGTTGCGGCGCCACGCGCGCCAGTCCTCCAGCGTTGCGGTGATCGGATCGGGTTCGCCGATGACCTTCATCCGCGACGGCCTTCCCCGCCGTTCCCCGCCTTTCGGGTCGGTACGGCCTGTCGGCACTATGGCGTCTCCGGTCAGGTGGCGCGTGTGCCCTGGCGCACAAGACCGATGCCGACGAGAATCAGCCCGAACAGGGCGACCGAGGAAGGCTCGGGTATCGAGCTGACGCCGGGCGGACTGCCGTTCTGGACGTCCTGGTAATTCACTGCCTGGTCGGTCAGGCCGGTGCCGTCACCGACCACGACGTCGTAATTGAGATTGCCGTCGTCGCCCCCCAGCACGGAAAGCGGAACGATGATATCGAACGAGTTCGGGCCATACAGGATCGGCGCCGATCCGAGAACGGTCGTTCCTGGACCATCCCAGATGTCGACCGTGCCGGCGTGGGAGCCCTCCGAGTAGAGGTCGATGTAATACTCGACTCCGAGGCCGCTGAGCCGTTGGGTGGGATCGGGCCACGGCGGGGATCCGCCGAAATAATCGCCCCACGCGAAGGTGCCGGTAAAGAGGTTCTGGTCGGTATCGATGTCGATGTAGCCGCCGAGCTGGCTGGCACTGCTCGGATTCGCGCTCGGAACCTGGACGATGTTCTGGTTGAGGGTGACGTGAAAGGCGACGTTCCCGCCACCGGTGACCGCGTTGATCTGGGTGATGTCGTAGGGCACGGTGCAGCTGCCGCCGCCGCTCAGAATACAGGCGGCATCGCCGACGGGATCAGCAAGCGGCGCCGCCGAAACGGTTGCGACCCCGCAGCTGGCGACGAAGGCCGCGGCCAAGGCCACGCGGGTCAAGGCTGCCGGTCTGGCGGTCAAGCGCTGGAATGGGATCATACCCCGAACTCCAATAGCGGACGCTCCACCCCCGCCGACCCAATCCATGCAATTTTCGTACCAACCGTGTTAATCCATTTCATTTCAATAACTTATGCCTCATTCAGCGATTTGGGCCGGTGCGGATTGTAAAATCGGCCGACAGTTAACGGCGATGGTGGATACGCCGAACGCCATCTCCGAAAATGGCCAATCGAGCGCGAATTGCAACGCGTCAGCTCGCCGCCGCCCATTCGGTGCGCACCGCCGCATCGGCCTCTTGCGGCAGGAATTCTGAACGCAGCCGCTCGAAGGAAGCGTCGTCGAGCAGCCGGGCGACCGCCCAGACCGCCATGGCGCGGACCAGCACCGAGCCGTCGGCGAGCAGCCGCTCCGCGTACGGCGCCAGATCGGGCTTGCCGCTATTGCCGATGGCGATCAGGACATTGCGGACGAAACGGTCGCGTCCCACGCGCTTGATGGCGGAGCCGGAGAACACGGCCCGGAAGGCGGCATCGTCGAGCAGCGCGAAATCGGCCAGCTTCGGCCAGGCGAGCTCGAGCCGCGGGTTCAGCGCCGGCTCGGTCGCGGTATGGGCAAACTTGTTCCACGGGCAGACCGCAAGGCAGTCGTCGCAGCCATAGATGCGATTGCCGATGGCCGTCCGCAGCTCGCGCGGGATGTGGCCCTTGTGCTCGATGGTGAGGTAGGAGATGCAGCGCCGCGCATCGAGCTGATAGGGCGCGGGGAACGCCTTCGTCGGGCAGATGTCGAGGCAGTTCGTGCAGGCGCCGCAATGGTCCACGGCGGCCGGATCGGGCGCGAGCGCCAGCGTGGTGTAGATCTCGCCCAGGAACAGCCATGAGCCGAAGGCGCGCGAAACCAGGTTGGTGTGCTTGCCCTGCCAGCCGAGGCCGGCCGCCTCGGCCAGCGGCTTTTCCATCACCGGAGCGGTGTCGACGAACAGCTTCACCTCGGCGCCGAAATCGTCGGCGATGGCGCGCGCCAGCAGCCGCAGCTTCTTCTTGATCACGTCGTGATAGTCGCGGCCGCGCGCATAGACCGAAACCGTGCCGCGTTCGGGATGGCCCAGCGTTTTTAGCGGATCGCCCGCCGGCCCGTAATTGAGTCCGACGACGATCACGCTCCGCGCGGCCGGCCACAGCGCCTGCGGCTCGCTGCGCGCCTCGGCCCGGCTCTCCATCCAGCCCATGTCGCCGTGGCGCCCGTCGGCGAGGAACCGGACGAGCCCGGCGCGGGCTCGTTCGCTGGTCGCCGCCGCGGCGAAGCCGACCGCGTCGAAGCCGAGCGCGAGCGCCCGCGCGCGGATCGCCGCCTTCGGGTCGGGCGGAACGGCAGCGCGGCTCAGCCGCGGCCGCGGTACGGATTGACGCCCTGATCGGGGATCCATAGGCCGTCGGGCGGTGCGCCCGTCTGATAGAACACGTCGATCGGCATGCCGCCGCGCGGATACCAGTAGCCGCCGATGCGCAGCCATTGCGGGCTCAGAGCCGCGATCAGGCGCTTGGCGATCGCCACCGTGCAGGCTTCGTGGAAATTGCCGTGATTGCGGAACGCGCCGAGATAGAGCTTGAGCGACTTGCTCTCGACCAGCCAGCGGTCGGGCACGTAGTCGATCACCAGATGGGCGAAGTCCGGCTGGCCGGTCACCGGGCAGAGCGTGGTGAACTCCGGACAGGTGAAGCGCGCGGCGTAGAGCGTGCCGGGATGCGGATTGGCGATGCGCTCGAGCGTCGCCTCGTCAGGCGAGGCCGGACGCCCGGGATCGCGGCCGAGCTGGGTCAGGGTGTCGTTGCCGTCCGCGGTCATGCGCCGTCGTCGTCCATGGTCTCGCTGGCGGTCTCGTCGGCGTCGCTGTCGCGGGCGGCGAAATCGGCGGCGAAGGCCGCGTACCGGTCCGCCGCGATCGCCTCGCGGATCGCCGCCGTCAGGTCCTGATAATAGTGCAGATTGTGGGCGGTCAACAGCATGCCGGCCAGCATCTCGCGCGCCTTGACCAGATGGTGCAGATAGGCCCGGCTGTAGCCGGTGCAGGCGGGGCAGCGGCACGCCGGGTCGAGCGGGCGCGAATCCTCGGCGTGGCGGGCGTTGCGCATGTTCAGCACGCCGTCGCGGGTGAACGCCTGGCCGGTGCGGCCCGAGCGCGTCGGCAGCACGCAGTCGAACATGTCGATGCCGCGCAACACCGCGCCGACGATGTCGCCCGGCTTGCCGACGCCCATCAGATAGCGCGGCCGGTCCGCCGGCAGGGCGGGTACGGTGGCGTCGAGCACCATGAAGGTCGTCTCCTGGCCTTCGCCGATGGCGAGCCCGCCGACCGCATAGCCGTCGAAGCCGATGTCGATCAGCGAAGCGGCGGATTCGCGGCGCAGCGCCGGAAACACGCTGCCCTGCACGATGCCGAACAGGCCATAGCCCGGCCGCGGCGCGAACGCGCGCTTGCAGCGCGCCGCCCAGCGCATCGACAGGCGCATGGACTCGGCCGCGGCCTCCTCGGTCGCCGGCCACGGCGTGCATTCGTCGAGCACCATGGTGATGTCGGAGCCGAGCAGGTGCTGAACCTCGACGGCGCGCTCCGGCGACAGCGCGATGCGCGCGCCGTCGATATGCGAGCTGAACACCACGCCGTCCTCGTCGATGGTGCGGCGCTGGGCCAGCGACATGACCTGGTAGCCGCCGGAATCGGTCAGGATCGCGCCGGGCCAGTTCATGAACCGGTGCAGCCCGCCGAGCCGCGCGATGCGCTCGGCGCCGGGGCGCAGCATCAGATGGTAGGTGTTGCCGAGGATGATCCGCGCGCCGGTCGCGGCCACGCCGTCGGCGGTCATCGCCTTGACCGTGCCGGCGGTGCCGACCGGCATGAACACCGGCGTCTCGATCGTGCCGTGCGCCGTGGTCAGCCGGCCGCATCGCGCGGCGCCGCTGGTGGCGAGCAGTTCGAAGCCGATGCCGGGCGCGCTCATGGCCGGTCCGCGCGGTGCAGCAGGCACGCATCGCCGTAGGAATAGAAGCGGTAGCCGGCCGCGATCGCGTGCGCATAGGCCGCTTTCATGCGGTCGAGGCCGGCGAACGCCGCGACCAGCATGAACAGCGTCGAGCGCGGCAGGTGGAAGTTGGTCAGCATCAGATCGACGATCCTGAAGCGGTATCCCGGCGTGATGAAGATGTCGGTCTCGCCGGCGAAGGGCCGCAACCGGCCGGCGTCGTCCGCCGCCGTCTCGAGGATGCGGAGCGACGTGCTGCCGGCGGCGATCACGCGACCGCCGGCGTCGCGCGCCGCGTTCACCCCGGCCGCCGCCGCCTCGCCGATCGTACCCCATTCGGCGTGCATGCGATGGTCCTCGACCCGCTCGGTCTTCACCGGCAGGAAGGTGCCGGCGCCGACATGCAGCGTCACCGTGACGATGCCGACGCCGGCGGCGCGGATCGCGGCGACCAGTTCCGGCGTGAAATGCAGCCCGGCGGTCGGCGCCGCGACCGCGCCCGGCGCGGCGGCGAAAATCGTCTGGTAGTCGGCCCGGTCGACGTTGTCGCCGGCTGCCGCACGGTCGATGTAGGGCGGCAGCGGCATGATGCCGTGACGCTCCAGCCCGGCCTCGAGGTCGATCCCGCCGAAGCGCAGCCCCACCTCGCCGCCGTCGCCCTTGTCCGTGACCTCGGCCCAGAAGTCGTCGGCGAAAGCGATCCGGTCGCCTTGCTTCAGCCGCTTGGCCGGCCGGGCGAAGGCGCGCCAGTCGGTCGGGGCGCAGCGCCGGTGCAGCGTCAGCTCGATCGACGCCTGGCCGCGCCGGCCACGCAGCCGGGCCGGAATCACGCGGGTATCGTTGACCACCAGCACGTCGCCGGCGCGCAGCAGAAGCGGCAGGTCGCGCACGAACCGGTCGTGCAGCGTGCGCCCGACCTCGAGCAGCCGCGCCGAATCGCGCGGGCTCGCCGGATGCTGGGCGATCCGGTCGCGCGGCAGGTCGAAATCGAAGTCGTCGGTTCGCACGTCAGTTCGCACGTCGGTTCGCGTGGGGGGGCGGCGGCGGCGCGCACTATCGCGGCGCGACCGTCGCGGTGCAAGGCGGAAGATCGACGGTCCCCGCCCGGCGCGGCAACTTGGACGCATCGCCCCGGCCCGGCTTCTGTGCTATGGGAAGGCGTCGCCGCAAACCTCCCGCATCGATGACGATTCTCCCATCCGCGCTGACCCGCCGCCTGGCCGCCGTCCCCGCGGGCCTGCGCGGCATGGCGTACATGCTCGGATCCTCGACCACGATCTCCGGCATGAACGGCATCGTGACCGGCCTTTCCGGCAGCCTCCATGCCTTCGAGATCACGTTCTTCCGGCAGGTGCTGGGCTCGGTCTTCATGGCGGCGGTGTTCCTGCCGCGCGGGCTCGAAGTCCTGCATACGCGGCGCATCGGGATGCACATTCTGCGCGCGCTGCTCAACGTCGTCGCCATGGCGACCTATTTCATCGCGCTCGGCCTCGAGCCGATGGCGAACGTGGTCGCGCTCGCCCTGGCGGCGCCGCTGTTCGCGAGCCTGGGCGCGATCGTCATCCTGCACGAGCGCATGACCCCCCGGCGGTGGATGGCGCTCGCGCTCGGCCTCATCGGTTCGCTGGTGATCCTGCGGCCGGGATTCCAGACGATATCCTACGGCATGGTCATGGTGCTGCTGTCGAACGTGGCGTGGTCGATCGCGCTGGTCGACATCAAGATGCTCGCCCGCACCGAGTCGAGCGCGACCATCACGTTCTACGCCGCGATGCTGCAATGGCCGCTCGCGCTGGTCGTCGCCGTCTTCTTCTGGACCTGGCCGACGCTCGAGCAGTGGGGTCTGCTCTGCGTCATCGGCATCTTCGGCACGCTGGCCCAGCTGTGCCTGTCGCAGGCCTTTCGCGAAGCCGATGCGACGCTGGTGCTGCCGCTCGATTTCACCAAGCTGATCTGGGCCAGCCTGATCGGCTATTTCGTGTTCGACCAGGTGCCGTCGGTCTGGGTCTGGGTGGGGGGCGTGATCGTGTTTTCGGGCGTGTTCTACAACGCGCTCCAGGAGCGCGGCACGCCGTAGCGGTGCAGCTCCAGCCCGCGGTCGCGCAGCCAGACGCGCGCCGCCTCGGAATCGCCGGTCAGCCGGTCGACGACGTCCCAGAACCGCCGCGAATGATTGAGCTCGACGAGGTGCGATACCTCATGCGCCACGACGTATTCGAGCACGTGCTCGGGCGCCATCACCAGCCGCCATGAGAAGCTGAGATCGCCGGTCGGCGAGCAGCTGCCCCAGCGCGAGCGGGTGTCGCGCAGCGTGATCTGGCGCACGTCGCGCCGCAGGCCGATGCTGCGCCGCAGCCGCCGGGCGTTGGCCTCGACCCGCGACGCGATCTCCGCGGCGGCCTCGTTGCGCAGCCATTGAGAGACCTGGTCCGGCAAGATGCGCTTGGGGCCGGAAACCCGCAGCTCGCGGCCGGTCCGCCAGGATTCCTCGAACAGTCCGGGCACGTGACGAATGCGCATGAGCCGGCCGAGCAGCGGAAAGCTGGCGCCGTCGACGAACGGCACCGGCTTGGGCAGGTCGACCAGCCGA
>Ga0316628_100002128_pt1 | contig 14490 bp, 14 predicted proteins | sample OWC_Aug_M2_C1_D5_FD_207648 | JGI IMG/M metagenome (GOLD analysis project Ga0316628, IMG submission 207648) | Wetland soil microbial communities from Old Woman Creek delta, Ohio, United States - OWC_Aug_M2_C1_D5_C | ecosystem: Environmental > Terrestrial > Soil > Wetlands | place: USA: Ohio... | reverse complement strand
TAGGGCGTGCCGACGAGCGCAAAAAGCCCGATGGTGCCGAGGTCGACGCCGGCTTCACGCATCCATACCAGAAGCGTCGACCCCGACAGCGCGAGCGGCAGGCCGGACGAAAAGCCGAGCAGCAGCACGATCAGCACGCGGCGCTTTAGATACACCGCGAGGCTGTCGCGCCAGGAGGTCTCGGGCGCGGGCGCTGTGTCTTTGCTCGTCTTGGCTGCGGCTTGGGGAGAGTTCATGGCCTGCTGTTAGCATATTCCCGTGCCGCTGCCTCTTCTCGCTCTCCCCGCAAGCGAGGCGAGGCAAGAAATCACTCCCCGGCCTGCAATTTGCGCGGCAGCGGAAAAAGCTCGGGCGCGGCCGTCTTGACCAGCCGCGGGGCCTCTGGGGGCGTTTCCTTGCTGAAGTCGAGTTCCTCGATCCGTCCTGCACGCTTTTCGATCTTGTCGGCGGAAATCAGGATTTGCCGGACGTCCTCGTTGACGTCGGCGAAATGCTTTTGCAGCTTGAGCACGCGCTCGCGCAGCCGTCCCAGATCGTCGCCGAGATTGAGCACCTCGGTGCGAATCTGGTCCGCCGCATCGCGCATCCGCGCGTCCTTGAGGATCTGCTGCATCACCTGGATCGCCAGCATCAGAAGCGATGGCGACACCAGCACCACGCGGGCGCGATAGGCCTTCTGGATCACATCGTCGAAACGATCGTGAATCTCGGCGTAGACGGATTCCGAAGGCACGAACATCAGCGCGGTGTCCTGGGTCTCGCCGGTGATCAGGTATTTTTCGGCGATGTCGCTGACATGCTTCATCACGTCATTGCGCAGCCTTTGCGTGGCGCCCTTCTTTTCCTCGTCGGTCCGCGCATCGTGCAGCGCGGTGATCGCCTCGAGCGGGAATTTCGCGTCGATACAGAGCGGCCGCTGGTCGGGCAGGAACACAACGCAATCCGGCCGTTTACCCGTCGAAAGCGTGTGCTGGAATTCGTAAGTGCCCTTCGGCATGCCGTCCTGGACGATGGCTTCCATCCGCGCCTGACCGAAGGCGCCGCGCGATTGCTTGTTGGCGAGCACGTCGCGCAGCGTCGTAACCTGCGACGTCAGGTCGGTGAGGTTCTTGTGCGCGTTGTCGATGATGCCGAGCCGCTCGTGCAGCACCCGAAGCGAATCCATGGTGTGGCGCGTGGTCTGTTCCATGGATTGGCCGACGCGATGGGTCACCGAATCGAGCCGCTCGCTGACGGCGCGGGCCATTTCCGCCTGCCCGCCGGCCAGGGCCTGCCCCATGGCGTCGACGCGGCCGGTTGCTTCGCTTTGCGCCCGCAGGACGTCACCGAGGCGCTCTTCAAGTTCGTCGGCGCGCATGGCCTGCGCCTGGGCAAGCTCCAGCCCCCGCCGGCCGGAGCGCGCCACCACGATGGCGATGACCAGAAGGAGGACCAGCGCGAGCGCGGCGAAGCCGATCAGCGCGTCACTGGCGTGGACCGGCACCGCGCCAATCATGAAAAGAATCTCGTTCATACCGCCGTTGTAGCCGATTCGGCCTTGAATACGAACGAAGAGGGAACATTTATGGTAAATAGTGAGTAAATTTTTATGGCTAATAATTCCCCAACAATCATGGTTAAGAGCGGGTAAACGTCCGCGGCTCCGGATTGACCCCCATAAATCAACCGCCTAAATCGCCCGCTATGGCATTAAGAGAAATCATCATTCTGCCCGACAAGCAGTTGCGTCTGGTCTCCAAGCCGGTCGAAAAGGTCACGCCGGAGATCCGCAAACTGGCCGACGACATGTTCGAGACCATGTACGACGCGCCCGGTATCGGCCTTGCCGCGATCCAGGTCGCGCAGCCCTTGCGGCTGATCACGATGGATCTCGCCAAGAAGAATGAGGAGGGAGAAGTCACCCCGCAGCCGCGCGTCTTCATCAATCCGGAGATTTTGGCGTCGTCGGCCGAGACCTCGGTCTACGAGGAAGGTTGCCTGTCGATTCCCGAATATTACGAGGAGGTCGAGCGGCCGGCGAAGGTGCGCGTGCGTTTCACCGATCTGGACGGCAAGGTCCATGAGGAGGACGCCGAGGGGCTTTATGCCACCTGCATCCAGCACGAGATCGACCATCTCAACGGCGTGCTGTTTGTCGATTACCTCTCGAAGCTCAAGCGCGACCGGGTGATGAAGAAATTTACGAAGGCCGCCAAGCGCACCGGAGACTAGGGCCGATGCCCCTTCGCCTGATCTTCATGGGTACGCCGGAATTCGCGGTGCCGACGCTGCTTGAACTTGTGGCCCATGGTCATGAGATCGCAGCCGTCTATACCCGCGTCGCAAAGCCTGCGGGCCGCGGCATGAAGCTGCAACCAAGTCCGGTGGAGGTGGAAGCGCGGCGGCTCGGCATTCCGGTCGTAACGCCTGCGACACTGAAGCCGCCGGAGGCGCTCGAGGAATTCCGTTCGCACGGCGCCGATGCCGCGGTCGTCGTCGCCTATGGCATGATCCTGCCGCAGGCGATCCTCGATGCGCCGAAGCTCGGCTGCTTCAACCTCCATGCCTCGCTGTTGCCGCGCTGGCGGGGCGCCGCACCGATCAACCGCGCCGTCATGGCGGGCGACACCGAGACCGGCGTGATGGTGATGAAGATGGATGCCGGCCTCGACACTGGCGATGTCGCAATGGCCGAGCGCGTGACGGTAACGGATGCGATGACCGCGTCTGACCTGCACGATGTGTTGGCGCGGCTCGGCGGCGATCTGATGGCGCGCGCGATGGCAGCGCTCGAGCGCGGCCTGCTGCAACTTGCGCCGCAAGCTGGTGATGGCGTGACCTACGCTGCCAAGATCGACAAGGCGGAAGCGCATATCGACTGGAACAGGCCGGCGCGGCAGGTGCTCCGCCATATTCACGGATTGTCGCCGTTTCCGGGGGCATGGTGCGAGATGCCGCTGGAAGGCGCGACCCAGCGTGTGAAGATTTTGCGCTGTGAAATCGCCAGCGGCGCCGGCGCGCCGGGCAGCGTGCTCGATGACCGGCTGACAATCGCGTGCAGGGAAGGAGCCTTGCGGATTCTCGAATTGCAGCGGGCCGGCAAGCAGCCGATGAAGGCGGAGGAATTTCTGCGCGGCACGCCTCTGAAGCCGCCGGCGCGGTTGGACTGATGCCCCGCTACAAGCTCATCATCGAATATGACGGCGCGCCGTTTTCGGGCTGGCAGATTCAGGAAAACGGCCCATCGGTGCAGGGCGCACTCGAGGCCGCGGTCAAGGCGATCTGCGGCGAACAGGTGCGCGTCCATGGCGCCGGCCGCACCGATGCCGGCGTGCATGCGCTCGGCCAGGTCGCGCATTGCGATATTGCCAGGCATTTCGTGCCGGGCCGGTTTCGCGACGGGCTGAACGCACATTTGCGGCCGCATCCGATCGGCGTGTTGTCGGCGGAAGTCGTCGCCGATGATTTCGAGGCGCGATTCTCCGCCAGGAAGCGGCACTATCGTTATCGGATCAGAAACACCCGCGCCAATCTCGCCCTCGACATCGGCCGAGCCTGGCGGCTGCCGCGTCCGCTCGATACCGATGCGATGCATGCCGCAGCCCAGCGGCTCGTCGGCAAGCACGACTTCACCACCTTCCGCGACAGCGAGTGCCAGGCAAAGTCGCCGCTACGAACGCTGGATCAGCTCGACGTGTCAAGACGCGGCGACGAAGTCGATATTTTGACCTCGGCGCGCTCGTTCCTGCACAGCCAGGTGCGCTCGATGGTGGGTTCTCTGGTGTGGGTCGGCGAGGGACGCTGGAGCGCCGATGACCTTGCCGCCGCACTTGAAGCCCGCAGCCGCACCGCCTGCGGCCCGGTCGCCCCGCCGCAGGGGCTTTATCTGGTTCGGGTGGATTATTAGGCGTTACAACCTCGCCCCGCCTGCGGGGAGAGGTCGGATCGCATCCAGGATGCGATCCGGGTGAGGGGGATTTTCCGCGACGCTTATCTTCGAGAGAGCCCCTCACCCCGACCCTCTCCCCGTAAAAACGGGGAGAGGGAGAGGTTCACGCAAAATACCTGGCCAAAATCCCGCGATAGATCTTCGTCAGCCTCTCCAGATCGGCAACCGGCGTTCGTTCATCGATCTGGTGCATGGTCTGGCCGACCAGGCCGAACTCGATCACCGGGCAATAGTGTGAGATGAAGCGCGCATCCGAGGTGCCGCCGCTCGTGCTCAATTCCGGCTTGCGGCCGGTGATTTCTTCGATCGCCGCAGCCGCAAGGTCGGTGAAGGCGCCGGGCTTGGTGACGAACACGTTCGAATTGGACGGCTCCCACACGATGCGGGCGCGAATGCGATTTCCGGCCGCTTTTGCAAGACGCGCCTCGACCAGCTCGCGCAATGATGCCTGGGTGTGGAGATCATTGTAGCGAATGTTGAATTTTGCCCGCGCCGCCCCCGGTATCACGTTGCTCGCGGAGTTGCCGACATCCACGGAAGTGAATTCGAGGTTCGATGGCTGAAACTGCGCGCTTCCCTGGTCGAGCGGCTCGTCGCTGAGCGCCACGATCAGGCGCGAAATATCCGGTACCGGGTTTGAAGCGCGGTGCGGGTAGGCGACGTGGCCCTGAACGCCGTCGACATAAAGCGTGCCGGATTGCGAGCCGCGGCGGCCGATCTTGATGCAGTCGCCGAGCGTTTCGACATTCGAAGGCTCGCCCAACAGGCAATGGTCGAACTTCTCGCCGCGCGCGGCAGCCCATTGCAGCAGCTTGATCGTGCCGTTGACGGCAACGTCTTCCTCGTCGCCGGTGATGAGGAACGAGATCGACCCATTAGCGTGGCCGCTGGGTTTGCCGCCATGCGCGGCGAGGTGTTGCAGCACGGCGGCTACGCTGCAGGCAATGCCGCCCTTCATGTCGACGGCGCCGCGGCCGTACAGAAAGCCGTCTTTCACCTCGCCGGAAAACGCCCCACACGTCCACGCCGCTTCATCGCCCGGCGGCACCACGTCGGTATGGCCGGCGAAGGTGATATGCGGGGCGCTGTTGCCGATCCGGGCGTAGAGATTGTCGATATCGGCGGCGCCGGGCTCGCTGAAGGTGACCCGGTGCGTTTCAAAGCCGGCGGCTTTCAGAAGCTTTTCCAGGACGGCAAGCGCCCCGGCATCAAGCGGGGTTACCGAGGGACAGCGGACGAGATCGCGGGCAATCGAGAGGGCGTCGGTCATGCCTCCCGCTTAACATGCGTGGCCCGCGGCGGGCTAGTGGTCCGAGTTAGTCCCGCAGCAACTCGTTGATGCTGGTCTTGGCGCGGGTGCGCTCGTCGACCCGCTTGACGATCACGGCGCAGGCGGTGGCCGGCCCCGGCTGGCCGTTCTTGAGCGGCTTCGCCGGCAAGGTGCCCGGCACGACCACCGCATATTCCGGCACTTCGCCGACGAAGGTCTCGCCGGTTTCGCGGTCGACGATCTTGGTGGAGGCGCCGAGAAAAACGCCCATCGCGAGCACCGCGCCCTTGCGCACGATCACGCCTTCGGCGACCTCCGATCGCGCGCCGATGAAGCAATCATCCTCGACGATCACAGGTTCGGCCTGCAGCGGCTCGAGCACGCCGCCGATGCCCACGCCGCCGGAAATATGCACGCGCTTGCCGATCTGGGCGCAGGAGCCGACCGTGGACCAGGTGTCGATCATGGTCGCCTCGTCGACATAGGCGCCGAGATTGACGAAGGACGGCATCAGCACGACGTTCCGCGCGATGAACGCCGAACGGCGGACGATCGCGCCGGGCACGGCGCGAAAACCCGCGTCGCGAAAGCGGCTTTCACCCCAGCCTTCGAATTTTGACGGCACCTTGTCCCACCATGACGCCTTGCCCGGGCCGCCGGGAATGGCGCTCATGTCGTTCAGCCGGAACGACAGCAGCACGGCCTTTTTCAGCCATTGATGCACCTTCCATTTGCCGCTCGCCTCGCGCTCGGCCACGCGCGCCTCGCCCTTGTCGAGCAGGTCGAGCGCATGATCCACGGCGTCGCGGACCTCGCCCTTGGTTGCGGCGGAGATCGTGTCGCGGGCATCGAACGCGGAATTGATGGTGGATTCAAGCTGGCTGGCGGACATTGATTTTTTCCTGGACGGAATGGTCTTGTGGGTTGAGGCTTTTTCGGGATTTGAGGGGAGAGAGTCAAGGCGGGCTGCGACCCTCTCCCACAAGGGGAAAGGGTTGGGAGCGCGGTCGCGCTAGTCGTTCACCAGGGCCTGCAAAAAAGCCGTCAGATCGTCGGTGACGTGATCGACATAGGGGTCGTCGCGGCCTTCAAGTTCCCAGTCTTCCCGCACGACCTCCCTCGAGCCGTCGGGGACGACCAGTATCGTGGTCATGCCGAGTTCATGCGGAATCACGAGGTTGCGCGCCAGATCCTCGAACATTGCCGATTTCTGCGGATCGACCGCGTGATCGCGCAGGAACCTCCGATAGGTCTGCGGCGCCGGTTTCGGCTCAAGCTCGGCGGCGATGATGTCGAACACCGCCTCGAAATGTTCGCCGATGCCCAGCCGGTTCAGAACCGCCTCGGCATGGTCGGTCGAGCCGTTGGTCAGGATCAGCTTGCGCCCCGGCAGTTTGGCAATTGCCGCACCCATCGCCGGGTTCGGCTCCAGCGGCGAATGATCGATCTGGTGCACATAGGCGAGATAGTCGTCGGCGTGCACGCCATGTTCGGTCATCATGCCGCGCATGCTGGTACCGTAGCGGCGGTAATAGTCCTTTTGAATGAAGCGCGCTTCCTCCGCCGAAATTTTCAAACAGGCGCTGATGAACTCGCCGATCCGAGTGTCCACCTGCTGCCACAGGTTGACGTGATGCGGATAGAGCGTGTTGTCGAGGTCGAACACCCAGGTATCGATGTGGGTGAAAGGGCGGGACGTCATGGTTATCCTATCTCACGGCATGGCAAAGCGCAGCGTCTTGCCGCCGCTCGACAAGTCAACCGGCGCAAACCCGGCGGCGGTCAGGCCGCGGGTGCCGCAGTCGCCCTGTTCGCTGATTTCGAATTTGCTGTCGCGCGTGCAAAGCTGTGTGTCGCCGCCCCAGTTCAGCGGCTTGTCCCTGAAGCGGATGGTTCGGTTGTCGGCATCGACGGCTTCCGCGAAGCTGAAAACGCGCTTCGGCTGGCCGGTCACGTCGGGATGCAGGCATTTGCCGGGATCGATGCGGTACCAGCCCCGGCTCGCCACGGCCTTGCCGTCGTCGGTGCCGACCGCGGCCATCACCTTGTGCGGGGTGTCGTTGCACCAGGTCAGTCCCGTCGAGGAGGGCGACTGCGCCGCCTCGATCATGGTCGAGAAGAAATTCGGCGACTGCGCGAAATCCGCCGTCAGTCCGCGGCTTTTCAGGAAAGCCGCCAGCGCTGCCTGCGTCTTCGGACCGTCGACGCCGTCGATCGGCGCTGCGTCGAACCCGGCGATCACCAGCAGCCGCTGAATACCGGCGAGCCTCGCCTGCTCGTCGTCATATTCGCTGTCCTCGGCGAGATAGGCGACCATGTTGCCGTCATCGGCGCGGGTGGGGCTGATCTGGGTGAAGGGCGCCGGGGTCTGGCCGGCGCGGCACTGGCGGGCCGCGGCGATCACGAAGTTGTCGGCCGCGACGCAGAGGCTGTCGCTGCCGTTCTGCGGAATCGGCGAGGTGCCGTATACGGGCAGCGCGCGGGCATTGAGCAGGATGCGGTCGGCCGCGAGGGTTCCCTGCACGACGACGCGGCACATCGCCGGATCGATGCGAAACCAGCCGCGCGTGGCGGTTGCCGACTTGTCGTCGATGCCGATCGCCGCCTCGATCACGTAGCTCATGCGGTTGCAGAGCTTGAGATCGGCACGGGCAGGCGCTGGCGACCAGCATAACGATACGGCCGCGGCAGGAAGCGCAAAAAGAATCAATTTTCGAAGGGACGATAGAATTCGTTTCAGCTTCTCTTCGACATGCCCGGACTTGTCCCGGGCATCCGCGTCACAGCGCGAAGAACAGACGTGGATGGCCGGAATAAATCCGGCCATGACGGCCTCTTTCCGCGTCGCCGCTTTTGCCATCACTTGTGGATCAGCGTGCCCGTGCCCTGGTCGGTGAACAGTTCGAGCAGCACCGCGTGCGGCAGCTTGCCGTCGATGATGACGACGCCCTGCACGCCCTGCTCGAGCGCGTAGATGCAGGTTTCGACCTTCGGGATCATGCCGCCCGAAATGGTGCCGTCGGCGATCAGCTTGCGCGCATCCTTCACCGACAATTCGGGGATCAGCTTCTTCGACTTGTCGAGAACGCCGGGCACGTCGGTCAGAAGCAAGAGCCGTTTGGCCTTCAGTGCGCCCGCGACCGCGCCGGCAAAGGTATCGGCATTGACGTTGAAGGTCTGGCCGGTTTTCGAGGTGGCGAGCGGCGCCAGCACCGGGATCAGTTCGTAGCCGATGAGCTGGTTCAACAGCGTCAGGTCGACCTTTTCCGGCTCGCCGACGAACCCGAGGTCGACCACTTTTTCGATTTGCGAATCCGGATCGACCATGGTGCGCGTCGCCTTCGAGGCGGTCACCATGTTGCCGTCCTTGCCGCAAAGGCCGACCGCCTTGCCGCCGGCCTCGTTGATATAGCCGACCAACTGCTTGTTGATGGAGCCCGCCAGCACCATCTCGACGATCTCGATGGTCGCAGCATCAGTGATGCGAAGGCCGGCGGCAAATTCCGACTGGATGCCGAGCCGCTTCAGCATGGTCGCGATCTGCGGCCCGCCGCCATGCACGACCACCGGGTTGATGGCGGTCTGTTCCAGAAGAACGATGTCGCGGGCGAACGCCTTGGCGACGTCCTCCGCGCCCATGGCGTGGCCGCCATATTTGATGACGATGGTCGCTTCGTCATATTCCTGCATATGCGGCAGGGCTTCCGACAGGATGCGGGCCTGATCGAGCGGGGTGATGGAGGGCGCGTCGGTCATGAAGGCGGGTCTCGCGGGGCCAAATATCGGGCCGGGTTCTATCCGATTGCCGAGCAGGGCGCAAAGCGGGAGTAGGGCAATGCCTTGCCTCGCCCGGCTTTTTGCGGGGGGGCGAAGAGGAGTTATTTCCGCCCTCGCGAAGCGGCGGCCAGCGCCAGCGTGAGCCAGCTTGCGATCAAAAGCGTGCCTCCGGTCGGTGCGGCAAACGGAAACAGGCTGTGACCGGCAAAATGCCGCAAGGAGAGGTCGCCGGCGAACAGGGCGGATGCGATCACAAGGCCGAAAGCGGCGGCCGTTCCGAATCCGGATTGAACGATGCCGCGCTCGATCAAGGCTACCGCCGCGAGCACGGCAGTAGCGTGAAACAGCAGCATCGAGGAGGCGGGTAATAGCCGCGCGGCATTGTCCTGATGGGCTGCGACCGCCGCAAGGATGACGCCGCCGGCGCCCATCACGCCGGCCAGGATGACGAGAATGCGGAACAGGCGAAACCCGGTCATCGCTCTCCTAGAAGGCGCACGATCGCGGCGCGCAGTTCCGCAATTCCGGCGCCGGTCTGCGAGGACGTCGCGAGCACATCCGGAAAGGCGGCGGGGTGTTTGGAGAGAATGGCTGTGACGTCGGCGATCCGCTGGGTGAGTTCGTCCGGCTTGATCTGATCGGCTTTGGTCAGGACGATCTGATAGCTCACGGCCGAGCGATCGAGCGTCTTGAACACGTCGGAATCCACTTCCTTGAGGCCGTGCCGGGCATCGATCAATACATAGACCCGCGCCAGATTGCTGCGGCCCTGGAGAAATTTGTGGATCAGCGCGGTCCAGGATGCGACCTTGGTCTTCGGCGCGGACGCATAGCCATAGCCGGGCATGTCGACGAGCCGTAGCCCGGCATGGTCGGGGCCTTCGAAGAAAATCAGTTCCTGGGTACGGCCCGGGGTGCTCGACGTGCGCGCCAGCGCGTTGCGGCCGGTCAGCGCATTGATCAGGCTGGATTTGCCGACATTGGAGCGGCCGGCGAAGGCGATCTCCATTCCCGCCATCGGCGGCAGCGTCGCGATCGTGGGCGAAGCCCAGATGAATTTAAATTCGCCTGCAAATAATTTGCGGCCCTGCTCGATCAGCTTCGCATCGGGTTCGGCGGTCATGCGAAGGGTCTCACTCTCGTCATCGCGAGGAGCCAACGGGTCCGCGCGAAGCGCGGCCCGATGGCAGGCTCCGGGACGAAGCGATCCAGTCATTTTTCAGGTCTGGATTGCTTCGCTTCGCTCGCAATGACGCGTCCCCGGCGCGATCGGCTGGTCAGGTCTTCGATTCCGCCTTCTTGGAGGCGAACATCGACTTCAGATTATCGAACAGTTCCACCTTCACGCCATTGCGGTGCATGATCAGGCTCTGCTGCAGGACCGAAAGCAGGTTGTTCCATGCCCAGTAGATCACAAGACCCGCCGGGAATCCGGCCAGCATGAAGGTGAAGATCAGCGGCATCCAGGCGAAGATCATCTGCTGGGACGGATCGGGCGGCGTCGGGTTCAGCTTGAACTGGAGCCACATCGTGATGCCCATGATGAGCGGCCAGATCCCGAGCGCAAGATAGTGTCCGAACATCGGCAATTGCGTCGGGTCGAACGGCACAAGCCCGAACAGGTTGAAAATGTTGGTCGGGTCCGGCGCCGACAGATCCTTGATCCAGCCGTAGAACGGGGCGTGCCGCATTTCGATGGTGACGAACAGGACCTTGTAGAGCGAGAAGAACACCGGAATCTGCAAGGCGACGGGGAGACAGCCGGCGATCGGGTTGATCTTCTCCTTCTTGTAGATCTCCATCATCTCCTGCTGCTGCTTCACCTTGTCGTCGGGAAAGCGCTCCTTCAGCGCGGCCAGTTGCGGCTGCACCGATTTCATCTTGGCCATCGAGGCGTAGGACTTGTTGGCGAGCGGGAAGAAGGCGAGCTTGACCAGCACCGTCACGAGCAGGATCGCGATGCCGAAATTGCCGAACATATGGAAGAAGAAGTCCAGCGCCAGGAACATCGGCTTGGTGATGAAGTAGAACCAGCCCCAATCGATCAGCAGGTCGAAATGGTTGAGCTCCAGCTGCCGATTGTAGCCGCCGAAGCCGCCGATTGGGAAATTCATGCCGACAACGCTGGCTTCCTTGGCGCCGGCAAACAGCCTCGCATTGGCGCTGCCGGTGCCGCCGATCGCAATGGTTTGCGGGTCTTGCAGATAATCGGTCTGATAGGTCCTGGTCGCGCCGACAAGGTTGGACGAAAAGCGCGCCTGCAATTGCGCGCGGGTGTCCGGCAACAGCGCCGAGGCCCAATATTTGTCGGTGATGCCGAGCCAGGCATTGGTGACCTTGAAGCTGACCGATTTGGCCTCGTCGATCTTCTTGTAAGTATATTCCTGCAGGCCCTGATCGCCGAGATAGCCGATCAGACCTTCATGCAGGATGTAATAGCCCGAGACCTGGGGCGTGCCGTGCCGCGAGATCAACGCGAACGGATAGAGCGTTACCGGCGAATTGCCGACATTGGTCACGTCGTCCTTGATCGTGAACAGGTAACGATCGTCGATCGCAATGGTGCGGCGGAAGGTCAGACCCTCGCCATTGTCATATTTCAGCGTCACCGGATGGGTCGGCGTCAGGTTTCCGGTTCCGTCCTGCTGCCAGACCGTGTTCTGGTCGGGAATCCGCACGGTCGAACCGCTCGCGGGCACCCAGCCGAATTCCGCATAATAGGGGTGCTCGCTGCCCGACGGCGAATAGAGCACGATCGGCGGCGAGGCGGGATCGACGGTTTCGCGGAATTGCACGAGCGACAAGTCGTCGATGCGGGCGCCTTTCAGCGAAATGCTGCCGGACAGGCGGGGCGTGTCGACCTTGATGCGCGGCGTGGCGGCGATGGCGGTTTCGCGGGAAACCGGAGCCGCCGAGCCCGCCTGGCTGTTCGATGGAGCGTTGGCCGAGGGCGAGGGCGTCGTGGCCTGCGGGGCCGGCGCGTTGCCGGCATTCTGCGCCGGCGTGGTCTGGGCGTGCTGGGCAAGCTGCGCGGCGCGCTGCTTTTCCATCTGCGGGATGTTGAAGAAATATTGCCAGCCGATCAGCACGAGCCCGGAAAGGATGACGGCGAGGATGGTGTTGCGATTGTCGGTCATCGTTGAAGTCTCGTCAGTCTTTATCGGTTGCGGCATGCGCCTTTGAGGCCTGCCGGTCCAGGCGATGCAGCGCCTGACGGAGGTCCCCGAGCATTTCGGAAAACTCGCCGGTCAGGGCGGCGCGGCGGCCGATTAGCACATAATCGCTGTGGGGACGTAGCGACATGGCCGGCAACCGCTTCACCAATTCGCGAAGACGGCGCCGGATGCGATTGCGCTCGGTCGCGGTGCCGTTTTTCTTGGTAACGGTGAAGCCGACCCGAACAGGGCCGTCGTCATCGCGGCGGCGGCGCTGTACGACGAACGCAGTCGTGCTTGTCCGCGCGCCATTGGCAACGGCGAGGAAGTCCGCCCGTTGCCTTAGCCGATCCATGAAAAGATCTCTTTGAGGGTAGCTCAGGCACTCAGGCGCTTGCGGCCGCGCGCGCGGCGCGCGGCGAGGACCTTGCGGCCGCCGGCCGTGGCGAGGCGGGCACGGAAGCCATGGCGGCGCTTGCGCACCAGTTTGCTGGGTTGATAAGTCCGCTTCACGGGTCGTTCTCCGCTGACAATTTGCCTGCTAGGCCGACAACTTGCCTTGATAAATGAGATATGTCCGCCGACGCTGGCAGGCCCCCAAGCGAGCCATTTCCGGCTCAAAAAACGAGCCGTCCGGCCTTGGCCGGATCGTCGCGGACAATTGGCGCGGCTTATACGGGAGGGGCTCCGTTTCGTCAATGTGGCGCGGCTGCGGATCAGCGTTCTTTGAAACGGCGCATTTGACGCGAATAATTGGCCATTCGTGGTGTATTACACCAAAGATGAGGCTTTCGGCCGCCGCCCGGAACAGCCCGGGAACCGGGCTTCGCTAGGTTCAGGCCGAGCGGATTTTGGGGCACGGCAGCTGTTATTAAACCTTAATTTGACCTCCTCGCCGGGGAGGCTCCATCTTGGACGGCAAGGTTTCGAAAGCAGACATTTCGAAAGCAGGCATTTCGAAAGCAGACATTTCGAAAGCAGACATGGCCCCAGAGATCGACCAGCAGCCGAACACCCAAAGTTCGCCGGCAAGTCTGCCGCGCAGGCTCGGCCTGTCCGGTAAATTGCTGCTCTTGACCATTCCGCTGGTCATGATCGCCGAGATCCTGATCTACGTGCCTTCAATGGCGAATTTCTGGACGAACCGGCTGAACGGCAAGCTCGCGGCAGCCAATACGGCCGCTCTGGTGCTGGATGCCGCGCCCTTGGGCATGGTTCCGGATTCGCTGGCGCGGCAGATCCTCGACAGCATCGGCGCGCGGGCGGTGGCGATCAAGATGGGGCAGCAGCGCCGCCTTCTGGCGAGCGCCGGGCTGCCGCCGGCGATCGACCATGATGTCGACATGCGCGTGCTCACGGTTTGGTCCTCGATCGTCGATTCTTTCGAGATGATGCTGGAGACCGGCGATCAGGCGATCCGCGTGATCGGGCCTCCGCCGGGCGGCGGGCAATTCATCGAGGTCGTGATCGACGAGGCGCCGCTGCGTAAGGCGATGTACGGCTTTTCCCGCAATCTTTTGCTGGTGTCGCTCGGTATTGCGATTCTGACCGCGGCGCTCGTCTATCTGGCGCTGCATTTTTTGTTCGTACGGCCGATGCGCCGCCTGACGGAAAGCCTGGTCGGTTTTCACGAGAATCCGGAGAGCTCGGCGCGGATCATCGTGCCGTCGAACCGCAGCGACGAGATCGGCGTGGCGGAGCGCGAATTGGCCGACATGCAGCGCGACCTCACCTCGATGCTGCATCAGAAGAGCCGGCTGGCGGCCCTCGGCCTGGCGGTATCGAAGATCAACCACGATCTGCGCAACTTGCTGGCTTCCTCGCAATTGCTGTCGGACCAGCTCGCAAGCGTGCCCGATCCGCGGGTGCAGCGTTTCGCGCCGAAACTGATGCGTTCGCTGGAGCGCGCCATCGCCTTTTGCCAATCGACCCTGTCCTACGGCCGCGCCCAGGAGGCTGCTCCCGACCGTCGCATGATCCCGATCGAGCCGGTCGTCGCCGAGGTCCGCGAATCGGCCGGTTTGGCCGCCGGTACCTCGATCACCTGGATCAGTGCGATCGAGCGGGGGCTGATGGCCGATGCCGACCCCGACCAGCTATTCCGCGTGCTGCTCAATCTGGTGCGCAATGCGGAACAGGCGCTTGAGGGGCAGCCGGCGACGCAAATCCGCATTACCGGCCGCCGCGAAGGTTCGGTGGCGATCATCGAGGTGTCGGACACCGGCCCCGGAATTCCGGCCAAAGTGCGCGAACATCTGTTCGAGGCATTCCAGAGCTCAGGGAGGCCCGGCGGCAGTGGGCTGGGGCTGGCGATCGCGGCCGAACTGGTGCGTGCGCATGGCGGCGAGATTCACCTGGTC
>Ga0316628_100002127_pt1 | contig 14492 bp, 12 predicted proteins | sample OWC_Aug_M2_C1_D5_FD_207648 | JGI IMG/M metagenome (GOLD analysis project Ga0316628, IMG submission 207648) | Wetland soil microbial communities from Old Woman Creek delta, Ohio, United States - OWC_Aug_M2_C1_D5_C | ecosystem: Environmental > Terrestrial > Soil > Wetlands | place: USA: Ohio... | reverse complement strand
CAAGACCACGGTGTGGCGCAACTTCGCCGACGTCGCCGACGTCATCCGCCGCGACCAGGCCCACCTGTTCCAGTACATGATCCGCGAGCTCGGCACCGCCGGCGGGACCGAGGGCCGCCGGGCGCTGTTCAAGGGCCGCGTGGTCAAGAAGAACATCGACGACAAGCTCCAGGCCTACCTGGACGCCTACGTCTTCTGCCAGGAGTGCGGCGCGCCCGACACCAAGCTCGTGAAGGAGGGGCGCACCCTCATCCTCAAGTGCGAGGCGTGCGGCGGCCACCGCCCCGTCGCGGTCCGCAAGGCCAAGAAGGCCGAGAAGGACTCCCGAGCCATCCAGGAGGGCAAGGTCTACGACGTCCTCATCGAGGACATAGGCAAGAAGGGCGATGGCGTGGCCAAGCTCGGCAACCTCACGATCTTCGTCACCGGCGCGCCCAGGGGCGCGGAGCTCAAGGTCCTCATCGAGAAGATATCGGGCAACATCGCCTACGCCAAGGTCTTCAAGGAGTGACCCCGTGCCAGCCAAGGAGAGGGACGGAGCGGACGTCCTGCAGATGCGAAGGTCGTCCGGCGTCATGCTGGCGCTGTTCGTAGTCTCGGTCCTCCTGGCGATGGCGGTCGCGGGCATCCTCCCTCCCTACTACCGGGCCTTCGGGGAGAACGTCGACAACCCCGTCAACCCCCTGCTCTACATCGGGCTCGTGCTCGTGTTCACCGCGTTCATCCTCTACATCGCCCGGAAGGGCATGCAGCGGCTCATACAGGCCATCATCCTCTTCGCCGTGGGCATGACCATCTACTACGTCCTGCGGCCCCTGCTCTGGCAGGTCGTATCGTACTGGACGGCCGAGATCCTCTCGGTCCAGATAGCCATCATCCTCACGTACGCCCTCTACGCCTACCCCGAGTGGTACATCATCGACTCGACGGGCATCCTCGTCGCGGCGGGCGCGGCCTCCATCTTCGGCATCTCGCTGGGCATCCTGCCCGCCATCATCCTGCTGGCCGTCCTGGCGGTCTACGACGCGATCGCGGTCTACCGCACCAAGCACATGGTCGACCTGGCGGACTCCGTGATGGACCTCCGGCTCCCCATCCTGCTGGTGGTGCCCAAGAAGAAGGGCTACAGCTTCATGGAGCAGGAGCGCCTCAAGGACCAGCTCGAGTCAGGGGAGGAGCGCGAGGCCATGTTCATGGGCCTCGGGGACATCATCATCCCGAGCGTGCTCATCGTCTCGGCGCTCGTCAACCTCCCGAGGTACTTCGACCCCGTCACCGTGCTGGGCATACCAGGCCAGGTCATCGTCTCGCTGTGCTCGCTCGCGGGCACGCTCGTCGGCTACTGGGTGCTCATGTACTTCGTCGCCTCGGGGAGGCCCCAGGCGGGGCTGCCCCTCCTGAACTCGGGGGCCATCGTCGGCTACCTCATCTCGGTGCTGCTGGTCTTCGGGCACGTGGGGATAAATCTCTTCGGCCACGTCTATTAGCCTCGGGCCTGGAAGCGCTCCCTCCCGTCGCGTGCGCTCGACGACGAGGGGACCCCTGGGATCGGGGGATCGGACCGTGGGTGGGGGGGCGACCGGCGGCGGGTTAAGGTAAATATCATACCAGTTGCATGCATCATTGCGTGACGAGCGCGTGGAGAGGGAGGTCATGAGGGCGCTGATATCGACGGACCTTCATTCCTCGCCCGAGGCGGTGCGGGCAATCAGGACGGCGCTGCACCTCGGGGGGTACGACGTCCACCTCTGCCTCGGCGACATCATCACGTTCCGGCCCCTGAGCTACCTCGAGGACCTCTTCGCGCACCCCCCCGTGCGGACCCACACCGTGCCCGGCAACACCGACAGCACCGACGCCCGTCGCATGCTCGGCGAGATGGGGCTCGACATCCACTTCAAGCAGGTCGAGGTGAAGGGGGTCCGCATAGCGGGCGCCGGGGGCTGCCCGCCGCCCCCGTTCCGGACCGCCTACGTGGTCGAGGAGGAGGTGTACCAGCGCGAGCTGCCGCCGGTGCTGGAGGGGGCGGCCGTCCTCGCCTCCCACGCGCCCGTCAAGGGCTTCCTCGACTCCGTCATGCCTGGCATCCACGTGGGGGGCCGCGCGCTCAGGGAGGCGGTCGAGGTCGCGAGGCCCGCCGTGGTCCTGTCGGGCCACATCCACCAGGCCCGCGGCCTCGTCCTGTGGGACTGGGCCACCGGCCATGTGGAGGAGGAGCAGCGCAGCGGGCTCGAGGCCGACGTCCGGGGCAAGACGCTGTTCATGAACCCCGGGCCCGCCTCGGACGGCGTGCTCGGGGTGCTGGAGCTGCGCGGCCACAAGGTCCATGCGAGCATCGTCAGGCCCTGATGGACGGCCCCAACCCTTATCTACCAGGGGCGGTATAACCGGCCTACCCGAGCTTAAGGAGGCTGCTTCTGGTGAAGGCCTACAGGGTCAAGGGCAACTTCATGATGGGCGACTTCAAGACGCCCTTCAACCGCGAGATAGAGGCCATGGACAAGGGCGACGCGAAGGAGAAGATCCTCTCCCTGCTGGGCAGCGAGCACCGGTGCAAGCGCAGGGACATCAAGGTCGAGGCGATCACAGAGCTCTCCCTCGACGAGGTCGAGGACCCCCTCATCCGCGCCCGCACCATGGGGTGAGCCCCGTGGCCGTGACCGAGGAAGAGGTCCGCCAGATGGTCGCGCTGCTCGAGCGCTACCGCGCCCAGATGGAGATGTTCGCGGAGCAACTGGGCATGCTGCAGTCCAGCGAGGCGGAGCTCGGGGCCGCGTCCGAGCTCCTCGGGCGCTACGACGGGCTCAAGGGCGGCGACGAGCTGCTCGTCCCCGTCGGTGGCGGGGTCTTCGTCCCCGCGACGCTCGCGACCGAGAAGAGCGTCGTGGCCGCGGTCGGCTCGGGCGTGCACGTGGAGATCGCGCCCGCGGAGGCCGCGTCCCGCGTCGACAAGCGGCGCGAGCGCATCCGCGAGATGATCTCCCAGACCCGGGCCACCATCGAGCAGATCGACGCGTCCGCGTCCGCCCTCTCGGCCCAGCTCGAGGACGCCTACCAGCAGCTCGAGGCGTCCGGCAGGCCGCTGCCCTGAAGGGTGCGAGGATGTTCAAGAACCTCCGCGACCGCCTGGCCTCGTTCAAGGACCGGCTCAGCAGGAAGGTCGAGGAGGAGGCCGAGGCCGCCCCTGAGGCCGTCGAGGCCGAGGGGAGGGCCGCGCCCGCCCCCGCACGGGCCGCCCCGGTCCCCGCCCCGGCCGAGGAGGCCAGGCCGGCAACGCCGATCGATGAGAAGCGCGAGGCCCGGAGGGCGGCGCGCAAGGCCCGCCGGGGCGGCGGTGGGGCCGAACCGACCGTGACCCCCGCAGAAGCGCCCGCCCCGCCGGCCGAGGAGGCCTTCACGGACTCGCTGCTGGGCAGGATGATACGCGAGCGCAAGCTCGACGACCTCCTCGAGGACCTCGAGACCATCCTGCTCGAGAGCGACGTCGCGCTCCCCGTGGCCGAGGAGATCAAGGAGGCGCTCAAGCAGGAGCTCGTCGGCCGCAGGATCCGGCGCGGCGTGGACATGGACGAGTTCGTCGAGGACGCCCTCAGGGAGGCCATCCGCAAGGTGCTCGCGGTGGAGCCCGTCGACCTGGACGCCTACGTCGATTCCCACCCCAAGCCCGTGGTCCTCATGTTCGTGGGAGTCAACGGGACGGGCAAGACCACCGCCATCGCGCGCATCGCGCACCGGCTCAAGAAGCGCGGCCTCTCGGTCGTGCTCGCGGCGGGCGACACGTTCCGCGCGGGCGCGATCGAGCAGATCGACCTCCACGCCCAGCGGCTGGGGGTCAAGATCATCAAGCACCAGGCGGGCTCGGACCCCGCCGCGGTGGCCTTCGACGCGGTCGAGCACGCGCGGGCCCGCTACAAGGACGTCGTGCTCATCGACACCGCGGGCCGCATGCAGACGAACACCAACCTCATGGACGAGATGAAGAAGATCAAGCGCATCTCCAAGCCCGACCTGGTCATCTTCGTGGGCGACGCGCTCGCGGGCAACGACGCCGTCGAGCAGGCGCGCGCGTTCGAGGCCGCGGTGGGCATCGACATGGCCATACTCACCAAGATCGACGCCGACGCCAAGGGCGGGGCGGCGCTCAGCATCGCGCACGCGGTCGGGAGGCCGGTGGCGTTCGTGGGGACCGGGCAGAACTACGACGACCTCGAGCCGTTCGACCCGGACTGGATGGTCGACCGGCTGTTCTCGTGAGGACGTCAGCGATCCGATTCCCGCTCGTGTTCGGCCCCCTTGTCCTCACTCGGAGAGTCTCCATCTCCAGGGGCAGATGGGGCGGGGCTTTCAAGGCCATCGACCGGCCTCCCCTGCAACCTCCTCAAGGCCATGATGGCGAGGATCAAGGCGATTACGAGGATCAGGGGGACCCAGAGGAGCCGTGGGAGAGATTGAGAGCTATCCGCCGGAGGGGAAGGTTGTAGCCATATGGAAAGCCGGTCAGTCGCGTTCCCATCCTGCCTCAGCGTTCCATTGGGATCCACTATGAATGTGTACTTGTTAAACCCCGAGAATGGGAGGATAACGATTGTCACATTGACCCACTTGCCCGGAGCGATACTCGGGACATACGCAGGCGTGGCGACCTGGATCTCTCCGGGGCCCATCACGATGAGGGACGTCGGACCGCTCCTGCCTCTACCGACATTGGCGACGGTCAAGGAGTACGATGCGACTTCGCCTTCGACAGGAACGTGATCGGGACTGGGGCTGAGAGGCTGAAGGTCGGGTCCGATAACCGTGATGTTGAATTTCAACCATCCGTCGCCAGTGTTCGTGTAGACCGTCAGCGCAGAGTCCCCGAACGGAGCGTCCTCCTCCACGCGGAGATTGACCCAATTGTCCCTTGTACCATAGGGAAGGAGATGCAGCACGGCCGCTTGGACCCATGAGCTGCACCGAGGATTGTCGACGGTACTGCAGAAATCCACATCGTATTGTTCCGGGCGCAGATTCTCTATCGTGAAGTTGACCCTGAGGACTTGATGCCTAGCCTCGACGAGGATGGCGTCATCATTGTCCCCGGAAAGACGGATCGAGAAGATCGGGATATCATCTGATATGACACGGACCATGAGATGGATGGTTAGCAGGTCCATGCTCGTGGAGGTCAGGGTTAGATTCGGAGAGAATCCCCCCTGGGTCGGGTGGACAGGCAGGGTGAGCTGGATCAGGATCGTCGCCTGCTGCCATGGCAGCAGCTGGAACCAAGGTCCCTCGATGGAGCCGATGGAGGTCTTGAGCGTGCATCCATACAACGGCGCGACCTTGACCTCGAAGATCTCGGGGACGTTGCCCGTGTTCCTCACATCGAAATCCGCGGTCGCGTTCTCCCCGGGGTAATGGGACATCTGATTCGGATACCTGAGCAGATCGATCCTGTGCACCTCGACCACCTGGAGCATGTACATGCGCTCGATGGATTGCCCCGGTAGCTGCGCGCACTTTGCGGTCAATCGTAGGTACGAGGAGGCTCCGGATGGACTGTGGCTGGGAGGTTCGACGTCGAGCTCGATCGTCTTCGATGCCGTCCCGTCGAGATGGAAGTCGCGCTGGAGCGTGCTCACCATCCAGTTCTGGTCGGTCACTCGTAGTTCGATGCTCCATTCCTTGCTGCTCGGGTCGTTGGTCGCTTGTCGAAGAGTCAGATTGACGCGGTCCGTGGGGAGCACGTCGATCGTGAGCGTCCCGTTCCCGGGGAGGAGGGAGGCGTTCCACAGCAGTCTTATTTCACACCGGAGCATGACCCTGGAGACCACCTCCGGTTTCGTGATGCTCGATACATCGACAGAGATGTTCACGCCTGTCGTGTAATTGAATGGGGAGGTGACGTATAGCATGACGTTCGCACTGCCGTCCCTCATCAGTTCGACTTGGGACATCGAGAGGACCGTCGTCCATCCCGGGAGAGAGGGGGTCACCGTCGGTACGATCTTGTACGTGTCATTGATATCGCCAGTGTTATTGATCGTAAGCCTGAACTGCACGGTCTCCCCCTCGACCATCATGGCCGTCCGGTTCTCGCAGGAAACCATGACCTCGCGCGACACGATCATGAACGCAATCCATCCCATGCGGTCCGTCTTGTTCGATGCCACAGAGGTCGCGATGAGGCTCACATTGGTGCGGTCGCCTTCCTTCCCCTCTGAAGGTGCGGTGATGCTCACATTGAACTCACGCCTCTCGCCGGGCGGGACGTCGTCGAAGCGCTCATGGTCGAGAGCCCCTGTCCATCGGGGGTTCTCGACCGTAAGGTTGAGCGTGTACGAATCGGTCAAGTCGCCCGCGTTCAGGATGTAGGTTCGGATGACCTTCGTCTCGCCGGGATGCCAATAGGTCATGACCGTGAACGAGGGCATGGACGCCTCAACAGAGCCTATCTCCGCTCCTTGAGATGTGGCGACGTTCTCAAGCGCCATGCCGACGAGAAGAAGGCAGGCCAATGGGATGATGTGACAAAGGACCGCCCGGTGTGATTCGGCCAAACCTTTTCCTCGATATTGTCTTCGCAAAGATATATTATAAGCCTTTTGGTAGGGTTTCTGAGCTCGACGTAAAATGGTTACGCATACCATCCTCGTCAGCCAGTGGAGGCTAGCAAATGGCTCATCTTCCAGAGGCTCGTCGCGTTCGTCGGCACGGGGCAGAACTACGAGGACCTAGAGCCGTTCGACCCGGACTGGATGGTCGACCGGCTGTTCTCCTGAGCAGAGTTAATGGGGCGATCCATCTTCCTGCGACGCTGCCTTGACCTCGGCTGCACCCTCATCATCACCTGGAACAGCTTCAGGTTCGGATGGCAATTTCCCTCCGGTGGATCCCCTTGACCTTATCCCTACGAGGGCAACAAGGAGGATTACCATGACGATGGCAAGCAGCGCCATCGCTGACCAGATGAGAGGGGTCCTGACCTTCATCCCATGGGTTGGATCGAGCCAGACGTCCAACCTGTTGGGGGCTGTGCCTTGCTCGTGGAGGGAGCCGTCCGCATTGACCTCGAAGGCGTACAGCGTGTTTGCCGGGAGAGGCACGAAGCTGACGTTTGTGGAATAGGTCATCTGCGGTTCGAGGCTAGGTACTAGAATTGATTTGAGAACGGCGGTGGTGCCATTGACATGTACAATCAAGGTCGTCGACCCGGAACGCGCTCGCCCCACGTTCCCTATCGTCACCTGGAACACCACAGACCTGCCCTCGACGGCTGTTCCGGTCCGGTCGACACGGACCAGCTTGAGGTCAGGGCCGAGGACCACCGTGAGGTCGATGATGAGCCCTGCTTGGCCTTCTGCCTCTCCCACGAATATCTTGATCGAGTAGTTCCCACCCGGTGCATCGTCATCGACCTCGATGGAGACCCATCTCTCCAGCCTATCGCGAGGGCCTATGGTGAAGGACCCGTTCGGAAGGGAAGCATGGCAACCGGGATTGTCCGATGAGACGTTCAGGGACACTGGGAGCGAGAGGTTCAAGCGGTTCACTGCACGGAAGCTGACCTGGACACCCTTCATACCTGGCTCGATCAAGGTCGCGTTCCCGACCGGTCCTTCAAGGCGGATGGGGGGGTTGTCGTCTATGATATGGAAGGATATGGAGAATGGCTGAGTCACGGCATCGGCAGATCCCAAGGAAATGTTCCTTACCGAGCATTCGTACTCATCCGGGTCCTTGGGCACGAAGAACTCGAGGTCGATCCTCACCTGCTCCCACGGCTGGAGGAGGAACAATGGCCCCGATCTGGACCCGATCCGTGATTCCATTGTGATCCACCCGGGAGGCTGCGCGCTGAGCACGCATGCCTCCTCAGCATTGCCATCGTTGCTCACGGAGAAGTACGTCGTGAAGTTACCACCGGCCTGCACATTATGACTCTTCGGGACTGTCAAGACGATGAGCCGGTGGACCTCGATGACGGTGACATTTATGTCCCATTCGAGCGGATGGTCCGGGACCTGTGAACAGTTTAGTACGACCCGCAGAGCCAACGCAGAGCCAGGAGGGGAGCGGGTTGGGGAGGCGACGGTCAAGACGATGCCCTTCACCGCGGAGGCGACAAGGATGAACTCCTTCGGATAGAGTGAGACCTCCCAGCTGTCGTTGGAGGGGATCGCTACCGCGCTCCAGTTGTGCCCCCTCGGATCATTGGACACCTGCGTCAGCTCGAGGTCGATCTGTGTGGCGTTACCAGGCACCACGTCAAGCGCTGTGACCTCGCATTCGAGAGAGGCCGACCACGACGTCTTGACGATGCACTTGAGGACGTGGGCAGCCGATGCCTCGGGACGGGCAGTACTGTAGACCATGAACGTGATGGTTGCGTTTTCGACCCTGTCCGCGGGCGACGTCACGTTCAAGATGAGCTCGATGCTCTCCATCGGACTGAGGTCGAACGTCTCCTCGGAGACGTTCATGGCCCATGGCGGCTGGTCCGCGGTCATCACTGCCCTGACCGTGTAGGTGTCGTTGATTTCACCATTGTTCGTTGCATTGAGGTGGAAGCTGACCGTGTCCCCGGGCCCCATCTCGAGCGAGTCGTTGTCGCAGGAGATCTCCACGGATCTATTGACGATGATGAAGCCGAAGAAGTTGAGATATGCCTCCTTTCCCGCCGTCAGTGACCTGGCCGTAATATTGATGTGAGCACGCTCTCCCTCGATCCCATCTTCGGGCGCCCGCACGGAGAGGTTGAAGTATCCCCTCTGACTCGGTTGCACGACGCCCGTGCTGTTCCGGTCCAAGGAGGCATTGAACCGTGTGTTATCGACGGTGACGTTCAGACCGTAGGTATCCTGGATGGTGCCCATGTTCTCGACCGAGAATGTCGAGGTCTTGCTCTCGCCCCGGTGGAAGTAGAACATTCCGCTCAGATTCACGGGATTGACGCGGATGCGATGATCGAAATCGCTCCCGAGGGCGCGACCGCTTGCCATCAATGCTGCTGCGAGAACGATGCAACCGAGAACTGCCATCATGACGCCGGACTGCCATCTCATGACCGAAGCCCCGCCTGAGGCCAATGCGTTGGACGGGTGCACCTTATAGCTTGTGGAACGGTGTTTGAGCGTGCCGCTAGGGTTATATACGACATCCCCCATCGGCCGTCACAGGTGTGCAAATGGCCAAGTTCCCCGAGGCCGAGGCGAGGACCCTCAACATGAAGATCTGCATGAAGTGCTCCTCGCGCAACGCCCTCAAGGCCACAAGTTGCCGCCGGTGCGGCAGCAAGGACCTCCGGCCCAAGGCCAAAGAGCCCCGCGGCGGATGAGCGCAAGAGCCCGCCCCCACGCATCCTGACCTGTTTCCATCGACCTCGTTCCCGGTGAGGCGAACCATATGGAGCTCTACGACCTAGGGCAGGTGGGGTGGGACGACTCGCAGCTGACCTACCACGCCCTCGCGCACCTCGGCCGCGAGGCCCTATGCCTCGTGGGCCCGAGGACGCCCTACGTCTGCATCGGCTACCACCAGGACCTCGACCAGGAGGTCGACGTGGAGAGGTGCGCCCAGATGGGCCTGCCGCTCTTCCGCCGCGAGGTCGGCGGCGGGGCGACCTACCTCGATGACGGCCAGCTCTTCTACCAGGTCGTCCTCGCGAAGGACAGCCCCCACGCCGCGGGCACCTCCGCCGACCTCTTCGCGCGCCTCCTCAGGGCGCCCGTGGCCGCCCTGGGCGACCTCGGCGTGCCCGCGCTCCACAGGCCCGTCAACGACCTGGTGGTCGCGTCGTCGGGCAAGAAGATCTCCGGCAACGGCGCGGGCGAGGTCGGCGGCATGGCCGTCTTGGTCGGCGGGCTGCTCGGCACCTTCGACTTCGATGCGATGTGCGCCGTGCTAAGGGTCCCGTCCGAGAAGTTCCGCGACAAGGTCCACAAGACGATGCGGGACAACCTCACGACGCTCCAGCTCGAGCTCGGCGAGGCGCCGCCCCTCGCGGGCATCGCTAGTGCCCTCAGCGCGCGGTTCGAGGAGGTGCTGGGCCCGTTCGAGAGGAAGACATCCATCGACCCGGAGATGCGGGCGGAGATGGACCGCCTCCGGGCCAGGTTCTCCCAGGACTCATGGCTCCGGCGCCGCGGCCGCAAGGCGCCCACGCGCCGCGTGAAGGTCCGGGAGGGCGTCGAGCTCGTGTCGGGCGCCTGGAAGGCCCCCGGCGGGCTGGTCCGAGCCGACGCGACGCTCCGTGACGGCCGGCTCGAGGGCGTCGAGGTCACGGGCGACTTCTTCATCTTCCCCCACGAGGCCCTCGAGGAGCTCGAGGCGGCCCTCGCGGGCGCGCCGTTCGAGCGCGGGGGCGTCGAGCGCGCGGCCGCGACCGTCCTCGCCCGCCCCGACGTCGAGGCCCTGGGGTTCGGGCCGAGGGACATCGCCAACGCGCTGCTCGGCCCCCCGGCCCAGGGCTGAGCGCCGACCGGTCCGGGCCCGCGCGGAACGGGCCGGTGCCTGGCTCCCGTCGGCGTCCCCTCCCTCACAATCTATTATTACGTAGAGCGGGTACCCTCGCCCCGTGGCCACGACGGGCGTGACACCAGTGGGCGGCGACGCTCCCGTCGCTCCCGTGCCCTCGGAGCCCCCTGGATGGGCCTTCCCGGGCGTGAGGAGCTTCAAGAGCCTCCTCTCCATCTACATGGGGTTCCGCGGGGGCGCCCGCCAGCTTCTCGTCGCGAGCTTCCTCATGTCCCTCTCAGGCGGGATGACCGGCTTCGTGCTCATCCTGTTCATCTACGAGGTCGCCCCGGACCTCGCGGCCGTGGGCATCGTGATGTCCGTCTCCGCCTGGACATCGGTCATCGTGTTCCTGCCGGGCGGCGTGTTCGTCGACAGGGTGGACCGTCGCGTGACGCTGGCCTTCGCCCTGATGCTGTCCGCGCTCGGGATGGTCAGCTTCACGCTGGCCAGCGACATCAAGCTCGTCATAGTCGGGCAGGTGCTGCTGGGTGCGGCTGGCGCGGTGTCGTTCCCCACGATAACGGCGCTCATGAGCGAGAAGACCTCCGACAAGCGCCGCAAGTACCTGTTCTCCATGCAGAGCTTCGTGAACATGATCGCCGTCGCCATCGCGACGGGGCTCGCGGGCGCGCTCAGCGTCATCGGCCATGACTGGTTCCATCTGACCCAAGAATCGACGTTCCGCCTCATGTTCATCATCTCCGCGATGGGCCAGGTCGGCTCGATCCTCATCACGCTCACGCTGCGGTCGGGTGAGGAGGGTCGCGAGAACCTTGAGGAGATGCTCACCACCTATCCCAAGGACGAACCCGACTCGTCGGAGGCGAGCCGCAAATCCCTCCGGTTCGTCATCAAGTACTACACGCCCATGACCATCATCGGGTTCGGGGCAGGCTGGGTCATCCCGTTCTTCCAGCTCTACTACATACTAAAATTCAATGTCGATGTGTCCCAGATCGCCTGGCTCTTCGCGGCCACCCAGGTGTCGATGGGCCTCTCCTTCTTCTTCATCCCGGCCCTGGCGGAGCGTCGTGGCTCGGCCGGCACGGTCATGGGCACCTGGGCCGCGGCGACCGTCACGCTTGCGGCCATCCCGTTCGCGCCCATCTTCCTGTACGCGGCGCCGCTGCACCTGGTGAGGATGGCGCTGATGAACGCCTCGACGCCCATCTCGGACTCGCTCATGATGGGCGGCGTCCGCCCGCAGGACCGCGGGAAGGCGGCGGGCACCTCGAGGTTCATGTGGATGAGCGTCAACGCGATAGGCCAGACCTTCACGGGGTACCTGATGGCCATTGACCCTGACCTGCCGTTCATCATAACCGTCTCCTGCTACATCGTCGCCACCATTCTCTTCTGGTACTGGTTCCGCACAATCAAGGAGATGTGACAGGAAGATGGAGCAGGGAGGGGCGGGTCGGCCCCCTCCCGGACGGCGCGCGCACGGTCCGAGGCGTCGTCCAGGGGCCTCAGTGGTACTCGTCCCGGGCGTAGACCTGCTCGGTGAACCGCTTCCACCGGCGGGCGTCGTCGACCTCTGCCATTACCGCATTACGCTGGTGCTCCCACGCGTCCTTGTCGCCGAGGGAGCGGAGGCCCTCGATGGCGCGCAGGATGCCGACGGTCCTGAGTAGCAGCTCCTCCGCCTCGCGCCTCGTGAGCCTGTCGTGGGCGAGCTCCGATTCCAGGCCTGCGGCCCGTTTCTCGAGGCTTCGCATCAACCAATCGGCGGAGGCGCGCTCCTCGTCCGTGAGCTCCTTGGCGAAGATGAGGCGCTCGACGGTCGAGCGGAGCGGCACCCTCCTCCCCCCGATGGTCACATCCTCCGGTATGCGGACCCCGACCCAGGCGAGGTTGGAGTGCAGCCGATCGAGGACGCGCCTGCGCTCCTCCTCGGTCAGCAGAAGGTCGTCGCCTCCCTTGGCCTTGGCCTCCTTCGGCGTCATGCCACCACCGTGTCCCAGATGCGCCATCCCGCTTCCAACGCCGTCACCCTCCGAACCCCGTGTAGGCCATCGTGAGCGCGATGAGGTTGTTGACCGCGTGCGCGACCATGCACGGCACGAGCGATCGAGTGTAGTGGTAGGTGAGCGCGAGCCCCGTGCCCGCGGCGAGGATGGGGAGGAAGGAGAAGGCGCTGAGGTGTATGAACGCGAAGAAGACGGCGGAGCCCGCCACGCCCACGAGCAGCCCGAACCTCAGCTTGAACGCCGAGAAGGCGTAGCCCCTGAAGTAGAACTCCTCCGAGACGGGGGCGATGAGGCAGCCCGACACGAGCCAGAGCAGGTACCCGACCACATCGCCCCTGCCAGGGCCCACGCCTGCGTCACCTGGGGAGAAGCCCGCCGCCGCCTGGCCGTACTCGACGGCCATGGCCAGCCCGGCGAGGGCCATGCCCACCAAGATGCCCTTGGCGGTGAGGCCGAGGACACGGCCCCCGCCGAGGAGCGCCTTGCGCGAGATGCCCATGTCGTCGAGGGTGAGGGCCCCGCCCTTGATGACCTGGTGCCAGACGAAGAAGACCATTATCCCGTCCTGGATGATGAGCGTGAGGAGGATGAACTGGGGCGAGAAGAGGAAGCTGTCGGAGGACGTCAGCGACGCCACGTCCGTGACATCCATCAACAGGGGGGCCATGATGATGATGAACAGCCACGAGGCGAGCATGAACGCGTCGAAGAGGGTGAGCACGACGTTGTGCCAGGCGAGCACGTCGCGCTTTTGCTCGATGCGCTCGCCCACCTTCCTCCACTCGAACTGAGGCGCGTAGACCAGGCCCCACCACTGGCCGATCGGTGGGGGAGGAGGGGGCGCCGTGCCCGGTGCGGCGGGCGGTGGCGGCGGCATCCCGTCGGGCGGGGCCGTCTGCGGCGGGGCGCTTGGTGTTGGAGGTGGATAGGGATAGGGGTAGGGATAGGGGTACTGTGCCGCGGGGGGGTAGGGATAGGGAAAAGGTCGGGAGGGAGGGTAGGGATATGGGGCGGGGTAGGGATATGCGGGGGGGTACGGAGGGGGATCGGGCTGTTGGGGGAGCTGTCCAGAGGGTGGTGCTTGGGGTGCTGGCACCGCATCCGTCGAGGCGGGCGGTACCGTCGCGGTCGACGGTGATTGCTCAGTGGATAGGACCGTCGCCGTGGGCGCCTGCGCCGCCGCTGGTGAAATTGCGGGTGGAGGCACGGGTGGCGTGGCGGGGGGTGTCGCAAGTGGTGTCGCAGGTGGCGTCGCAGGCGGTGTCGCTGGTGGCGTCGCGGGTGGCGTCGCGGGTGGCGTCGCGGGTGGCGTCGCGGGTGGCGTCGCGGGCGGTGTCGCGGGTGGCGTCACTGGTGGCGTCGCAGGGGGCGTCGCGGGGACGGGCGATGACGGGGCGGTGCCCACAGGTGCCGCGCCGCCCTCGACCGGCGCCGCGGGCTTGAGGGGCACGACCTCGAAGATGGGCATGACGACGTGCCCGTCCACGACAGTCCCCCACTCCCTGCCGCGAGGGGGCCTCACGATGCTGTCGTGCGCGGCGAGCCAGACGATGATGCCTATGAGTGGGGAGACGAGGAACAGCGCCATCAGGGCTATCTCGTTGGCCCACTCGTTCCAGGCCTTGAAGTAGATCCAGAGGCTGCCCACGACACGGGGGAGGGCCAGGAGGACCATCGTGGCCGCATAGGCGATGCCGAGCGGGGTCTGGAGGACGACAGCGAGCCACGTCACGAGTGCGATGAGGCCCTTCGCGAGGAGAGGGGCCGATGGCAGCAGCAGGGCCACGGCGACCGATGCGAGAAGGGGCACGGAGGGACGCATCGGGCGGGCCTTGGCGGGCCGTGCATCCTCCCGATGGCCCCGACTGACCTGCATGGATCGTCGCATCGCCCTCTGGATGGCCAACGACGCAAATAAGGGTTGGCCATGGCCTGGCGTGCGCGCGCCCGGTCGGCACGGGAGCGGCCGCGGCCCGCATGGCCCCGCTACTCGATGATGCGCTTGAAGCTCACCGAGGCGAC
>Ga0316628_100002126_pt1 | contig 14493 bp, 14 predicted proteins | sample OWC_Aug_M2_C1_D5_FD_207648 | JGI IMG/M metagenome (GOLD analysis project Ga0316628, IMG submission 207648) | Wetland soil microbial communities from Old Woman Creek delta, Ohio, United States - OWC_Aug_M2_C1_D5_C | ecosystem: Environmental > Terrestrial > Soil > Wetlands | place: USA: Ohio... | reverse complement strand
CGGCAAGGACCGTCGGTTTCCACTACGGCAAGCACCATCTCGGCTACCTCTATATCCTGAACGATCTGGTGCAGAATACGCCCTACGAGAAGATGAGTCTCGAGGAGATCATCAAGGCGACGGCCGGTGTTTCGGGGAAAACCCCCGTGTTCAACGCAGCCGCCCAGGTCTGGAACCACACCTTCTACTGGAACGGCATGAAGGCCGGAGGCGGCGGCAAGCCGGCTGGCGAGATCGGCAAACGGATCGAGAAGGATTTCGGAAGCTACGAAAACTTCCGGAAGGAATTCGTCAGTGCGGCCCTGGGACAGTTCGGCAGCGGTTGGGCATGGCTCGCGACGGACGGCAAGTCCCTGAAAGTAGTGAAGACGCCGAATGCGGAGAACCCGATCACCCAGGGATTGACGCCCATGCTGACGATCGACGTCTGGGAGCACGCCTATTACCTGGATTACCAGAACCGTCGGAAGGATTTTGTGGAGGCTTCCCTCGACAAGCTGGTCAACTGGGCCTTCGTGGAAAAGAACCTTCCGAGGTAGCCGGAAGGTTCGAGAGGAAAAAGCGCTGCTCGGATGGACCCGGAATGTGGAATGAGGCCCCGACGGCGCTTTTCTATTTCACGTAGAGGGGTTCCTGGTTTTTCTCCACCCGCCGGATGTTGTCGGCCACCACTTGCACGATGCCTGTGATGGAAACATCTGTTGATCCGCCGATGTGCGGCGTCGTAAAGACGTTGTGCCGGAAGATCGGATCCTTCGGATCGACAGGTTCCTCCCAGTACACATCGAGCCCCGCCCCGGCGATTTGATCCGTGGCGAGTGCCTTCTCCAGCGCGTCCCGATCCACGATTCCGCCTCGCGACAAATTAATGAGAAAACTGCCCCTTTTCATGGAGGCGAAGGTCGTTTCGTTCATCAGGTTGCGATTTCCCGTTGAAAGGGGAAGGCACAGAACAACAAAGTCCGAAAGGCCGAGAAGCCGCTCGAGATCCTGCGATCCTCCTGACCAATCGAGACCGAGATCCTTTGCTGCTTCTTCGGCGTGCTCCCGCTTGATCCCGATCAGCCTGACATCAAAAGCCCTGAGCCTTTTCACGAGGGCCTTGCCGATACCGCCCAGTCCCACGATCCCGACGGTTTTCCCCATCAGGGTCGTGCCGCGCGGCTCACCGATCCTTCGATTCGCGAAGCTTGCCGCCATGCCGCGGAAATTACGGGCAAGCCCGATCATCATGTAGATCCCAAGCTCGGCCACGGAATCGGCATTGGGACAGCTGTCGGTGGGGACGTTCGCAACCCGGATGCCCCGCATCCTTGCTGCCTCGATGTCGACCCCTTCGAGGCCTGAACCGACCTGCTGGATCAGCCGCAGCCGATCGGCCGTGGCGAGAAGCGACTCCGTGACCCGGGACATGGTCGGGATCACGACGTCATAGCCTCGAAGGCTCTCCAGCACATAATTTCCCAGGGCAACAAATTCGTGCTCGGGCAGTGCTGTCCGGAGGAGGCCGAGAGCACCTCCCCAGGCGTTTTCGGGGGCGGCAAAACAGATTTTCATCATCCCCTCCTTTTTTTATTGATATCCACAAAGTCGAGGGAATGTCCAGTGAAAACAGGGTGGTGCTGCTTTCCTAAATATGTTAACGTCGGGCAGCTGCAGAGCCATGAGTCCCGATCATGGGGACAGGTCACAAGGAAGGATGGATCGGCTATGAATTCACAGCCGAGGGAAGAGCGACCCTGGGGGTATTTCGACGTGATCCTGGAGGATGCAGAGCACAAGGTGAAACGGATCGTCGTCTATCCCGAAAGGCGCCTCAGCCTCCAGAGGCACCGGCACCGGGACGAGCACTGGCTGATCGTCTCCGGGGAGGCCGTGTTGACGCTGAACACAGACGAGATCGTTTTGCAGAAAGGGCAGTCCGTCGATATCCCCCGGGGCGCGCTTCACCGCGTCCAGAACACGGGAAAGACGGAACTGGTGATCGTTGAGGTCCAGACCGGGGATTACTTCGACGAAAGCGATATCGAGCGTTTCGAGGATGATTACGGCCGGGTGTGAATAAGGGAATGGCATGGCGGATCTTCAAGAACAGATTGTGGCCGTCATCATGGCGGGGGGCATGGGAACTCGTTTCTGGCCGCTCAGCACCCCGGAGAAGCCCAAGCAGTTCATTGATCTCTTCGGCGGGCGAAGCCTCCTGCAGATGAGCTTTGACAGGCTGCAGGGACTGGTTCCGCCCGATCGGACCCTGGTGCTCACGAATGCCGCCCACGTTGCGCTCACCCGGGAGCAGCTCCCGGAGCTGCCTGAAGGAAATGTCATCGGCGAGCCCATCCGACGCGACACGGCAGCAGCCGTGACGCTGGCTGCCGTCCTCGTGCACAAGCGCTTCGGCGACAGCATTATCCTTACACTAACGGCCGATCATCTGATCGAGCCGAGGGAGCTCTTCCAGAAAAACCTGGTTTCGGCTGCCGGGCAGCTTGCTGAAAACGATGCTTTCTACACCTTCGGGATTAAACCCGCTTACCCGGCCACCGCGTATGGCTATCTCGAAACCGGCGCGTCCCTGCTCAATGACGGCGGGATCGAGCATTTCGAACTGAAGCAGTTCAAAGAAAAACCTGACCTGGAGACGGCCATGCAGTATATCGAGTCGGGGCGCTTTCTCTGGAACTCGGGGATGTTCGTCTGGAGGGCCGCGACGATCCTCGAGGAGGTCCGTACCTTGCTGCCGAAGCACTTCGCTGCGCTTTCGCCGCTGGGCGGGTACGACGCCACGCCGGGCTGGCAGAAGGCGCTCGAGAATTCTTTTGCCGAGATCCTGCCCATCTCCATCGATTACGGCGTCATGGAAAAGACGGCAAAACCGCTGCGCTGCGTGGCGTCCCTGTTCTCGTGGACTGACGTGGGGGGATGGCCGGCCATGCAGACCCTCCTTCCCCATGACGCCCAGGGGAACGCCTTTAGGGGAACTGTGAAAACCCTCGACTCATCGGGGAATCTCGTTTTCTGCGAGAGGCCCGATGAAACGGTGGCCCTCATCGGCGTTGAAGACCTCATCGTCGTCCGTGCGGGGAACCGGACGCTGGTGGCGCGGAAGGGCGATGTGGACAGGCTGAAGGAACTGGGTGAAATTTAGCTGGTCTTCAGGGCACGCACCGCCTCCATGGAAAGCGCCTGTGCCGGCATGGCCGACGCTCCATCGCTCCGTCCTGACAACGTCCCTGCAAACCCATCCAGGATGCCCCGTTTTTCAAGGGCAAGCGTCCCGGCCTGAAATCATCGTCCCGAGAACAGATGCCGATTTTATAGTGATTACATCCATCTCATCCCGCGTCAACCCGGAGCGGGAGTGCCCTGGCATCGCCTCTTGTAGCGATTCAGCTTCATCCTCGTTTTCTATCAGGTCTTCTCGAACTTCATCATGCCACCTTCTACGTGGCTGCGCAGTTCCTTGAGCAGCATGTCGAGTTCCTTCTGGCGCTGCAGGTGGAACTCTTGCCACAACTTCCGGCAGGTCTCGCATTTCACCTTGTCCAGGTCCTTCATGTAGGTGTCGTACCGGTAAATGCTTCGGGCGATGACGGTGATCGTTTCGAGGAGATTGTAGTCGTGATTCTCCAACATGGCGGAACCTCCTTTGTGAAAGCGGACGTTTGAATGGGTTAGTATGGACCGGTATGCTGTTCTGAGGAATCGTCGGGAGGTGCAACAGACTCTGCTTGTCGAGTGAGGAAGGGGGTCGTGATAATAAACGATTCCTCTTGTTCTATTTACACCGATTCGGGAAAACCGGTCAAGTTTTTTCAGCCCGGACAGCCTGCTAACATTGATTTTCAAGCCGTTTTCAAGTATAAGGAACAAGCTGATCACCTGAATGCCGGAGAGTTATGATTGCCATCGTAGATTATCGGGCCGGAAACCTCACAAGCGTTGCCCGTGCCCTCCAGAACCTTAAGGTTCCCTGTGTCGTCACGGATCGCGCCGATGAGCTCCAGCGGGCCGACCGGGTGATTTTTCCCGGAGTGGGCGCCGCCGGGGAGGCCATGCGGAATCTCCGCGGATCGGGACTGGATGCATGTATCCGCGAGATTGCCGAATCGGGGAAACCCCTTCTCGGGATTTGCCTGGGCACACAGGTCATCTTCGAGTACAGCGAAGAGGACAGCAGGACGACCTGCCTGGGAATCATCCCCGGCGGCGTCAAGCGTTTTCCCGAGGGCCTGAAGGAGAAAGGCGATCCGCTCAAGATCCCGCACATGGGCTGGAACCGTGTTCAATTCAGGGGAAATCACCCGCTGTTTGAGGGCATCCCCGAAAATGCCGAGTTCTACTTCGTGCACTCATACTACCCGGCGCCCTCGAACGCGTCGGACATCGTCGGGGAGACGGAGTACGGCCTCCGGTTCGCCTCGGCCGTGTCGCGGAGAAATCTCGTGGCGGTTCAGTTTCACCCCGAGAAAAGCGGTCGTTTCGGACTGCGGATCCTGGATAACTTCAGTCGCTGGGACGGGAACTATGCTCAGTAAACGGATCATTCCCTGCCTCGATGTGAGAGACGGGAAGCTGACCAAGGGGATCAAATTCAAGGGCAACATCGACATCGGTGACCCCGTGGAAGTTGCGCGCAGCTATTACGAGCAGGGTGCCGACGAGATCGTCTTTTATGATATTACCGCCTCATCGGAAGGGCGCGACATCATGATCGACGTCGTGAAGCGGGTTGCCGAGACGATCTTCATCCCCTTCTCCGTCGGCGGAGGCATCCGGACCCTCGAGGACATGCGCAGCGTCATCCTAGCAGGCGCGGAGAAAGTCAGCGTCAACTCCGGTGCTGTGGAGAATCCGAAGATCATCTCCGAAGGCGCCGTTGCCTTCGGCTGTCAGTGCATCGTGCTGGGGATGGACGTGAAAAAAGTCGCGAAGAGCGCGAAGATCCCCTCGGGCTACGAGATCGTCATCCAGGGCGGAAGGAAGTACATGGGGATCGATGCCCTGTGGTGGGCCAGGGAGGCGGAGAATCTCGGGGCAGGGGAGATCTGCCTGAATTCCATCGACGCCGACGGGACCCAGGAAGGCTACGAGCTGGAACTCACCCACCTGATCACGACGAATGTTAGGATTCCCGTCATCGCCTCGGGAGGTGCCGGCAGGAAGGAAGACCTGCTGGATGTGCTGACGACGGCGAAGGCCGATGCGGCCCTGATTGCCTCCATCGTGCACTACGGGACTTACACGATTTCCGAGTTGAAGGAGTACCTCTCCGGCAACGACGTGAAGGTGCGGGAGATCTGGTAGAAGCCTCAAGCCACAAGCAGCAATCCGCAAGGCAAGAAAATCCCCCTTTATCAAAGGGGGAAAGAGAGGGATTTCTCTATCACCGGTGGCTTTTTTCAGAACTCCAGAAAATGATAGCCCCAGGGCTTCAGATCCACAAACAGTCCCGGATCCGTCATCTCATCGCCGTCCCGTTCGAACACAGCCCCCGATAAGAGATCGACAAGACGCCAGGATCGCCCGGCAAGCTGCAGCCCCGGCATCCGAACACACCCCTGGGAAGGCCTTTCCGCGAGGTTGACGACAACAAGGAGATGCTTGCCGTTTCGGGCCCATCTCCACGCCACGAGGTTTCTGAAGCTCTCATTGTCCGGCCAACCGGAGAGTTCACAAAGGTTCCATATGCCATCCCGAAACCTCGAATCTCTGACGGCATCCAGCAGAGCCCTGTAGAAATCGCGAAGATTAAGGTCCGGAGATTCCTCCGGCTGGCGCCCGAGCTGGACAGGCAGCCTCACCTTGCGACCCTCGAGCTGTCCGTCGTGAAACAATTTTGCCCCTGGAAGCGTGGCAATCACCACCGCCGCAGCCCTGGCCTTCTCCGGATCAAAGATTGCGGCGGCTCTCGGCTCGTCGTGATTCTCGATGAAGCGGACGAACTTGTGTTGAACCTCCGGGTTTCCTGACAGGTGAAGCAGGATCGTTTCGGCTGACTCATGGACGAGACGGTCGTAGAGGAGCTTGTCGTAGCAGTAGTGGAATCCCTGCTCTTGAAGTTCCCGCTCAAGCCCCCAGTAAGCCTCGGCGATGAATATGAAATGGGGGAAACGTTCGTGAACCGCCTCGATGATCTCCACCCAGTATTCTCCCTGCGGCTCTCTGCCGGCGCGGCTTCCCCAGGTCTTGCGGAATATCCGGTTGATGAGCAGGATGGACATGTCACAGCGAACTCCGTCACACTGGCTCGCGATACCCAGAAGGGTGCCGACGGCGGCGGCCCTCAAGCCGGGGTGAAAGACGTTGAGTTGGGCCACGTCTTCCCAGGGAGGGTAGTTGGGGTCCCGGCCACAGGCAAAGACTCGCCCGCCTGACTGGAAAAATTCCCGCGGCACCCGGATCAGGTCCGTGGCATTCCCCTGGATGATGAACTCGGGGTGCTCGAGGATCCAGTCGTGGTCCAGGGCCACATGATTCGGAACGAAATCCAGGATCAGACCGAGTCCGCAAGCGGCAAGGGCCGTGCGGGCCCCGTAGAGGCCCTCAGGTCCCCCTAGTTGCGCGTCAACAATGTAATCCCGGATGCAGTAAGGGGATCCGGGTATGTCGTCAGGGGTAAAGTCGGGAAGCGCCTTGCGGTATTCTTCGAGGAGGGGGGCCGTGCCCCGTGCGAGTCTCGCGCCGGCCGGGCTCCTCCGCCAAACCCCCATCAGCCAGACGGCATCGAATCCGAAAGAGGCGATGGTATCCCATTCCTCGGGCGGAACGTTGGATAACGTGATGGGGCTTTTGTACTTGCGGCTGAGCTCGGCGAGCCAGACCCAGGTGTTGATCTCGTAGATCAGGGGCTGCTTGGGCAGGACGGGCATGAAGGCCTCCTTGGCATCAGCAAGCCCGTATATAACTGTTCACAGGGAAGAATGCCAGCTCGATCAGCTGGCCGCGCGGAGGGAGGCCAGGCTCGAGGTCCGAGGAAAAATGGAACCTCGAACCTCGAACCTATTTTAAACCGAGGACGTCCTGCATGTCGTATAACCCATTCTTCTGCTTCACAATCCACTTCGCCGCGGCAATAGCCTCGCGGGCGAAGGTGTCGCGTATGAAGGAGCGATAGATCAGTTCCACCCCGGCGCCCATCTCGCTGAAAAGGGCAGGGCTGACGTTTGGCACAAGGACGCAGCGTGTCTTCTTCGTCAGCTCTCGGATCCGTTCCATCTCGTCGAGCATGAACCCCATGGTCCCCATGACCATCGATGTCTTATGCTCAGCGGCGATCTTGAGGTGGGCCAGGGAAGACTCCTTCTCCGTGAAATCGATGACGACGCAGCTGTGTTTGATGCAGTCTCTCAGGTCTTCGGCAATGGGCACGCCGAAGAAACCTTTGTGATGATATTCCCCGACATCCTGCCCGATGGCGGAGCTGCCCTTCGAATCGACGGCGCCGATGAGCTCGATGCCGTCCGTTTCATACACGAACTGCACCAGCCTGCCGCCCATCTTGCTGCTGACGCCCGTCACGATCGCCTTAACCATGGCTTTCCTCTTGCCACATTCCGTTGTTTCAATAGCCGCGGACCCATTGCAGCGACAGACTGCCGGGACGGTCGGAGGACCGCCCTGCATCCCTGTCATCTTTATACACCCGTTGGCAGGATTAACACAGCTTTTTGCCCCAACCGGGCGCAGGGCACATACCCCCAGGAGGCGTTACCTGCGTTCATTCCGTTTCGCTCTCGGTGCCGGCTGCTCGACCGTTCGCAGGGCCCGTCTGGCACGCCAAAGCCCGGGGCTTGACTATCCTTCAGCAATAGGGATGCCAGAGCGGCCGTATTTTTTAACTCTTTGATATCATGTAGTAATGTCACATACGGGGTGCCGGGAAAGACTGCAAACAAATACAAATGTGTATAACCTGCAACGCAGTATACAAAATCGTCGTGAGCGAAACGGATGGGAGGGGGCAAGAGTCTCCCCGCGAAGGCCCGTGATGAGCCTCCAAGGGGTCGATAAGAATTTACCGGAACTGGCCTGTGTCAATGCTGTACTTCCGGATCTTGTAATTTACGATTCGCTGGGATGTGCCGAGAATCTTGGCCGCGTGGCTTTGATTGCCTTTTGTACGTTTGAGGGCTGCCAGGACCAACTCCCGCTCGTATGCATCGACACGCACTTTGAGATTCTCCATTTTCCCGATTTCTCTATTCGTATTCATGAGACCACCCGGTTGCCCGTGGTGATGGGCTTCGGGCATCGGAAGAAAGGGGGGTTCCTCTATCCCGATACCCGAAGCCCGGTTCCCGTTGTTTCAGCCGATCGCCAAGCCGCCCCGCTCGCTGGTGCGGATCCGGATGACATCGGGAAGGTCCAGGACGAAGATCTTTCCGTCGCCGATCTCACCCGTGCGGGCGCCCCTGGTGATAGCCTGGACGGTGGGTTCCACGAAATCCTCGTTGACGGCGATCTCGAGCTTCACTTTTTTCAAGAGGCTTCCCACTTCCTTTGCGCCCCTGTAGACCTCTGTGACACCCATCTGCCGTCCCCGGCCGAGAACGTTGGAAACGGTCATCAGGTTCACGTCGATATCTTCGAGTGCTTTCATCACATCGTCCAGCTTGTGCGGTTTGATGATTGCGATGATGTATTTCATGTCTCAATCCTCCTAATCGACCAGGGTATAGGCCGACTCGCTGTGCTGGGTCAGGTCCAGACCGACGATCTCTTTGGTCTTTTCCACCCGGACACACATCAGGGCGTCGACGAGTTTGAAGATGATCCAGGTCATGGAGGCAGCGAAGACGATCGTTACGGCCACGAGCAGGCACTGGACGAGGAAGAGATGGACGTTACCGAAGAGTAGTCCGTTGGCGCCTGCGTCATTGACGGCCTTCTCCGCAAAGAGGCCCGTAGCCAGGGTTCCCCAGATGCCCCCCACGCCGTGTATGCCGAATACGTCGAGCGCGTCGTCGTATTTGAAGTAGGACTTCACCTTGGCGATGGCAATGTAGCAGAAGATGCTGGCAATCATGCCGATGAAAATGGCGTTCATGGGGTTTACAAAGCCACAGGCCGGAGTAATGGCAACGAGTCCTGCCACTGCGCCGGACACGGCGCCGAGGGCGGTTGGCGTTCCGTTTTGCTGCCATTCGATAAAGGCCCAGGAGAGTCCCGCGGCCGCTGTGGCGACCGTCGTCGTGACGAAGGCGGTTGCTGCGAGTTCATTGGCCGCCAGGGCGCTGCCTGCATTGAACCCGAACCAGCCGAACCAGAGCAGCGCTCCGCCCAGTACGGTGAAGGGCAGGTTGTGCGGGGTGAAAGCCCTTTTTTCGAATCCGATTCTCTTTCCGATCAGGAGGGCAAGGACGAGAGCGGAGACACCGGAGCTTGTGTGCACGACGATACCGCCGGCAAAGTCCAGGGCGCCGAGATCCCGCAGCCATCCGCCCATCCCCCACACCCAGTGACCCAGGGGATTGTAGACAAAGGTCGCCCAGAGAATGGTGAAAGCCAGAAAAGCGGAAAACTTGATTCGCTCGGCATAAGTCCCGATGATGAGCGCCGGCGTGATAACCGCAAACATGCACTGAAAGATCATGAAGGCATAGTGCGGGATGGTCGCTGCGTAATCGGTGTTGGGTTGCCCCCCCACGTTCCGCAGACCCGCCCAGTCGAGATTTCCGATGATTCCGTTCCACGCGTCAGGACCGAAGGTCAGGGAGTATCCGTATAGAACCCATTGAAGCGTGATGACGCAGAGAATGATGAGGCACTGCATCAGAATTGACAGTACGTTTTTTCTCCTCACGAGTCCGCCGTAAAAGAAAGCCAGACCGGGAATGGTCATGAGAAGAACAAGAGCCGATGATGTGAGCACCCAAGCTGTGTCACCCGAGTTCATGATGATGACCTCCTGAAATGAATTTGTACAATCGCTGAACAAGGATTGAGCAATAAGGGTGCCAGGCGATTGAATCTGTGTAAGCATTTGATATTATGTGTATTAGTCAAATAGTAGATCGAAAACTGCCGGATATATTAATACAATATTGTATATATATTAATAATATTGAACATATATGTGATTATAAATGATAGTAAGTACAATATTGGGAGATACGGGTGCTAAATCAGTAGATTATTATTTAATGACGGCTACTTATGATTTGTAGGGATCGATCAATAAAAAAGCAGGACCGTTTCCGGTCCTGCCTTCGTAGTCAAGCTCATTCACCGCGAAATGCAATTCAGCCTTTACTGAGCTTTTTCCGTTCGTCGATATCACCGGGGTACATCATGGCATCCTGGCCCCGTTCTCGTGTCCGTATGCGGATCACTTCATCGACGGGTGAGACAAAGATGAGACCGTCGCCTGGCTCGCCGGTGTAGGCCGATTTGAGGATGGCATCGATGGCAGCATCCAGGTTTCGATCGCTCAGGACAATGTTGACCTGAATTTTGGGGAGCATGTTGACCTGGTAGGTTCCCGCGCGTCCTACCAGCTGAATGCCTCCCTGGCGTCCGTGACCACGGACCTCGAAGATGTTCAGCCCCATGATGCCGATTTCGGCAAGGGCGTCCTTGACATCGTTGACCTTATCTTCACGAATGATGGCTTCGACTTTTTTCAGCATGGCTCAATCTCCAAGTTGTAGGATCGATGATCCGCGATGGCGGTTGCCTCCGGTCACGCTCAGGTTACGAATAGGATCTCTCGCCGTGGGAACTGATATCCAGCCCAACTTCCTCCTCCATGGGGCTGACCCGCAGCCCGATACTTGCGTTCAGTGCCTTGGCCAGCACATAGGTCATCGAGAAGGAGAATACCATCGTGACGATCACGGCGAGGATCTGGATGCCGATCTGGCCTGGATTGCCGAAAAAGAGACCGTTGGCGCCGTCGCTGTTGACGGATACAGTTGCAAACAGGCCTGCGGCGATCATGCCCCAGGTGCTGGCGATACCATGGCAGGCCCACACATCCAGGGACTCATCGAGCTTGCGGCGGTCCCGGAAACGCATCGCATAATATGAGAGCGGCGCCGCCACGGCCCCGACGACCATGGATGCCATAGGCGTGATGAAGCCCGACGCCGGAGTCACGGCCGCCAAACCGACGACCATCCCCGTGGCGATGCCCAGGGTGCTTGGCCGTCCGTCGAGCCAGGAGAGGACCATCCAGACAAGCCCTGCTGTTGCCGCAGAAGTGTTGGTCGTCAGAAGGGCATTCACGGCCACACCGTTGGCGGCCAGAGCAGAGCCTGCGTTGAAACCGAACCAGCCCACCCAGAGCAGTCCGGCCCCCAGAACCGTCAGGGGGATGTTATTCGGCTCCATGGGAGACGTGCCAAAGCCCTTTCGCGGCCCTATCACCAACGCAAAGGCCAGGGCCGAGAAGCCGGCTGCGATGTGAACCACCGTTCCGCCGGCAAAATCCAATACGCCCAGATTTTTCAGCCAGCCGCCCTGTCCCCAGACCCAGTGGCAAAGAGGGTCGTAGACCAGCGTTGCCCAGAGCAGGCTGAACAGCAAAAAGCTCTTGAACCGGACCCGCTCCACGAAGGCACCGGTAATCAGGGCCGGCGTGATGACGGCGAACATCATCTGAAAGGCGGCAAAGAGCCCCTGGGGGATTGTCTTGCTGTAGTCGGGATTGGGCGCAGCATCCACCCCTTGAAAACCGATGAAGTTCAGGCCGCCGATCCATCCGTGGATGGATGTGCCGAAGGCAAGGGAATAGCCGAAGGCCACCCACTGCACCCCGATCAGGGCCATGAAGATGTAACTCAAGGTCAGCGTAGACAGGACGTTCTTCCTTCGGACCATCCCCCCGTAAAACATTGCGAGGGCCGGCGTCATCAGGAGCACCAGAGAACAGCACACCAGAATCCAGGCCGTGTCGCCCGTGTTGATTTGATTCACCATGATTTCCCTTCCCCCTCAATGAGATGCAAGAGGTTTTGCAATTCCCCGGCCACCGTAATACGTTAAATATATCAATGTGATAGATATAAAAAGCCCGTGGAATTATATACAGTATTGTATAATTATGTGTAGATCATACAGAATTGTATAGAAGTTGAAAAAGACAACAATGAGGTGGAAAAAAGATCCTGTGTAGCGGGACTCCCAGGCAAGGTGAGAACCATTCATGACTGCGCACCCTGACGGGATGCGCTCCCGGTCACCAGTTCCGATTATTTAACGGGCAGGTCAGAAGGGGCCAGATGCAAGGCACCGTCAAGCTTTGGAACTGAGGAAGTTATGAGTAGCGGAAGCGCAGAGTGGAGAAAGGATTCTTTTGATTATCCGCTCTTCCTCACTTTTGCTCTTCTTCGCTTCGTGGTGTAGGAGCCTGAAGCCGAGCACAATGCATCCAGCGAGGCATGTCTGATTGCCTGACGTTAGGAAATAAAGGGGAGATCATCCTGCTGCGGCTCGCAGCTAACCCGGTCCTCCATGCAGTACTTGTCGAGTTCTTCCTCGACTGGGAGAGGATATTTCCCGGAGTAGCAGGCAAGGCAGAAGCTTTTGGGGTCCATCTGGGTGGCGTCGACCATCCCTTTGGGACTGAGGTAGTAAAGCGAGTCCAAGCCGATGAAGCGGGCGACGGCGTCGACGTCCCCTTTTTCGGCCGCGACAAGCTCCCCCTTCGAGGAGAAGTCGATTCCGTAAGGGCAGGGGTTGCGTGTCGGGGGGCAGCTGATGCCCATGTGGATTTCCTTCACGCCGATCTGGCGGAGGTTGCGGATGCGGTTGCGGCTCGTGGTTCCCCGGATGATGGAGTCTTCCACGATGAGGACGCGCTTTCCCTCAAGCAGAGGTTTCACGGGGTTGAGTTTCACGCGCACTCCGAAATCGCGGATGGCCTGGGAAGGTTGGATGAACGTTCGGCCCACGTAATGGTTGCGGATCATGCCCATCTCGAAAGGCAGCTTGCTTTCCTCGGCGTATCCCAGGGCGGCGTAGTTTCCCGAATCGGGGAAGGGCATGACGAGGTCCACATCCGGACGGTACTCCCGGGCAAGCTGATGACCGAAGCGCTTGCGGCAGAGGTAGACATTCTGGCCGAAGATGTGGCTGTCGGGCCGTGCGAAGTAGACAAGCTCGAAGATGCAGTGAGCGGGCCGGACTTTCCGGAACGGTTTCAGGCTACGGAGCCCCGTGTTGTCAATGATGACGATCTCGCCGGGCTCCACGTCGCGCACATAGGTGGCGCCGAGCAGATCGAAGGCACAGGTCTCCGAGGCGACGATGGTTGCTTCGCCGAGTTTCCCGATGGCGAGCGGCCTGAACCCACGGGGGTCTCGGGCGGCGATGACCTTGTCCTTGGTCAGCATGACGAGGCAGTAGGACCCCTTCACTTTCCCGAGGGCCTTCACGAGGGCCTCATCGAAGCCATTGCGAAGATGATGGGCCATGAGATGGACGATGATCTCGCTGTCCATGGTGGACTGGAAGATGGAACCCTGCTTTTCGAGCTGGGAACGGAGCAGTTGGGCGTTGATGAGGTTTCCATTGTGGCCCAGGGCGTAGGGCTCGCCGGCATGGTGAACGAGAAACGGCTGGGCGTTGGACAGGGTCGATGAGCCCGTTGTGGAATAGCGGACATGACCGATGGCCATGTGGCCGTGAAGTTTCTGGAGGTTGCTCTCGTGAACGACTTCGGAGACGAGGCCCATCCCCTTGTGCTCGTAGACCGCCTTGCCGTCCGACGTGATGATGCCCGCGCTTTCCTGGCCGCGGTGCTGAAGCGCAAAGAGTCCGAAATAGGTCAGTCTCGCAGCCTGCTCGTGGCCGTGCACGGCAAAGATGCCGCACTCTTCCCTCGGCCTGTCCTCACACATCCAGTTGTTGAACATGGTTGGGTTACCCATTCCTTTGCCCTGCTGCCTGCTGTCGGCATCAGGCCCCGGATTTTTTTCGTTTGCCTTGCGGCTTGGGGCTTGCGGCTCGGGGCTTCTTCTTCCCGTCGGCTTTTGCCGCGGGGCCGTTGCCTTTTGCCGCATCCACTGCGTAGTACTCCTGCAGCGGACATACCTGCCACTCCTCTTTCTGGAGGGCCCCGATGGCCTCGCTCACGGCCCTGGCCCCGGCGATCGTCGTCGTGTAGGGGATGTTGTACATGAGGGCCCCGCGGCGGATGTGGTGGGCGTCCAGAGATGAGCGGCGGCCGATGCCGGTGTTGATCACGAGATGGATGTCCCCGTTCTTGATGAAGTCGACGACGTGCGGGCGGCCTTCGCTCACTTTGCAGATCGTGTCGGACTGGATCCCTTTCGCCTTAAGATAAGCAGCCGTACCCCGTGTGGCAAGGAGTCGGAAACCCATGTCTTTGAGTGTCCTGGCGATGGTGATTACCTTTTCCTTGTGGGAGTCGTGGACGCTGATGAAGACGGTCCCCTTCAGGGGCAGCTGGAATCCTGCGGCCATCTGGGACTTGGCGAAGGCGATCCCGAAGGAGCGGTCGATGCCCATGACCTCGCCCGTGGACTTCAT
>Ga0316628_100002125_pt1 | contig 14501 bp, 14 predicted proteins | sample OWC_Aug_M2_C1_D5_FD_207648 | JGI IMG/M metagenome (GOLD analysis project Ga0316628, IMG submission 207648) | Wetland soil microbial communities from Old Woman Creek delta, Ohio, United States - OWC_Aug_M2_C1_D5_C | ecosystem: Environmental > Terrestrial > Soil > Wetlands | place: USA: Ohio... | reverse complement strand
AAACCCTTGATCGATAGCCTGAAAAGGTTGGGACTTATAAATGGCTAAAGGGACACATACTTTCCACCTGGACAAGCACTCTGTATACTGGTGGATGAACTGGGGAGTGGGCTGGATCCCAAAACCCGCCACAGATTTTATAGGAGACAGGATAGCCGATTGGCTGTTCGCGAACAAGTCCAGAGGGATAGTCGAGGAACAGATTAAAAACTTGGACCAGATACTTGGCGACTCAAAAACATCCGCCGAGAAAAGGTTTATTGTAAAAAAGCTCTGGCGCAGGCACGGAAGGTTCCTGCTCGACATGTTCAGGTTTGAGAAAATGACTGATGTCCAGATTTCGGCCAAGGTGCCGGAATTCAAGGGGTTGGATCATATCCGCAAAGCGCATGCCAAAGGCCGTGGTGCTATTATATTGACAGCTCACCTCGGGCATTGGGAGCTGGGGGGTATACTGCTTAGATATCTCGGGTTCAAGATTAATATTGTACAACAGCTTTATGAGTCCGAGGAGCAAAACCGCATTCTGGATAAACACAAGGAAATCAGAGGGATAAACATTATATCATCAGGTAACCCCGTAACTTTTGCTCTGGGGGTGAGCCGTGCGCTTAAAGAAAATGAACTGGTAGCCATACAGGGAGATCGGGACCCTGCCAATAGCGGGATTGAGGTGGATTTTTTCGGGAAAAAGGCCCGATTCCCCAAAGGACCGGCCATGCTTGCCATGAAGACGGGTGCCCCGCTTATCCCTGCATTTACAATCATGGGGGATGACGGAAGATATCACCCGATCGCCGAGGCCCCTATAGAGCTTTCCGCTACTGGTGATTTTGAATCTGACCTCAGGGCGAACGTAGCAAAAACTGCTGAAGTTATTGAACGATACGTCCGCCTTCACCCCGACCAATGGTTTAATTTCTACCACTTCTGGGAATAAATTCCTTGACTTCATGCCCCCCGATTTGTCATTATATCAATCTTATTAAGAGCGGTGTGCAGCTGGAGGCGAGATGAATTATTATAAGCAGTTCAGAAACTACACAATGACCCAGGTGGTCAACACCATGCTTGGGATGCTGGGCAACAGTTCCGACGAGAACCTGATACGGTTTACGTATCTCGCCGAGAAACTCGCTAAAAAAGACTACTACATCCGCACCATCAGGTGGATAAGACAGCTCTTCATTGATGGACATCCAAGCCTCGCAGTGGCAAAGAAGATTATCAGGGAGACGCATCCCAATGTAAGGAAAAGGCTCGTAAACGCCTTTATAATAAACCAGATGCTCCTCGGGTCCAACAAGCGTACAGCCTTCCAGCAGGAGGGTGGCGGTTTCTATCCTCCGGGCCTGTTCGTTATATCCCCCAGCATGCGCTGCAACCTCGGTTGTTTCGGCTGCTATGCCGGCAGCTATAAAAAGAGCGATGAACTTTCATTTGACGAAGTTGACAGCGTACTTACCCAGATGAAGGAGATGGGCATCCATTTCTGCGTGGTTTCCGGGGGCGAACCCTTCTTCCGCGAGGACCTGTTGGACATCTATGCAAAACACAGTGACGTGGCATTTCTTGTGTTCACCCACGGCGGCCTTCTCGATGAGAAATTGGTGAAAAGGGTGGCGGAGCTCGGAAACGTGTTGCCGTGCATAAGCATCGAAGGTTTTGAGGAAGAAACGGACGCCCGCAGGGGAAAGGGCCATTACCAGAAAGTAATGCACGCTATGGACCTCCTGAAAGAGGCCGGTGTTCTGTTTGGTTTCTCATGCACCGCCACCAGGCGCAACCACGAAGTGATCACCTCTGAAAAATATATAGACATGCTCGTTGAAAAGGGTTGCACCGTGGGGTGGTTCTTCTCGTACATCCCGATCGGCAGAGAGCCGAATATCGAGCTTATGCCTACTCCAGAGCAGAGGGGCATGCTCAGGGAGGCGGTCTGGCGTTTCCGGAACGAGAAACCGATACTCATGGCGGATTTTTGGAACGACGGACATATAGTAGGCGGCTGTCTGGCCGGTGGCAGGAAATACTTCCATGTAAACGCAAACGGCGATATAGAGCCGTGCGTCTTCTGTCATTTTGCTGTAGACAATATCAGGACGACCACAATAAAGGACGCCTTGATGTCTCCTTTCTTCAGAGGGATCCGTGAACGCCAGAAGGGCAACAAGAACATGTTGACCCCCTGTATGATAATTGACAAACCTGATTACATGAGGGAAGCGGTGCTATCCTCGGGCGCGCGCGCCACCCACCCCGGCGCCGAGAGGATAATAACCGACCTTGCGGATGACATTGACCGCTATTCCGGAGAGTACTGCCGGATGGCCGATGCGGCCTGGGAGAAGATGCAGGCGAAGAAAGCCAAAAAAGAACACGCCTGTACAGATTGCAAGAGTTAGGAAATAAATGAAGAATGGCAGTGTTGGATATAGCGGAATGTACTGGAAAGAAAAATGGTGCCGAGACGCAGAATCGAACTGCGGACACGAGACTTTTCAGGCCTCTGCTCTACCAGCTGAGCTATCTCGGCATCGGCGGTTAAATTACCAGACAGGCCTGCGGTTTGTCAAGCATTAATTAACAAAAAAGAATAACTGGGGCTGGGCTTGGGGCTGTTTAACCGGCGTCCAGAGCGCATAATAATACCTACACTCTCTCCTGAAGCCAAGAGGCAAACTTACCAATGAAACAGGTATTCAAAAGACCGGAGTCCCTCAAATCGGCACCGTTTAGGTTCTGCCCGGGCTGCAGCCACGGGACTCTTCACAGGATGATAGCCCAGGTTATAGACGAGCTGGGTATGCGCGAGAACACCATTGGCATCGCGCCGGTCGGATGCGCGGTATTCGCTTATGACTACTTTAATTTCGACGTCCTGGAGGTTGCACACGGAAGACCACCCGCGGCCTGCACAGGCATGAAGAGGGTGTTGCCGGACCGGCTCATATTCAGCTATCAGGGTGACGGCGACCTTGCCGCCATAGGCATGGCCGAGATCATACACGCCGCGAACAGGGGCGAAAACTTCACCGTAATCTTTGTGAACAACGCTACTTACGGTATGACGGGCGGACAGCTTGCCCCTACAACCCTGGTGGGCCAGCGTACCACCACTACCCAGAAAGGCCGCGCGGTTAAAGGGGAAGGGCACCCCCTGCGTATTGCGGAGATGCTGGCCACCCTTGAGACCCCGTATTATATAGAACGCACGTCAATGGACTGCGCCAAGGATGTCCTGAAGACTAAAAATGCAATAAAAAAGGCATTCCAGTACCAGATTGAAGACAAAGGCTTTACTTTTGTTGAAGTGCTATCACTGTGTCCTACAAACTGGGGCCTTGACCCACTGAAGTCCGTCGAGTGGGTAAAAAACACTATGAAGCAGGTATTCCCTGTCGGAGTATTCAAAGACAAGGGGAAGGCGGCCATACCTGCATGAGAGGCAATTACGACGTTTTATTTGCGGGTTTCGGCGGTCAGGGAATACTGCTGGCAGGAAAGCTTCTGGCATGGGCGGGCATGGTGGACGGCCGGAGCGTGACATGGTTCCCGTCCTACGGCGCGGAGATGCGCGGCGGGACGGCGAACTGCACCGTGATAATATCCGGCCAGGAAATAGGCTCGCCGGTAGTCGACAGGCCCAGCGCCCTCGTTGCTATGAATGAAGCCTCCGCACTGAAGTTTACTGAACGTGTCGCCAGCGGCGGTTTCATCATTCTGAACACATCCCTCGTAAAAAAAGAAATAAAAAGACCCGACGTAAAAATTTACAGGCTGCCCGCCAATGAAATCGCAGCGGAGCTTGGCAACGTCAGGGCCGTGAATATGGTCATGCTCGGGGCATACCTTGGGATATCGGGCGCCGTAGGTCTAGAATGCGTCGGGAAAGCGCTGGATGAGACTGTTTCAGCAAGAAACAGGGGGCTTATTCCGGTCAATATGGCTGCGCTCGAGAAAGGCTGGTCACTGGTAAAGTAGATGATAAGAAAGGCTTCAATACAAGATGTCAAGGCAATCAAAGAGCTTATAAATGCCTATGCTGAAAAAGGAGAAATGCTTCCACGCGCCCTGGGCGAGCTTTATGACTGCCTCCGCGATTTTTTCGTTTACGAAAAGGAAGGTAATATAATTGGTGTTGCCGCCTTGCACGTCGGTTGGGAGGGACTTGCGGAGTTGCGGTCAGTCGCCGTATCTCCGGATTTTCTTGGGCGTGGCATAGGAAAGGAGCTTGTCTCGGCCTGCCTTGACGATGCGCGCGCGCTCGGCGTAAAAGAAGTGTTCGTACTAACATATGTGCAGGGCTTTTTTGAGAAGATGGGCTTCACCCTTGCAAGGCATGACGACCTTCCTCAGAAGGTGTGGACAGAATGCCGCAATAAATGTGTGAAGTACCCGGATGAATGCAACGAGGCTGCCCTGACCCTACCTCTGGACTGATGAAAGCCGGGATATACATTCACATCCCTTTTTGCATCAGCAGATGCCGCTACTGCTCGTTTAATTCCATACCGTTCGAAAGCGCCACGGCCGACAATTACCTGAAAGCACTTTACAGGGAAATCGAATCCTGTGAATATGAAATAACTCCTTTGAGCCTCTATATAGGCGGGGGCACTCCCACAGTCCTGCCTGAAGAAGGTATCTTATCCATTCTGCGTATTATCCAAAATAAATTCCATCTACTGCCTGATACCGAGGTCACTCTGGAGGCTAACCCCGGGACGCTTGATAAAATAGACCTCGCAAAGATGAAAGATACCGGGGTTAACCGTGTAAGCCTGGGAGTTCAGTCTTTCAACCCGGCAGAACTCCGCATGATGGGTAGGGCCCACTCACGTGAAGATGTATACAATTCAGTGAATAAGTTAAAAGCCGCCGGTTTCAACAATATAAGCATCGACCTGATAATATCGTTGCCCGGGCAAAGCATGGATGATTTGACAGCCTCGTTGGATGAGGCTGTCCGGCTTGGAGTCCAACACATCTCAGCCTATGATTTATCGATTGAGGAGGGGACCCTGTTTTATACCGAGGCTAAAGCCGGGAGGCTAGCCCTGCCCCCTGAGACGCTTCAGGCCGAAATGTATCTGAATACCGTGGAGACACTTGAAAAATCAGGATTGAAAAGATACGAGATATCTAATTTCGCGCGGCCGGGTTACGAATGCAGGCATAACCTGAATTACTGGGCATGTGGTTACTATCTGGGATTTGGCGCAGGCGCCTGTTCAAACCTTCCCGGAGCAAGGTTGACAAATGAAAGGGACATCGCAAGATATTCAATGGCGGCAGGGCAGGGCAAAAGCGCTGTTTCATCGATAGAGACCATAACTGTGGTGGAGGCTGAAAAGGAATACATAATGTTGGGGCTCAGGAAGGCTGCAGGCTTTAATGTTGGGGAGTTCAGGGAACGTTTCGGGCATGATGTTATGGAATCATACGGGGCGAAAATCCGACGGCTGAGCAAAGGTGGCTTCCTGGAATTCTCTGCCGGGAACCTGAGGCTTACATTAAAGGGAGTACTTGCCTCAAATCCGGTTACTGCCGAATTCTTCTGAATATTTTTTTGTTTACAACTTCAAATGCGGAATGTTATATTATAGCACTTTTGCAGGGAATTTAAGGAGGCTGAGTGTCCAAGAATAGAGCTACAAGGTTGTTGTGGGCTTTCATTTCGTTGTTTTTTCTTTTAACCTCCACCCCGGCCATTGCCGAGGAAGAGGGCCCGGTAAAGGTTACGGAAGTCCAGATTGTCGGCAACAAAAAGGTCGAGTCTGAGGCTATCCGCTCCAAGATAAGCGTTAAACCCGGCGATGTTTTCTCGCCGTCCAGCGTCAGAAACGACATAGCCACCATTTACAAGATGGGTTTTTTTGACGACGTGCGCGTAGATGCTGAAGGCGCGGCCGGGGGGATACGGCTGATATTCAACGTGGTCGAGCGACCTTTAATCACATCCTTCTCTTTCGAGGGAAACAAGAACATTGAGACTTCAAAAATAAGGGAAAAGGTAAACCTCTCGCCATATTCAGTATACAACCCTTCCCTCGTTGCAGAAAATGTCGAAAAGATAAAGCTGTTTTACCAGGGCGAGGGGTACTATAATGCCACTGTATTACCAATAATCAAGGAATCGGCCAAAGACGTAAAGGTCATATTCCAGATAGACGAGGGTTCCAAGGTAATCATCTCGAAGATGAACTTCGTCGGCAACAGTGTGTTCAGCGACAGGAAAATCAGGAAGGTTATGGTGACCAAGCCCTACTTCCCGGTCTGGTCGTGGCTCATGAAGACAGGTACCTACAAGGTTGTTGAGTTCAGCCAGGACATGGAACGTATAAAGGCCCTTTATTACAACAACGGGTACATACAGGTCATGGTTGGTGAGCCCCAGATATTACTGAGTCAGGATAAGAAAAAGCTTGAGATAACCATACCAATAACCGAGGGCGCCCAGTTCAGATACAGAAACATCGACGTATCCGGTAACACAGTATTCAAAAAAGACGAGCTGCTTAAAAATGTAACGAGCAAGCCTGGCGAAATAATGGACCGCGACAAGCTTAAGCAGGACGTGGTCGCGCTGACCGACCTTTACGGCACGAAGGGCTACGCCTTTGCATCCATCTCCCCGGTAATTAACCCTGACCCGGAGAAGAAGCTGGTGGACATCAACCTTGACGTCAACGAGGGTGACCAGATATTTGTCAACCGCATCAATATAATGGGGAACGTAAAGACCCGGGACAAGGTAATCAGGAGGGAACTCAAGTTTAACGAGGGTGATATTTACGACACATCAAGCCTGAAAAAGAGCTATGACCGCCTGAAGAACCTGGACTTCTTCGAAGACATGGAGATTGTCCCAGCCCGCAGGGACCAAAAAGATATAGTCGACCTGAACGTTAAGGTAAAGGAAAAGTCCACCGGATCATTCAGCATTGGCGGCGGGTACAGCACCATCGACAGGCTTATGGCCATTGGAGAAGTTACCCAGAACAACTTCCTGGGTCTTGGAGAACAGCTGAAATTCAAGGGACAGTTCGGCAAGCGAAGCCAGGATTTCAATTTTAGCTTCACTGAGCCATGGTTGCTTGACATGCCTATTTCTTTCAGGGTTGACCTCTTCAAAGAGATGCGCGTCTACAATGGTTACACCAAGAAGACATTGGGTGGCGCACTAACCTTAGGTCGTCGTTTCTGGGAGTATTACAGCATCTCGGGCGGGTATTCCTATACGGACGATAAATACTCTTCCGTCCTAGAAACGTTCCAGGACGAATTCAGCAGTACGCTTGACCTCCATTCCACAAGCAAGGTAACCGCTAACCTGTCCAGGGACACGAGGGACAACTACCTTGACACAAGACACGGGAGCAGCAACTCTATCTACGGAGAGTATGCGGGCCTTGGAGGGCAGAATCACTACTACAAGGCGATCGGCGACACGACATGGTTCTTCCCGTTCTATTGGGAAACTGCCTTTTCTCTACACGGCAGGATAGGTTATGCGAGCGGGATCTCAGGAACCGACCTTCCGGTTGCCGAGAGATTTCTGGTCGGCGGCATATCGACAGTTCGCGGCTTTAACTTCGGTGCCATCGGCCCCAAGGTGCCTATAAAGAAGACTGATCCAGTTACCGGCGCAACTGTAAAAAAAGAAGGTGGACAACCCATAGGCGGCAATAAAGAGCTTATCTTCAACGCCGAATATACTTTCCCGGTGGTGCCGGCACTGAAGCTGAAGGGTGTGGCATTTTTCGACGCGGGCAGAGCGTTCGACAACGGAGAGAGCCTGGGCGTCGGCAACCTCAGTTACAGCGCGGGTGCCGGCTTCAGATGGATGTCTCCAATGGGATTAATCAGGCTTGAATACGGCTATGTGCTTAACAGAAAGCCTGGAGATAAGGCCGGCAAATTAGAGTTTTCCATGGGTTCAATGTTTTAATAAGACGGAGGGAATGTGATGAGAAGGATAGCGTTGGTTCTTTCGGTTGTTTCGGTACTTGCCTTTGGAATGTGCTCTATATCCAGTGCCGCGGAGATAAAGATAGGATATGTCGATTTCTCCAAGATACAGCAGGAGTCCATGGCCGGCAAGGATGCAATAAAGACGATTGAAAAGATGTTCAAAGACAAACAGAGCCAGCTTGACCAGAGGCAGAACGAACTTGAGAAGATGATGCAGGAGCTTGACAAGCAGTCATCCGTACTTTCTTCAGATGTGAGAAAGCAGAAGGAGGACAAGCTCCAGAAAGAGTACAAGGACCTTCAGAGGTTCAAGGCCGATTCAGAGGAAGAGTTAAACAAGAAAAAGGCCGAAATCGCCAAGAAGATGTACGAGGAAGTAGCTGGAATTCTCAACAAGTTCGGCAAAGAGGAAGGTTATACCCTTATACTTGAGCGCTCGGTAGTCCTTTACGCCCCGGAAGCTGTAGACGTAACGGACAAGATCATAAAAGCATACGACGCTGTGAAGAAGTAGGAGTAATGGAGAAGACTTTAAAGGACCTGGCCGAACTTGCAGGCGGTACTCTTGACGGTGACGGCTCCATAGTTATAACCGGGGTTGCGGGCATTAAAGACGCAGTGCCAGGCCGGATTACATTCCTGGCTAACCCTAAATACCTAAAGGAACTCAAGGCCACCACGGCCTCGGCCGTTATAGTGTCCCCTGATACGCCGGTCGAAGGCAAACCTGCAATCAGGGCAAAAAACCCATACCTTGCCTTCTCGAAGATAGTCTCCGTCTTTGCGCCGATAATAAATAGGCCAACCGGTATCATGAAAGGTGCAAATATCAGCCCCGACGCGAAGGCCGGGCCCGATGTAACCATCTATCCGGGCGTCTATGTGGCTGACGGCGCCGAGATATCGGATGGCGCGACGCTGTTCCCGGGAGTATACGTAGGGGAGGGCTCTTTTATAGGGAAAGGTTCCATCCTGTACCCAAATGTCACCGTGCGCGAAGGCGTAAAGATCGGCGAGCGTGTGATAATCCATTCCGGGGCGGTCATCGGTGCCGACGGATTTGGTTACGCTACTGATGGTGGAAAACATCACAAAATACCCCAGATCGGCGGAGTAATAATCGAAGATGATGTGGAAGTCGGAGCGAATACGACAATAGACAGGGGCGCGCTCGGTAATACAGTTATCAAGCGTGGCGCCAAGATTGACAACCTCGTGATGATCGCCCACAACGTAGTGGTTGGCGAGGACTCCATATTATGCGGCCAGGTAGGAATCTCCGGTAGCACTGAGCTTGGCCACCATGTGGTACTTGCGGGCCAGGTCGGTACAGTCGGCCATATAAAAATAGGTGACGGGGTAATGGTTGGCGCCAAATCCGGCGTATCAAACGATCTCGATTCCGGTAAACCGTATTCTGGAATACCGGCCATGCCCCATAAGGAATGGCTCAAGCTTCAGGCTACCCTGCACAGGCTCCCAGTGATAAAGAAACAGGTGGGCGAGCTGGCCAGGCTTCTGGAAGAGCTTGAAAAGAACAAAGAAAATCCTGGAGGAGAATAGATGCTCGACGTAGTTGAAATCCAGAAGATACTCCCCCACAGATATCCGTTTTTGTTTGTGGACAGAGTTCTTGACGTTGAACCGGGGAAGAAGATTACCGCTTTAAAGAACGTGAGCATGGACGAGCCGTTCTTTCAGGGTCACTTCCCGGGAAGGCCTATAATGCCTGGGGTGCTGATGGTGGAAGCAATGGCGCAGGCGGGTGGCATCCTTGTGTCCAAGTCCAAACCGGATAATGATGATAACCTCGTCTATTTCATGAGTATAGAAAAGGCAAAGTTCAGGAAGCCCGTAGTGCCCGGCGACCAGCTCGTACTTGAAGTCGAAGCGCTCCAAAGCAGGGGCAAGGTATGGAAGTTCAAGGGCGAGGCGAAGGTTGATGGCAAGGTAGTGTGCGAAGCCGAATTCATGGCGATGACCACCAAGGAATAGCAATACGGAGAGCGTTTTGAATATACATCCAACAGCAATAGTGCATCCCGGCGCAAGACTTGCGGAAGACGTCACCGTAGGCCCGTATGCAATTATCGAAGATAACGTCACAATTGGCAAGGGTACGAAGATCGGCGCTCATGCGGTCATAAAACCCTTCGTTGATATAGGCGAACACAACGAGATATACCAGTTTACTTCCATCGGCGAGATCCCCCAGGATTATAAATACGGCGGTGAAGAGACAAAACTTATAATCGGCGACCGCAACAAAATAAGGGAGTTCGCAACGTTAAACCGGGGCACGGTCGGCGGTGGCGGCGTTACAAAAGTAGGGAATGATTGTTTTATCCTGTCTTATGTGCATATTGCTCACGACTGTATTATCGAAGACAACGTCCTTCTTGTAAATTGCGTACAAATGGGCGGACATGTACATATCGAGTATCATGCTGTAGTCGGGGGGCTTGCGGCGCTCCATCAATTCGTCAGGATCGGCGCGCACAGCATGATAGGCGGTGGTTCGGCAGTATCGCAGGACGTGCCGCCTTTTACCAACGTGGCAGGTAACCACGCGGTCCTTCACGGCCTGAACATGGTCGGCCTGAAAAGAAGAGGGTTCAGCAGCGAGAGCGTAGCCTCCATTAAGAAGACCTACCAGATAATATTCAGGAGCGGCTTAACCTTCAAGGATGCCAGGGAAAAAGTGCTAGCCGAGGTTGCCGTGACACCGGAAGTTGAGCACTTGCTGGATTTCATAGAACAGTCAAAAAGAGGCGTAATCCGGTAACGGGCTGCTGAAAATGGATAAGCTTGGCATAATCGCGGGGAACGGCAAGTTCCCTTTAATTTTGGCTGAAAATGCGGCCAGAGAAGGCATCGAAGTGGTCGCTGTTGCGCTCTCGGAAGAGACTGACCCGGCCATAGAGAAGTTCGCCGCAAAGGTTCACTGGCTTAGTATAACCCAACTCGGGAAACTTATAAAGACCTTCAAGAACGAAGGTGTCACGAGGGCGGTTATGGCAGGCCAGGTCGTTAAGAGACGTATGTATACTTCTGACATCATCAAACTCGACCTGACCTCGGCCAGGCTCTGGGCCAGCCTTCCTGACAAAAAAGGCGATACTATTCTAAAAGCAGTTGCGGACGAACTGTCCAAAAACGGGATAGAACTGATAGACTCCACAACATACATGGGAGGCTACCTGGCCGATAAGGGCGTTATGACAAAAAGGAAGCCTGACAATGCAGAGCTGGCCGATGTAGAGTTCGGCTTTAAAATGGCAAAAGTTATAGCCGACCACGATATAGGGCAGAGCGTTGCGGTAAAGGACCTCTCCGTCGTTGCGGTTGAGGCTGTGGAAGGAACTGATAACTGTATCAGGCGGGCAGGAGAACTCGGAAAGGGCGGCATCGTCGTCGTCAAGGTCAGCAGGAAGGGGCACGACATGCGCTTCGACGTGCCTGTTACCGGGATGAGGACTATTGAGGCATTGCGGGAGGCGAAGGCCAGGGTGCTTGCGGTTGAGGCCGGCAAGACTCTCATGCTTGACAAAAAAGAGGTACTTGCCGCCGCAAACGAATCGGGCATCTGCATAATGGGAATATAATGGAAAAGCTACGTGTAGGGGTTGTTGGGGTAGGTTATCTTGGGCAGCACCACGCAAGGATATACTCCGAGCTGAAAAATGCTGAGCTTGTCGGGGTCGTGGACGTAGATTTCGATCGGGCAAAAGAGATTGCAAAGAAGTTCAAGACACAGGCATTCAAAAGCCATGAGGAACTTTTCGGGAAGGTGGACGCTGTATCCATAGTGGCGCCGACTGTACACCACCACGCGCTTGCGAAGGCTTTTTTTGAGTCCGGTTCCGACGTCCTCCTTGAAAAACCCATTACCGTAACCGTTGAAGAGGCCGACGAGCTTATAGATATTTCGGATGCGAAAGGGCGTATTTTTCAGGTAGGCCACCTTGAGAGGTTCAATTCCGCAGTCGTTAAGATGGTGGAGATGACAACCACTCCGAAGTTCATAGAGTGCAACCGGCTCTCGCCTTTCCCGGACAGGAGCACGGACGTCGACGTGGTGCTGGACCTGATGATCCATGACATAGACATCATAATGAGCCTTGTAAAATCGCCGGTAAAAACAATAAGCGGGGTAGGGATACCTGTCATTTCAAAAAACGTCGACATAGCAAATGCGAGGATAGAGTTCGAATCAGGATGCGTGGCGAATATTACTTCCAGCAGGATATCGATAAAGAAGGAACGCAAGATAAGGCTGTTTCAGCCTGACACGTATATATCCCTTAACTACCAGGATCAGGAGATATATGCCTATCACAGGATTCCGAACAAGAAGGACCCCGAAGGGAAGCCCGATATAGTTGGTGGCAAGGTGAAGGTGATTAAAGAGGAGCCCCTGAAGGCTGAGCTTGAGGCGTTCCTCGCTTCAGTGAGGGACAGGAGCAGGCCGCTTGTTTCAGGAAGGGAAGGCCGTGAAGCGCTGAAAATAGCGATGCTTGTCCAGCAGGAGATAAAGAGCAGGAGCGTGATGTAAATGAACATACCTATGGTTGATCTCAAGGCGCAGTACCTTGATATAAAAGAAGAGCTTGGCATGAAAATCCAGGAGGTGCTTGACTCCTGCCATTTCATCCTCGGCCCGAACGTGGCTGCCCTTGAAAAAGAAGTTGCTGAATATACAGGCACAAGGCACGCGGTCGCCGTGGCATCCGGTACGGATGCCTTACACCTGGCCCTCCTCGCAACAGGCATTAAGCCTGGCGACGAGGTAATAACAACGCCGTTTACTTTTATCGCCACCGCGGAGGCCATATCCTACATAGGCGCAAAGCCAGTGTTTGTCGATATAGAAGAGAAGACCCTCAATATGGATACTTCTATGATAGCCTCAAAAATAACCGGAAAGACAAAAGCTATAATACCGGTGCATATTTTCGGACATCCGGCCAACATGGGACAGGTCCTTGAGGTTGCCAATACTCACGGGTTAAAGGTCATCGAGGACTGCGCGCAGAGCTTCGGGGCGCATTACAAATTTACGAAGACAGGCTCTTTTGCGGACGCGGGGTGCTTCTCTTTCTTCCCGAGCAAGAACCTTGGCTGTTACGGCGACGGTGGGATGGTCACGACCGACAGCGACAACGTTGCAGAGGAGCTTAACTCACTGAGAAACCACGGCAGCAAAGTTCGCTACTACCACGATACGGTCGGGTATAACAGCCGTCTTGACGAACTTCAGGCAGGCATACTCAGGGTAAAACTTAAAAAGATTGAAACCTATAACCGGTTGAGACGCGAGAGGGCCATGCAGTACAACGAGTCCCTCTCAAAAATGCCGGGAATAACCGTCCCTTCGGAGATGACCGGATATTTTCATGTATACCACCAATATACGATACGGACCTCGAAAAGAGACGCTATAATGAAGGCCCTCTCCGACAAGGGAATAGCGTCGGCAATATATTATCCCGTCCCTCTGCACCTCCAGAAATCATACAAGGAACTCGGTTATGGCAAAGGGGCATTCCCTGTCGCCGAGAGAGCGGCCGAGAATGTCCTTTCACTCCCCATCTACCCCGAACTTCTCCCTGGGGACGTTGACCTGATCTGCGAAACGATAAAGGCCTGTCTATAATCGTGGCAAGAAACGGAAGCACCAGGATAATGTTGGTTGCCGGAGAGGCATCCGGCGACCTCCACGGCGGTCACCTGGCCGAGTCCCTTAAGATTCTCCGGCCCGATCTGGAGCTTTTCGGCATCGGCGGCGTGAATATGCGCAAGGCCGGTGTGTCTACCCTCGTGGACATATCGACCCTTGCCGTCGTCGGCATTTGGGAGGTGCTCGCCCACTTCAAGGAGATAAAGGGCGCGTTTGACAGGATGAGGGACATCCTTATGACTGACCCGCCGGACTTGCTGGTATTGATAGACTACCCCGACTTCAACCTGAGGCTTGCAAAAGTTGCGAAAAAAGCCGGCGTACCCGTGGTATACTACATCAGTCCCCAGGTATGGGCCTGGAGGAGGGGCAGGGTAAAAAAGATTGCGGGACTTGTAAAGAAGATGCTGGTCGTGTTCCCGTTTGAAAAGGAGTTTTATGACGGGGCCAACGTAGAATGCGTTTTCGTGGGGCACCCTGTCCTGGATGAACAATCCGAAACGAGGGACAGGGAAGAACTTTCAAAAGCGTTCGGGATTGACCATGCAAGGCCGGTACTTGGGTTGCTACCGGGGAGCAGGAAAAAAGAAGTGTCGTTCCATCTTCCTGTGATGGTCGAGGCGTACAGGAGATTGAAGGCCTCCATGCCGGGACTCCAGGCTGTAATCCCGGTGGCGGACACGCTTGATATGGAAAGCTTCGAACCGTACATTGCGGGAATTGAGGATGTCAAACTGGTAACTGGCGACACTAATGGGGTAATGGCTCTGATGGACTGCGCCGTGGTAGCATCGGGAACGGCGACCCTTCAGGTCGGCCTGCATAACAAACCCATGGTAATTAT
>Ga0316628_100002123_pt1 | contig 14506 bp, 12 predicted proteins | sample OWC_Aug_M2_C1_D5_FD_207648 | JGI IMG/M metagenome (GOLD analysis project Ga0316628, IMG submission 207648) | Wetland soil microbial communities from Old Woman Creek delta, Ohio, United States - OWC_Aug_M2_C1_D5_C | ecosystem: Environmental > Terrestrial > Soil > Wetlands | place: USA: Ohio... | reverse complement strand
GGAGAGCGGGATCCTCACGGTGTCGGGCGAAGCCACGAACAATGGCCTGAGCGCTCCGGTACGGCTGGGTCCGGCCGGGTTGACGTTGCCGATCGACGTCACGGCCGGCGCGCTCCACCCGACGTACTCGCTTCAGGTCATGAAGGGAGCGCCAGTCGCGCAATGGCACTACATGAAACCGTCCGGGGCGGCGCAGTTCTTCGGGACCTCGGCTGCGATCTCCGGCGACACGATGCTGGTAGGAGCGAGCAACGGGGTTGCGGTCTTCCAGCGTGTCGCCGGCACCTGGAAAGCGGCGGACTTTCCCGCGCTGCCGACGTCGGACGGCGGCTATGGCACGTCGGTCTCGATCGACCGAGACATCGCCGTCGTCGGCGCACCGTACGATGCGGCCGTGCCTGGGCAGCGGGTCCGGTGCAGTCTACGTGTACCGGCGCACGAACGGCGCCTGGAGCCTCGACACGGTGATCCATTCGCCGGACGCTGGATCCGACGATGATTTCGGGTACTCGGTCTCGCTGCGCAACGGAATCCTGCTGATCGGCGCGCCGAGCGAGAGTACCGGTGGCTTGACGAACAGCGGCGTCGCATACATCTACGAGGCCGCGAGCGGGTCCTGGCAGCAGGTCGCGCGCATCAAGCCCACCGATCTCGTCGCAGACGCCGAGTTCGGGTGGGCGACCGCGGTCGCGACGGATGGCATCACATGCTACGTCGGCGCGCCCGGAATGAGCGCCGCCTATCCCGTCAGGTACGACACAGGTCACTGGACGGCCGCGACCGCATGGACGCAGCCCGGCTCGTTCGGCTGGTCGATTGCAACCGACCAGGGGGCGGTCGTGATCGGTGCTCCGTGGGATACCAACGACACCGGAGCAGCGTACGTCTATCCTGGCGGCGAGCGTCTCGTCGCCAGTCCGGCGGTGGTCGATGCCTGGTTCGGCTTTGCCGTCGGAATCTCGGGGAACGTGATCGTCGTCGGCTCGTTTCGCGAGAATGGCTCCGGCCGCGGCGTCGACGCACCACATGACAATCTCGCATCTCACGCGGGTGCTGCGTACGTGTTCGAGCACCCGAGCACGTGGCAGCAGACGCATTATCTGAAGTCGCTCAACAGCGAGACCTACGATCAGTTCGGTTTCTCGGTCGCCATCAGTCGCGACGCGGTCGTCGTCGGCGCGATCGGCGAGGCCGGCAGCGGGCATGGGCTCGACCCTCCCGATGACAACCTCGCCGCGAACGCCGGAGCCGCCTATCTCTTCCAGTAGGCCGTGCTCCGGCCGATGCCCCGTGGGTCAGTCGCCGGGGAGCATGCCGTCGAGCAGGTGGCGGCCGTCGGGGCCGATCGGGATCTCGGTGATCTGGACGGCTGCGCCGACCGGCAGCGACGCATAGAGGTGCGGGAACCGCTCGCCGCCGCGAGAGACCTCCCAGCGGAGCGCCTCGCCCAGCGGTTCGGCGCGGACGGCGATCAGCAGCAGGTCGCGCTGGCCGGCGAAGTGCTTCGCGAGCGTCTCGGCGACCTGCGCCGCCGTCGAGAAGTGGATGTAGCCGTCGGCGAGATCGATCGGCGCCCCCACGTACACGCCGGTGGCTGCGGCGGCCGCCCATTCGGCACGTGGCGCGATCTTGTAGATGAGCGTGCTCACGTTTCGCCGTACCTGACATTACTCTACGCGGGATGGCCGGCGCCAAGCCCGGGATGCAGCGGTCGCTCGCGCGCTACCTGATCGCCAGCGGCGTGCTGGCCGTGATCGTCAACGTCGCGATCAACGCGGCGGTCGGCCACGCGCTCTACGCCCGCGTCGCCGCGGTTCCGCTGACCGGCGATCCGAGCATCGCCGGTGACACGATCGTCGGCGCGTTCCTGATCGCGTTCTTCACGCTCGTGATCGTCGCGCCGGCGACTCGCCGCGAGATCCGCAGCGGACGCGTGCGCGGCGGCCGCAAGCGCGCGGTGCCCGGCTGGCTCGCTCGGCGGCCGGTGCTCGCGGCCCTCGCCGGCGGCCTCGGGATGGCGGTCGGGATCGGCGGAGGCGCCGTCGCGATCATCGCGGCGATCGGTGCCGCGCCGATGTCGGGGCACGCGTTCGTGGCCTTCAAGATCGCGTTCGCCGGCGCCTGGGGCGGCCTCGCTGCCGTGGCGGTCGCCGCACTCGCGGCCGCCGGCGAGCCGGAGCCGCCCGACGACGATCGCTGGTGCCGTGACCCGGCCGGTGCCGGCGATCCGTTCGACTACATCGACAAGGGCGGGCTCGCCGTCACCAGCGCGCGCCACGGCTGCTCGGGCACGCCGACCTGGCAGCTCGTGGTGACCGGCGTGCCCGATCCCGCCGCCGTTCGCGCGGCGCTCGGCGATCTGCTCGTGCGCTATCCGAGTCTCGCGACCCGCGCGCAGTCGCTCGATGCGCTCCCCGAGTACGCGCGGCGGTTTCGCTACGCCGGCGTGCCGACCGACGTCGACTCGATGTTCGAGCTCGTCGATCTGCGCGGCCGCGCGCCCGGCGAGCTCGAGGCGTTGATCCACGACGTCTGGGATCGCCACCTCGATCAGTTCCGCGACCCGCCGGTCTCGCTGACGATGGCGATCGTCGACGACGGCCACTGCCGGCTGCTGTTTCGCCAGCATCACGGCATCGCCGATGGCCGCGCGTTCATCGGCCTGCTCGGCGACTTCGCCGGGTTTCTGCGCGCGCGAGAGAGCGGCGCGGCACCGGCGCCGGACGCCCTCCAGCCGATCGGCCGCCGCGGCGAGCTCGAGGCGCTCGGGCTGTCGCCGCTGACGCGCGCGCGCTACGGGCTGGCAGGGTTCGGGTCGCTGACCGCGTCGATCGCCAAGGCGGTGCTGCGGCCGTCGTCGGTGCTCGTGCAGAACGAGTCGATCGACTACACCGGGCGCAACGGGGCGGTCCGCTGGGTCGTCGACGAGGCGGCCCTCGAAGGCTGGCAACGCGCCCGCAAGCAGCTCGGCGTCAGCCAGAGCGCGCTGTTCACGGCCGCGCTGTTCATCGCCACCCAGCGCTGGCACCGCGCGCTCGGTCGCCGGCTCGGCCGGGTCAATGCGTCGCTCGTGATGGAGACCCGGCCGCGCGATGGCAGCTTCGTGTCGTTCGCGAACCACCTCGCGACGCTCGAGGTCGAGCTGCACCTCGCGCGCGACCTCGATCCGAGCGAGGCCGCCCGGGCGATCCACGCGCAGCTCGCGCGCCAGCTCGATCGCGCGAGGCCGATCAAGCGGCTCGTGTGCGAGCGAGCGATCGTCGCGGGCATGCCGCTCGACAAGCTCCAGGCGCTCGTGTTCGACGCGAAGCGGCCCGCCTTCAACCTCAACCTCTCGAACCTGATCCCGCTCGAGTTTCCCGTGGTCGCGGGGCGCGGCTGGACCGTCGACGAGGTCCTGATCACGACGCCGGTCACGCCGCGCAACGGCGTCGCGCTCACCGTCGTGCGCTACAACGGCCGCGTCTGCTTCAACTTCAACTACGCCGCGAGCGCGGTCACCGCGGCGCAGACGACCGAGCTCGCCCGCCGGTTTCGCGAGGCGCTCGAGGTGCTCACCGGCTACCAGGCGAGCGAGCGGCCCACCGCCGCGCTCGAGTCGATCTAGCGGCAGATGTCGAGCGTGCGCGGCAGGTCGTTGTCGTTGAGGTACGCGGTGACGCACGTGCCACCGTTGGAGCACGCCGCGCCACCGATGTGGCAGATCTCGTAGTTGACCGGCGCGGCGCCGCACGCGGTCGCCTGGCACGCGATCGAGTAGCCGGTGACGGTGCCGCTGGTGTCGAACAGCGCGTGCGAGCAGCAGTGCTGGCCGCCGCTACAGTCCTCGGGGCCGTCGCAGCTGATCGTGCCGTACAGACACGTGCTGGTCGAGCACTGGCCGTCGTGCTGCGAGCTGTAGTTGGAGAAGCAGCAGTGCGTCGGCAGCGTGCAGCTCTGCAGCGGATTGCCCTCCGTGTAGCAGGTGACGACGCCCGGCGTGCCGGCGTCGCCTTGCACGGCTGCGTCGGCCTGGGCGGCGTCGGCGTGCACGACGGCGTCCGGCGCCGCGTCGACATGAACGACCGCATCGAGGTGGGCGGCGTCGGCGTGCACGACGGCGTCCGGCGCCGCGTCGACGTGAACGACCGCGTCGGGCTGGTTCGCGTCGAGGTGGCTCACCGGCGCGTCGGGGGCGGCCGCGTCGAGCCGGCTCACCGGGGCGTCGATCGGCGGCGCGTCGTGGGCCGCTGCATCGGCCGGGCGAGCGTGGCCGGGCTTGGAGCTGTCGCCGCACGCGAGGAGCGCGCACGACGCGGCGAGTGCGAGAGTCACGACCTTCAGCACGGAGAACGTCGATCCATTGTAACCGGAACGCGTCGCCTCGATCGGGTAGGAGTTCGCCCGACAGCGCGCCACGTGCACGCTAGCGGCGGCGCATGTAGAACACCGCCCACGCGACGAGCGCGCCGGTCATCCCGTACTGGACGAACGGCGAGATCAAGAGGAACCGCGACGTCGTCATCGCGAACACCATCGCCGTGCGCACGGCCATCTCGACGACGAGCCCGACGCCCATGACGAGGCTGAGCACGCGCATCGCGCGCAGGTCGGGCTCGACGCGCTGCACCTGGCGGAACAGGTAGTAGAAGATCGGCCGCGGGAACGCCGCCGAGATCGCGATCGCGAGGCCGACGACCGAGGTGATGAGCGAATCGCGGAGCAGCAGCACGCGCTCCGAGCCGCCGAGCGCGATCAGCACGAGGCTCACCGCGATGCCGCCGAGCACCAGCGACGACGCCATGTCGAGCTTGCGCTTGCGCGCCACGCTCCACACGCTCTCGATCGCCGGCGGCACGGCGGACAGCGCGAGCGCGGCGAGCCCACCGACGTACGGCTCGGCGAGCTCGTAGACGACGTACGGAGCGATCGCGTTGATCAGCACCAGGTTCGCGATCTCGCGACGCACCGAGGACCGGGCGGGCTTGGTCGCGGTGGCCATGTCGCGGCGACTATACCCGGGGATCGCTACGACCTTTGGCGAGGCTTGCGCACATCGATTGTCGGATAGCGGCGGGGTTGCGATGAATTCTTTGGATCCCCAACCGTATACGATGGACCTATGCGCACGCTGGGGTATGTGTCTGCGGTCTTCGTTTGTCTTGCAGCGGTGAGCTGCGGCGGTGGTAGCTCCGGCTCCGGGGTCCATGTCAGCGTCACGGTCTCCGGCCTCGCCGGAAACGCGCTGGTACTCCAGGACAACGGCGGCGATGACCTCGCCGTCACGTCGGACGGCACGTACCAGTTCGCCAAGGGCCTCGCGTCGGGCGACGCGTACGCCGTGACCGTCAAGGTGCAGCCGCAGGCGCCGGCGCAGACCTGCGTGGTCAATGGGGGCACCGGCACGATCGGCAAGGACCCGGTCGAGGTCGCGGTGTCGTGCGGGACGGCGACGTTCGCGGTCGGCGGCACGGTCACCGGCCTGACCGGCACGGGGCTCGTGCTCCAGGACAACGGCGGCGACGATCTGCCGATCGCTGCCGACGGCACGTTCACGTTCGCGACCCCCGTCGCGAGCGGCGCGGCGTACGCGGTGACGGTCCGGACCGCGCCGAGCGGCCCGACGCAGGTCTGCACGGTATCGAACGGCAACGGCACGATCGGCACGGCCGCGGTCACGAACGTCATGGTGACCTGCAGCGTCGATCACTATGTCGTCGCCGGCACGATCACCGGCCTGCAGGGCACGGTCGTGATCCAGAACGACGGCGCCGACGATCTGGCGCTGACCAGCGACGGCGCGTTCGTGTTCCCGACGCCGGTCGCCAGCGGCGCGCCGTACACCGTCACGGTCTCGGCGCAGCCGACGATGCCGTCGCAGACGTGCGTGGTCGCGATGGGCAGCGGCACGGTCACGAACGCGAACATCACCAACGTCGCGATCACGTGCACGACGAACCACTACTTCATCGGCGGCACGGTCACCGGGCTCGCGGGCTCGGGACTCGTGCTGCAAGACAACAGCGGCGATGACCTGGCGATCGCGGCGGACGGCTCGTTCCAGTTCGCGACACCGGTGCTCAGCGGCCAGACCTACGACGTCACGGTGTCGGCGCAGCCGAGCGGTCCGACCCAGACGTGCGTCGTCGTCGGTGGCACCGGCACGGTCGGCGGCGCGGACGTCACCAGCGTCGCGGTCAACTGCACGACGAACAAGTACACGATCGGCGGCACGCTCAGCGGGCTGTCGGGCGCGACCGGGCTCGTGATCGAGAACAACCTCGGCGACGACCTGATGCTGACCGCCGACGGCACGTTCGCGTTCGCGACGCCGATCGACAGCGGCACGATGTACAGCGTGACCGTCAAGACCCAGCCGACGTCGCCGTGGGAGACCTGCACCGTCACCAACGCCACCGGCACGGTGACCAACGCGAACATCACGAACGTCCACGTCACGTGCACGCCCGACAAGTACTCGGTCAGCGTGATGGTCAGCGGCCTCGCGGGCAGCGGCCTCGTCATGCAGGACAACGGCACCGACAACCTCAGCATCACCGGCAACGGCACGTTCACGTTCGCGACGCAGGTCGCCAGCGGCAGCATGTACGACGTCACCGTCAAGACGCCGCCGACCGGCCCGTGGCAGACGTGCGCGGTGGCATCGCCGACCGGCATGATCACGAACATGGCCGTGACGGTCTCGGTCACGTGCACGACGAACAGCTACACGATCGGCGGCACGGTCACCTCGCTCGGCGGCACCGGCCTGGTGCTGCAGGACAACGGCGGCGACGACCTGCCGATCGCCGCGGACGGCAGCTTCACGTTCGCGACGTCGCTGCTGAGCGGGGCCACGTACAGCGTCACCGTCAAGACCCAGCCGGCCACCGGCAATGCCTGCAACGTCTACTTCGGTAACGGCACGGTGATGGGCACCAACGTGACCACGGTGCGCGTCAGCTGTTCGCCGCAGACCTGCGGCAACGGCGTCGTCGAGGGCGCCGAGCAGTGCGACGACGGCAACGCGGTCGACACCGACGCGTGCTCCAACAGCTGTACGTACGGCCCGATCACGATCGGCGGCAACGGAGCCAGCTATGTCGGCTCGGCGCTGACCACGCTCGGCGAGACGTTCACCTCCGGTACCACCTATCCGCCGGCGGGCAACGGCGTGATCATCATGGGCCTCGACGGCGGCAGCGGCCCGTTCCCGGACTACACCGCGATGCTCAACGCCGGCGGGCACGTGCTGCTGATCGGCGGCTCGAACCTCGGCACCGGCGCGGGCAGCTACACCGCGTACGTCAACACGTACGTCACGACGGACAACACGTCGAACTGGCACACGTCGGGTGACTGCACGGGCGACTTCAACGCCGTCGGTACGCACCCGATCACCCAGTTCTTGCCGGCGACGTACGAGTTCACGAACGAGTCGATCAGCTACCACATGCTGCACCTGTCGGCGACGCAGCCCACCGGCGCGACGCTGATCGGCCAGACCTGCAGCAGCGCCGCGCACAACCCGCCCGGCGTGCTCGTCACGCGCGTGTACCCGAGCGGCGGCACGCTGACGGTGATGGCGCTCGACATCGGCTACTACACCGACGCGAACGCGCCGGCGCAGTTCGTCGAGCCGTTCCTCAAGGGCTACCTCGCGTACATCCGCGGACCGCACTGACGGGGCCCATGGAATGCACTCGACCAAGCACGACAGTCGAGGAGACATTCCATGACACTCGAACCTACGACACAGGCGTTCATCGATAGCTTGAGCGGCGCGCCGCCGCTCTCGCAGCTCGGTCCCGCGGATGCGCACAAGGCCCTGACCGAGCTGCAGTCACTGCCGATCCCGCTCCAGGACGCACAGCTCGAGGATACGGTCTGGCCGGTAGGCCCGACGGGCGAGACGCGAATCCGCATCGTCCGCCCGGCCGCGGCCAGACCGACCGACGTCCTGCCGGTCATCCTCTACGCCCACGGCGGCGGCTGGGTGCTCGGCGACAAGATCACGCACGACCGGCTCGTCCGCGAGCTCGCCAACGGCGTCGGCGCGACGGTGATCTTCGTCGACTACATCAACGCGCCCGAGGCGAAGTACCCGACCCAACAGGAACAGGCGTACGCGTCGCTGCTCTACACCGTCGAGCACGCGGACGAGCTGCGCGTCGATCCCTCACGGCTCGCGATCATGGGCGACAGCGTCGGCGGCCACATGGCGGCGATCGTGACGCTGATGGCGAAGCAGCGCGGCGGCCCGAAGATCCGCTACCAGGTCCTCTTCTACCCGGTCACCGATCCGATCTCCGACAGCGACTCGTACCGGACGTTCGCGAACGGCCCCTGGCTGACCGCGGACTCGGCACGGTTCTTCTTCGACGCGGAGGGGCTGACCGGCAACGAGAGCGACGGCTTCGCCTGGCCGGGCCGCCTCGCGATCGACGACCTGCGCGGTCTTCCGGACGCGCTGGTGGTGGTCGACAGCGACATCCTCCGCGACGAAGGCGAGGCGTACGCAGACAAGCTGAGTCAGGCCGGTGTGCGCGTGACCTCGGTCCGCTACAACGAGACGATCCACGACTTCGCGATGCTCAACCCGCTCGCGAACACCCCGGCGACGCGCGCCGCGGTTCAGCAGGCGATCGACGCGCTGAAGCTCGCGCTCGGCTGACTACTGCGCGGTGATGTGGATGTTGTCGATGCCGAGGTTCCAGGTGCCGCCGTTCGAGTAGCCGGCGCCCGGCTTCCAGTAGCCGAAGCCGACGTAGTCGATGTGGTGCATCAGGCTCGCCCAGTCGTCGTCGGTGCCGGGCGAGCCGTCGCCGCGCGTGAGGGTCCAGCCGGCGGGGATCGCCGGCGAGCGGGCGGCGATCGCGAAGTCGTAGTGGTTCCAGTCGGCCGGCGGGTCGGCGAGATCGGGAAGCGTGCAGTCCGCGACGAGGCCGGGACTGTTGTTGGTCTTGTCCCAGCTGCGCAGCTCGAGCGTCAGCGCGCGATCGGTCGTCCAGTCGCCGGCCTGCAGGATGTCGAGATCGACCGTGAGGTGCGTGATCGCGGCGCTGACGTAGTCGCCGACGAACACGCTGTCGCGCTTGACGCTGTCGCTCGAGCCCGGCGCGTAGTGCGTCGACTCCGTGTACCAGGTCGGAAACGGCGTCGCGACCTCGGCGTAGAGATAGCCGCCGGGGTTGCCGCCGCTGGTGTCGATCAGGCGCGGGCGCATCGAGCTCGTGGTGAGCATCCAGTGGCCGGTGTCCTGTGTGCCGAGCGAGAACGTCTCGGTGAAGTCGACGGCGGCCGGTGCGTCGTCGGCGGCGTCGGCGTGTGTCGGCACCGGCGGCCGCGACGTGCTGGCGTCGGACGCCGTGGTGCTGGCGCTACTGCTGCACGCGGCAGCGACGGCGAGTGGAGCGAGCGAGCGGTACATCGCGATCCCTCACGATCAGGTTGCCAGCTCGCTTCCATCGCCGAAACAGCCGTTTGTACTTTGTTGCGCGCGCGGTCACGCGCCTTACGAGATCACCTCGTGGTGATCGTCAATGACCGTACAATGGCGCGATGACCACGGACCGGCGCACGTTCCTCGGCTCTCTCGGTGTGTTGTCGGCCTACGCGTGCGCGCGGCCCGGGGCGGTGGCGAGACCGGCGGCCCCGCGCGGGCTGGTCGCGGCAGGCGACTTCGCGTTCGACCCCGACCTCATCTACCTGCAGACCGGGTCGCTCGGTCCGTCGCCGCGGCCGGTCGTCGAGCACGCGCTGGCGGTGTGGAAGCAGCTCGAGCGCGATCCGTCGCTGAATGGCTACGGCGAGCTGCAGAAGGGCATGGAGGTCGTGCGCGGCAAGGCGGCGGCGCTGCTCGGCTGCAAGCTCGACGAGCTGGTGCTGACGAACTGCACGACCGAGGGCATGAACTGGGTCGCCCAGGGCGTCTCGCTGGCGCCGGGCGATCGGATCCTGACGACCGATCAGGAGCACCCGGGCGGGCGCGTCGGCTGGGACTTCGTCGCCAAGCGCTACGGCGCCGCGATCGACGTCGTCGCGATCCCGCCGGGCGAGAACGACGCGGCGGCGATCGTCGAGCGGTTCGCCAAGGCGATCACGCCGCGCACGGTCGCGTTCTCGTTCTCGCACGTGCTCAGCAGCACCGGGCTGCGGATGCCGGTCGCCGAGCTGTCGGCGCTCGCGCGCAAGGCGAACGCGATCGCGATCGTCGATGGCGCGCAGGCCACGGGTGGGATCCCGGTCGACGTCAAGGCGCTTGGCTGCCACGCCTACGCGACGAGCGGGCACAAGTGGCTGCTCGGTCCACCGGGCACCGGCCTGCTGTACCTGTCGAGCGAGCTCGGCGAGCGCGTCCGCGTGATCGCCCTCGAGGACGGCCGCGCCGCGTACACGCACTCGTCGGGCGTGTGCAGCATCCCGAGCGTGCACGGCCTGGGCGCGGCGATCGATTACATGACGGGGATCGGGATCGCGCGGATCGAGGCGTATAACCTCGAGCTGCACCGCCATGCCCACGAGCGGCTGTCGGCGCACAAGCGGCTGCGCGTGGTGAGCCCGGCGAGCGGACCGCTCGCGTCGCCGATGCTGACCTACGTGCTGCCCGCCGGAGTCGATGCGGGCGAGCTCGCCGGGCGCGTGTTCCGCAACCATCACATCGAGATCAAGGTCGTGCCCGCGAACTGGCTCAACGGTCATCGCGTGTCGACGCACATCTTCAACAGCACGGACGACGTCGATCACCTCGCGAGCGCGCTCGAGCAGGAGCTGCCGGCGTAGCACTTGCACCGCGCGTCGCCCTCATGAACGCGCAGGAGGTCACGTTTCGCATCCGGCGCTCGCGCGGATCAACGGCCGTGCCCACCTCGGTTCCCGAGTACCTCGAGCGCCTGCGCGGCGAGCCGCCGGTGTATCGTCGACTGCCTTGAACGCGTTCGAGCAGCTCGACGAGAAACCGTTCTCGCGCTTCCACCTGCTCGCGATGTTCACGACGGGGATGGGCGTCTTCACCGACGGCTACGACCTGTCGTCGATCGGCATCGTCCTCGAGCATGCGAGTCACTCGTTCGGGATCGCGAAGCTCTCGGCGCTGCAGAGCGGGTTTCTCACCGGCTCGGCGCTCGTCGGCTCGGTGATCGGGGCGTCGATCTTCGGCGCGCTCGCGCAGAAGGGCCGCAAGCGCTACTACGGCATCGACGTCGGCGTGATGGCGCTCGCCGCGTTCGCGCAGGGCTTCGCGCCCGGGTTGTGGTCGCTGATCGCGATCCGGTTCGTGCTCGGCATCGGCGTCGGTGCCGACTACGTGCTGTCGCCGACGATCATGGCCGAGCACGCGAACCGCGCCGACCGCGGCAAGAAGCTCAGCTTCGGGTTCGCGGCGATGTGGGGGTTCGGCGCGATCTTCGCGGCGCTGCTGCTGATCGGGCTCGGCCGGGCAGGCGTCTCGCAGGATCTCCAGTGGCGGATCGTGCTCGGGGCCGGCGCCGTGCCGGCGCTATCGGTGCTGATGCTGCGGCGGCGGATGCCCGAGACCGCTCGCTTCCTCGCGCGCGTCGACGGCAACAGCGACGCGGCCAGGAAGGTCATCGAGGGGATCACGGGCAGCAAGCTGACGCAGGCACCGGTCACCGATCGCCGCGCGTGGCGCGAGGTGTTCGGCCAGCACGCGCGCGTCGTGTTCGGCGCCGCGACGCTGTGGCTGATCTACGACGTGGTCGTCTACTCGAACGTGCTGTTCGGCCCGACCGTGCTCGCGAAGGGCCTCGGGCTGTCGGCGGCCGGGTTCACGCTCGCCGCGTACCTGTGCTTCATCGTGCCGGGGTCGCTCGTCGGCTGCGTGCTGGTCGACCGCGTCGGCCGGCGTCCGCTGCTCTCGGTCGGGTTCGGCATCGCGGGGCTCGCGCTGTTCGTGTTCGCGCCGATGCAGTCGACGAGCGGCGGCACGCCGATGCTGGCGTTCGCGATGTTCGGCGTCTACGCGTTCGCGATGAGCACCGGGCCGGGAGCGGTCGCCGGCAGCGGGCTGCTCGGCGTCGAGCTGGCGCCGACGCGCATCCGTAGCATCGCGCAGGCGGTGACTGTCGTCGGCGGCCGGATCGGCACGATCATCGCGGCGTTCGGGTTCCCGATCCTGCTCGAGCACATCAGCGAGCCTTCGCTCGTCGGCGTGCTGGCCGCGACCTCGCTGCTCGGCGCCGCGCTGACGTTCATGCTGGTCCCCGAGGCGAAGGGGCGCTCGCTCGAGGAGATCAACGCCGATACCGACGCAGCGATTGCGTCGTGATCCGGTCGCCACGCCGCGACTCCCGGAACAGGGTGGCGCGAGGAGGCATGGCGATGAGGACGATGAAGATCGCGTGTGGGTTGCTCGTGATCGCGGCGGCGGTGCAGGCGGACACCAAGAAGACGACGGCGACGAAAGAAACCGTGACGCTCAACGCGCACGACATGCAGTGGGGGCCGGCGCCGCCGGATCTGCCGAAGGGCGCGCAGCTGTCGGTGCTGCACGGCGATCCGACGAAGCCGGGGTCGTTCGCGATGCGGCTCAAGGCGCCCGACGGCTACAAGATCCCGCCGCACTGGCACACGCGCGACGAGGAGCTGACGATCATCTCGGGCACGCTCATCCTCCACATGGGCGACACGATGACCGCGGACCCGCACACCCTCGACGTCGGCGCCTATCACTTCCTGCCCGGCAAGATGCACCACGCAGCGGAGACCAAGGGCGAGACGGTCGTGCAGATCACCGGAATGGGCCCGTTCGACATCCACTACCTGAACCCGGCCGACAACCCGAACCCGAAGACCGCGACGCGCTGATCACGAGCGCGGGCGAGGCGGCGGGTGCGGCGGGCGCGCGTGGTCGAGGTACGCGCGCACCGAGGTTCGCTCGAGGTTGCGGGCGAGCAGCCGCTCCGCGGGATCGGTCATCGCGATGCCGCTCGCGCGAAAGCGCATCAGCGCGAACGCGAGGTCGGCGTGGGCGAGGTTCCACTCGCCGAGCTCGCCGTGCGTGTCGAGCCAGCCGACCAGCTCGAGCAGCTCCGCGGCCTGCCGGCTCGCCGCGGGCGACAGCGGCGCGAGCGGCTCCGCCGGGTACACCATCAGCTGCCACGGCCGCTCCTCGCGCAGCGCGAGCAGGTCCGTGCGCAGCCACGCCATCACCTGGCGGGTGCGGGCGCGCCGCGCCGGCTCGGCGGGCAGCAAGCGCGGATATGCGGGCGCCGGGAACGCATCCTCGAGGTACTCGACGATCGCGAGCGACTCGGTGAGCCACAGGTCACCGTGCTGGAGCGCCGGGATCCGGCCGATCGCGGCCTGATCGCGCAGGCTGGCCGGCACGCCCTGGCCCTCGCGGAGGAGCGCGCGCGCCGTCGTGAACTCCAGGTTCTTCTCGGTCAGCGCGACGTAGCAGCTGGCATCCCACACGTTGGTGAAATAGCCTTCGACGTACAGCGTGAGCTGGAACGCCTGCACGCGACCAGTCTAGCCGGATACAATAGGCGGGCGCGATGGAGCCGGAGCGCTACGGGACATACCGAGTATTCGAACAGCTCGGGACGGGTGGCATGGCAACCGTGCACCGCGCCGAGCAGGACGCCGGCAAGGTCGTCCGCCATGTCGCGCTCAAGCGCCTGCGCCCGACGACCGAGCGCACGCCGGTCAACCTGTTCCTCGACGAGGCGCGCCTGCTCAAGTACCTCCACCACCCGAACATCCCCGAGCTCTACGACTCGGGCCGCGTGTTCGGCACGTACTTCATCGCCATGGAGTACGTCGACGGCCCCGACCTCAAGCGGCTGCTGGACCACTGCTGCAGCATCGTCGGGCCGGTGCCCCAGGCGATCGTGCTCAACCTGATGGTCCAGCTGCTCGACGCGCTCGATCACGCCCACAAGATGGTCGACGAGAAGGGCAGGCCGCTCGGGATCATCCATCGCGACGTCACGCCGTCGAACCTGATCCTCGACAAGACCGGCGTGCTCAAGCTCGTCGACTTCGGCCTCGCGAAGGCCACGCTCGCGAGCGAGCCGAGCACGGCGGGCGTGATCAAGGGCAAGCTCGCGTACATCGCGCCGGAGTACACGCGCGGTCAGATCGATCACCGCGCCGATCTGTGGGCGGTCGGCGTCGTGATGTACGAGCTACTCACCGCGCGGCGTCTGTTCGACGGCAGCGAGGCAACCGACACGCTCAGCCGCGTCCGCCAGCTACCGATCCCGCGGCCGTCGGTCGCCAACCCCAAGATCGCCGGCGAGGTCGATGACATCGTCAAGACCGCGCTCGAGCGCGATCCGAAGCACCGCTGGCCGTCGGCGGCGTCGATGCGCGACCGCGTCAAGGTCGTCGCCGAGCGGCTCGGCGAGCAGGCCGACAACCAGAAGGTCATCGAGTGGGTGACCGGAGCGCTCGAGCAGAAGCGCCCGCGCGAGAAGCAGCTGACGCCGATGGTCGCGATGCCGATCGCGGTCGCCCCGGTCGTCAAGCCCGAGGACGTCGTGCGCCTGCCGGCCTACCCGCA
>Ga0316628_100002122_pt1 | contig 14506 bp, 12 predicted proteins | sample OWC_Aug_M2_C1_D5_FD_207648 | JGI IMG/M metagenome (GOLD analysis project Ga0316628, IMG submission 207648) | Wetland soil microbial communities from Old Woman Creek delta, Ohio, United States - OWC_Aug_M2_C1_D5_C | ecosystem: Environmental > Terrestrial > Soil > Wetlands | place: USA: Ohio... | reverse complement strand
ACGACACGCCCGCCAGGAACCTGTTCGACAAGCCCGAGCGCGCGTACAGCTCGGGCTGCATCCGTGTCGAGCATCCGATCGAGCTCGCGGTGCTGCTGCTCGACGATCCCGAGCGGTGGAACCGCGAGGCGCTGCTCGAAGCGATCGCCGCCGGCGAGACCCGCAGCGTGTTCCTCAAGCGGCGCGTGCCGGTGATGCTGCTTTACTGGACCGCGGTCGCCGACGACGGCGGCGTGGTCGAGTTCCATCCCGACCTCTACGGCCGCGATGCGCAGGTGCTGAAAGGGCTGGACGCGCCGTTCCGCCTCAACCTCCCCGAGCCCGGACAGAAGGCGCGCCGCGTCAGTTCCTGATCCCAGCGTCGCGCTTGCGAGGCTTGAAGCGCGCCACGTGCGCCGGCAGGATGTCGATTTCGTGCTCGCGCTGGCGCGCTTCGTGGCGCAGCTCGTGCATGGTCTCCTCAAGCCGCCGGGCCTGCTCCTCGAGCGCAATCTGCTGGCGCCTGAGCGTCAGCAGGTTGCGGCAGCGCGCGAGGCATTCGCGCGTGTCGACCGGCTTGGTGAGGAAATCGGTGACGCCCGCGTCGAGCGCCGCGTAGCGCACTTCGCGCTCCTCGCTCACCGTCACCATGATGATCGGCACCTGCTCGTAGCCGGGCAGCGCGCGCAGGCAGTTCACGAACCGGATGCCGTCCATGTCGGGCATCAGGTAATCGACCAGCACCAGGTCGGCGCTGTGCCGCGTCGCCCATACGATCGCTTCGACCGCGCGCTCGAGGGCTTGGACCTCGGGCGGCCCGTCGAGGCTGCGCACCACCTGCTCGAGGATCGCGCGGCCGGTGGCCTGGTCGTCGACCACCAGCACGGTGCTGCGCAGGCGGTGCAGCGGCTCGACTGGCTTCTCGAACATGACGTTGCCGTCCTTTTCCGGTCAGCGCGCCGCGTCGCCCACCAGGCGGGCCGATGCGACGATGCGGTCGAACTCGGGCAGGTAGCGCTGGAAATAATGCAGCTTCGCCCCCTGGAACCAGGCGCCGTAGAGCTTGCCGTTGCGCACGGTGCCGACGAACACGCCGCTGCGCTCGACCTCGTCGCGGCCGACCATGCGCGTGTCGAAGCGGAATCCGCGCCCTTCGGCGACCGGCTCGGCGCGCAGGTTGGCCTCCTCTGCGAGCGTCGTCTGGAAGTAGCGACGCACGGTCGCCTCGAGCAGCTCCTGGACCTCGAGCGGGTTCATGGCCGACCTGAATACCGGGGGCTTTTCGGTCTTGTCCTGGTCGGCCGAAGCGCGTACGAATAGCGGCTCGCCGTCGGGCACGCCTGCAAAGAAGACGAGCGTGTTGAGCACCGAGCCGTCTAGCGTCCAGATTTCGACCTTGCCCTTGACGTTCGCGCTACCCAACTTGTTCCATTTCATGCCCGGCTCCACCGAGATCACGCCGCCGACGGTCTGGCGCTTCGGCTCGACGAGCGTGTAGGGCGTGGCGCAGCCGGCGAGCAGCGCGGCGGCGGCGAGGACGATGGCGAGTCTGGCCATGATCGTGACCCTCACTGTTCGAGCAGCATGCGAAGCGCCGCGGTGTCCGGGGAATCGGGCTTCATTTTCAGATAGGTATCGAACGCGGCCTGCGCGCGATCCTTGTGCCCCTGCTTGAGCTCGACCACTACGATCGAGCGGTAGGTCTCGGGCGGCGCGCCCTTCGCCGCGAGCGCCTTGCCGTAGGCCTCGATCGCGCGCGCCGGGTCGTCCTGGCCGCCGCGCAAGCGGTAGATCTCGCCCTTGCCGTACCACAGCAGGCCATCGTCGGGCGACTGCGCGAGCAGCCGGTCGAGCACCACTTCGCTACGTCCGTACTGGCGCAGCGCGAGCTCGTCGTGCAGGATCGACTCGCGCACCCCGCCGAGCATGGCGCGGTAGCGCTCGGCGCCGCGCTCACCTTTGCCCGAGTCCATGCGCTTGGCCGCCTCGCGGAGCGTCACGAGCCGCTCTTCGGGCTCCGGGTGCGACGCGAACATCACGCTTTCCGAGCGCTCCGACGTCCCGGCCTTGGCTTCGGCGATCAGTTGCTGCCACACCTCGGGCGCGGCGAGCGGCGCGTAACCGGCTTTCGACATCAGCTCGAGCCCGATCTCGTCGGCCTCCCGCTCCTGGTCGCGGCTGTACGCGAAGATCGACGCGATCAGCGCCAGGTTTGCGAGACTGCCGACATAGCCGGCGCCCGCCGCCGCGAGCCCGATGCCGAGAAACGCGCCGAAGCTCGACTTGTCGCGCGCGTCGCGATAGCGGTCGAGCGTGTGGTGCCGCAGGTAGTGCCCCATCTCGTGGCCGAGGATCGCGGCGAGTTGCGCTTCGTCGCTGCAGCGCAGGAGCAGCCCGGTCCACACCTCCATCATGCCGTTCGGCGCCATGCTGGCATTGAATTGCGGCGTGCGCACCACGTAGATGCGTATGTCGGAGCAGTACTCCTTGCCCAGCCTGCAGACGATGTCGCGCAGGGTGGCGTTGACCTGCGGATCGCGCACCACGAAGCGCGAGGTCTTGAGCTCGCGCTCGACGCGATCCATCTGCCGCCACAGGCCCTGCTCGTCGCTGCCGGCGCTCGGCTGGTAGCGCGGCGGGACGAGGAACCGGTCGGCCAGGCCCTGGGCGGCGGCGCCGCGCGCCAGAGCGAGCCAGGCGAGGCCGCACAGCACGCAGCCGAAGTGTCGCCGAGCGGGATTCACTTGAACGAGTCCGAGACCAGCACCTTGACGGTCTCCGCGGCGGCCGGCGGCGTGCGCAGGTCGCCGGCCGCGCGCGCGAGGCGGTTGAACCACACGATGTCGCCGGACCTGAGGTCCACAAGCGAGGCGAATCCGACCTGCGCGCCGCCCGGTATGCCGACGCCCATCAGCGCGCTGAACACCATCACCGCCGCCCGTCCCGCGCTGGTATAGCTGTCGCGCACGTACAGGAACAGCGCGTAGTCGGCACCCTGCGAGCGCGCGATCGCCGTCGCCGATCGCCCGAGCGACCAGTCGAACTTCTCGCCCTTGCTGGGCAGGCGCAGCTGCGGGTTGTAGTGGTGCGCGAGCACCATGCCGCCCACCGCGCCGTGCAGCTTCACGAGCTGGAGGCTCGTGGCCTGGTCTTCGGGCGTCCCGCGCTGCGGTTGGTAGTCGACCAGTTCTACCTTGTAGTACCGCGCCTGCTCCTCGAGCGCCGTGCGCAGGTACTTGCCCGCGGCCTCGGTCCAATCGGCCCGCGGCTCCTCGAGGCCGCCCGCGGTGAGCTCCGAGAGCTCCACGTCGAGCGGCATCACGACCACCGTCGGTTCCTTACCGCCTGCGCGGTCCAGCTTCTCGGCCTGGCGCTGCACCTCCATCGGCGCGCAGGCCGAGAGCGCGACGACGCTCGCGGCAAGCAGCAACAGGCGAAACCGTCTCCCCCCAGTCCCCATGGCCTTCCCCCCCGCGTCCCGCAGCCCTGCTTTTCTGCGAAGCCTAGCGCAGGCGTTCGCCCGTGGGAAGCGGCGAACCGGCTACCATGGGCGCTAATGGACAATGGGGAAAAGTCTGACATGGCGCACACGCTGTTCGAGAACGAAACCGCGCTCGTCACCGGCGCGGGCAACGGCATCGGCCGGGCGCTGGCGCTGGCACTGGCGCGCGAGGGCGCGCGGCTGGTGCTCGCCGAGATCGACCCGGAGCGCGGCGCATCGGCGCTCGCTGCGGTAAAGGCTGCGGGCGGCGCGGCCGAGCTCGTGAAAGTCGACCTTTCCGTGCGCGGTGCCGCCGAGGGGCTGGTCGAGGAGTCGATCCGGCGCCTCGGCCGCGTCGACATGCTTGTGCACAGCGCGAGCCCGCCGCGCCACGAGAAGGACACCCTGATGCAGGTGAGCGACGCGACTTGGGACGCCATGCACGAGGTCAACCTGCGCTCGGGCTTCGCGCTCGGGCGGGGGCTGGCGCGCCACATGATCGACGCGAGGGCCCGCGGGCGCATGCTGTACCTCACCTCGCTCCATTCCGGCACGCCGCGCAACCTGCCGCACTACGCCACCGCCAAGGCGGGCATGCTGATGCTGGTCAAGGAGCTCGCCAAGGCGCTCGGCGCGCACGGCATCCGCGTCAACGCGCTCACGCCGGGGGCGGTCGCCGCGGGGGGGTTCAAGCCGGGCGCGGGCCTGGCGGCCAAGATCCCGCTCGGCCGGCTCGCGGACGCCGACGACATCGCCGCCATGGGGATCGCGGTGCTGAGCGAGCGCTACGGCCGCTACGTTACCGGCGCGGACATCGTGGTCGATGGGGGGCTCGCGCTGCACAACTGGTTCGATCCGGCGGTGCCCTGAAAAAAACGGCGGTGCGTCTTGCGACGCCCCGCCGGAGGTCCGGCCGTGCAGCCGGGAGGAGTGCATATGCGCGGGGCGAGGCCGTCGGGGTTGCGACCAACCTGCATACACCGCGCAGCAACATTGTTCGCCCGGCCGCGGCGACTGGCTATAACACGAATGGGTTATCCCGGCCGGGCGCGCGCAGCCGCGCCGGCGCCGAAGAACCCGGGCTTGCCGGCCTCGAGCAATGTCCCCGGCTCGATCGCCCCGTAGATCTGCATAAGCCGCGAAACGAGGCCGGTCCAACCGGTCTGGTGGCTGGCGCCGAGGCCCGCGCCGCTATCGCCGTGGAAGTACTCGTAGAACAGGAGGTAATCACGCCAGTGCGGGTCGGTCTGGAACTTCTCCGAGCCGTCGAACACCGGCCGGCGGCCGTTCGCGTCGCGCAGGAAGATGTGCGCCAGCCGGGCCGAGAGCTCCCGGCTGACCTCGAACAGGTTCTTCATCCGGCCCGAGCCGGTCGGGCACTCCACCTTGAAGCCGTCGCCGTAATAGGTGTAGTACTGCAGCAGCGCGCGGATCACGAGCACGTTCACCGGCATCCAGATCGGGCCGCGCCAGTTGGAATTGCCGCCGAACATTCCCGAGTCGGATTCGCCCGGCAGGTAGGCCACCCGGTACTCCTGCGCGCCCACCCTGAAGACGTACGGATGCTCCAGGTGATGGCGGGACAACGCACGCAGGCCGTACGGGCTCAGGAACTCCTTCTCGTCCAGCATCCTCGCCAGGATCCGCTTGAGCCGCGCTTCGCTCACGAGCGCGAAAATGCCGCGGCCGGCGACGCCTAGATGACCGGGGCCTGTGGCATGCACGCTCTGCATGAGCTCGGGCATGCGCTTCAGGCGCTTCTGGAATGCCTCCACCACTTCCGGCACGCGCTCGCGCTGCCACGGCTCGATCACCGTCGTCGCGCACAGCGGCAGCAGGCCCACCATCGAGCGAACCTTGAGCCTTTGCGCGCTGCCGTCGGGAAGCCTCAACACGTCGTAGTAGAAGCCGTCCTCCTCGTCCCACATGCCTTCCGGCCCCGTGCGGTTCATGCCCGACGCGATCCACAGGAAATGCTCGAGGAACTTGGTGCACATGTCCTGGTAGCTCGGGTCCTCGGCGGCGAGCTCCACCGACATCTCCACCATGTTCTGGCAGAAGAACGCCACCCAGGCGGTGCCGTCGGCCTGCTCGAGGTGGCCGCCGGTGGGCAGCGGAGAGCTGCGGTCGAAGACGCCGATGTTGTCCAGCCCGAGGAAGCCGCCCTCGAACACGTTCTTGCCGAAGCGGTCCTTGCGGTTCACCCACCAGTTGAAGTTGAGCGCGAGCTTGTGGAAGGAGCGCCTGAGGAACTGCGTGTCCGCGGTGCCGCCGAGCGCCTGGTCGACGCGGTGCAGGAACAGCGTCGCCCAGGCGTGCACCGGCGGGTTGACGTCGCTGTAGTTCCACTCGTAGGCGGGAATCTGGCCGCTCGGGTGCATGTAGATCTCGCGCAGCATCAGGTTGAGCTGCTCGCGCGCGAATTCCGGATCGACCGCGGACAGCGCGATGCAGTGGAACGCGAGGTCCCAGGCCGCGTACCAGGGATACTCCCACTTGTCCGGCATCGAGATCACGTGGTCGTTGACCATGTGGTACCACTCGCGATTGCGCACCTGGCGCACCTGGCCGAGCAGCGGGTGGGCCTGGTGCTCCTGCAGCCACCGGTCGGCATCGAAGAAGTAGTACTGCTTCGTCCAGAGCATGCCGGCGAGGCCCTGGCGCACGACGCGCGCCTCGTCCTCGCCGAGCGACGCCGGCGTGATCGAGCGGTAGAACTCGTCGGCTTCGCGCAGCCGCGCCGCGAACATCTCGTCGAAAGCTTTCCCGAAAGCCGCCGCCGGCCGCGCGCCCGCGAGGCGCAGACGCAGGACCGCCGTCTGGCCCGCGCCGACCGTGACTCGGTAGTGCGCCGCCGCTTTCGTGCCGCTGCGGCCCGGATTGACCGCGTCGCGCCGCTCGCGGACCAGGTAATCGTCGAACGCGTCCTTGACGTAGGGCGTGGCGTTCTCGCCGCCGAACAGGCGCGCGTTGTTGCTCTCGTTCTCGGTGAACAGGAGCTCCGGCTCGCCATCGCACAGAAGATGGATTTCGCCGAGCTCGGCGTGCGCGGCCGAGATCGCGGCAGTGCCGGCGACGCGGACCGACTCCTTCAGAGCCGGCTTTTGCGCGCCCTCCGACCAGGTCCAGGTGTTGCGGAACCAGAGCGTGGGCAGCAGGTGCAGCGTGGCGGCCTCGGGCCCGCGGTTCGCGACCGAGATCCTGACGAGAACGTCCTCCGGCCCGGCCTTCGCGTACTCCACGAACACGTCGAAATACCGGTCGCCGTCGAATACTCCGGTGTCGATCAGCTCGTATTCGGGGGTGTCACGGCCGCGCTTGCGGTTGGTGGCCACGAGGTCGTCGTAGGGATAGGCGGCCTGCGGGTACTTGTACAGATACTTCATGTACGAATGGGTCGGCGTGCTGTCGAGGTAGTAGTAGTACTCCTTCACGTCCTCGCCGTGATTGCCCTCGCTGTTGGTGAGCCCGAACATGCGCTCCTTGATGATCGGGTCCTGGCCGTTCCACAGCGCGAGCGCGAAACAGAGCCGCTGCTTGTCGTCGGAGATGCCGGCAATTCCGTCCTCGCCCCAGCGATAGGCGCGCGAGCGCGCCTGGTCGTGGGTGAAGTAGTCCCAGGCGTTGCCGTCCTGGCTGTAGTCCTCGCGCACGGTGCCCCACTGGCGCTCGCTCAGATACGGCCCCCATTTCTTCCAGGCCACCGCGTTGTCGCGCGCCTCTGCGAGCCGCGCCGATTCAGCCTTGTCGCTCATGTCGTCCATCCTCTAGTAGATCCCGGGCAGCAGGCGGTAGCGCACCGAGGCGATATAGCCTGGCCATTGCGGGTGGTGAGAGAGAACCCGTTCCTCAGCGCGGATGCGATACAGAAGCGACGCCCACCCCGCCAGCACCATGAGCGCCGTGCCCCAGTTCCATTCCTGCAGGTTGTAGCCGATGTCGGCGAGCACGTAGGCGAGGTACATCGGATGGCGCACGAGCCGATAGGGCCCGCCGGTCGCCAGACCTCGCAAGGCCGGCCGGACGCCGAACCAGCGGCCCAGGGTGAGCAGGCTGGCGAGGCTTAGCCCCGCCGCGAGGATTACGAGAACGAGCCCGCCCGCGGGCGACGCGGCCTCGCCGGGCACCCACCCGAGATACGCCACCTGGGCGTAAGGGTAGGTGTAGGCCACCACCACCGCGGCGCTGGTCGGGAGCGAACGATCCTGCGCCGCGGGCGGGCGCCGGGTGAGCGCGATGCCGAGAACCAGGCCGTGCTGCAATACGTAGATCCAGTCTACGAGCGTGAAGCGGGGCGTCTGTACCACCAGGATCGCCAGCTCGACCGACGTGACGCCGAACAGGAGGAAGTCGCCGAACGTCCGCCCGGATATCGCGAAGGTGCGCATCGGACGCTTCAATACGGCCAGGTCCATTCCGAGATCTCGGGGCGGTCCCGGCCCTGTTCGCGCGCGTAGGCCAGGTTGAGGATGATCTCGTTCTTCATGCGCTCCTTCAGGTGCGCGGCCTTTGCCTGCAGCCGTGGCACGCGGTCGATGACGTCGATCGCCAGGTTGAAGCGGTCGACCTGGTTGAGGATCGCGAGCTCGAGCGGCGTGTTGATGTTGCCCTTCTCCTTGTAGCCCCGCACGTGCAGGTTGTCGTGGTTGCGGAAGCGGTAAGCGAGCTTGTGGATCAGCCAGGGGTAGCCGTGGAAATTGAAGATGATCGGCTTGTCGAGCGTGAACAGGCTGTCGAACTCGCGCTCGCTCGAGCCGTGCGGGTGCTCGCTCGCCGGCTGCAGCCTGAACAGATCCACCACGTTGACGAACCGGAGCCTCAGGTCGGGCAGGTGCTCGCGCAGGATCGCGGTCGCCGCGAGCGCTTCCTGGGTGGCCACGTCGCCGCAGGAGGCCATCACCACGTCGGGCTCGGCGCCCTCGTCGTTGCTCGCCCGCGCCCAGATGCCGATCCCCTTGGCGCAGTGCACGACCGCCTCGTCGATGGTCGTGAACTGAAGGTGCTTCTGCTTGTCGGCGACGATCACGTTGATGCAGTCGGTCGAGCGCAGGCACTGGTCGGCCACCGCGAGCAGCGTGTTGGCGTCCGGCGGCAGGTAGATGCGCGTCACCGTCGGGCTCTTGTTGGTCACCAGATCGATGAAGCCGGGGTCCTGATGCGAGAAGCCGTTGTGATCCTGGCGCCACACGGTCGACGACAGGAGAATGTTCTGCGCCGACACGGCGGCGCGCCACGGCACGTGGTTCTTCGCGATGTCGAGCCACTTCGCGTGCTGGTTGAACATCGAGTCGACGACGTGCGCGAAGGCCTCGTAGGTGTGGAACAGGCCGTGACGGCCGGAGAGCAGGTAGCCTTCGAGCCACCCCACCAGCGTGTGCTCGGAGAGCATCTCCATCACCCGCCCGTCGCGCGCGAGCTCGCCTCCGTCCGCGTCCTCGGGCAGCAGCTCGGCCATCCAGGTCTTCTTGCTCGCCTCGTAGAGCGCCTGCAGCCGGTTGGAGGCGGTCTCGTCCGGGCCGAACACGCGGAAGCTCGTCATGTTCATGCGCATCACGTCGCGCAGGTACTCGCCCAGCGGCCGGGTATTCTCGTGCAGCACCTTGCCCGCCTGGGGCACGCTCACCGCGTAGCGGCGGAAGTCCGGCAGCTTGAGCTCTTTGCGCAGAAGCCCGCCGTTGGCGTGCGGGTTGGCGCTCATGCGCCGCCCGCCCGCGGGCGCCAGCCGCCGCAGCTCCGGTCGCAGCCGGCCGCCCGCATCGAACAGCGTCTCGGGCGCGTAGCTTCGCATCCAGTCTTCCAGCACCTTGAGGTTGGCCGGATTGCCGCGCACGTCTGAAAACGGCACCTGGTGCGCGCGCCACGAGCCCTCGACCTTGTGGCCGGCGATCTCCTTGGGCCCGGTCCAGCCTTTGGGCGAGCGCAGCACGATCATCGGCCAGCGAGGCCGCTCGGCCTGGCCGCTGTCGCGCGTTTTCTTCTGGATGGCACGGATCTCGGCGACGGCCGCATCGACCGTGGCCGCCATCTTCTGGTGCATCGCGGCGGGCTCGGAGCCCTCTACGAAATAGGGCTTGTAGCCATAGCCGACGAACAGCGCTTCGAGCTCTTCGTGGCTGATGCGCGCGAGGATGGTCGGGTTGGCGATCTTGTAGCCGTTGAGATTCAGGATCGGCAGTACCGCGCCGTCGCGCACCGGGTTGACGAACTTGTTCGAGTGCCACGCGGTGGCGAGCGGCCCGGTCTCCGCCTCGCCGTCTCCGACGATGCAGGCGACGATGAGATCCGGATTGTCGAGCGCTGCGCCGTAGGCGTGCGACAGGCTGTAGCCGAGCTCGCCGCCCTCATGGATCGAGCCAGGCGTCTCGGGCGTGACGTGCGAGCCGATGTGCCCCGGGAAGGAGAACTGCTTGAAGAACTTCTGCATCCCTTCCGCGTCCTCGCTCTTGTCGGGATAGATCTCGGAGTAGGTGCCCTCGAGATACGCGGGGCCGAGGACGCCCGGCGCGCCATGGCCCGGCCCCGCCACGAAGATGACGTCGAGGTCGTCGCGCTTGATGACGCGGTTGAGATGCGCCCAGACGAACGACAGCGCCGGGCTCGCGCCCCAGTGGCCGAGCAGCCGGTATTTCACGTGCTCGGGCTTGAGCGGCTCCCTGAGCAGCGGGTTGTCCTTGAGAAAGATCATCCCGACCGAGAGGTAGTTGCACGCGCGCCACCAGTCGTCGATCAGGCGCAGCTCGTCGGCGGCGAGCGGTCCCTGCGGCGAGGCTTGCGGGCTTTCGGATGTGCCCATTTCGTACCGCCTAATGCGCGGCGAAGACGATCCCGCTTTCCTTCGCCGAGACCGTCGTCCCCGCCTCCCCGGCGAGGATCTTGCTGAGGTCGGGCAGGGCGCCGATCGCCGCGCGCTTGCCGGTGGCCGAGACGAAGCGGCACGCGGCATCGACCTTCGGACCCATCGAGCCGGCCGCGAAGGACATGGCCGACAGCGCCGCCGGCGAGCCGCGCCGGATCGCTTTCTGCGTTGGCTTGCCCCAGTCCACGTAGACCGCATCGGCGTCGGTGAGCATCACGAACAGGTCCGCGTCCAGCTCGCGCGCCAGCAGCTCGGAGGCGAGGTCCTTGTCGATCACGCATTCGATGCCCACCAGCTTGCGGTGCGCGCCCGGCTCGTAGATGGTCGGGATGCCGCCGCCGCCCGCCGCGATCACGATCGTATTGCGCTCGAGCAACCACTTGATCGGGCGCAGCTCGAAGATGCGCCTGGGCTCGGGCGAGGCGACCACGCGCCGCCACTTGTCGCCGTCCTGCTTGAACACCCAGCCCTTCTCGCCCGCGAGGCGATCGGCTTCGTCCTTCGCATACACCGGCCCGATGAACTTGGTCGGGTTCTTGAACGCCGGATCGCCCGGATCGACCTCGATCATGGTGAGCAGCGTGGCGAACGGCCGCTCGAAGGGCAGCAGGTTGCCGAGCTCCTGCTCGATCATGTAGCCGATCATGCCCTCGGTCTCCGCGCCCAGCACGTCGAGCGGATAGGTCTCCACCTTGGCGTAGGCGGCGCCTTGCAGCGCCAGCAGGCCGACTTGGGGCCCGTTGCCGTGGCCGACGACCAGCTGGTGCTCCAAGGCGATCGGGGCGAGCGCCTCGGCGGCGGTGCGCACGTTGCGGCGCTGGTTCTCCGCGCTCAGCGGCTCGCCCCGCCGCAGGAGCGCGTTGCCGCCCAGGGCTACGACGACCAGCATGGCGCTAGTCCCCGAGCGTGGCGACCAGGATCGCCTTGATGGTGTGCATGCGGTTCTCCGCCTGCTCGAAGGCGAGGTTGTACTCCGACTCGAACACGTCGTTGGTCACTTCCACCCCGTCGGAGATGCCGTAGGTCTCGGCGATCTGCTTGCCGAGCGTCGTCTCGGTGTCGTGGAACGCGGGCAGGCAGTGCATGAACCTGACCTGCGGGCTGCCGCTCGCCTTCATCAGCTTCATGTTGACCTGGTAGGGCAGCAGCAGCTTGATGCGCTCCTTCCACACTTCCTTCGGCTCGCCCATCGACACCCAGACGTCGGTGTGGATGAAGTCCACGCCCTTGACCGCCTGCTTCGGGTCGTCGGTGATGGTGAGCGTGCCGCCGTATTTCTTCTCCAGCTCGCGGGCGATCTTGACGAACTCCTGCGAGGGCCACAGCTTCTTCGGCCCGCAGATGCGCACGTCCATGCCCATCAGGCAGCCGACGATCATCAGCGAGTGGCCCATGTTGTTGCGCGTGTCGCCGAGGAACGCGTACTTGATCTCGTGGATCGGCTTGTCGCTGTGCTCGCGCATCGTCATCACGTCGGCCAGCATCTGGGTCGGGTGGTACTCGTCGGTCAGCCCGTTGAACACCGGTACCCCGGCGTACTGCGCCAGCGTCTGCACGCCGGTCTGGCTCGCGCCGCGGTACTCGATGGCGTCGTACATGCGCCCCAGCACGCGCGCGGTGTCCTTGAACGATTCCTTGTGGCCGATCTGCGACCCGGCCGGGTCGAGGTAGGTCACGTTCGCCCCCTGGTCGTAGCAGGCCACCTCGAAGGCGCAGCGCGTGCGGGTCGAGGTCTTCTCGAAGATCAGGCAGATCTCCTTGCCGTCGAGGTGCTTCTGCTCGGTGCGCGCGTACTTGGCGCGCTTCAGGTCGCGCGCGAGATCGAGCAGGTAGCGGAACTCGCGCTGGGTGTAGTCCTGGACCGTCAATAGCGAACGGTTGCGCAGATTGAAGCTCATGAGGATCTCCTTGATCGGTCAGTACGCCGGGTCGCGCGAGATGGGACAGGTCATGCAGTGGCCGCCCCCGCGGCCGCGGCCGAGCTCCGAGCCGCGCACGGTGACCACCTCGACCCCGGCCTTGCGCAGCAGCGTGTTCGTATAGGTGTTGCGGTCGTAGGCGACGACCACACCGGGCTCGAGCGCGACCACGTTGTTGCCGTCGTCCCACTGCTCGCGCTGCGCCTGCCAGGCGTTGCCGCCGGTCTCGACGACGCGCAGCTCCTTGAGCCCCAGCGCTTCCTTGACCACGTCGAACAGGTGCCCCTTGTCGGGATGAACCTCGATGTTGCCGTCGCCCGTCGGCCGCGCGCTGTAGCAGCGGATCTGGTCCACGACCTCGCGGAATGCCGTGCACACGTCGCGATCGCAGAACGTGAACACCGTATCGAGATGCATGGCGGCGCGGCTTTTCGGCATCAGGCAGCCGATTACGCGCGTCGCCGCGTTTTCCTTGAACAGTCGATCGCCGAGCTGGAAGACCGCCTGCCGCGTGGTGCGCTCGCCCATGCCGATCAGGACCACGCCCTTGCCGATGGGCATCACGTCGCCGCCCTCGACGGACGACGCGCCGAACGGCTCGTCCGAATCGCCCCACCAGATCTTGAAATCGCCGCCGTTGAAGCGCGGATGAAACTTGTAGACGGCGCGCTGCAGCAGCGTCTCGGGCTTGCGCGCGGGCCAGTACATCGGATTGCAGGTGACGCCGTTGTAGATCCAGCAGGAGGGGTCGCGCTGAAACAGCGTGTTGGGCACCGGCGGAATGAGGAAGTCGGTGCCGCCGAACGCTTCGGTCAGCATCGTCGCCCACCGGCTCTCGGGAAGATCCAGCATCGCGATGCCGCCGATCAAGTGCTCGGCGAGCTTCTCCGCCGGCATCTCGTCGAGCCAGGGGCGGAGAAAGCGAATCGCCCCCAGGCCGACGTCGTTGATCGTCACGCGGCGGTCGAGCACCCAGGCGCGCGCCGCCTTGTCCTTCATGGTGTCGGCGAGCAGCTCGTGCAGGTCGAGCACCTCGACGCCGCGGTCGCGCATCTTGAGCACGAAGTCGTAGTGGTCCTTCTGCGCCTCCTGCACCCAGAGCACGTCGTCGAACAGCAGGTCGCTCGCGTTTCCCGGCGTCAGCCGCTGGTGCGCGAGGCCGGGGCGGCACACCAGCACCGTCCTGAGCTTGCCGACTTCGCTGTGGACTCCGAATTTCTGCATCGTTCCCCTCTCTTTCTCAATCGGGCAGCGCACTCTGGCGGAAGAAGCGGCGCGCCTCCTCGTCCGGCCTTCCGAACCACTTCGCGTACAGCGCGTCGAATTCCGCGGACCTGAAGAGCCGGCTGAGGCTCCGGTCCACGGCGAGGCGAAAGCCGTCGTCGTCGCGCCGCAGCGCCAGCGCGAAGGGCTCGTACGTGAAGTGCCGATCGAGCACCGTCAGGTCGCTTGCCGACGGGCTGCGCGCTACGGCGTCGAGAAGGATCGCCCGGTCGCCGAAAAACACGCTCGCACGCCGCGCGAGCAGGCTCTGGATGCCCGCCGCGTAGCTGTCCACGGGAACGACGTTGGCGGTGAGCTGCAACGTGCCGATCCGCTCGCTGAGCCAGGTTGCGCTCGTGGTGTTCGTCACGACCGTGAAGGTCTGCGCCTCCAGGACCTGGGCGGGGGACCCGCGCCACAGCGGCCGGGATGGCGGCCGGCGCTCGAGGATGTCGCGCAACCCCTGGGAAGCGTCGGCGCGCAGCAGCGCCCCGATTCCGCCAGGAAAGATCGGGATCGAGAACGACATTTCGCCTCTCCTCGCGAGCGTCGCGCTGTCGGCGCCGCACAGCAGGTCGACCTTGCCCTGCTCGAGGTCGCGGAAGCGGCCTTCGAGCGTGACCGGGACCCATTCGACGGCGAGCGCGGGGAGCTTGAGCTCGGATTTCACATCCTCGGCGATCTTCTGGCACAGCGCGACCGAGTAGCCGGCGGCCTTGCCCGACTCGTCCTGATACGAGAACGGTCGCGCGGGTTCATAGCCGAGCGTGAGCTTGCCCGTGTCCCGCACCCGGTCGAGCGTGCCGGCGAGCGCGGGCGCGGCGGCGAAGAATGCCATCGCGAAGATGGCGAATAGGCGTTTCATGTTCTTTCTCCTCTCCACGGTGCGGTCAGGCGCGCGCGGGCGCAGCAACCGGCTGCGATGCGAAGCGTGGCGCGATGAAGCCGTAAAGGATGAAGGTGAGCGCGAGCACGATCGTGCCGCCCAGCACCGCGTCTTTCCCTGAC
>Ga0316628_100002121_pt1 | contig 14509 bp, 18 predicted proteins | sample OWC_Aug_M2_C1_D5_FD_207648 | JGI IMG/M metagenome (GOLD analysis project Ga0316628, IMG submission 207648) | Wetland soil microbial communities from Old Woman Creek delta, Ohio, United States - OWC_Aug_M2_C1_D5_C | ecosystem: Environmental > Terrestrial > Soil > Wetlands | place: USA: Ohio... | reverse complement strand
GTCTCCACCCTGAGGGGAGACGCAAAGTGAAGGCGTGGTCGGGCCCACGACTACCCGACCGGGATCACGACCGAGCGTGCAACTTCACCCGGTGCTTCTGCGCAATCTCAATCCGGTGATGACACTTTACCCGTTTGTCACGGCAAAGTGGGGTTTGCGAGGCGACAACACGACGTGCCGCCGCATGTCATCTCTCGACTTATGCGACAGTTAGATGTTTGGGGGGCTGTAGTCTGAGTCTATGGGGCAGCTTCGTCGTACGCCCGTCTCAGTAGTTCCCTAAGAACTGCCTGCGATTCCATTACGTCTGCACGAGACAGGCGAACCCAATACTTGTTCTGGCGCTCGTCGTATTCGGGTCCCCCATCGGGGAGCTTGTCTAGCAGTTGCTGCACGTCATCAGATCTCACCATTTTCAGCCCCAGCCAGAGCCATCCCCGTCTTGGGTTGACGGTCACGAAGTTGTGCACGTGTCCGCCCTTGGTGAAGCCGACGTAGTACTTGTTGTACTTGGGGCTGAGTTCGGGGTCCAGCTTCTGAAGTTCGGCAATGACGAACTTGGTGACCTCAAGATTGGACATCGACCCGCGCCCTTGGCCGAAGGCTAGGGGGACAGGCGTGACGGTCGTGCCTCTGGTGTCATCGGCAGGGCCGCGGCGGACCTGTTCTCCCGTCACTCCATCTGTCCGCGGGCGAGCGCAATTGCAGTAGCGGTGCGCGAGACGCGCGTTCTCGGGAATGGTCTTTCCTCCAAGCCAATACTGCTCAATGTGATCAACGGCAGCGTCGTCCAGATCGGCGATACCGCCGCTGCAGATCCCGCACGTCGGGTTCTTCTCGTACAAGGCCTTCTTGAATGCCCTTGAGAAACTGCGCGGTTGCTTCAGTGAGCTCTGGAGCACGCTGCCGAGCGCCTCTCGCCACGCGTCGAAGCGCGTGGTGACCATTCGCAGGGAGCTGGTCGAAAGTTCGATGGCGTCAATGAAGGACTGGTCGTCGGTCATCAGCGCTATCAGAGCCTCGCGGATTGCGTCCAAGTTCGCCATCACTTGGTTCTTGTCCTTGTCCGCGAAGGAACACATCAAGATGTCATAGAGCGACGCGTTGAACTTCTTCTGCTCCCAGAAGCCGTTCGGAGAATCCTCGGTGCCTCGGTAGAAGCGGTGAAAGGCGTGAGGGCCTAGCAACGACCTAACGAGCGTGACAGCCGTCTTGAAGGCAGATCTCAGCTCCTCCTGTTCCTCCGTGCTCGCGTTGCGGCACTTGCGCATGTCCTCGTCAAGAAAGTGAGCTATCGGCGGCTTGTATCGGAGATAGGTGCAGTGATGGAAGGCAGCGAATCGGAGGACGTATTCGACATCCCGCATTCGCTTCTCAGGCCCCTTCAATCCCATCAAGTATCTGTAGTCGGGGTCGCTCGAAAGAGAGATGAGTAGTTGGTTATAAGGGCCACGGTATACGCAGTTGCGGAGCTCCTGTGGATTGAGCGGTACCGCCCCCGTGTTCAGACGCTCGAAGATCTCGAACCGCAGATTCTCGTCTGACTCCTTCTTGAAGATCACAGTGCGAACGGAACTGTCCCGCACGAGCTTCTGCGTTGCCTTGTCCAGCTCCTTGAAGTGCTTGCCGTTGAGATGGCGCAACGCTCTGAGGCCCTTCAACGGGTAGCGATTTTCCAGGAAGCGGAAGAAGGCGCTGAGACGCTGCTGACCGTCAATTACCTCCTCTTTGCCGTCGGCGCTTTCGGCCAGATAGAAGATGGGGAGCGGTACCTCAAGGACCAGAGATTCTAGGAGTCTGCTGGACCGCGAGTCCTCCCAGACCTCGCGCCTCTGGAACAGTGGGTCAAGGATCAGATCCCCAGACTGGTAACGCGTGTAGAGTGAGCTGATCGGAGGATCAGACTTGTCGGTGAAGATCTTGCGTCGCTCAAGACTAAGGTCCTCGTCAGGCTCGCCGTCAGTTTCCTGCCGTGTCGCCTCATCTTCATCCATCTCGTCCAGACCCGCGGAGTGATTGTTGGGGATGGTCATCGATACCCCTTTGGGCGGTGCTCTTGCGACGCCCACTCGCTTGGTGGGCAACAAGACCGAGAATGTGCGCCTGGAATCCGCCCCCCGCAATTCTCCTTCGGCGCGGAAGGTCTGAAGATGGCAGGATTTCGCCTTGCGACTGCCGATGGTGCTTGAGCGAAGCGGCGCGCTGCAGCTGAGAGGAGTGTGCCCGCGCATCCGTCAGCGGCCAACAGCAAGCAGGCGTAGACGGGCTGGACGCATTACCCGATCTATTAGCCGTTTGTCACGGCAAGCTAGGGTTTCGGAGACGACAGGATGTCGTCCCGACGCTTGTCATCTCACGAGTTGTGCGACAGTTAGCCGTTTGGGGGGCTGATATCTGAGTCTATGGGGTTCACCGGCCGGCGCGCATGGCATCGGCTTGTCGCCACCTCTCCTTGGCGCGCTCGATCGCGTACTTCTTGTCCACGCGGCGCGACACCTTGTTGCCTGGGACCTTGAGGGACTCAAGGAAGGCATACACCGCCGGGTAGTTCAGCTGCCTGGTCCCGCGAAGCCACGGATCCAGTAGGCGCTCCAAGGCCGAGACCAGCCCTGTGCTCATCTCCTCATCAGCTTCACCCAGCCAGTCGACGACTTCTATGTCCCGGGCAGTGATGCGCTCGGGGAATGCGTACGCAGCTGCGCGGTAGACCATCGGCTGCAGGACCAGCCGCTCGATCCAGGGGCCAATCCAGATCCACCGGTTCTCTTCATTCATGTCCTGCAACACCTGACCGATGGTGGTGTCCGGCGGCGGGGCGGGCGCCACCCCGCTCTTCAGGTCACGCTTCCACGCTCGGAGAACGTCCTCAACGAGCGTCCCGGCCCTCAGCTCGGCGAGAGGGGGTAGGCCCTCTCGCAGCTCCCAGGGATCGAAGACGGTGCCCTGCCGCTTCGCGAGCTCAACTTGCCGGTCGACGTATGGGCCGGCCTCAGGATCTCCTTCCAGCCATCGGCGCTGTACGTGCAGGCGCTTCGCCAACTTCTCCAGCAGCGAGCGCCTGCAGCGCCGGTTCTTGCCTGAGCAAACGTAGTAGAGCGTGGGCTGGTGCACGCGCAACGCCCTCGCGAGCGCCGCCACGCTCACCCCGTCATAGCGTATCGCCGCCTGGACCCGGTCGGCGGCAAACGCGACCAGGGGATCGTCCCGGTACTTCCGCAGGCGTGGGCTCACTCTTGATAGCCTCCATCGAAGTCGTACGTCCCTCTTGTCCGCACTTCGTGTGACATGATATTGATAGGCTATCAAAAACACAAGAGGGCACGATGGGTGAGACCCGGGTGGACCTGCGGCATATGCTCGAGAACCTCAGGGATATGTATCCCGGCTCGAGTAGCGAGACGATCCTGACGGAGACGATTGCGAATGCACTGGACGCCAGGGCCGAGCACGTGTGGATCTCCACCGACCACCTCACGGCCACGCTGACCATTGCCGACGACGGCTGCGGGATGACGCGCGGCGAGCTGGAGCGGTTCCACGACTTGGCCATCTCCTCGAAGAGCCGCGGGGATGGCATTGGCTTCGCCGGCGTCGGGGTGAAGATCGGCCTCCTCGAAGCGTCCGAGATCGTGACGGAGAGCCGTGCGAACGGGCACGCTCTGGCCACTCGATGGCGGCTGGTGGGTCGCCGCCGAGCACCGTGGGACTGGGTCCAGCCCTCCGGAACGGTAGGGGCTCGCGGAACCGCGGTGCACATCCGCGTCGAGAACGGCCTCTGTGAACTCCTGGACGACGGCTTCATCGAGACAGTCATCCGACGTCAGTTTGCCACCCTGTTCGACCCTGAGCTCTCCACCTCGCTGAAGGCGTACTACCCTTGCGGAGTGCGCTTCACCGTCAATGCGCGCGAACTGGCACCGCACGCGTGGGGCGAGGGCGCGATCGACCGGGCGGCGCTCCCGATCAGAATCGGGCGGAAGCGTGGGACAGTCGGCAATGGCTACCTGTACCGTGTTGCTGAGCCGCTCCCCCCTGAGCGGCGAGGAGTCGTCGTGTCGGTGTTCGGCAAGACCATCCGTTCGGGCTGGGAGTGGCTCGGGCTGAACCCCGAGAGTGCCGACACCGTGGGCGGCATCGTCGAGGTGCCCGAGCTCTCCGCATCGCTGCAGACCAACAAGAGCGACTTCATCCACGGTCGTGAGGGCGGCCGGTACGTGGCGTACCGCAAGCTCATCCAGGAGCGCGTTGCTGAGCAGCTGAAGAAGTGGGGTGTGGACGGCGACCGCGACGCGGAGAGCCGGGCCCGGTCAACGCGGCCGCACGAGCGCGACCTTGAGCACGTGCTCGCCTCCCTTGCGAAGGAGTTCCCCGACATTGCGTTGCTCACGGACACCAGGGCCGGTGGTCAGCTCCGGCTGCCTGAGCCGGGGCGGGCCGGAGATGGTCCCCACGCGCCAGCCGCGCAATCGGCTCCAGGTGGCGACGCGGCCCCCGACGTCGAGGCCGAACCCACCGCGGTCAGGCCCTGGCAGCCTCGCGTGAGAGCCGGCGGGACGGGCAGGAGGCGCAGGCAGTCTCGCCCGCGCCTCCGGATCGCCTTCGAGAAGCGGCAGGATTGCACGGGAATCGCCCGCCTGGAGGGTTCGACGGTCTGGATCAACGAGTGCCACCCCGCCTACAGACGGGCTGCCGCATCACGCTCAACGGGCTACCACCTTGCGGTGGCAGTATGCCTGGCCTGCCAGGAGGTGGCGGGGCCTGCAAGGGGTATCGACTTCCTCAAGGGGTTTCTTCTGAACTGGGGACAGCGAGAACCTGACAGGTAGGGTGACCCGGCAGCCGCGGACGGCGGGCGGAGCGTTGCGCCTTCTCCCTCGCGGCGAGCCGGCGCGGGCCACGGGATTCCGCGCCGCGCCGCAACGAAAGCGTGACTCGGCCCGCCGAGCGGCGTCGGGACCCGGATCCCCCGCCCCCTGCCGCGATCAGCGACGCTTCGACGCGTCCTCGATCGACCCCACCCGCACGTCGCCGTCGAAATAGACGTGCTCGTGGTAGTCGTTCGTCGTCAACGCCCTGACCATCAGCGCCGGCGAAGGCGCGGCCGTAGAGGAAGCTCTGCCGGACGTAGCGGATGGGGCGCTCGACCTTGCCCTTGGTCTGGGCGCGGTAGGGGCGGCAGGCCCGGATCCGGAAGCCCCAGTGAGCGGCAAAGCGCAGGAACTCCGGATTCTCGAGCACCCGGCCGCCGGCGGGGCCATTCTACTGCTGGTCCCTCATCCCTCCACCATCCTTTCCATTGCACCCGACACCAGTTCCTTCCGTCTTATGGGGCGGGGCCGCGGGCGCGGGGGGCGCTGCCCGACGGCCTCTGGACGGGTTGGCGAAGAACACGGCCCGCGGCTACGCTATGTTCGCGCTGGCCGATGACCCGGAGATGACAGGGATGCACACCACTATGAGCGCCACGGCGGTATTCCTGATCGCGATGACGCTGATCTTCACCATTCCCTATCTGATCTGGCGAGTCGGCAGGACGGAGTACTACGCGCCGTTGGTGGTGGTGCAGATCATCACGGGCATCCTGCTTGGTCCCGGCATCCTGGGCGCGGCCTTTCCCGACTACTACTCCTTCGTGTTCAACTCGACGGTGATCCAATCGTTGAACGGCATCGCCTGGTGGGGGGTGATGGTGTTCGTGTGGATCGCCGGGATCGAACTGGACTTGCGCAAGGCGTGGGAACACCGCCGGGATAGCGTCGTCACCGCCGTGTTGGCTCTGGGAACACCGCTGCTGTTCGGCTGCGTCGCCGCCGCGGGAATGCTGATGCACGGCGGCTGGATCGGCCCCCGAGCGATGACCTGGCAATTCGTCGTCGGTGTGGGAATGGCCTGCGCCGTCACCGCGCTGCCCATCCTCATCCTGCTCCTGGACAAGCTGGAGATCCTGCGCCAACCCATCGGCCAGCGCATCTTGCGGTACGCCAGCCTCGACGACATCGCGATCTGGGGCGTGCTCGCCTTGATCCTGATGGATTGGGAACGCGCCGGCGCGCAGGCCGGATTCCTGCTGGCCTTTGGTGTCGCCAGCTACCTCTTCCGCAAACTGATGCCGCGGCTGCCGGAACGTGACCGCTGGTATGTCGGACTGATCTGGCTCGCCGCGTGCGCCTTCGGTGCCGACTGGTCGGGCCTGCACTTCATGGTCGGCGCCTTCCTCGCCGGCGCTGTCGTGGACAGCGAGTGGTTCAACCTCGAACAAATGGACTCACTGCGCCACCACGTCTTCCTGGTCCTCCTGCCCGTGTTCTTCCTCAGCACCGGGCTGCGCACCAATTGGGCCGTGGGAGGGTCGGCGGTGCTCATCGTCGCCGCGGTACTGTTGTTGGCCTCCATCGCGGGGAAACTGATCGGCATCGAAGTCGCTGGAAGGATACTCGGATGGAAGCCGGGCGAAGCCTCGATCATCGGCTGGCTGCTGCAGACCAAGGCGCTCATCACGATCGTCTTCGTCAACGTGCTGTTGGACAAGGGCATCATCACCAGCGAGACCTTCACCGCCCTGCTGCTCATGGCCGTCGCCAGCACGATGCTCACCGTGCCGATGGCGTCCGCACGCAGGGGCCGTCCGTGACGACCCGGCTCAGCTCTTCTCGCGCGTGTTGCCGCGCTTCCAGCACGAGTCGAAGCCCTCCTCGATGTCCTCCCCACACCGGGAACACTTCCACGGCGGAAGGGGCGCGCTCTCGATGTCCTCGTCTCCGGGAGTCTCGCCGCCGACGCCATCAGAAGGTTGAACGGGCTCGCTGTCCGGTACGGCCCTGTCCCCCCCCGACCCAGCCGGGAACGGTCGCGAGGACCCAACCCGCGACGAAGACCAGAGACCCGCGCCCCCAACCGAAACTCACCTTGAGGAACTTGCGGAACACCAGCGCGACGATCACGTACCCGACCAGACAGCCCGCGAGTGTGAATGCCATAGCCTCCTCTCCACCCCGCCTGCGCGATCACTCGCGCAGAGCTTCCTTAGACCAGCCCCCGGAGCACGAAGTCACCTTCGATCTCGCCGGCCCTCATCCGGTGCTCGGCGTTCATCGGGCCGGCCAGGGCGAGAAGGCTCCCGCTCTCTCTCCAACTCCGAATCAGCCCGACGGCACGTCCCGCATTGCCGCGTTGGACAATCCCGTCGAGAGCGATCTGCCTCACTTCGGGGTCGTCAGAGAGCACGGCAAGTCCGGTCAACTGGAGGACCTCTGTTGGCTCTCGGAAGTATACTACAGTGCAGTATAGAGGCGCATCGCCCGTCGCGTTCGTGGCGGGTCCCCTCGATCCCGGCACAGGTGGTCTCCGAAAGGTCCGAATGCCGGACCCCGGGCGCGGCGTCGGCAAACGCGGTGGCGCGCGAGTTCACTACCTGTGGCTGGCGCAGCGGCGGACCATCTACTTCGTGTGGGTCTATGGAAAGCACGAGCAACACTCTCTCTCGGCGGGCTAGAAAGCGGTCCTCCGGACGCTCGCTCGCCGCATCCGGGCGGAAGCCGGCGAGGAGTGATCGGAGCGCGGGGATGGACTCGGCGACGTTCGGCCAGCTCGAGGCCTCTCTTACCCAGGTGCTCGAACACGTCCAGGGAAAGCGAGACCTCCGCACAACTGTGCTCCCGGCTCAACCGCCGCCGCTCGCCGCCCGCGACGTGCGCCGCCTGCGCGACGCTCTCCAGGCTTCGCAGGGCGTCTTCGCCCGCTACCTCAACGTGAGCACCAAGCTCGTCCAGGCGTGGGAAGCAGGCCGCCGTTCACCCGAAGGGCCGGCGCTGCTCCTGCTCCACCTCGTCGCACAGGATCCGGCGCTTGCGCTGCGGGCGCCGTGGGCCGGTAGCACCGACCGCGTCGGGCCCGTCGCCGAGCGGCGTCAAGAGCCGGATCGCCTGCCCCCTGCCGCGATCAGCGACGCTTCGACGCGTCCTCGATCGACACCACCCGCACGTCGCCGTCGAAGTAGACGTGCTCGTGGTAGTCGTTCGTCGTCAACGCCCTGACCATCAGCGCCGGCGTCACGTCCAGCCGCTCCACCCTTGCTCGACCCGTCGACGAGGAGATCACCGTGACCACCTGGTCGGGGACGAGCAGCGTCACCCGCTTCATCGCGCTCCCTTCTGCGTGGGGCGGACATCGGAATCACGCTCGCGGCCCGCCGCCATTCCGCGCCTCACCGCACCAGCCCGCCGAGGTGCTTCGGGCGGCCGTCGACATCGCAGGGCCTCCCGGGACCGCCGTGTGCAGTCAGCACAATCGACGCTACGGCCAGGGTGTGACAGTCTCGGGGCGCGACGGGCGCAGTCAGCCGTCAGCCGTCGGCCGTCAGCCGTCAGCCGTCGGCCGTCGGCCGTCAGCCGTCAGCCGTCGGCCGTCAGCCGTCGGCCGTCAGCAGCTGCACGCGACGATAGGTGCGCGGCCGCGCCCGGCAGCCCCGCGGCTCCCACCCTTCGGGCCCCTCGCCGGGTCGCGACGATTTGCTCCCCCCCGCAGCGATTGCGCTACTCGGCCCGCCGAGCGTAGCGTTACCGTGTGACCGGACCTTGACGAGAGCCTCTGATGCCGGTCACCGCCAAGCTGTCGCAGAAGTTCTATCAGCGCCTCGGCGACGATATCGCTACCGAACTTGTGGAGTGGTTCAACGCGGTGGATGCCACGTACCGATCCGACGTCCGCGCCATCGCCGATGCCCAGTCGGCGCGCATCGACGCGCAGATGGGCCAGATGCGGGCGGAGCTGCGGGCGGAGATCGCGGAGGTGCGCGCTGAGCTGCGGCAGGAGATCGCCGGGGTCCGCACCGAGATGCGTGCCGGCTTCGCGGAGTCGAACGCGAAGATGGAAGGCCTCAAGTCCGAGCTGCTGCGCTGGATGTTCCTCTTCTGGGTGGGGTCGATCGGCTCGGTGTTGCTGATGCTGAAGCTCTGACGGGACGTCAGCCGTCAGCCGTCGGCCGTCGGCCGTCAGCCGTCAGCCGTCAGCAGGGGCGCAATGTATCGCGCCGGTGCGAAGTGATTTCGATGATGGAGTCCCGAGCGCGGGAGCTATCGTTGCCCCGTGCTCACCGCCTTCGGTATCCCAGTCAGCCGGCTCATCGACGCCGCGAGCAGGGCCACGCCTCGGTGGCACGAAGGCGGCATTGCCGTCCCTCGGTTGATAAATATGCATTGACTTACGCACAACCAATGACATATTTAGCGTCGTGGCCTCTCCCTCCGCCCTCGCACGCGCCGAGCGCGTCTTCCGCCGCGCCCGCGGCATCCTCCGCACCCGAGATGCGCTGCGGCTGGGCGTGCACCCCGAGACGCTCTATGCCCTGCGCGACGCCGGTCGCATCGAGCCGCTGGGCCGCGGCGTGTGGCACCTCGTGGACGTCCCCGTCTCGGAACACGTGGACGCCGCCGTCGTCGCGCTGCGCCACCCGCGCGCCGTGGTCTGCCTCGTCTCCGCCCTCGAGTGGCACGGCCTCACCACCCAGGTGCCCGGCCAGGTGCAGATCGCCCTGCCGCCCGGAGCCCGTGCGCCGCACGTCCGCTACCCCCCGAGCCGCGTCTTTCGCTTCTCCGGTCGGTCGTACACCGCCGGGGTCGAGCGGCACGACGTGGGCGGCCTCCGCGTGCGCGTGTACGGCGCCGCCAAGACCGTGGCCGACTGCTTCAAGTTCCGGAACCGTGTGGGTCGCGACGTCGCCCTCGAGGGGCTGCGCGAAGGGTGGCGCGCCCGGCGCTTCACGATGGATCAGGTCATCCGCTTCGCGCGCATCTGCCGCGTCGAGCGCGTGATGCGGCCGTATCTCGAGTCGCTGGCGTGAGCCGCGACCGGCCCGTGAACGTCGCCGCGTCGGTGCGCCAGCGCCTCCTCGACCTGGCGCGCCGCGAGAATCTCCGGATGCAGGACGTCCTGGTTCGCTTCGCGACGGAGCGGCTGCTCTACCGCCTCGCCGAGTCGCCTCACCGCGACGCGTACGTGCTCAAAGGCGCGATGCTCTTCACCGTTTGGACCGGAATGCTGCCAAGGGCGACGAGGGACGCCGACCTCCTGGGCTTCGGTGACCCGAGCCCCGACCGGATTGCGCGGATCTTCAAGGAGCTGGCGGCGGGCCCCCGTTCAGAGGATGGCCTCGCATTCGATCCGGATTCGGTGCGCGTGGAAGCGATCGTCGAGGACAGCGAATACGGCGGCCAGCGAGTGGCGCTCTCCGCCGAACTCGATGGTGCGCGGATGCGGGTCCAGGTGGACGTGGGGTTCGGCGACGCCGTGGAGCCGGGGCCGGTCGAGGTCGTGCTGCCCACCCTCCTCGATGGGCCGGCAGCCCGCCTGCGGGCGTACCCGGTCGAGGTGAGCGTCGCTGAGAAGTTCGAGGCGGCGGTCCGGCTCGGGCTCGTGAATGGCCGGCTCAAGGACTACTTCGACCTCTGGTACATCGCGACCAAGCTGCCGCCGGACCCGCGCCGGCTGGCGGACGCGATCCGGGCGACGTTCGACCGCCGAGGAACGGCCATCCCGACGGGCGTGCCGCCGGGCCTCAGTGATGCCTACGGCGACGAGGACCGCAGGCGACAGTGGGAGGTGTTCCTCGAGCGGGTCCTCGCCCCGGGAGTTGAGCGGCCGTCGCTGGACGCGGTCATTGCCACGGTCCGCGAGTTCCTGGTGCCGGTCGCGGAGTTGGCGCGGAGCCGGCGGCTTGGCTGAAGAAGACGAGCGCTGGACGTCAGCCGTCAGCCGTCGGCCGTCAGCCGTCAGTAGTAGCACGCGACCGTTGGCTGCCAGGGCGCTCCCCGACTTCGGCTCCCGCCTCCGCTCCTACCTCACCCTCACGAGAAACCCGCCTCCGTCCACGTCTTCGGCCCAGTCCGCCACCAGCGGGCCGAGGGACTTCAGCACCGTCCGCACCGCCGGCTTCAGCACCGAGCCGCCCGGGGAGTTCCTCCCCTTGCCGGTGATGATGTGGACCACGGCGCCGCCGGGGCCCTTCGGCGTCGTCCTCAGGAACGCCGCGACCCGGTCTTTCGCCTGGGCCGCGGTGTCGCCGTGCAGGTCCAAGGTGCGCGCGACGCGGGCGCCCAGGAGGGCGTCCGAAGTGTCGAACGTCGGCTGCCTGTGACCACCACGCCGTCCCGCCACTGTCTGCCCTCCGGTCCGCGTCGCCCGCCCGATAGATAGCCTACGGGTGGCGATTCCTCACCCCACCGGCACGCTGAAATGCACCAGTCGGCCCTCGACAGCCAGTCCCGAGCCCACCAGCGCGGCGCCGCAGCGCGATGGCTCGCGCCGGTGCCGCGTGATTTCGGTGCCGGGATTCCGGGGGGCGGCTGCTATCGTCGCACCGTGCTGTCCGAGCCGAGGAACTGCCCGTGATCGACGTTGTTGCGGGAAGCGCATGCAGTGACTACAATGTAATTACTGTGGCGACCACGGCGCGCATCGTGCGGATCGGCAACTCCCGCGGCATCCGGCTGCCGAAGGCGCTGCTCCAACAGGCGCAGCTTGGAGAAGACGTCGAGTTGCTGGCCGAGCCGGGGCGCATAGTCGTGCGCGGCATCCGGCGGACGCGCGAGGGATGGGCCGACGCCGCGCGGGCCATGCACCAACGCGGAGACGATCGCCTGCTGGACGCGCCGGCCGCGACCCGGTTCGACGAGGAGGCCTGGGAATGGCGGTAGCGCGCCCCGGGCTCGCGCGCGGAGAGGTCTACCTCGTCGGACTCGACCCCGCGCAGGGGAGCGAGATCCGGAAGACCCGTCCGTGCCTCGTCGTGTCTCCAGACGAACTCAATCGACATCTGCGGACGGTCATCGTGGCCCCGATGACCACGGCGGGCCGGGCCTACCCGTGGCGCGTACGGTGCCGTTTCCAGAACCGCTCCGGGTTCGTGGCCCTCGATCAGATACGGACCGTCGACGGCGAGCGCCTCCTCAAGCGGCTCGGCAGGCTGTCCCCCGGCACGATCAGGGAGGTTCAGAGGCTTCTCCAGGAGCTGTTCGCCGTGTAGACGGGACGCTCCTACAGCCGCTCCACCTCGGCGTGCCGCTGCCGCTCGCAGCATCGAGCACGTGGAGCCCCCGACCCAGCGTCGGGCCCTCGTTCGTGGAGCAGCAGGCACGGTTCGGGGCGCCGAGCCGTCCGCATCCGCCGGCGCGCCGCCCCGACTCAGGGCTGTTCGAGCGGCAGCGGCTCAGCGCTCCGCACCTTGAGCGTCGCGTCGCCCAGCACGAACATCTCCGGTGCGCCCGCGTCCATTAGCGCGGCCAGCGCCGCGCCGAAGTGCCGCACGCGCTCCACCGCGTCCTTCTCGCGGAACGCCACGAGGGTGATTGGGAAGCTGTAGTCCATCGTGTAGACGATAGGCTGGGGCGGTCTCACTTGGTCGGTCTCGCGCTTCCTCTTCGCCATCCCGTGTCTCCTCCGGCTAGGTGCTGACGGCTCCCGCTCAGTCCGACGGCGCGGAAACCGCCGCCCGGACGCGCTCATCCACCATCGCCCGCGGCAGCTCCCAGAGCGTGTGCACGAGGTCGGGGGTGCGCCAGCGCTCCAGCATCCCAAGCCAGGCGTTGCCGTCGGCCGAGCGGTGCATCGCGAGCTCGGCGCGATGCCGGTGCAGGCCCTCGATCACCAGCCGCCGGTCGATCGCGGAGAACGCCGGCGCCACCAGGCGTGGGCACGCCATGAGGACGCCCCACGCGCGGTCGGACTCCTCGTTCTCCCGGGACCGTTCGCCGGCGCATGCCGCGGGCCGCCGCACCATCCCCGTGACCCGCAGCAGCCCGGTCGGAAACGACTCTGCGAGGAGTCCCTGTTCGGCCACGGTGCGGAGCGCGACCCAGCGGTCGTCCTCGCCGCGCGAGGAGACCCCGCCGAGGGCGGGCAGGACGCACGCGCCGAGGAGCATCTCCACGCGGACGCCGGCCTCGGAGCCGTACTCCAGGGCCTCCGGGCTCATCGGGATCCAGGCGGCCAGCTCGTAGGCCCGCCCGTACCAGACTGCCGCGCCGGCCAGCAGGCCCTCCCGGAATGCCGAGTCGCCAGCGCCGATGGCTTCGCGGAATCCCGCAGGCGGATCGCCGTAGCAGGTCACTCGTCGTCCTCCGGTCCGTTCAGCTCCAGCCACTCGATGCGCCGCCGCCGCCGTCACACCCCGGCGGTACAGTATGGCTGGGCGGTGTGACAGTGGGGCGGGCGCGGCCGGCCGGCGCTGCCGCTCGCGCGCGGGCGGTCGGCGCTGCAGGTTGGATGCGGCAGGCGTCCTGTGTACCGGCCCTCGAGCCCACGGCAGTCGGAGTATCCCCGGCATCATCCGGAGCAGGCAGATGGCCCTGGCATCCATCCCGCACCTCGTCACCGTCTGGAATCCCCAGTACGCTCCCGACGCGATGGACCAGCACCTGGGGATCCTCCTGGAGTGGGCCCGACGCCGCGCCGAGGGCGCCGCCGAGGATGACGACGTATACGTCTGGTGGGCGAAGCTGGCCTCCGCCAACCGCCAGAAGCCGATGCCGCACCGGGACGAGGTGCTCGCCCTCGATGCCCAGGCCGAGGCCCAGGAGACCCACCTCTACCTCACCGACTACCGCTCGCTCTGCGTAGCCCACCTCGGCGCGGTGCGCGGCGAGGACGTGCGCCAGGACGCGGCGGAGAAGGAGCACGTCCCCGACTACTACTTCGGCCGGGACGAACTGTCGGACTGCTGGTTCCTGCTGTGGGACATCCGCCGCCTGGTGGGCGACGACACGGCGGCCGTGGGGGAGGAGCTGCGGCACCTCCGCAACCTGCGCTACGGCGACCGGCCGGTGTCGCTGTACGGGGGGATGGTGGACGTGCCGCTCATCGTGCGGCGCGAGGGCGAGGAGGCGGGCTGGTTCTCCGACCGCGAGTCACTTCTCGGAGAGCTGCGATGGGCGGAACGCGACCGGCACCTGCGGGGCGAGACCGAGCGCCTCGGCGCGGAGCTGCGCGACAACCTCATCGGCCGCGACGCCTGGGCCAGGATCTCCCTCACTGCGCGCGGTTTCCTCGCCACCGGCGAGTCGGTGTTCCGACGGCACCGGGACGACCTGCACTTCGACTTCGCCGCCGCGGCGATCGAGTACGCGAAGGCGATCGAGGTGGAGCTGAACGTCCTCCTGCGTCCGGGGCTGCGCGAGATGGGTGAGGCGGGCCACGTGACGCTCGGGTCGCTCGCGCGGCTGCTCGAGGAGCCGCCGCCGGCGCTGAAGCAGTGGCTCCAGCGCGCCTTCGGGGCGAAGGCGGGCTTCTTCACGGCGGAGCTGCCGCTGCGGCTCGGGGCGATCGCTGACCTGCGGAACCCCGGCGCGCACGAGCACCAGGTCGGTCTGGCGCGCGCTTCATCGCTGCGCGAGGAGACGCTGGGGATCGGGCAGCAGGGGCTGATGGTGCGGCTGGCCGGGCTCAAGGAGGGTTGAGTGAGCAGAAGCGACCAGCGGCCGAAGCGGAAGGCCAAGGGGCTCTCGAAGTCCCGATTCGT
>Ga0316628_100002120_pt1 | contig 14511 bp, 17 predicted proteins | sample OWC_Aug_M2_C1_D5_FD_207648 | JGI IMG/M metagenome (GOLD analysis project Ga0316628, IMG submission 207648) | Wetland soil microbial communities from Old Woman Creek delta, Ohio, United States - OWC_Aug_M2_C1_D5_C | ecosystem: Environmental > Terrestrial > Soil > Wetlands | place: USA: Ohio... | reverse complement strand
CCGACGCCAAGAAGTTCTTGCCGGGGATCGAGCGGGTATCCGTGCTTTGCCGCGAAGGTGCGAGCGGCAGACACGCCCTCGATATAAGCCAGCAGCAGGCAGCCGGCAGCCAACGGAATTATTCCTTCGACATCAATGATCCTAAGAGCAGGGCCTGCCAGGGTGGGCAAGCCCGCCGGGATTTCTCCCGTTATCGCCACCCCAAGCGCCGGAAGCCCCAAGACAGTGGCGGCGATGATCGCCAAGACGACAACCCCGAGTGTAACCGGCTTCCCGGGCAGCAGGCGTTCACCCAGTGCGATGAGCAAGATCGCAGCGACGCCCACTAGGAGAACAACGTATTGCGTCTGACCGAGTTGCCCCACCAGCAGGAACGCGCGGTCGAAAAAGTTGTGCCCCCCACCCTTCACGCCGAAAAGGCTTGGCAGTTGCGTCATAGCGATAGTCAGGCCGGCGCCGGCCTTGAACCCCACGAGTATGCTGTCACTGATCAGCTTGACGAGCACGCTTAGACGCAACAGCCAGGCAAATAAACTCAGTGCGGCCACGGTGAACGCGGCAAGGCTGGCGATCTGCGCGTAACGTTGCACATCCCCTTCCGCCATTGCTCCCACCGTGCCAGCGATCATCAGCGAGACGGCGGAAGTGGGCCCCACCGCGAGCTGTCGCGAGGATCCAAGCAAAGCGTAGCCGAGACCGCCCAGCATGTAACCGTAGATGCCGACCTGTGGCGGCAAGCCTGCAAGACCAGCATAGGCAAGGGAAACCGGAATCGCGTAGGCCGCAAGCGTTACGCCGGCGACCATATCGCCGACCAGCCAGGCTGCTTGATATTCAGCGATCCACTGGGCCGGCGGAAACCACCAGAGCCACTTCATCCCGTCTATCCCGTTTCGGCGGTTCGTCAAATTTGCCATGCGGGGCGACCAGCCATCGAACGAAAGTGTAAAATATCCACCCTGACGCTCGCTCCCTTGATCCACATCAACGCGTCGTGCGCTCTTTGGTCGAGCTTTCTTTCTTTTGAGGTCCAACCTCAGGGGATTGGCATGAAGCACACCAAGACGATTTCCAGGATGCCGATTCTCGTTAGCGCCCCTCATATTGTCTCACCTGACGAACGCGCGGCAGCCGGCAAGGCCCTTCGCGACAAACTCCCGCGCGAGTGGCACGGCGGATGGAAAGAATTCAAAGGGCGGCCGAGTCCAGTCGACATCCTGAAAAGATCGGACGTTGGCCGAATCAGGGAGCTCGTGCCCATCCGCTATGGCCGGATGCTGCAGTCGCCCTTCGCCTTCTATCGCGGGTCCGCGGGCTTGATGGCGTCGGATTTGGCGCGAACGCCGAACACGGGCCTTCAGGTACAGGCGTGCGGCGACTGTCACTTGATGAACTTTGGCGGCTTTGCCACACCCGAACGCAACATCATTTTCGACATCAATGATTTCGATGAGACGTCGCCGGCTCCGTGGGAATGGGACGTCAAGCGTCTCGTCGCTTCGATTGTACTCGCCGCGCGATCGATAGGACTGTCTGACAGCAACGGCCGCGATTGCGCCGAGACCGCTGCTCGCAGCTACCGCGAGCACATGCGCGAGTTCTCTCGAATGGATCCGCTTCGGGTTTGGTACGCGAACATCAGCGCCGAAGATATCATTGAGCGGGTACCCAAAGCCGTCCAGAAGCGCATCAGAAAACGGATAGCAAAGGTGACGTCCGGCACCGGTTCGGAGCTGGATTTCCCCAAGCTTGCCGGAACCGTGGGCGGACAGACTCGCATCACCGACCAGCCGCCTTTGATCTTCCACCCGGAAGAAGTACACGCCCCCGAGACATGGGCACAAATCGAAAACATTCTGCACGCATATCGTGAGACGTTGGCCGATGACCGGCGCAGGCTGCTCGATCGTTACCGGCTTGTGGATGTCGCCATCAAAGTGGTCGGTGTCGGCAGTGTCGGCCGACTGTGTTCGATCGTCTTGATGATGTCCGAGGCAAACGATCCGTTGTTCCTTCAATGCAAGGAAGCAGGCGAGTCCGTGCTTGAGCCTTACGCGGGAACGAGCTTTTACGAGCATCACGGCCAACGTGTAGTGATGGGGCAGCGCTTGATGCAGCCGGCTTCAGACATTTTCCTGGGCTGGGTGACCGGTCGAACAGGCAAGGCGCTCTATGTGCGGCAGCTGCGTGACGCCAAGATCAAGCCATTGGTCGAGACTTTTGATGCCGAAGTGCTGGATATCTATGGCATGATCTGTGGTTGGGTGCTTGCCCGCGCGCATTCGAAGGTCAGCGAGCTGTCTTCGATGATCAGCGGCTATCTCGGCTCATCGAGCGATGAGTTCGACAAGGCGATGGGCAGGTTTGCATTGGCCTACGCTGACCAGGCGGAACACGATTATGCCACTCTGAAAGCGGCCGTGAGGAAAGGGAAAATCAAGGTTTATCAAGAGTCCTAGCCAGGCGATGGCGCCGCCGATATCGTTACGAGGCCAGATCTTCTGGCGGGATTGGCTCGTTGGACGCTGGTGCTCCAAGTTGGGGGCGCTGACCGGCGAGAACTAGCGCCAAATAAGTGTCAGGCGCGAAGCAGATAATGCCGCGCCTGAGCTCAGGGCCGAGCTTAGATCGTCAGCCGTGCCGATGCGACAAGGACCGATCGCGGTGCTGGAGGACGCCACTCTCACCCACGCGCGCCTGAAAACACCAAAGGCTGCCGCCATAGCGGGAATCGCCTTTTCCCTTCTCATGTTCGCGATCTTCTGGCTGCTTCGGCGTTCCATTCCGGCAGACCCGCTCGAATCCGGAGCGTGGCTTGCCACCAACACGAAAACGGTCGCGCTTGCGCTGAATCTGGTCCCGTTTGCTGGTGTTGCCTTCTTGTGGTTCATCGGTGTGCTACGTGATCGGCTTGGCCAACAGGAGGATCGCTTCTTTGCCACGGTCTTTTTCGGCAGCGCCTTGTTATTCCTAGCCATGCTGTTTGTCGCAGCTGCGGTAATAGGCGCGGTCATTCTGGTAGCCGCTTCTGCCGAACCGAATGAACTGATCAACTCAGCTACTTTCCGCTTCGCCCGCGGCGCAACCTACGTCATCATAAACGTTTACGCGATCAAGATGGCTGCCGTCTTCATGATCTCTACGTCGAGCGTTGTGATCTATACCGGCATCGCGCCGCGCTGGATTGCAGTTATAGGGTACCTGCTGGCTTCAGTACTTCTGCTTGGCAGCTACTACATCGGTTGGAGTTTTGCCATATTGCCCGCCTGGGTCGCCTTGATCAGTATTTATATCTTGATAGACAATCTGCGGGCTAAGCAGTCCTGACTGCTCTGACAAGTTGCCAAATATCTTCAACGGCGAGCTCCGGGCGGAGTGCCTGAATACGCGCCCAGACTTGAGCAGCACATCAGCCGTCAACGGGCCTGACCTGTTGATCTGACTAGGCCGGTTGGTAGAGTACTTGATAAGGTGGAACCGTTACTTTGGGCTGTCCAATTTCTGCCAGCCCGCGCAAATCGGAAGCCACATGATCATTGCATTCGTTTGCTGCGGTCGGCGGCACGTCCATCATGGTTGATCGAGGCCGCAATGCGCCTCAAGCGCCTGCTGCGAGCCGAGCCTCAATTTGGGTGCCAATCGTAGCGATCGCGTTTGCGCTGAGCGTTGCAAATGCAAGCGCCCAGGAAGCAGAACCACGATCCTATTCGAACACGCCAATCGGACTGAACTTCCTGATTGCGGGCTACGCCTATTCGGAAGGCAGGATCGCCTTCGACCCGAATCTCGCCATCGCCAACGCCAAGTTTTTCTCCAACACCGAGGCGTTGGCTTATGTCCGCTCCTTCGATCTCGGCGGCCAGTCGGCCAAGTTCGATGCGATCGTGCCGGCATCGTCATTTTCGGCGCAGGCCCTCGTGAATGGCCCGCCAGCGGAGCGGCAGATGTCGGGCCTTAACGACCCGCGATTTCGCCTCTCGGTCAATTTGTTTGGAGCGCCGGCGCTCTCGGCAAAGGATTTCGCGAGCTATCACCAGGATTTTATCGTCGGCGTCAGCATGCAGGACTCCGCCCCGCTTGGACAATACGATGACACTAAGCTCCTCAACCTCGGCTACAATCGGTGGTCGTTCAAACCTGAACTCGGCTTCTCCAAGGCTTGGGGCTCATGGACCTTTGAGCTTGCTCCGAGCGTAACGCTATTCACCGACTAGGACGAACCCTCGACCCAATTTCGCCAGTTCGCTGGATTAACTTGCACAGGCTCGTTCGTCTCTGATCGACCCACCCGTGGAGGACGCGACGACCGGGAAACGCGAATGCGTGCAGAGAGTCGTAGTCGATTACGGCTAGTTTCAGGTCAGGCCAAACGAGGCGCCCTTCGTCGGCTTCCAATCTTCATGCGTTTAGAGAAATGGGCCGCCTAACTTTCGGTCTTTTTATTCGAATCCACTGATCTAGCCCAAGATGTCGCACCGAGAACCGCTCGCCGGATGTCCGAAGGGGGCGTTCTCGATCGCATTAAGGTCCGCGCGATGTCTAGTCTGCCCCCATTGGCCACGCCAACGGTAATTATACCGCGCGCGCCCGTTTCGATGATAAGTGAGCCTCGGCAAGTAAACGTTATTGATTAGGTGTTGCAGCGAAAGCGGTGTAGCAATGCTTTAAGCAGAAATTGCTTGCTTATGAGCAGCCCAAACCAAAACGGCGACCGCCGAAATTCCCGCTCTTCGGTAAGCGGCGCGGATTAGTGCCTTCGGTAGCACACATTTTTTCTAAGAGACTGATTTCCGAAACGCATGGCGGACGGCCTACTCGCGCGATGTGCCCAGACGCTACCTTTTCAAAAAGGATCTAGTATGAAAATGACCAATGCTATTCTCAGCGCTTTATCTTTGGCGAAACACGTCTATGTCGCCGCCAATGGGTGGATCGCTCCTTCTGATGCTGTGATGCCGTGGAACGTGTTCATTTCGTGGACCGGCGTGGTCCTTGCGTTCGCCTTCATCTTTGTCGTTGTCACAGGGCTATGATGGGAATTGACATGTCGAAATTCGAAGAGGCAGACCCGTAGACCGCCAAGGCGGTGGCAAGCCACATCAAACCGGCGCATCTCCTTAAGAGAGTACAGACAATTGGCGGATCGAGCTGACGAGACGTGGCGATTAAAGAGGTTCATTAGATTAGGGTCATTACGATGAGTAATCAGGATGTTGCATATTCGGTGGAAGAACTAGCCGGCTTCAAAACAGTGTTTGATGATGCGATGACTTCACTCTCGCCTGCGATGCTCACGACGCGTAACCGTCTTCAGGTTGCACAGAATATCCTCGCTTGTGCTGCGACCGGCGAGCGCGATCCGATGGAACTGGGGCTTGCAGCGCTGTTGAACGTAAAGGGTCGCGGGGAAGTGTAGTTAGCCTGTTGTGCAAGCGAGAGCGCAACCGGTCTCAGCTAGGCGGCCCCACGGACATCGCGGGCATCTTCAGCCGCGACAAAGCAAAATGATGACGAAATGGCTAAGGACAAATGTCGTACGTGCCCGCCCTGCTGCAAAGCAGATATCTATCGTGAATCACAAGCGCCGCTTTGGGGGCCGACCGGAAGTTAAAGGCGGGGCTCGAACGCGACGCGATTGACCCCAGATCGGACGTAGCACTTGACAGTCATTGCCCCGCACCCAGACGGTTCCGCTTAGTAATGGCCTCGCTCCCAAATTTAAGGATAGGATCTAGATGTTGTCTCGTCGGCAATTCGTCGCCTCCGCGCTCGCCGCTGGTGCATTGCAGACATCGCAAAAGGCGATTGCCCAGTCGGCTATGCGCACCATCGTCGATGCTCAGGTGCATCTATGGAAGGCCGACTCCGAGGATTGGAAGTGGGTCCCCGGGATGAAGCCGCAACTGCCGGAGCCCTTTACCATCGAGAAGCTCGTACCTCTGATGAATCAGGTTGGCGTGGATCGCGTCGTCGTCGTACCCCCGTCATGGCCGGGCGACCGCAACGATTACGCCCTTGATGCGGCCAGGCGTTATCCTAATCGCTTCGCCGTCATGGGGCGCATCCCCTTGAACAATCCGCAAGCCGCGGCGCTGTTGCCGAAGTGGAGGGAGCAGCCGGGCATGCTCGGCGTGCGGCTGACGTTCCTCGGTCGGGCGAAGGCCTGGCTGACGGACGGCACGCCGGACTGGTTCTGGCCAGAGGCTGAGAAGGCCAATCTTCCGGTCATGTTCCTGACGGATGGCCAGAGTGCGAAGCTTGCAGGTGTAGCGGAGCGTTATCCGCGCTTGCAACTAATTGCCGACCACATGGGCATCGGCGGCAACACGCCCAGCGAGGGCCGGATCGCAGACGCGGTCAGCCAGACTGCTTCGCTCGCCAAATATCCAAACGTTTCGGTCAAGCTATCGGGGGCGCCAAACTACTCCTCAGACCCCTATCCGTTCCGCGATGTCACGCCGCATATCAAACGGCTTTTCGATGCCTATGGTCCGAAGCGATGTTATTGGGGTTCTGACATCACCAACGGCTACGATAAAGCGACCTATAGGCAGCGCATCACCCATTTCACCGAGGAATTACCGTTCCTGTCCGAACTGGACAAGGACTGGGTGATGGGCAAGTCGATCCTCGAACGGCTGACGTGGGAATAGCCGTGCACCATCGTCGCGAGGGCGCCGCGGAGGATATTATCGCTACGATTCGTAGAAGGATTGAACAATGAAAAAACCTGTTCTCTCAATTGACGAGCCAGAGCCGAAGAAAACGCTACGAGCCGACCGACCTCCTACGGAAGGGTTCGTGACGATTATCGACGGTCATTTTAAGTCGGAATTTGAGACTGCCGAGGGCGCTGAAGCAGCGGCTCGAAAACTGAAGTTGGCGAATCCGATGCTTCGGATTGAAATCTATGACGCCGCCAACAAGATCCGTACTTTGTTGAGCTAACCAACTTGCGATCGTGCCGGCTGTGGCGTCGGAGGGGCCAGGGGCGGCAGTAGGGCGCTGTGATTTTTTGGAACGCAAAGTCCAAGCGAATCAGGGCAATCTGCGTGAATCAGTTTTCACAAAATTGGCGGCATTTAGATCATACGAGCCTCTGCCTCCGCGAACATAGACTTTGGCAGCTGCGGTACATATCAAATCACGGTTGGAATCGAACGCTTTGAGAAAGCCTGATTCATCAGCGCGGACATCCGGCTTAAGGCGTCTCAGCGCATCCTCGTTTATAAAGAATGACGCCTCTATAACACTATCATGTCCCCAAAATCGTACGGCACGCCGCGCCGGGTCATATGAGCGGCTGCGATTTGGAAACTCGATCATCGAACACCTCCTCGGTAATTTCCGTTCTTTCGACCGACGAAGCCGCGGAGACCTGACGGCCCCGAGCGATCTCAAGTGAGGCGATGGAATGCAGCCGGCAAGGGCTCGCGCACCAGTTCACTCAGATCTAAGGTCTCGCCGCTTTCCGTAATGTCCGAGAAAAGAACTTCGATAAAGGGATGCTGGCGATTAGACGCCGCGCCTCCCTGGTATTTCGTGCTGATAATCCGCTGGATCGCTGCAAGGTTCAGCTTGCCAAGCGCATTGTATTGATCGCGGAACAGACTTTGTCGTCCTCCGCCGTGCTCGATAGATTCAGTCCATACGTCCATCACCTTGCGGCCTATGAACGCCTCGACCTGTTCAGTGTTATCCTGGGCAAACAGCCGTAGCCCGTCCATGTTATGTGGTCCGTCATCGACTCTAAATTGTGTAAGCGACATCGGAAATCCTCCTGTTTTACATCGGCGGCCCCTCTCGAGCGCGTCCTCTTGTCTCAGTGCGACAATGCAGCGGGGCCTAACCTGCATCGCGCCGCACACCCTTCCATCAGGCCTTGCCGCAATCGGCATCATTCTTATGCTTGTGTAGAAATCGGGCGATTTGCCCGCGGAGCGAGGCCGTCTCCAATAGCGTGCCTACCGACCCTGCCGTGTCGAAGATCTCTCGTTGCAGCGTCTTCGGCAGGGTATTCCACTGCATGATGACCGCCGCCCCAAGACACCGCAAAACGTGCTCTTCTTCGTCTACAAGAGCTTCGCCGTGCGCTCTGTCCTGCTCGGAAGTCTTCACTTCGTCGTCATATTTGTCCGCAAGTTCCTGCTCGTTATCCGCGAGCGAGACGAAGCGATCCTCCATTTCTTGGAACCGACGCTTTTGGTCCGGGCGCGTCGAACCACTGGCCAATTCGGCGTATTCGGCTGCTTTTGCACGATAATGCTGAGATTTGAACATGCCGGACCTCTTTCCTTGGAAGTCACCCGCATTCCCACCAAGCTCGATGGCTAATCAGGATAAACATAGATATGGAGATCAAGCGTTTGAATAACGAGCCCTCGCGGAGCAAATAAGCTGAGCGCGCTGATTGCCCCGATCTCTATCGATCAAGAGCTCGAACTTGAGAGCGATGCACGCAGGAGTGCGCTCTGATTTCCTCCCCCCGCGACCGAGGCTTTTATGGACCATTTCAGAACCATGGACGGTTTCATCGCGAAAAAGAAATATCTCGCTTTTTGAGGCTGAGCTTCTGAAACAGATCGTCCCTGCAAGTGAATGAGGCGCTATTGACCAAAGAAAGGGCCAAGCCTGCAGCGGTCCATCCTCCAACACAAAATTCCGGCACAAACGATGCTCCTCTTTGAAGGGAGGTTATATGATGGAATACAATCATCAAAGTAGGTTTCGCGACTGGCTTGTCCCGCCAGTAGTGCTGCCGATCTTCTTTGGACTATTGATACTCGCGGTCGCCTTGTTTCGCTGACACGTGGCTTTTGGTGTCTCTATTTCTGCGAAAGAAAATCCGCGAGCGTGAACCGGCAGGCTTTCATGGCGAAGTCGGTAGTTGTAAAAAGAAAGCTGAAGCGACGGCCGGCGACTGGCCGCGGTCCTCTTGTGGGCACTCGTCTGCCGGAATCTCTCCTGGCCGAAATCACGAGATGGTCGGAAAGAAACGACGCCGCCTCTCGCTCCGAAGCCATCCGTCGCCTGATCGAGATCGGGCTTCAATTCGACGGACAGAAGCGATCTTTCGATGTCAGTCACCGAGCGCGCGCAGAGGAGCTTGCCGGGGCTCAGATTGACAAGATGAGCGATGCATCTGCCACCGGCGAAGAACGTACGGAACGCAAGCATCGACTGACAAGAGGACCGTCCGAATTTCGCGAAAACCGCGTTGACCAGCCGAGGAAGCGGCGGTTCAGATGATGATGCAGGCAAAAGCCGAGACACCACCTCTGGCCGTCTTCGTGCTGGAAATCGACGGTCAGCCGATTCTGGCGTTCAGGGCCGCGACGTTTCGCCAGGCCAGAGAACTCGGCAAGGAGGACTGGCTGCAAGAAGACTTGAAGCGAATGACGATTGGGTGCCGACCGCTTTGGGATGGAAAGTCGCCGATTAGGGTGCGTCGCGCTGAGCCAGCAGAAGAAGGCTACTACGTTGACGCGAAAGCAGAGAACGCTGTGGGTGACTTGCCTTTGGTCTATCTGGTTCGGCGCGATGATGAAGCGAATGCAGGTGGTCCCGTGACCCGTGGATCATTTCCGCCCGGGAGATGATTTCGAACTGTGTCAACCTCGTTGACGAACGAGATTGTCGCGACCTGCTGCACCAATGCTACGTTCCTGCCGAATGACATCCGAGCTAGCGGCTGAGAGCATCGAGGAAACTCTCGCTCCACGTCTTAATGTTATTGCTGCACAGTACCGCCATCATGGCCTGCCAGCGCTCGCGCCGCTCCTCAGATGGCATCCCCAGCGCAGTCCGCAATGCTTCGGCGACGGCGTCGGGATCATACGGGTTGGCGATCACAGCAGCGTGGAGTTCGTAGGCCGCGCCCGCGAAGGGCGAGAGAATGAGCACACCGGGATCTTCAGGGTTCTGTGCGGCGACATACTCCTTGGCAACCAGGTTCATTCCGTCGCGCAACGGAGTGACGAGAGCCACGCGGCTGAGCCGAAAGAAGCTAGCGAGCGAGCGCTGCGAAAAGCTCCTGTTCAAGTACTGGATCGGCGCCCAGTCGAGTTCCGCGTAGCGACCGGCCACGTCGCCCGCCAGCGCGCCAAGCCTCTGCCGCAGCGTACGATATTCAGGAACGTCGCTGCGCGTTGCGGTGGCGATCTGCAGGAAGCGGACGTGGTTGTGGTACGCGGGATAGGCGTCGAGAAAGCGGGCGAACGCTTTGAACCGGTGCTCGAGCCCCTTACTGTAGTCGAGCCGGTCCACCCCAATGATGAGCTGGCGCCCCCGGAGGCTCTCCTGCAGCCGGCGTGCCGTTCGGGATTTCACAGCTCGACCGGCCATTTCGGCGATGGCTTCAGTATCGATACCAATCGGGAAGGCGCCGGCGCGGAGAACGCGATCGAAAGCGTGAACACGGCCATCTGACGAAACCTTGCCTCCTGCGCGGCGAACGATGGCGTCATGGAAGGCGGTCAAATCCTCCGCTGTCTGGAAGCCGACGAGATCGTAGGCGCACAGTGATTTCAGCAGATCGCCGTAGTGGGGAAGGGTCTCCAGCACACCCAGAGACGGAAACGGCGTATGCAAGAAGAAACCGATCCGTTGTGTGGCCCCGGCGCGGCGAAGTTCCTCGGCCATCGGGATCAGATGGTAGTCATGCACCCAGACAAGGTCACTCGGCCTGAGCAGGGGCGCGAGGGCGTCGGCAAATCGGGCGTTCACCCGTCGATACGCGGCCAAGTCCCGGCGGGTAAAGCTCATGAGATCAAGCCGATAGTGGAATAAGGGCCACAGTGCCGCGTTGGAGAAGCCGCTGTAGTAGCCGTCATGGTCCGCGCGGGTGAGATCGACGGTGGCGTACGTCACTCCCTCGGTCTCGATAATGTTTGGCTCTGGTGCTGTTTCTCCTAGCTTGCCACTCCACCCAAACCATAAGCCTCCAGCTTGATGCAGAGCGTCGACGAGGCCGGTCACAAGCCCCCCGCTGCGCTGCGCACTTTCTCCCGGCAAGGCGACACGGTTGGAGACGATGACCAAGCGGCTCAAGCGGGTTCCCTCCGCACCGTCAGGGTTGTGTCAAGCCGAGCCACCAAAAGATCTCGGCGAACACGGCAACGCAAATGATCGAGCTGTGACATCCGCCGGAGCCCACATTCGCCTTCTTCGGTCCCCACGCGAAAATCCCACAATTCCTTCTACCGGAACCGATAGCCCCTCATCAGGCAATCTGGGCGCTTGAGGTTGAGCGCGCTTGGATATTGAGCGGCAAGATCGGGGCGTTACCTGCAAAATACATAAGTCTTCTCGCAGGAAACATCGGATACTCTGCCGATGAGCTGGATTGTTGGGCGCCGTCTAAAGCTGATCTTCTCCAGGATTTCGACGGCAGACGCCCCGGGTGTGTGTTTCGATTTCAGCCAGTGCGGCGTCGAGCGAGGCGTGCGGCCCTTGGTCTATGCCGGCCATAGTTTCCAAGGCGTGGCCCTCGGGATGGATCATGAATTGACGGGGAGCGTTTGCCGTGATGCGCCCCATCGAGCGGCCGAGCAGGTCCGTCAGCCGCCAAACTGTGCCTCCCTCTGTGGCCGTGACGATCACATCCATAGTGAAGCTTCGGCCTGTACGTTGTGCGAGTACACCGTTGCAATAACCGACGGGCGAACTACCGAGCTCCGCGGCCATGGCATTTACGGTACTGGAATGATTGGCGCTTCGGATCGACCTGCGGTCGAGCGAATGGAGTGCGACTATATAACACCATCAAAAAGAAAGGTCGAAGGCCAACTTCGGGAGAAGGAATGGCAACCGCTCTCGACCGTTGGGACCAGGAAGGCGGAGCGCAGGGGGTGGCGTGCCCTTTACCTTATGAAGCCAGCGATTTGAGACGTGGAACGCAGAGTCTTGGAATGTCTGGGTGCCGCACTTGCCAGCGAATGGAATGATCTGCCTACGGGCGTGCAGCGCAGGCTCGCGCGGCCTCGGGTAAATCGCACGACGCCACCCGGTTGAAGACGCGGATTGCCCGTTTCCTGCACGATCGTAATGACGCATCGATTAAGCGCTAAGTTCCTGCGAGCGACGATCGCGTCTAGACCTTATTTCGGTGATCCAGCATTCGAAAGCCGCTAGACGCTAGAGCCCGCGCGGCATTACTCCAAGCCGGTGGCGGGCACCAGCCCTCAGGCGTTCAGCCGGTTGAGCGCCGCACGATTTCGGAAGTGGACGCGCCGCGACGTTTCGAGTGCGATGACGCCGGACTGCACAAGATGGGTAATAGTCCGCGACACCGTCTCGATCGTCAATCCCAGATAATCAGCGATGTCCTGACGCGGCATCAGCAGCTCGATAGCCATGCTGCCGGAAGATCGGCTTGCCATCTCGAGCAGGAAACCCACGACCCGCTCTTCCGCGCTCTTGATTAGGACGAGGGAGTGCTGCTGCAGGCGTTGCAGTTCTTGAGCCATAAGGATCCAAAGCAGCTTGGAAATATCCTTTTGGTACTCGGCGCGCGCAAGAATGGTTGAGCGCTTGACGATTAGCACCTGCGATTCGCTGACCGCCTCAGCCGATGACAGATGCACGTCACCCGCCTCGACGCCAAAAATATCGCCTGGCAGATAGAAGGCGACAATCTGGCGCCGCCCATCGTCCAGCATCCGGTAAGTGCGCACGACCCCGGACATGATCTGATAGAGGTATTCTGCCGGCTCGTCCTCGCCGTAAACCTCAGCGTTTCGGGTAAACCGCATCGGCGTGCCCATCAGGCCTAGGGGACCTTCGGGAATCGGGCCCGAGCGAACCGGCAGGCGCGAGTGGTTGGCGGTTGCAGCTGTGGCGAGCATGGGACAACTCCGGTAATTTGCGACCGGAAGTCTGCCCGTTTCTGCAATCTCCGAAATTCAGGGCGTTTCCCTAAGTAGAAGTCCGGAGGTCTTCCTAAATTTGCAATTCTTGCGCAAACGGCGTTTTACCGTCCCTCCGTTATCGTTCGCTCCCAGGACCTGCACATCGAGCTTCAATGTCCGATAACGAAGAAGAGCGCGCGTGGCGCGCGGATGGGCCAGTAACGCAAGGGTGAGACCGTGGCCCGTTAACAAGGTCTTGCGTTGAGACGGGAATGGGCGGCCATTGCTGATGTCCTGCTCGGGGTAATTCGGGACATTCGGAAATTACTTTTGCCTCGACCCGTAGGAGGTCGCAATGTCACCCCTTAACTTTGCGCACGACGCAAATATCGCGCTCTATCGAAAGCTGATAGCCGAGAGCGAGCTTAATCCTAAGCGCGACGAACAACGGCACAACATGCTCCTGACTTTGCTTGCCGAGGAAATGGCCAAGGCGAATGCTGTCAAGTAGCTCGCGGCCTATCTCAAACTGGAGTGCAAGAACTTCTCTGGTCGGGCCTGCCCCCTTGCCCTAGCCAGCCTGAAGTTCTGACGCAGACGGCCTCGGCACGCCGACCGCGCCGGGCCGTTTCGCGTATTAAGCCGATCACTAAAATTGCGTTCATCATGCCTTTGATGCAGAGGTACCCTAGATGTGCATTCAGTGAATAAAAGAAACAAAAATTTGATGCACCGACAGTCGCCGTTATGCGGCACGCGCTGAATGAAGTTGTTGCAGATCGACGCTTCCTGGTCCGCAAGCCTGCCATAACGCTTGACGTGGCGGAACATACGTTCGGTAGGCGGCTCTGGGCGCGCGACCTCAACGGTTTGAAAAGCTCTGAATTCGATAAGCCGAGTGCCGCTGCCTGAAGCGAGCCGGGCGGCGGCCACACTCAGACGCAAAGGCCGCCAAGGTTTCCCTCGACGGCCTGTGCCGCTGCATTGCGTTTGCGTAGAGGTTTGCCGCGCCGAGCGGTGCTCGAACGTAGCCCAAGCCTGCTAGCCACAGGACGCACCGCCTTCATTAAATGAGGCAGTCAATTGCGTTGCCAGTGTGTCGGGGCCAACGTATCCCCGATGTAAGGATGCTGTCAGCAACGAACATATTTATCAAGCCAGCGGCGCTGTCCTATCCGTGAACGAAAAGAGCATTTCAGGAGTTGGGAGCAGACCGGAAGTGATCGACCGACGCTCAAAGCAGCGCCAATGCGCCAGAAAGATACGAACTGAGTTGGCACGTCGATCTGAGTCAATAAAATTCCTTCTATTCCGTAATTCTTGCGTGCCACGAGGCCGGCATCACGGTGACTTTGCCTTAGCCGTTGACCTCAGGCGCCAAGTCGGATGGCCTGCTTTGGCAAGCAGGATTTCGCATGGCTTTAACTTCCGCTCTGTATTCAAAATCGGCGAGTGAAGCTGTCGGTATTTGAGAGCCCGCGTCATAGGTGCCGGTTTTCTGTGGACTCCTCGGCAAAAAGGGAATCTAGTAATTTCATCACCGCTCCGATCTCGGCATCTACCGGTGACTGAGAGTATTGCGCTCCCGCCTAGTCTAAGGGGGAGGCATCATGCTCCAAATTCAGCCCAGCCAAATTAAGCCCGTCAAGTTGAGATGCCGCTT
>Ga0316628_100002119_pt1 | contig 14520 bp, 6 predicted proteins | sample OWC_Aug_M2_C1_D5_FD_207648 | JGI IMG/M metagenome (GOLD analysis project Ga0316628, IMG submission 207648) | Wetland soil microbial communities from Old Woman Creek delta, Ohio, United States - OWC_Aug_M2_C1_D5_C | ecosystem: Environmental > Terrestrial > Soil > Wetlands | place: USA: Ohio... | reverse complement strand
TTCGACGAGACCTACTGTATCTCCTGGATGTGCGAGATGGTGGCGGGCGCCACCGACGCACACCTCTCCGAGTCCAAGGGCCCGTGGCCGAAGATCTCCGTCACCTGCCCGTCCGTCGTGCGCCTCATCCAGATCCGCTACCCGGACCTCATACCCCACCTGGTTCCCATCGAGTCGCCGCGCGAGCTGGCCGCCAAGCTGCGGCGCAGGCGGCGCGCGGCCGAGCTCGGCATCAAGCCCGAGGAGATAGGGATGTTCTTCATCACGCCCTGCACGGCCATCGTGCACTCGATCGTGGCCCCGGTGGGGTTGGACGCCTCGCACCTGGACGGTGCGTTCTCGATCGCCGACCTGTACGGACCCCTCGTCAAGGCGATAAAGGAGACGCCCGGGAGCGACCCGGAGGACACGGTCAGCGCGCGTGGACTGGCGTGGGCCATGGCCGGCGGCGAGATCGCCGGCATGCGCAACACCAACTCCATGACGGTGCGCGGCGTGCACGACGTCACCTACGTCTTCGACCGCATCGAAGCCGGCACCTTCCAGAGCGTGGACTTCATCGAGGCCTATATCTGCCCCGACGGCTGCGTCAGCGGCGGGCTCACGGTCGCGGGCCGCTACGCCGCCCAGCGCAACCTGCGGGAGATCGCCCGCCACCTGAGCGACCAGGCCACGGTCAAGGAGGAGAAGGTGCGCTCGCTGGTGCGCGAGCACTTCTTCGATTTCGAGGCGGAGATCCGCGCCCGCCCGGTGCGCCCCCTCGCCCGCGACCTCAAGAAGGCCATCGAGCTCAAGCGCGAGAAGGACGCCCTGTTCGAGGAGCTTCCCCGCAAGGACTGCGCGGCGTGCGGCGCCCCCAACTGCGAGACGCTTGCCGAGGACGTCGTGCGCGGCCAGGCGAAGCGTACCGACTGCGTCTTCGTGAAGCTCGAGTCGCTCGAGAAGGAAAAGGCGGACCGCAGTGGAGGCGACGAATGACCAAGAAGTTGCTGGTGATGGACCTCGCGTGCCCCAACTGCAACAGGGTGCTGACCAAGGGGACCAAGGTGCCGCTCGACGCCTTCGTGCGAGACACGCACCAGGACGGGCAGGTGGCTCTCTCCGCGCTCTTCGGCGACTACTCCGTGGAGACCGAGCTCTCGATCCCACCGGGAGCCGTCGTCGAGTTCCGCTGCCCGGAGTGCGACACGAGCATCATGCTGACGCTGCCGTGCAGGTTGTGCGGAGCGCCGATGGCCTCGCTGAACCTGACCAGCGGCGGGTACGTCGAGTTCTGCTCGCGTCGGGGCTGCAAGGGCCACGCCCTCGGCGGCATCGGGGACGTCGACGACCTGGTCTCCCTCATGAACAAGATGTGCGAGACGCCGTATGACTGAGGCCGGGGCTCTGGGCGCTGGGCTCGGGAATCGACAGACGATGCATCGCCACGCGAGGAACGGCCGAAATGAGTGAGCGACGCAAGTTCGACTTCAAGAAGCAACACTACGCCGGCGAGGAAGGCCACCTGATACCCCTTCTCCAGCAGGTGCAGGAGACGGACGGGTACATCTCAACTGATCGCATCCAGGAGATCCACGCCCGGTGCGGGATCCCCCTCGCGCAGATCTACGGCGTGGCCACGTTCTACGCCCAGTTCCGCCTGCACCCCGTGGGTAAGAACCTCATCCGGGTCTGCCACGGCACGGCCTGCCACGTGAGCGGCGCCAACGAGATCACCAAGGCCATCGAGGACACCCTCGGCATTCGCAACGGCGAGACCACGACGGACCGGCAGTTCACGATCGAGACGGTTTCCTGCCTGGGCTGCTGCAGCCTCGCCCCCGTGATCATGGTCAACCACACCACGCACGGGAACCTCACCGAGAAAGAGGTCAAGAAGGTGGTCAAGCAGTACCACAAGGCAGCGGCCGCGGAGGTGCAGTGATGAAGATCCTGGTCGGGTTGGGCACCTGCGGGATCGCCGCCGGAGCCGAAAAGACCTACCAGGTCCTGGCCGAGAGGCAAGCCGGTGCGGCGGTCCCGTTCGAGCTCGAGAAGACCGGCTGCATCGGCATGTGCTACCGGGAGCCTCTGGTCGAGGTCAGAGGCGATGACGGCTCCCGCGTGCAGTACGGGAACGTGAGCGCGGAGAAGGTCGCCAGGATCCTCGACGAGCACGTGGCGCAGGGGAAGGTCCTCGAGGACTGGCTGGTCTGGTCCGATGACGGCCGCGGGAGCGAGCGGCCGTACTTCTCTCACCAGACCCGCATCGTGCTGCGCAACTGCGGCAAGATCAACCCGGAGTCGGTCGACGACTACCTCGCAGCCGACGGGTACCAGGCACTGGCTCGGGTGCTTGAACAAGACGACGCCGACGCGCTGATCGCCACGATCGTGGACTCCGGCCTGCGCGGCCGCGGCGGCGCGGGCTTCCTGACAGGAATGAAGTGGCGCTTCACGCGCCTCGCCAAGGGCAACCGGAAGTTCATCATCTGCAACGCCGATGAGGGCGACCCCGGCGCGTTCATGGACCGCTCGGTCCTCGAGAGCGACCCCCATTCGGTTCTCGAGGGCATGGCCATCGGCGCCTTCGCGATCGGTGCGAACGAGGGCTACATCTACGTCCGCGCCGAGTACCCCAAGGCCATCGAGCGGCTCAACATTGCGATCGCCCAGGCCGAGGAGAGAGGCTTCCTCGGAGACGACATCTGCGAGAAGGGGTTTCGCTTCCACGTCAAGCTCAAGGAAGGCGCCGGTGCGTTCGTGTGCGGCGAGGAGACCGCCTTGATGGCGTCGATCGAGGGCAGGCGCGGCATGCCCCGCGTCCGCCCCCCGTTCCCCGCAACCAAGGGCCTGTGGGACTGCCCCACGAGCATCAACAACGTCGAGACGTTCGCCAACGTCCCGTGGATCGTGCTCAACGGGGCCGAGTCCTTCGCCGCGATCGGTACGGCCAACAGCAAGGGGACCAAGGTCTTCGCGATGGCCGGCAAGATCAAGCGCGGAGGCCTGGTCGAGGTCCCCATGGGGATCTCGATCAAGGACATCGTGTTCGACGTCTGCGGCGGGATCAAGCTGGACAGGAAGTTCAAGACCGTGCAGATGGGTGGGCCCTCCGGAGGTTTCATCCCCGCCGAGCTCCAGGACACCGTCATCGACTACGAGTCAATCAACCGGACCGGCGCGATCATGGGCTCCGGCGGCCTCGTCGTGATGGACGAGACCACCTGCATGGTGGACGTCACCCGCTTCTTCCTCGAGTTCACGCAGCGCGAGTCGTGCGGCAAGTGCACCTTCTGCCGGGTCGGAACCAAACGCATGCTCGAGGTGCTGACCCGCATCTGTCAGGGCGAAGGCAGAGAGGGCGACATCGAGCTCCTGGAAGAGCTGGCAGCCCTCGTGAAGAACACCTCCCTGTGCGGCCTCGGGCAGACTGCTCCCAACCCTGTGCTGACGGCGATCAAGTATTTCCGCTCCGAGTTCGAGGCCCACATCACCAACAAGAGGTGCCCGGCCCACCAGTGCAAGCCCCTGCTGACGTACACGATCCTGGACACCTGCGTCGGCTGCCTCCTGTGTGCCAAGGTCTGCCCGACCAAGGCGATCACGGGTGAGCTCAAGAAGGTCCACGTTCTCGACCAGTCCAAGTGCACACATTGCGGCGAGTGCCACAAGGCCTGCCGCGTCGATGCGATTGCTGTCTACTGAGGAGGCGGAGAGCTCTCTATGGCGCTGGTCAAGCTGGAGATCAACGGAAAGCGGATGATCGCCGACAACACCCAGACCATCTTGCGGGTGGCGCGGGAGAACGGCATCACCGACATTCCGACGATGTGTCACGACGAGCAACTCGAGCCGTTCTCGTCGTGCTACCTGTGCGTCGTCAAGGTCAAGGGCGCCCGCTCTCTGCTTCCCGCCTGCTCCACGAAGGTGACGGGCGGGATGGTCGTCGAGACCAACACCGCGGAGGTCCGACGGTCACGCAAGGCCGCCCTCGAGCTGCTGCTCTCCAATCACTACGCGGACTGCATCGGCCCGTGCCAGCTTGCGTGCCCGGCCAGCGTGGACATCCAGGGCTATGTGGCGCTGGCGGCGCTGGGCAAGTTCACGGATGCGATCCGGTTGATCAAGCAGACCAATCCCCTGCCCGCCATCTGCGGGCGCGTCTGCACGCGCCCGTGCGAGGTCAAGGGCTGCCGCCGCAACATGCTGGACCAGGCCGTCGGAATCGACTACATCAAGCGGTACATCGCCGACCTTGACCTCGGCAAGGCGGAGCCGTTCCGACCCACGCCGGCGCCGTCCAACGGCCGGAAGGTCGCCGTCGTGGGCGCCGGCCCCGCCGGGCTCTCCTGCGCCTACTACCTCGCGCTCAAGGGCTACCACGCCCACATCTTCGAGGCCATGCCCGAGGCCGGCGGAATGCTGCGGTACGGCATCCCCGAGTACCGCCTCCCCAAGGAGGTCCTCGATCTCGAAGTCAGCCAGATCCTCGACCTGGGCGTCGAGCTTTCCACCAACGTCGCGCTCGGCAAGGACTACACGGTCGCCAGCCTCAAGCAGGACGGTTACGACGCGGTCTTCCTCGGCCTCGGTGCTTGGCAGAGCTCGACCATGAGGGTCAAAGACGAGGAGACCGAGGGTGTGCTTCCGGGCATCAAGTTCCTCGAGAACTTCGGCCTCCGGAAGAAGATCGACATCTACGGCACGGTGCTCGTGATCGGGGGCGGCAACACCGCGGTCGACTGCGCTCGCACTGCGCTCCGCCTCGGGGCCGGCGAGGTCAAGCTGCTCTACCGCCGCACCCGCAACGAGATGCCCGCCAACAAGGTGGAGATTGACGAGGCCGAACGCGAGGGCGTGAAGATGGAGCTTCTCGTCGCTCCAACCAGGGTCATCACGAGGAACGGACGCGTCGGTGCCCTCGAGTGCCTGCGAATGGAGCTGGGCGAGCCGGACTCCAGCGGACGCCGCAGCCCCAAGCCGGTCCGCGGGTCCGATTTCCAGGTCGAGTGCGACTTCGTGATCGCGGCCATCGGCCAGAACACCACGATCTCGGAGCTGCTGGAAGGCAAGGTGCCCAACTTCCTGCCGTTCGGCGAGACGCTCGCCCTCACCCGCTGGCAGACCGTCCAGGTCAACGAGAGGACGTTCGAGACCAGTGTGGATGGTGTCTTCTCCGGCGGCGACCTGGTCACCGGGGCGGCCACCGCAGTGGAGGCAATCGCGGCCGGCAGGAAAGCGGCCCACGCGATCGACCGCTATATCGTGACTGGAAAAGCGGAGCCCGAACCGTTCGAGTTCACGAGCCGCAAGGATTCCTTTGCGAAGGTGACGCCCGTCGACCTCAGGTCGACCGAAAAGCTCACGCACAGGCCAATGCCGCTCATCCCCCCAGATGAGCGCCGGGCAAGCTTCGCCGAGGTCGAGCTCGGGTACACCCTCGATGACGTGATGACCGAAGCCGGTCGCTGCCTCGAGTGCGGCTGCACCGCGCTGTTCCAGTGCGACCTGCGCCGCTACGCCACGGAGTACCAGGTCGAGCTCAAGTCCTTCACCGGTGAGGCGAACCAGTATCAGGTGGACGGCAGCCACCCCCTCATCGAGCTCGACCCCAACAAGTGCATCCTGTGCGGGCGCTGCGTCCGGATGTGCAGCGAGGTCGTGGGGGTGGCCGCGTACGGGTTCATCAACCGCGGGTTCGCGACCGTGGTCCGTCCCGCGATGGGAGGATCGCTGCTCGACACCGACTGCGTGAGCTGCGGGCTGTGCATCGGCACCTGCCCGACCGGTGCGATCGCGCCGAAGCTCCCGCTCGCGAAGCCGGGCCCCTGGGAAAGCACCGCGGTTCCTTCGGTCTGCCACTACTGCGGCGTGGGCTGCCAGCTCAACTACGAGGCGTACGGCGACTCTCTGATCCGGGTGAGCCGGCGGGAGGACAGCCCGGTCACCCTCGGCAACCACTGCAAGAAGGGGATCTTTGGCTTCGAGTTCGTGCAGGCGCGCGACCGGCTGCTGCAGGCAAAGATAAGACCGGGGAGGGAGCTCCAGGACACGACGCTCGAGGATGCCATCGATTACACCGGGATGCGCCTGAAGGAGCTTTCACGGGGCTGCTCGCCGGAAGAGATAGCGGTGCTGGTTTCGCCCCGCCTCACCAACGAGGAGATCTACCTGGCCCAGAAGCTGGCCCGGGTGGCATTGCGCACGCACAACGTGAGCTCGTTCTCCCGGCTCGTGAACCGGGAGTTCGACTGCCCCGAGGTGATGTCAACCGCGACCTACGCCGACCTCTTGGACGCACAGGCGATCCTGGTCGTGAACTCAAACCTTGACGAGGAGCACTTCGTCGTCGACCTGCTCGGCAAGCGCGCGATCCGCAAGGGTGCGAAGCTCATCTACATCGGAAGCTCGGACAACCGGACCTCCGCCACCGCCGAGGTGTTCCTGCAGTGCAAGGCCGGCACAGAGGCGCAGGTGCTCCTGAGCGTTGTCAAGGAGTTCGTGGAGAAGAACGGGAGCGACCTCTCGGAGCGCCCCGGGCTCGCGAAGGTGCTCGCGGGCATCAAGCCCAGAACCGTGGAGAAACAGGCCGGCGTCCCCTGGGCCGATGTCGAGGCGGCGGCCGATATCCTCGCCAAGAGCATCGGTAAGGTCATGGTTTTCAACGCGGACTACCGCGGACCGCGGATTCCGCGCGACGAGCGGCTGTTCGTCGCGGTCTCAGACGTCATCGGCTCACCAGTCCTGGCCCTGCGCGAGAAGTCGAACTCACAGGGGTTGCTCGACATGGGCGCGAGCCCGGAATGGCTCCCGGGCTACGTTTCGCTCGGCGACACGGCGGCCATCGAGGCGCTCGAAAAGGAGTGGTGCGTCGTGTTGCGCGACATGAAGGGCCACGACGGCGACCTCGAAAAGGCCTTCTCAGAGAAGAAGATCAAGGTCGCCATCGTCATCGGCGAGGACCCGCTCGGGAACGAAGATCTCCCCGAGGAGATCCGCAACGGCCTGCTCGCCGTCGACTTCCTGGTCGTTGCGGACGTGCTCTTCACCACGACGGCGGCGGCCGCCAACGTCGTGCTGCCGCTCTCGAGCATGGCCGAGACAAGCGGGACTGTCACCGGCTCGGAACGCCGAGTACAGAGGGTGCGCCAGGCGATCCCTCCCCGCACCGGCATGGAGACCTGGCAGATCCTGACACGATTGGGCGCTCGCATGGGCCACCGCTTCAAGATGAAGTACGCCGGGGTGGACGAGGTGACCGACGAGATCAGACGGGGGGTTCCGATCTACCAGGGCGTGAAGATCGACGACCACGGGAACGACGGCCTGTGGGACGCAGGCCTGTTCCGGCTTCCCAGAGTTGAGCCCGACTGGGGTGCCCTTGGCGCCACGGCTCAGCCACGTGCCACGCGCGACTTCGACTGTCTGGAAGCCCGCTTCTCGAAGCGCTTCCGCCAGCTCATCGACGGCGCCAGGGCGCGCAGGCGGTCAACGGAGGCCCTCGCGGCCTCGTAGCGAGCTCCGGACATCCATGACCAGGGGCCGCCATGACGGCGGCCCCTTCTTCCCCCACCAAGCACCCACGGCCCAACGCGACCGCGGCGCCCCTGTCTGCCATACCTCAGCGAACGATGCTGCGGAAAAACATACGTCCCGCCCCCTGTGCTGTCAACACCGCGGGGTCAGGGGGCGACGCTCCGCCGCCGCTTCACCAGGTCAGGCCCTGAGATGCCGCTTGCTTCCGGAGGCGGGCATGCGCCTGTCCCACGGCGCGCCACACTTCGTCCGCCATGGGGCGGCTACTCGGGTAGAGCCCCCAGTCGAAGCGGGCGGGCGCACCGAAGTAGATGCCACCCACGAAGACGCTCGCCAGGATCTCCTGGCCGCCGAGCAGCGCCGGAACCGTGACGCCGACCGAGGAGACTCCGGGGCCGACGTACGGCAGGTGCCCCAGGTTGCGGATGAGGAGGTTGCACTCCCGGGCCGCCGCGGTCAGGTCCTCGCTCCGCTGGCGGTTCGGGTTTCGGACGTCGTCGAAGACCACGACCTCGGTGCTGTGGGGACCGTACGCGACCCCGTCACGGGCCACGGCCTCCTCCCACCCTTCTCGCCGCGCACAGGCGAGCGAGCGCGCCCACATGACGCCGAGGCCGAGCCCGCCCAGGCTCTCCGGCGCCAGCCCCTCGCCCGAGAAGGTCCCCGAGGTGCTCCGGTTGCTGTCGTGAAAGACCGTCTGCGCCAGCAGCTCGACAGGGTCCGACACCACCAGGAACAGCCCCGTGTAGCCGGCCGCCTTCGCCTGCTCGACGAACGCCCGCAGGATGCCCCGGTTCGGCGAGAACTGCACCATCCTCACATCGTCCCGCGAGCCGAGCGGCGGAACGCCCTCGCTGGCGGCGAACAGGAATACGTCGCAGCGGCTGAAGATCTCCGCGATGCCCGCGGGGTGGACCCGCGGCAGGGCGTCCCGGCTCCGCCAACGCGCGATCGAGCCCAGCTCCATGAGCCAGCGCTCCTGATTGGCCGCGTCCACGTCGTAGATCAGCAGCTCCCGGATCCCGGAGAAGCGTGACGGCGTGGCGGCGAGCATCGTGGCCGCCACTCCACCGACCCGGCCGAGCCCAGCGAGCGCGACGCACCGGCCCGGACGCTCCACGCCCGGCGCGGCGAGCCTGTCCAGGTAACGAACCACCCCCGGGGCCGCCGGCAGGTAGCTCCAGTGCGTTCGCCTGGCCTTCCTCCTTAGAGCCTCCAACGACACCGCCGGCTCGCACCACCCTGGGACGATCCACGGTTCCTGCCGCGGATCCCCTTCGCGCGGCCGTAGCAGGACCTCGGGCTCCGGGCGCGAGCGCTTGCGCAGGCCCCAGCCCAGCTTCTCCGCGGTGGCGCCGTCGTCGGCCAGCGCGGCGCGCCCGTTGCCGAAGATCTTCACCGCTCCCTCCACCTCTCGCGGTGTGCCGCGTGAGTCTCGGGGTGCAGGCGGGCGAGTGCTTCGATGTCCTCCGCCACCAGTTCGCTGGGAAAGCGCTCCCGAGGCGGGAGGAAACCCTCCGGCAGAGGCGGACAGCGAGGTGTCCGCATCACCATGCCCAGATCACGCACCGACAGCAGGCGGCCCTCCGCCCCCCGGAATGCGTCTTCGATCGCAAGCAGCAGGTTCTTCGCCTGCTGGAGCGCGAGGCGCGAGAAGTCGAGGGCCGAGGCCTCGTCGAGCCCGAGGTGGTGCGGGTAGTGGTAGGGCAGGCAGTCGGGCAGCGAGGGCAACAGCGAGCCGGTCTCGAGCGGCTCCCGCCCGACGATGCTCCACCCTCCCACGTAGGGCGCCACCACGCTTTCCCGCAACACCCCCAGCCATCCCGGTACCACCGCCTTGCACGAGTGCGCGATACCGCGCAGCTCGAGGGCGGCTCGCACCGCGGCGCTCGTCACGCCGGTGAGCACCTCGCGGACGGCAAGACCCGCCGCCGACGCCGCCTCGACGACCTTGACCACGGCCTCGGCGCTGTCGAGGAAAGGCGCGAGGAGCAGGGCGTTGCGTCCGAGCTCCCCGGCGACCGCGACCTGCAGCTCGAGCGCGGGACTCCCGACGAGCGGGTAGCTGCCGCCTTCGTAGCCCTGCCACGTGAGGAAGCGCTCCAGGTCGATTGCGAGCGTTGGGGTGTTGCCGACGATGTCGCGGGAGAACTGCCGGCCGAGACCGAGGACAACCCACCGGCGCCGCGCCGGCTCGCCCGCCAGGCGCTCCTTCGCCCACTCCACGACCTGGCGCTTAAGCCGCTCCTCGTTGAGGTGGAGCAGGGCGGCACCGGGCGCGAGGGCCGCGAAGAAACCGGCGATCGCCCTGCGGCTCTCGTCGAGGGCCCGCCGCACCACGGGCGCGGACGCGTACGGGGGCTGGAGCACGCCCTCGACGTCCCATAGAAGCACGAGGGGGTTGGTCAGGCGCAGCACGGCGAACGGCTGGGCTTCCTGTCCCTTGACCGCCGCTGGGATAGCGGCCCCGAACTGGCCCAGCGTGTCCGCGAGCGCACCTCCCCCGCGGGCCGGCAGCGGCACCAGGCCGAAGAGCATTCCCGCGTCGAGCCAGTGCGCGAGTGCTTCGGAGAAGAGCGTCTGCAGGGGGGCATTCTCAACAGCACGTTCTACCGAGGCCACCGTCTCCACCAGCGCACCCTGCCCCATCAGCCGACCGCCGCCGGCGAGGGCGAGGTTCGTATCTCCTACCATCACGGGCAGGGCGGCCGCCGACACCCCACGCCACGTCAGCGCGGCAAGCGGGCGGCGATTCTCCTCGCCCGAGGTCAGGGTGCACAGAGTGGAGCCCTTCGCGCCGTCCGGTGATCTCGAGCCGGCGATCGTCACCACCGTCCGCAGCCCGGGCGGAACCGCCGACACGGCGGTGCTCAACACCACGTGGTCGGCCGGAGGCGGAACCTGCTCCTTTTGGGCCGGGTAGTTCACGTAGAGCCGCCGCTCCTGCAGCGTGCGCGCCACCAACGGGTGGCAGAGCGTCTCCAGGTCCTCCCGCCGGTCGAGCGTTGCACGCAGCGATGTCGAGGAGATCAGGCGCACGCGCGGCGGGGCCGGAACCACCACGACCCCGCCCCGGAAGCGCTCGATGCGGTCGAGCAGGCGTTCGGCCTGGGCGTCGTCCCTCATGACGAGCACGTGCTCGATGTCGAAGATGCCGCTCCCCGCGTCGGCATAGGCGCTGGCCCCTGCGAGCACATCGGAGCCCACCACCAGGAGCAGGCGCCGCGATCCCAGACCGTGACGCAGGTGCCGCAGCCCGGCGGGGCTGGCGAGGTTCACCGGCGGCCGGAACGGCGCCAGGAACGCCTCCGGCACCGCGGCCAGCGCCATCCAGGCCAGCTCCTCCCGCAACTGGCGCGGCAGCGCGTGCTTGCGCCACGAGTAGTCGTCCATCTGGACCAGCGCCTCGGCGGCATTCTCGAGCGCCTTGCCCACGACCGCCTGATGGGCGATCGTGAACGGGTCGTAGGTGCCCGGGATGAAGGCCACGGACGGTTTCTCGGCGAACTGGACTGGGGGGTGGAGCGTTGCGACCGCCCGGTCCAGGTGGTTGAGGGCCGAGGCCGCGAGGAAGAAGCGCACCCGGTCCCCCGGACGGTGCGTGACGAGCGAGAGGAGCTTCTTGGTGGCAAGGTTCAGGAAGAGACGCAGCCGGCCATCGTCCTTCGGCTGGCGGGAGGAGAGGCGCTCGAGCACCATCGCGAGCTGAGCGAAGCCCTCGACGGCGGTGGACGAGCGCGATTCGGCAAGCGAACCGAGCAGGATCCCGGTCAGGCGGCGCAGCACCTCTCCACGGAGGCGATCCACCTGGAGCAGCAGCAGGATCCAGCCCACCGTCTGGAGGAGCAGGCGCTGCAGCGCCTCGTTGCCGCGCCTCACGTTCCCCTCGATGTCGTCGAGGACCTCGAGGAACTCCTGGTCCGGCAAGCTGACCATCGCCGCCCCGAGGAAGCGGGGGATGTAGCGAGTCACGGCCTCGATGTCCAACTCGAGGGAGCGCAGCAGCTCCACCGTGAGGTCGTTGCGCTGCGGCAACGTAAGGAGCGGCAAGAGCTCCAGCAGGCAGCGCCCCGCGTGAAAGCGGGTGCCTTCCACGCGACTCACCTTGAGGAGGTTGGCGAAGTGCGAGGCCACCTCGTTCGCGTAATAGGAGCCCGGGTCTCGTCCTTCCCCGTGCCGCCGGTGGGCGGACGAGGTGAGGTAATCGCAGTTGACCTTCTTCTCGACCCAGTCGACCCTGCTCTTGAGGTTTCGCAGCAGCACCTCGCGCACCGGGTCGCGCCCTTCCTTGCGCTGCTTCTTGGCGCGTTCGGCCAGCGTGGGGAGGTCGCACGCCATGGCCATCTCCTGGAGCAAGTAGAGCTCGGCCACCGAAAACCTGCCCCCCACGCGCTCCGTGAGGCCCTCGACGCGCTCCCGGATCCCCGCCAGGAGCTCGGGCTTGCCCTCGACGTCCCTGGCAAGCGCCAGCAGCAGGCGCCAGGCCATCAGCCGGGTGGCGGACACGGGATGCTCGCACCACGCGTCTACGAACCGGAGCAAATCCGGCCGCAGCTCGGGATCCACCCACTCAAGGCTGACCTCCAACGTCTCGCACACGTACAGCCCGACGAGCGGCCGTCCGTCCCCCAGCTTGCGGCTGAGGGTGTCCGAGACCTGCTCCCAGGCCCTCCGCCGCATCTCGGGGTCGGCACGGCGGAGCAGGCGCCGCACCATGATGGGTATCCCGTACAGCACCCTCTCCGTCGGGCCCATGTCCTCCTCTGGCTCGGGCTTCGCGAGGTCGAGCAGGGCCAGGACGCGGCCGAGTTCATCCAGCGTCGTGCGCTCCGGACGGAGCACGATGCCCTCGGGGAGGTCCTTTCGCCAGAAGGGCTCCTCCTCGGCAAGCAGGTCCCCGATGCGGTTGGCGGCGTGGTAGCGGATGTCGTCGTCCCGGTGCGACAGCAGCTCGATGAAGAAGTCCAGGGCCAGCGCCTTCTGCTCGCGCGAGAGGGCGGGCGCGTACTCGCCGAGGATCGCCAGGTAGGTTCGCAGGCCGCGCCACCCTTCGAAGGACCGCGCCTCCTCGAGCAGCGCACGGAGCGCCGGCAGGTCGCGGAGCCGTTCCATCACGCCGAGGTTGTGCGCCGTGACCATGAGGCGGCGCACGGTCGTGATCTTGCGGCCGGTGGCGAGCGCCACCGCATCCGGGCGGGACCTTCCGGCCATCACCGCGACGATGTCCAGCTCGCTGGGTACCGCGGGCCTCGGAGGTTGCCGGCATTCGAAACCCGGAGGATCGATCCGGACACCGAGGAACTGCATGTACTCCTCGAGATCGCGCAGCTTGCGGTAGACGCCTTTGTAGCGCCTAACCTTCTCCGCATCGAGGTTCTCGAGCTTGTTGCGGATGGCGACGAACGCTTCCTGAAGCGAGATGATCCGCATCCTCTCGCCGGCGGCCACCGATTCCTTGACGCGAAAGTCGGCGTAGATCAACAGGAGCGTCTCCACCGGCAGGCGCACGAGCTCCAGGTCCCAGACCGAGTGGTTCGTCGCGATGTGGCCGAGGCTCAGGAGATTGCGGTCCTGGTACCAGGTGTGCGTGTAGTAGTAGTGCAGGCGCGGGATGCGCTTGACCTCGTCCCCGACGCACCCGAACTTGCCGATGTCGTGCCCGATCGCCGCCCCGTGCACCAGCGGTAGGTCCACGGGGATGAACTTCGCGAGTTGGCGGCCGATCCAGAGCGAGAGGCCCGTCACGCCGAGGACGTGCTCGTAGATCGAGTACCCCTTCCACTCCTGACCCAACGCGAGGGACAGAAGCAAGGCGTCGTCCTCGACGTGCCGCAGCAGGCGGCGGTACTCCTCGCCGGAGGGCGAGCGGGAGATCTCCTCCTCGGTCAGCGGGGTGAAAGGCATGCGCTGGATGATGCCGAGCCCCTCCTGCGCCGCCTGCTCGCGCAGGACAGCCTGAGCGAGCGGAAAGAAGTAGCCCGCGAGCTTCTCGACCTCGGGGGTGGGGGCCGGGAACGTCTCGGGGTAGAGCCGGCGGCGCGCCTCGGTGTAGAGCGGCTCGTGCCAGCGTCCGCCCCCGTCCTCGCACGGAAGGTCCGCAAGCTCGAGGGCCAGGCACAGCGCGGAGTCGAGCTCCGCCGGCGGCAAGGTCCGTGCGACCTTGGCCGGCCTCGGCCGCTTCCATCCCTTCCGGGAGAGCACGTCGAGGAGGGGGGAGCCTCCCGCCCGGGTCTGCCCCATGGCCCGAAAGTATACCAGCGACGGACGTTTCAGCTCTTTTTGTGGGGGGTCCTGCGTCAGCTCCACCACCTACCCGGCGGGATCGCTTCGCTCGTTTCTTGCCCTGCGCGCTGGGAGCGGTGTCTTGTTTCTTCAGATGCGTTGCCGTTTCTATCTATGCCCGGGGGTGGCTGCGCCTCTTCTTTCGCCGCACGGCCTCCTGGAGGTTCCTGTGCCACTCCTTGGCTTTTTTCTTGCCCCACGGGCTGGGAGCGGTCGCTCGGGCTGCGCATCGAGCGCAGCCCTCCGACCCGCCTCCGCGTGCGACCGAGCTGGCACAGACCGGCGTGCGGAGCCTCGCTGTTCCCCTCCCTCGTATGAAACGCTCGGTCGGCGTCAGCGTCTCCACCCGCCGGTCTGGCCGCTCGGTGCCCGCACCCTCCGGCGGGATGGCTCCTATCGCCCGCGGGGCGGATCTCACCCCCACCCCCCCGCTCTGCCACCGGCCTGCTTGAGCGCCCCTATCACCCGATCCTTTCTGCTCCAGCCTTGATGCCTCTAGCCTAAGGGTGGGGGGTCTCAATCGCCGGTGCCGCGGGTGGCCAATCCCTCCGGAGCCCGCGGGCACCGGACGCGCGAGCCGCGTTGGGGAAACGGCGGCACAGCATCACGCGAACGCCGAGGGGCCACGACGCGGCTCGCGCTCTCCGGTCGCGGGCGGAGGCGAGCGAGCCGGGATTCACTCCCGGCAAGCTGGGGGGGCGGGGGTCATGAGCGCCGGGT
>Ga0316628_100002118_pt1 | contig 14521 bp, 14 predicted proteins | sample OWC_Aug_M2_C1_D5_FD_207648 | JGI IMG/M metagenome (GOLD analysis project Ga0316628, IMG submission 207648) | Wetland soil microbial communities from Old Woman Creek delta, Ohio, United States - OWC_Aug_M2_C1_D5_C | ecosystem: Environmental > Terrestrial > Soil > Wetlands | place: USA: Ohio... | reverse complement strand
AAATCACTGAGATTCCAGCGACCAGAAGCATAAGATACCACGCGTACCCAGGTCCGCCAGTCACCGTCATCCCAAAAATAGAAAACTTCATCCAAAACCCATTGCTATTTTCCACAAACTCCGTGTTCATGAAATACAACGCGGGAATCAAGGTGAGCAGAAACGTGAGAAACGCACACAAACCTCCACCATACTTCATGGTTTTTCGATTCCCTTTTTCAAACACAAAAGCACTCATAAAAAAGATAGCGAAGACTCCGGTTATCAACGCGAGAACCGTCAGAAAGTACGCTGTGTCGATTATTGCAAAACTCTCCATGTTCATCGGGAGGTTTTGAGCCTTTGTTTTCACCTCATCGTACCCCATGGAGACGTAGATGCCCTGACCCTGGGCTTGAAGCTCCATCCTCGTGAGAAACAACCCTGCATGGTAATCTGCTCCCAGTATTCCTGTCGTATCGATGACGTACCAAGGTCCAAGGAACCCAAGGAGAAGAAGCACAAACCCACCAATCATCCCAAGACAAACAACGATCCCTTTTCTCATGACCTAAAAATCAGAATACCTGTATTTATATCCAGCTTTTTTTAGATGTCAAACAAGACCTGCACGAAGATAGGGTCTGTCTCATGTACCTGTAACATATGGTATGTGACTGCTTTGATCTCCACACCCATCCGATGCTTCGTGGTATCGTACTTCTCCCCAAAGACCGAGGCGGTGAGTCGATTTCCCGTAAGGGTCACCTGGAATTTCCCAAATACGAGATTCTGAGCTCCATTCAAAAACAGCAGATGTGACAACCAATCCACCAGCAGCTGCTCCAGATCAGGTGCCTCTAACACCATATCATATTGACCTACGGGATCAATCGTTGATTCATCAGTGATGATATCAAACATCCCCTCTGCCGCATGCTCGAATGCTTCTGCAACCGTCTTCCCATAGGCCTTCACGCCGACATCAGCGGTGTGCTCGACCAGTTCATACTGTTTCATAAGGTTGCCTTGGAGATGTCACCAGGACACTGGCAAGATTGCTTCTCATCCAGAGACTGGATTGTGGATTTCAGTATCTGAGCTATCAGCGACTCTTTTTTCTTATAGATGGCTGCGATCTCCTCCACAGGTAATCGCTGCTGCAAACCAGCTGCCATGTTGCAGACTAAACAGAGGGAGACGAAGCACATGCCTTTTTCTCTGGCGAGGATTACCTCGGGTGCTACCGTCATCCCGACGATATCAGCGACCATGGAATACAACTGTATCTCTGCAGCAGTCTCTAGCCGGGGACCTTCTGTGACCAGATACACTCCTTTCCCGTGAACCGTGACCTCGTTCAGTTTCTGACAATTTTTGAACAGAAGTTCCCGGAGGGAAGGACAGAACGGTTCTGTCATGTCCACATGGACTCGTTGATCATCATAAAAGGTGATCGGCCTGGATTTGGTCGCATCAATAAAATCATGGGGAATCACCAGGTCACCGGGATGGATAGTGTTCTTCATGGACCCAACAGTCCCAATCGAAAAAATGTTGGAAACATGACTGACGGCAAGCGCATGGATATTCCCAAGATGATTGACTCGATGTGGTGGGAGATTCGATTGTTCACCATGGCGTTGGACAAAGAAGATGTCATGGCCACCAATGGTGGAGGTACGGAGCACGACATCCCCATATGGTGTGTACACCGTGATTTTTTCTGGATTCCTCATCAGATCCGGCATGTGATGCCCACAGAGTATCCCGATTCTCATAGACAGACTCATCACCAAGAAATGTTTATTTGTTTAAAGAGATACCTATGATGATGAGAGTTGCAGCGTTATTCTCCGGTGGAAAGGACTCAGTCTTTGCAGTGTACATCGCTCAGCACTATGGATGGGACGTGTCCCATCTTGTGAGCCTGCTTCCAAAAAAACCAGATTCCTGGATGTTTCATTCGATCAATATCCATCAGACAAGTCTGCTGGCGAAGGCACTTGGAATCCCAATCATACAACAAGTAACCGCTGGTGAAAAAGAATCGGAGCTAGAGGACCTTACAACGATACTTGAGAAGCTGAAGGTTGATGGAGTGATCAGCGGAGCGATCGCCTCGGAGTACCAGCGGACCCGTATCGAAAAAATCTGTTACAACTTTGGGATAAAATCATTTACTCCGTTATGGCATAAGAACCAGGAGTTGTTGGTACGAGACCAAGTCAAGGCTGGATTCCACATTATCATCGTCGGTGTGTTCGCCGAGGGGTTTGACGAAACATGGCTTGGGAGGACCATTGACCAAGACACTATCGCTGACTTGGTTCATCTCCAGAAGAAAAAAGGAATCAACGTCGCAGGTGAAGGAGGAGAATACGAAACCTTGGTTCTCTCTGGTCCGTTGTTTTCACAACGACTTGTGATCGATGAATCAGAGAAACACTGGAATCGTGACTCAGGGATCCTCCAGGTGAAAACATCGCATCTTGAGGACATTTAATAGGTGAGGTAATTGAGCGCCTTGAGCTGTTGCAGAAATAAAAAAAGCCGCTGATCAAGGTTTTTTTCCTCTGGAAACTGCTTGGTTAGTTCTGTGAGGATGTCTTTGACAATTCGTGTTCCATCGCAGGAATTCCAGATCGCTGACCCTAGTTTATCCAAATGTGCTTCAAAGGTGTTCCCCCGCCTTAGCACCTTACAAAAGGATTTTCCCAGTTTGCCAGTGAACTTCGGAACTATCAGAGTGACAAGATCAGCAGCGTCCATGGTCCATTTGAAATCTAATCGCTGTGGTTTATACAGAAGAAATTCCTCAACCGTCGGTAACCCTTTACTTTTCGTCTTTCGCGTAAATTTCCCTCAGCGGGATATAGGCAAGAAGCGCTGCGATGAAGATCCAAATGAGTATCGATGGTAAAATCGGGGGGTATTCGAAGACCGCGAAGTTCAATCCTCCAATGATGAGGAACGCGACAATGACACCCATCAGGGCTTCTCCTGCGATTAATCCCGCGGTGAGAAGAAGACCGGTTCTTATAATCTTTTCTTTTGGTGCTACATCGGTTTGTTTGATAGCAAGGTCCCAGTCGCTGATCTCTTCTTCCTGCGCAGATCCGTATTTCTTGGTAATCGCCCTATTTGTAATAGATCGCACGATACCACCAACGAAAATCGGGGTGCTTAACGTAAATGGGAGGTAGATCCCTATCGCAACAGGTAGAACAGGGAGGTTAATGAGGATGAGCACGAACGCAAGTACCGCGCCTGCGACCACAAATGGCCAAACCATTTGCCCACCGAGGACACCTTGGACAATTCCCTGCATGAGGAACGCCTGAGGTGCTGGGAGGTTCGTACTGCCGATATGATACGCTTTGTCCAACGCTTGAATCACCAATGCGAGGATTGGGGCAGCAGCAGCGACACCAATGATTTCAGCAATCTGCTGGTTCCGTGGTGTCGCACCAATCATCTGACCACACGTCATCGACTGGAGCACATCCCCCGAGATAGCGGCGGCACAGCAAATCACCGCGGCGATGAGAATCGCGATACCGGCGGCGCCGACATTCCCGGAAAGACCAAACCCGAGAAGAATTAATGAGGTGATGAGTAACACGGAAACCGTGACCCCGGAGATCGGGTTATTGGATGATCCCAGCAGTCCAGCCATGTATCCAGCAATCGCGCTGGCGATGAATGCAAATAAGATGGCGAACACTGCCATGACTGCGGAGACCACCCAGAGGCTTGAAATCCAAGCATAAATAAGAAAAACGGGAATGACAAGGAGGCCAATCATAAGAAAAACAACCTTGAAATTCAGGTCGGTGTCTGTTCTCTTTTTTGCTTCTACTTGTCCTCCTCTGATGCCTGCAATCGCTTCTCTGATACCGCTAGCAAGGTTCGATCGGAGTTTAAAGATCGTGTATAATCCACCAACGACCATCGCTCCGACACCGACATACCGGATATAGTTCCCCCAGATAGCAAAGAACCCCCAGATCTGATACCCTGTATCAGCGTTCCCGTATCCAAGCGCAAGAGCATCGGTGACATCTGATGGAGTATTGGGAACAGGAAGACCGGTTGCCAACGCAATAAGTGGGACAAGAATCACCCAGCCAAGGAGACCTCCGACAAAGACGAATGCGGCTATCTTAGGTCCGATAATCCAACCAACACCAAGCAAGGCAGGGGACGTAGCAACACCCCCGTAGAAGACGCCTGATTTTTCTCCGCTTCCGATGTCGAATTTCCCGATATTAGCGATTCCATGGACGGCTCCAGCAAATATTTTAAGACCAACCTGACCAAATTTAAACAAGCCTGCAGCTAACACACCAATAATAAGCCATACACCGCTGACACCACTTTTCTGAGGTTTTTTTCCAGTTTCAGATTCTGCACCACCAACAGTTGTGGTTAAGACCGCGGCGACAGCGACACCTTCAGGGAATGGGAGGTCTGTTTTGATGATGAGTGCTCTTCGGAGAGGTACCATCCACAGTACACCAAGCATCCCACCAAATAACGCTATCAATGTCGTTTCAACATAATGAATCTCTGTCCAGGTTCCCATGATGACCAAGGCAGGGATTGTAAAGATAACTCCTGCTGCGAGTGCTTCACCCGCTGCAGCACCCATCATCCCGATGTTGACTTCTAAAATCGTTCCTTTAAATGGTCTGAGAAATGCAAAAGCCATAACCGCCCCAGGGATGACCGCTGAGACCGTCATTCCAGCGTATAAACCGAGATACGCGTTTGCTGCTCCAAGAATGACTGCGAGAAGAGCCCCGACCAGCACCGCCTTCAATGTCAATTCCGGTATCTTCTTTTCTGTGGGGATAAATGACTTGAAATCGTCTCGAGATGACATAGATAATCAATATGATAAATATATTTCAGTGTTTATAAAACCATCGGTTTTAAATCCCTCCCTATGACGCAGAAAAATTTTTTATAATTCAATCGGGTATCGTAAGATTCCAGCAAGGCCGCTGAACGCAGCGTACAATGATTCGCCCTCTTCGCTATTTCTTGAGATGAGTTTCACTGTTGCATTTGTCTTATCCGCAAGATCTGATAATTCATCGACTAAATCCACCTTTTCTGTTATCTCCATAGGTAGTGATGTTTTACATGTCGGGCAGGCCGGTGGTGAAAAATCCTCCAATGCTTCCTCGGTCATGGTTTTCTCTTGGGTGTAGGCACAGGTCTGACATTTCATGGTGACTCGATACTTCCGGAGATCCTCAGAGAGAAGGAGGGTGTCGACGACTCCCATCTCCAGGGCTTTTCTCACCTGGTGTTCCCCGTACACGGCAAGGCTCTTTTCTGTCTTGGTCACCTCTGATAAGAATCGTTTCATGATCTTTTTTTCTTGAGAGACCTTCAGGTCTGTCATTTTGTCTGCTGCGTTTGCCACAAGTTCTCGTAATCCGTATTCGTCGGTGTAACCGGTATCGAAGGTATCGATGATTTTCTTCTGGATCTCATAATGCAGATAGGCTTCGCTGACGAAATATTGTTTTGTCGGGCCTGGACCACCGATGAGGATGCCTTTGAGCGCTGGTTCTGCGAGGAAGATCTCGCTTGCTCGTTGACCGCATTTCACGAACCATTCATGGGCTGCGATCTCGGTGTTGCGTTCGAACCGTCGCTGGGATTGACCTCCTCTGCCGTGTTTCCCTGGCACTTGGGAGGTCATGTATCGGATTAGCTCGACGCGACTGCCTCGGAGCATCCCAACGGTGCATTCTCGTCGATCGATGAGGAGTAACCCGTAGATTTCCTTCTCAGTGAGCATCGCTTCCAATGGTTCGGTATAGAACTCTGAGTCGCAACGATAGAGGAAGGTGATGACTGGCATCGGTGGTTCGATGATGAAGGCGACCATGTCGGTCTTGTCCGCACCAATGCTTTTATGACCGACAAACATCGTAAGCCCATTCGGCGGTGGCTGTTTGAATGTTTTCAGCCGACTCATAATCGATTCAATCGCAGATAACACATTCTTCATTGTTGTTTTTGATTTGATATTCTGAGATTGCGAGTACTCGTTTCGAAGGTAGGCGACGACATCGAAAATTTGTTTTGACGGTGGGACGTACAACGAAATAAGCTCTGTGTGTTTCCCTCTGCATTTCTTTAACTCTTCCAGCTGTCGTCTGAGATCGTAGATCTGCCGCTGGGTCATTTCATCAGTCATTGGGGTAGCTCCTTGGTCAGTCTGTTTCTTTTAATCATGTTGTTTAAAATCATGGGAAGGAAATGTTATAAGGAAAACTGCTCGCCTTTCATCGGGGTGAGGACTTCAGCGGTATCCTTCAGTGCTTCAGCAAGTGGTGTCCGGTCAGCACTGTGGAACAGGACGATTTTTTCTGGGTTGCATTTCTGTGCGAACTCGACGAGCTCCCGGTGGCCAGCATGGGCTGAGAAATCGAAGTATTTGACCTCGCAGTCGACTTTTTCGGTCACCCCATAGAAATTCAGTCTTCCTTTTTCTATGAGAAGTCTGCTGTTGGTCCCTGGGATCTGATACCCGGTGAGAAGGACAGCGCTTTTCCTGTCATTTTTCAATTTATTCATGTACGTGAGGATAGGGCCGCCGTCCATCATGCCACTTGAGGTGACAATCACTTCTGCCTTCATCGCACTCTTACGGCTCTGTTCTGAATGGACCATGTTGATTTTCTTGAGTGCTTTTTTCAGGTCTTCGACAGACCGAAGGTATTTCGGATACTTCAGATATATTTTTGATATTTTTTTGCCCATACCGTCGAACCAGACGTTATAGCCGGCGTCTTTGAGTACGAGAAGGATTTCTTGTGAGCGTGAGACTGCGAATGCAGGAATGATTGCAGTACCGCCTCGGTTGTTGACCTCCTCTATTTTTTCAAGAAATTCTCTTTCTAATTGTTTCCGGTTTTCATGGTCTCTACCAGCGTAGGTTCCTTCCATAAACAGGATGTCGCAAGACACTGGTTTTGTCCCTTTGACCAGTCTGGTATCAATGGTGTTCATATCACCAGTAAATAATAATCGTTTATCTCCAATAAGTTCAAACATGAGCGCGCCAGGGATGTGACCTGCAGAATGATAATGCACACTATAGTTCTCACCAAGATCTCGCTTCTTCCCAGGTTCGACTGGAACATAACTATGCTCCGCTTCTTTGACATCAGCATTGGTAAATGGAATTGAGTACCCATCCATCTGAGCTATCTTCACCGTGTCTTTTTGTAAGAGATTGCTCACAACCGCGGTCGGTTCTGTGGTGATGATGCGATGGTCTGATTCAGAGCACAGCCAGGGGATCATCCCGCAGTGATCAAGGTGCGAATGAGAAAGGAACGTCAGATCGACCGGTGGTGGTGGAAGTGGGAATGTTGGTGGTTTTCCAGGGGACATCCCATAATCGAAGAGGAACTTCATGTCTTCGATTTCGAGGATCATTGCTAAATTACCGACTTCGTCGCTGCCACCGAGAAATTGACACTTGATACCAGAATCCATGTTTCATCAAACCTTTTAGATAAACAGAGCCTCCTAAAGAAAAAAGAGGTTGATTAATGTTTGGTCATCTCTCAAGAGGCTTTACGATCAGTGTTGTTTCGTCTTTTTCGACGATGACGACTTTGGTGTTTGTTTGGATCACCGTGTCCGATTTCGCCTGCCAGTACTCTCCTTTGAAGCGGACGAATCCTGGTTTTGAAGGGCTGATTTGTTCGATGGCGACCGCTTGTTCTCCGACGAACTTACCCAGCGAAGGTTTTTTCTTCCGTATCTGAAGGATTTTGTACAGTAAGAATGCGAAGAAGATTGCGAACAGCACGATAACGATGAGCATGATTGTTAAGGCATCAGCCATATATTCACCTGAGATGAGCCATTTTCTGGTCGGATAGTTCGGGATGAGAAATATCGACCCGATGATCAGGCAGATGATTCCTCCGATGCCGACCGCACCGAAGCCTGGGAGCGCGAATATTTCTACCGCGAGCAGTACACATCCGATTATTATAAAGATTATGCTTAACGTGGAGATCGTAAACCCTGATCCAACCAGGGAAAGCAGGATGGCGATAACCCCAAACACCTCAGCACCGTATCCTGGTGAGGAGATTCCAACAAGTAAAGCAAAAATCCCAAGCATCAGGAGAAGTGAGGTCAGGATAGGGTTGGAGATCAATTTCAGCAGCTGAATCTGAATCGATGGGGAATATCGGATCTGTTCTGCATCCTTGGTATGTAAGATGACGGTGCCGCCCGCGGTGGTGACGTTTCTCCCCTCCATCTCAGCGAGCAGCTGATCGATAGTTGAGGCGGTGATTTCGATGACGTTGCTGGTTTTTGCTACCGTTGCGTTGACATTCCGGTTTTCGGTGATGAACAACTTCGCTAATGTCTCATTTCGTCCATACATGACCGCTCGTTCTTGGAGCCATTCAACAAGGGCGTTGATGATTTTCGAGTCGTTGATGAATCGTGTCCCCTCAAGGGTCGTTTCGATGGGTTGGCAGGATCCGATGATGGTGTGATCAGCCATTGCGGCGAGTGGGGTGGACAACAGGATAAATGTCCCTGCGGACCATGCGGTCGCCCCACTGGGAGAAACATAGCCGATGACGGGAATGTCGCTTTCTTTGATGAGAGCAGCGATTTCAAAGGTTTGATCTAGTCCTCCACCTGGCGTGTTCAGAAGGAGAATCACTGCTTGTGCATCATCGGCCTGCGCTTGTTTCAAACTCTCAGTCATCACCTCAACAGTGGACTGGTCAATGGTTTCGGTGATTTCTACCAGTAAGACGCTACTCGCCTGCGCGGTCGTACTTGTTGAAAAAATAAGGACGAGAAAAAAGAAAAAAAGGAATGGAGTGATGATTCGTCTCATTGTTCGGTTTTTTTCGTAACAGCTTTTGCTAACCCTGCCATGGTACCTATTTCGCCGCCGGGGACGATGATGAGGTTTTTCTCACGTGCTATCTCTGTCAGGGTCTGCAGTTCTCTTAGTCGTAACGCGATCGGTGTTTTTTCATATAGTTTTGCCGCTTCTGTCATTTTCGCTGATGCTTGCAGTTCACCTTCAGCCATGATGATCCGGGATCGTTTCTCCCGTTCTGCTTCTGCTTGTTTTGCGATCGCTCGCAGCATCTCCTCAGGTAATGAGACGTCTTTCAAGGTGACGGCGGTTACTTTGATTCCCCAGGGGTCAGTACCTAAATCTATGACCGCCTGCAAGCTCTTATTGAGTTCCTCTCTCTGTGAAAGAAGTTCATCAAGATTTTTTTGACCAACGATGTCCCGGAGGGTGGTCTGAGCAAGTAAACTCGTCGCGACATCGTATCGCTGGACTTCGATAATCGCTTTTTGCGGATCTGTTATTCTGAAATACACGACCGCATCGACATCGACAGTCACATTGTCTCGAGTGATGATGCGCTGTTTTGGGACATCGATGACCCGTGTTCTCAGATCCATTCGTATAGGTTTATCGATGACAGGGATAATGAACACGAGTCCAGGACCTTTGATCCCCAGTAGTCTCCCTAATCGAAAGATAACAATTCGTTGGTACTCTGGCATAATCTTAATTGCTGATGCAAGGATTGCAATCAGAAATATGACGATAATAAATAATGCGATAATGATGGTGTTCACATCAACCATACTTTTTTGCCTCCAGTGATGAAAAACCCGATGCTGTTCTTAAGTGTTTCTGTAGAGCTTTTTTTTTGAAACGATATTTTTAAAAAGGTCGCTTCCTTATGAAGTGCGAATTGGTGGGGAGCTGAATCATGTCTGAGATAATCTCGATAAAAGCACGTGAGGTCCTGGACTCTCGGGGGAATCCGACCGTTGAGGTGGATGTGACTATTGACAAAGGTGTGTTTCGGGCGATGACTCCGAGTGGTGCGAGTGCAGGGCAGCATGAGGCTCTTGAGCTGAGGGATGGGGACAAAGCCCGGTATCTTGGGAAAGGAACACTGAAAGCGGTCGAAAACGTCAATAAGAAGATTGCTCCGAAATTGATCGGGTTGGATTGTCGTCATCAGGAAACCATTGATAATTTGATGCTGAAGATTGATGGAACGGAGAACAAGGGGAAGCTTGGTGCGAACGCCGTGCTTCCGGTATCGATGGCGATTACGAAGGCAGGTGCTGCGGCGACTGGAGTCCCGCTGTACATGTATCTCGGGGAGTTGTTCGGGGAGATCCCGCACCTTCTTCCAGTTCCGATGTGTAATGTGATTAATGGAGGAAAACACGCGGGTCAGGAGAATTCCATCCAGGAGCATATGCTCATGCCGACAGGTGCGAAGAACTTCACCGAAGGGATTCGGATGATCTCTGAAAGCTATCATCATCTTGCGAAGCTCCTAAAAGGGAGGTTCGGGGCTGGTGGTGTGCTGATCGGTGATGAGGGTGGTTTTGCCCCGTCTCAGATTGTTGATATCAATGAACGACTTGAGCTGATGTTACAAGCGGTGGAGAACGCTGGGTATGCGGGGAAGATGCAGATCGCGCTTGATCCAGCATCGAGTGAGTTTTTCTATGACGGTACATACAAGATAGGAGAGAAATCGTTTTCTGGGGGGGAGATGGTGGATTTTTATGTCGATTTATGCAACCGTTATCCTATCGTGAGTATTGAGGATGGCTTAGCAGAGGATGACTGGAACTCCTGGGTGGAGATGACAAAGAAACTCGGGAGAACGGTCCAGATTGTTGGAGATGACCTGTTCGTGACCAATACGAAGCGTATTCAGAAGGGTATCGAGCTACAGGCCGCCAATTCTGTGCTTATCAAATTAAATCAGATCGGGTCGGTGACGGAGACGCTCAATGCCATTAAGATGGCTCAGGATGAGGGATGGACCGCGGTGGTCAGCCATCGGAGCGGGGAAACCGAGGATGCGTTCATCGCTGATCTGGTTGTCGGGACGAGTTCCGGGCAGATAAAGACCGGGGCTCCGGCACGGAGCGATCGGAACGCGAAGTACAATCAACTGATACGTATTGAAGAGGAGCTTGGGGAGAAGGCAGAGTACCCTGGGGTTGACTTCCGGGAACTCCTGTAGAAGCGTAAACATTTTTATCTTCGTTCTGATACACCCCATGGAGGTATTGTCATGAAAATACTGATCACTGATAAAACAGAAAATGCTGTTATTCAACAGTTGAAGGATGCTGGTCATGAAGTGACGTTTAATGAGATGGACCCCGCCACATTGCTAAAAGAGATCCCCCAGTACGATGGGTTGATGGTGCGCAGCAGGACAAAAGCGATTGCTGAGGTCATCAACGCTGGGGCAAAGGGGAAACTGAAAGTGATCGGGAGGGCGGGGATCGGTGTTGACAACATCGATCTGGTCGCCGCCTCGAATAACAAGATCAAGGTCGTCAATGCACCAACCGGGACGACGGAGAGTGTTGCAGAGCTCGCCTTTGGTCTGATGCTTGCTGCGTCCCGTTCGATTCCGCAGGCGGATCATTCGATGAAACAAGGGTTGTGGGAGAAGAAGGCCTTTAAAGGCGTCGAGTTGTATGGAAAGACCCTGGGGATCATCGGGATTGGACGGATAGGGACCGAGTTAGGAAAACGAGCTTTGGCGTTCAACATGAAAGTCATTGCCTATGATAAATACATCACGAAATCACCGGCACCGAAGATCACCATTGTTCCGATGGACCAGTTGCTCAAAGACTCTGATTATATTTCGTTGCACATCCCGTTTGTGAAAACCGAGGGAGCAACGATTAAAGAAGCTGATTTTGACAAGATGAAGAATGGTGTGATCCTCATCAACTGCGCTCGTGGTGGTACGGTTGATGAACAAGCGCTGTTGAAGCATTTGAACGGAGGGAAGCTCCTTGCTGCTGGTCTTGATGTGTACGCAGCGGAACCACCGACCTTCAAAGACCTGGTGAACCATCCAAAGGTTGTCTGCACTCCTCACATCGGTGCATCGACCAAAGAAGGACAATTGCGCGCTGGGAGGATTTGTGCAGAGCAGATGATGCTGGTACTTTCTGGAAAAACCCCGGAGTTCTGGGTCAATAAAAAGATGATGGAAGGGAAATGAGTACGCAGAAACACGCCAACCATGCGATGAAGAACCTCGATGGTATCATGGAAAAGATCGAGAATCACATTGGGGAGAAAGAAAAAATCCGAGAGGATGCGTTGAAGGCCTCTCGGGATATTATCATCTGTTGCCGTAAAGGGATTCAACAGTTGCATCGCAATCAGCTCGCTGAGGCTGAGTCGTTCATGAAGCAGGCTTCTGCGAAACTCGCGCAGCTCTATGATATTACTATGGGTCATGCTGATGTGTTTCATACCGGGTTTGTGGAGAATGCTGCACAGGAGTTCGTGGAAATACAATGCTTATATAACATCATGAAAGGAGCTGACCTCCCAGACCCTGATGTGATACAGACGACCTATAGTGCCTACCTGCTTGGTCTGTGTGATGTCGTGGGGGAGCTGCGTCGCGGGGCGTTGGATTTCATGCTTGAGGGAAACACCGCAAAGGCGAATGAGTACCTCGGATATATGGACCGCATCTATGATGCGATCATGAGTTTTGATTATCCTTCTGCTTTGGTCCCGATCAAAAAGAAACAGGACATGGTGCGTAGTCTTATTGAGAAGACCCGCGGGGAGCTGGTCGTCTCCACCTGCGAACAACGTATCCATGATAAGACTCATGAGTTCCATGGGTTACTCGATGAGGTCAACGAGGAGCGTCATACGAAGAAGAAAAAAAATGATGAAACAGAGGATGAGGATATCGATATCGACAAAGTCTGGTAAAATTTTGTCGATATTTTCGTTTTTTACGAAATGTTTATAAAAAGCCTTTATATACTTCAAGGAGGGAAATTTTCTTATGACGGAAATCCAGGTGGAAAACATTGTCGTGTCTTTTTCTGTGTCTTCAGCCTTGGATTTACCCAAGCTTGCAGAGAATCTTCCAGATGCACAGTATCATCCTGAGGATGCCCCGGCAATCATCTTGCAGTTTGCTCATCCTCATTCGATGGCCGCTCTTTCTTCATCTGGGTCCGTGGTGGTGACTGGCCCGAGGAACCTCGAAGAAGCCTGTGATGTTGTTAAGATGATTCAGGATCGTTTGAATGTCGTCGGTGTTGAGTATGTTGAGTCACCAAAGCTTATGGTGCAGAATGTGACTGTCTCAACGGATCTTCATCAGGAGCTGAAGCTGCGCGATGTTGCGAAATTTCTTCAAATCTCTGGGTATTCCCCTCGAGTATTCCCTGGGTTGGTTTATAAAGGGGACGACCCAAACACAGTTATACTCTTGTTTGATTCGGGGAAGATGGTCTGCAATGGGAAAACCGTTGAAGAGGCGACCGTTGCGGTTGAGAACATGATAGAAAAATTAGTATCATTTGGTATAAAAATGGAGGAAAATGTATGCCCGAAGTAATCGTAGAAAATATTGTTGCGTCAACGTCATTTTCCGATAAGTTGGATTTGGACGTGATCGCACAATCGTTAGAGGAAGCAGAATATGAACCTGAGCAGTTTCCCGGACTCGTATATCGGTTAAGCAATCCGAAAACTGCGACCTTGTTGTTTCGAAGTGGGAAGGCGAATTGTACTGGTGCGAAAAACATCGAGGATGTTCGGACCACGATCAACATCATCGCGGAGAAACTCAAGAAGCTTGGCGTCGAAGTGTACAAGGACCCTGAGATCGTTATTCAGAACATTGTCGCGATCTCTGATCTTGGCGGTGAGTTGAACCTCAATGAGGTGGCGATGGCGTTAGGCTTGGAGAACGTCGAATATGAACCTGAGCAGTTCCCTGGGCTTGTGTATCGGATTAAGGAGCCACGTGTCGCTATGCTGTTGTTCGGTTCTGGGAAGATTGTCTGTACCGGGGCGCGGAAGATCACCGATGTTTCTCTTGCGGTGGAGAAGCTCTCCCAAGAGTTGTCGTCTCTTGGTCTGATTCATCATTAATCAAGTGTTACGGGAAAGGGGCTGAGAGTGAAAGAACGCTCCTACTTTTTTTCTTTTTTTCATAATGTACATTGATTATCGTTCTTGTTTTTTAGAGGTTGATTAAGGAGCAAATTTTATGTACTGGTTTCTTATTCAGGGAATGGTGAGGGGGTCTAAAGAATTGAATTGAAAAATCTTTTTTTTCATTCTTTTCCTCCCAGACTTTTTAGACCCCTTCTCTTCATTCTATTTTTCATTGCTTCTTAAAAAAATTATTTTATAGGACAAAAATGAAACAGAAGGATTTTGTTTAAGAAAGGGGAGAAATGGGGGTTGCCTTTGCGGTCTTATGGTGTTTTGAAGAATTCTTTCAGATCGTCGACTTTCGGATTCATCATCCCGCTGATGCGGATGGAGAAGATGTCCTCAAACATCATGATATCGCCGATGTAGGTTGCGTACCTCTTTTTGAGGAACTCTGTGAATCGTTTTGCGACCGTGATATCTTTTGCGGTGAAGCAGAGCATAAGGTCGTATTCCCCTTGTAGGACG
>Ga0316628_100002117_pt1 | contig 14524 bp, 14 predicted proteins | sample OWC_Aug_M2_C1_D5_FD_207648 | JGI IMG/M metagenome (GOLD analysis project Ga0316628, IMG submission 207648) | Wetland soil microbial communities from Old Woman Creek delta, Ohio, United States - OWC_Aug_M2_C1_D5_C | ecosystem: Environmental > Terrestrial > Soil > Wetlands | place: USA: Ohio... | reverse complement strand
GGAGGTACTGTATTTCGCCTGGCAACTCTGCTACCATATCCCAAGAATTCAGGAATTAGGCCAGTGGCTTTGCGTCCCAGGCTTTCCCCTGGTTTGCCCTGAGCAGGGAATCTTTATTCCATAAAACAGCAAAAGATATGCCTGAATGGACGGAACGTAGAATATTTTGTTGAAGCCAAAGAATACACGCATTTTTTGAAAGATTTAGGGTGAAGGATATTGGAAAAGGGTACAAGATGATAGCGATCGATACAAAAGTGAACACCCCGGAAAACCAAAAGCTCGTTATCAATGAATAAATGTTGACACCCGCCCGGGAAAAACTCTTTTGGCGAAGCATTGGTGAAAATTGATCGAGGCCGATAAAGTCATTGCTTCTTCTCCAGCAACGTGATAAATTTCTATCTACCCTATCGACCCCTGCGGCGATCAAATTGGGGCGGGATCGGTATCATCCACCAAATTTGAATTCATCCAGAAGAGCATATTTGTAGTGAAGGGCTCAAAAAGGTGGTCATGGCGAGGAGCGCAGCGAGGGGGCAATCTCGTAGGGGCGATTCATGATTTGCCCCTACTTCACTTCATTCGCATTTCATTCAGCTCCCTTAAGTCGTTTCCTATGGGGAATAGCCGGTGCTAAGAATATTCTGCCCGAAATGCCGTAAGAGTTCCTATACCTCTGATGTAGAGTCCTTCAACTCCTGCCCCCATTGCGGGTTTGTATTCAGTGGGAAACATGGCTCCGACCGAAGGCGTGAGCCGCGGGTGGAGCGGCAGATTCCCTTCGATTTTTCCCACCAGGACAGGAATTTCATGGCCAGTACAACCGACCTGTCTGATAGGGGCGTGGGCATAGAAGTATATGGTGAGGTTTCTATCGAGGAAGGTGATATTTTAACTCTTACGATCGAAGACACCACCATTAGAGCCAAGATTATGTGGGTGGAAAAGCTGCCGAATAAAGCCCGGGCCGGACTGGAAAAATTGAACTGAAGTTTTAATACCCTGGTTATAAGAAAATCCAAACTTCTTCCTTCTTGTAAACCTATTGTTTTTATCATTCCAGAGTTCGTAAGATTTCTTTGTGGCGGAATGGGTCCCTGGGGGCCTCCTGTTCGACCAAATCCACCTGGCGTCCGAAAAGCTCATTTCAATTGCCCGTGCGGGTCAGCCCGATCAAAGAATGTCCAGAACCCATCTTTCTGGAAACAACCGGAATTTTAGAGCATTTTTGGGTATGATGATAGAAGGTAGGAGGGCAATCGAAGGGTAGGGGCAAAGACAGTTCAGAGTGCTCAGGCCACTGAGAATAGATCACGGGGCAGCCGGGGTTTATGGAAATGGTCACTTTTCGCGGACCAAGGAGGAGGATGTGGCGAGAAAAGGATAAACCCACGTTTGAAAATAGCTTGACAACTTCTTTTGGGTTCCCTAAAGTGAAAAAAATATCTTGGGCTTAAGATTCCTCCCACCCATCGTTCATTTTTGGGCAATCCTTTGAATTGAGGGGAAAGTTTCTATGAATCGCCTTCAAGAAGTGCATGGGGGTGTTTATCTGGTAGGGTCTCCAGAGCTAACCGCCCCGGAAGATTGTTGCGTATATCTCCTGGATTTGGGCGATCTGGTGATGATCGATGCTGGCGCCGGGAGGAGTATCCCGGCCATCCTGGAGAATGTCGAATCTCTGGGATTCGGACACAGGCGCATTTCAGCGGTAGTGGCTACCCACTGCCATATCGACCACATCGGAGGGATTCCGAAGCTGCGGGAAAAGACCGGATGTCAAGTGATCGCCCATGAGCTGGATGCGGGAGCGATGGAAGCAGGGGATCCAGTTAGAACGGCGGCAGAAGGGTATAATTTAAGTTATCCCCCTACCCCGGTGGACTATAAGTTGAGCGAAGTGCGGGAAGTATTAAAATTCCAGAAGGGAGAGCTTCTCTGCCTCCATACTCCGGGCCATACTCCCGGGTCCATCTCGGTCATCCTGGATTATGATGGCAAGAGGGTGCTCTTTGGGCAGGACATTCACGGGCCATTTTCGGAATCCTTTGGTTCAGATCTTTCAGCCTGGAAAAAGTCGATGGAGGTCCTCCTGGGTTTGCACGCGGATATCCTTTGCGAGGGGCACTTTGGGATCTACCGGCCAGAAGCGGAAGTTGAAAAGTACATTCAAAGCTACCTGAAAATGTACGCCGGAAATAAAAGATAAAATTTGAAACCATTAAGGGTTCGAGGGTTCAAGGGGGGAAAGAGATTGAGAGGGGGAACACCGGGGATCGTTACCCTCATCACAGACTTCGGACTTCTGGGAGAATATGCCGGAGCCATGAAGGGGGCCATCCTGAAAATCAACCCCCGCTGTCAGGTCATAGACGTTACCCACCTCATCGAACCGCAGAATGTGTTGCGGGCATCTTTCGTCCTGAAAAATACTTATCCATACTATCCAGCAGGGACGGTCCATGTGGTGGTTGTTGATCCCGGAGTGGGCACCCGCCGGCGGCCGGTCGTTTTAAAAGAGAACGGACATTTTTTTGTCGGGCCGGACAATGGAATCTTTACTTTCATCCTTTCCAGTCAGCGGAAAACTGAAGGCTATGAGATCACTCGAAAAGAATTTTTCCTCGACCCGCTCAGCGAAACCTTCCACGGGAGGGATCTCTTTGCGCCAGTTGCCGGGTATTTATCTCTTGGCCAGGACCCGAGACGATTCGGGCCGCGGGTTGCCGGGTTTGTCCGCGCCGACTGGCCCAAACCTCAACTTAGGGGAAGAAAATTACTGGGGCAAATTCTCTTTGCCGATTCCTTCGGCAGCTTGATCACCAATATTTCTCGCGAAGAATACGGACGGCTGATCGAGGGTGGGCCGATTCAAATCAAAGGCCAAGGATGGCGGATCGACCGCCTCCATCGAACCTACGGCCAGGGTAACCCCGGTGAGCCCATGGTGCTCTTCGGGAGTGCAGAGCTGCTGGAGATTGCTGTGAATCGGGGAAACGCAAGAAAGGTCCTGGGTCTTAAGCCAGGAGACCGGTTGATAATCACCCTGTGATGAAGAATCAAAGAAGCTACTCCTTAGCATTCATCGCTTTTATACTGGTTTTTGATTATCTCTTCTTTATGACGGGTCGTCCTTCCTGGTCGGTCAGCCTAAGCCCTGAGGAAGGGTTCGAAAACGCCCTCGCCCTCTGCAAGAAAAAAGATTATGCTCAAGCTCTGCAGACCCTCCAGAGTTTAGAGGAACAATATCCCACTCACTCCCTCCGACCGGATTGGCTCTTTATGCAAGGCCAGGCCCTTCGAGCTCTGCAAAAGTGGCCTGAGGCAACCCAGGTTTTTTCACGGGCGGCCGAGGTCCATCCCACGCTTGGAGATTACGCCCTTTATTATCAGGGGGAGGCTCTGCAAATGGCTGGGGAGGGAGTTAAAAGTTCAGAGGTTTTCAAAAGCCTGGTCACCTTGCATCCCAAGAGCCTGTTGGTTCCGCAGGCCAAACTGAAGATGGCTGAACTCTATCTTCAAGGGGGTGAATATTTGCGGACTGCGGAGGTGGGCGAGAATCTGCTACGGGAAAGTCCCCAAAAAGATTACTCCGCGCAGGCTCTAAATTTTTTGGGTCAGGCCAGGGAAGGACTTGGGCAGTGGGCGGAAGCCATCAGAGCCTACCAGGAGCTTTGGCTGAAATATCCTCTTCACCCGCTGGCAAAACAAGCGAAAGCTAGGTGGGATTCATTGATTGGAGAAAAAAAATTGGCGGAAGAAAAAATCCCCCCTGAAGCCCTCTTCCGCAGATCTTTACAACTCTACCAGGCCCTTCTCTATGAGGCCGCCTTAGAAGAGATGGAACGGATCGAAGGCTTCTCGCCGCGCGCTTACCCAGAACGTTACGCTGGTGAGCGCTGGATGGATGACCTTTATTTCCACCGGGGGATGTGCTTTTTCCGGCTCAAAAAATATGGGCAGGCTGCCGAGCTTTTCAATTTGATCGTTCAAAATTCCCGGAACGAGGAGATGGCTGAAAAGGCCCTCTTCTACATGATCCGATCGCTTTTTCGCGTGGGTCGGAATGAAGAAGCGCTGCATGCTTTTTCGCTCCTGCAGGGCGCCTACCCCCGGGGTGCTTTTATGGATCAGGCTCTTTACCTGAGAGCGAGAATTTTTGAGGAGAAGGAAGATCTGCCGCAGGCGATCTCTTTCTACCGAGAAATTGCGGAAAATTTTCCACAAAGTTCCCTCCGGTTTCCGGCCATGTGGCAATGCGGCTGGCTCCTATTCAAAAGTAAAGACCTCCCTGGGGCAATTCAAGCCTGGAATCGCTTGCAAGCCTTGAGCCCCAATTCTCTCTGGGTGGAAAAAGTCCTTTATTGGAAGGGGAGATCCTTAGAAAGATTGGGAAAAACTCAGGAGGCCGAAGAAAATTACCAGCAACTTCGCAAGAATTACGCCGCTTCTTATTATACCCAGCTGGTCGCAAACCGGGGACGCTCTTGTAAGTCCAGAAGGATCATTTCAGATTCTCTTCAAGACCCACTCCTACTGCCCTTCTTCAAGTTGGAAGCTCATCCTGACGAACCGCTTCACTACCATTTTGAGAAAGGAAACCTTCTCGCTAAGCTGGGACTCATTTCCATGGCTGTGGAGGAGCTGGAGGCTGCTGAAGGGGATGGAAAATCTTTCGACGACCTGCGGCTGGAGATTTCCCGCCTTTATCGGGAGGTGGGGGAATATCATCGGTCGGCATTGTTGGTCCGTAAGAACATCAAACTCAGACCCTTTACCGGACGCCTTCTGGAAAAGGAGAGGAATCTCTTCCTCCTGGCCTATCCCCTGGGAAATCCTTCCTGGATCAATCCATCGGCAAAAAAGCACAAATTGGACGCAGCGTTCCTAAGCGCGGTCATCTTGGAAGAAAGCCGATTTAATCCCCAAGCCGTCTCCCCAGCAGGGGCCCGGGGGTTGATGCAGGTTCTTCCGAGCACAGCGAGTCAAATTGTCCAGCGAATAAAAGTGCGCCCCTATTCCGAATCCCTGCTTTTCGACCCGGAGATGAACCTCCGCCTGGGAAGTTGGTATCTGTCCAGTCTCCTGGAAGAATTCGGGGGCAAAGAAACCTTGGCCCTGGCGGCTTATAATGCCGGGCCGCACATGGTCAGACAATGGATGGCTAAAACTCCTGCGATGAGGGAAGATGAATTCGTGGAAAACATTCCCTATGCAGAGACCAGGAATTACGTAATCCGAGTGCTCAGCAGTGCCCAGGTCTACCGCATGGTCTATGGAACCCCAAAAAAATCCGTCGAACCTGGAGAGGTCCTTTAAAAAAGTACTTTCCGTTCGTGACCGGCCAGATAGTTCAGCGGTTCCACCGAATCCCAGGCCGCCCGCTTCATGGAAACCAGGTGGGAGATGGAAAAGGTATTTCGCAGGATGGCTCTTGCTCCCTCCCAGCCGATCTGAGACCAAGCATAGCCTACCTTATAGAGCTCGGTAAACTCCCGGTAAAAATCGGCCAGCTTGAGCTTCGTGGGGAGAACCGCATGGACATAATCGAAAAGCTCATAATTGGTGGTGACCAGTTTCTCCTTGACCCGGGCAAAGAGTTCGGTCCCCGGAAGCGGGGTTAGGATCGTCAGGGAGGGAGAATAGAGCTTCCGGTCGAGGATATACTCCCGCAGGCGCCGGAAATCCTTCTCTTGGAAAGATGGGTCGATGATGAAAGCGGCAATAACCTCCATCCCGTGCGCCCGGAGGATTTTCAAAGCCTCCTCGTTGTTCTGGACGGAGTTGTGCTTGTTCAGCAGCTCGAGGTCCACCTCATCGATTTTCTCGAACCCAACGTAAACCTTCCAGAACCCGGCCTTTCTCAGGAGAGGAATGACTTCCGGGTACTGGACTATCGCATCGCTGCGCGCCTGGAACATGAAGCGCTTCTTGATCCGATTCTCGATGAGAAGCTGAGCGATGTGCTTGGCCCGGGGTACGCTGAGGAGAAAATTGTCATCCGCCAGAAAGATGAACTTATCTCGGATGGTTTTGATCTCCTCCAGGACGCGCTCCGGACTCTTCATCCGGCATTTGCCCTGGAAGAATTTCCAGACGCTGCAAAAATCGCAGCGATAAGGGCAGCCGCGGGCCGTCTCCATGATGGAGAAGGGTTTTTGGAACCCGAGATGGTAATGGAATCGGTAACGCTGGGTAAGATGGCGGGCTGGGATAGATAGCTCATCCAGGTTGGCAACCAAGGGACGCTCGGGCGTATAGTAGGGGCCGGAGGCCCGGTTCAGGGTCAGCCCCGGAATCGTGCCCAGGTCTTCCCCGCGCTCCAATGCCCGGACGAGATCAGGGGTAGTTTTTTCCCCTTCGCCGATGACCACCCCATCGACGGAAGGACCGCAGAAATCTCCGGGCGAAAGAGATGCGTGATGACCCCCCACGAAGACGGGGACAGCCCGGCGCCAGGCTTTGATGGCTGCTGCGATCTCCCGGGTCTGGTAGACGTCGATGGTGAAGGAACAATTGATTCCGCAAAAATCCGGCTGGAAGTCTTGCAGAACCTTGGACAAGTTATTCTCCAGGCGCAGGTCCAAAATCCGAATATTGTGCCCGGGCAGGCTGCCGGCGATCGACTCCAGGCCTAATGGCTCCACGACGGCCAGGCTCCGGAAGCCGAGTCCCCTTTCCTGAGCAGGCTGGATGAGTAAAATTTTCATTTTTTCCTTTCCTTCTCTAATAACCCCAACAAAAATCCCTTGTAATGCAGCTCCATTACAAGGGACCTGCCAGGTTGTGGCGGGGTCGACGGGATTCGAACCCGCGGCCTCCGGCGTGACAGGCCGGCGTTATAGACCAGCTTAACTACGACCCCGGTAGGCGGAACAGGGATTGAACCTGTGACCTCCCGCGTGTAAGGCGGGCGCTCTTCCAGCTGAGCTATCCGCCCAAAGAGCTTATTCCTCCCCACGAATATAAAAAATTATACCATACTTATTCAAGGGAAGGGATCCTTCTTCGCGAGCAGGCCCTTATGGGGAGGCTTCAAAGCCTCATTTAACCGCTGACTTTAAAGCAGCACCCGCCCGGAATTTGGGCAAATTGGATGCCTTGATGTTGATCTCTTTGCCGGTCTGGGGGTTTCTTCCCTTGCGGGCAGCCCGCCTGGACACGACAAATGTTCCAAACCCCACCAAAGTAACCTTTTCTTTCTTCTTTAGGGCGGAAGAGACACTCTCCAGGAATGCGTTCAGCGCTTTCTCAGCCTTGGATTTGGGCATGTCCGCTTTTTTGGCCATCGCTTCGATTAAATCGGCTTTGGTCACGCTTGGACCCTCCTCTCCATAAAAGAATGAATACCTGAGATTTTAATCTTTTATCATGTTGCTTTTTTTTGTCAAGGGAAATTCTTTGGTTTTTATAAATAAGGTTGTTTTTCAACGGATAGGGATTTTTCGACCCAGCAATAACATCGTTCTGCCTGGGCAGGCGATGGTACCCAGCTATTTGCCGCCAAAACTGGTTTCCTTTTTTTTGAAGGATCTCCTCTTGGGATTTCGGGCCCCGGGTCTGGACTGTTACCCGGGAATTGAGGGGGGATCGGTTTTAGGCCGACTCGGCCTTCTTCTCGTAGAGAACGATGGGTTTTTCTTTATGGGCGATGGTGTCCTCGTTGATGATACATTCCTTGATGTTGGTCTGCGAGGGAAGCTCATACATGATGTCGAGCATGATCGATTCCAGGATGGAACGTAACCCCCGGGCTCCGCTCTTGCGTTTCAACGCCTCCCTAGCGATGGCCACGAGAGCTCCGTCCGTGAAGCGGAGCTTGACTTTCTCGAATTCGAAAAGTTTCTGGTATTGCTTGATCAGGGCGTTCTTTGGCTCGCGCAGGATGGAGATCAAAGCAGCCTCATCCAAGTCGTCTAAGCTGGCCAGCACGGGCAGGCGGCCGATAAATTCTGGAATAAATCCGAACTTGAGCAGGTCTGGAGGCTGCACTTTCGCCAGCAGCTCACCTAAATCCCTTTCGGACCGGCTCTTGATGTCGGCGCCGAAGCCCATTGTTTTGGAGTCCATGCGCTGCTCGACGATCCTCTCCAGGCCGACAAAAGCCCCTCCGCAGATGAAGAGGATGTTGGCGGTGTTCACTTTGATGAGGTCTTGCTGAGGATGTTTTCGGCCGCCTTTCGGCGGGATGCTCGCAACGGTCCCTTCGATGATTTTCAGCAGGGCCTGCTGCACGCCTTCACCGGAGACGTCGCGGGTGATCGAAGGGTTCTCCGATTTCCGGGAGATCTTATCGATCTCGTCGATGTAGACGATGCCCCTTTGGGTTTTCTCCACGTCGAAATCGGCAGCCTGGAGGAGATTCAGAATGATGTTTTCGACATCTTCCCCGACGTAGCCAGCCTCGGTAAGGCTGGTGGCATCGGCGATGGTAAAGGGTACGTTGAGGATGCGGGCCAAGGTCTGGGCCAGAAGGGTTTTCCCCGTGCCTGTGGGCCCGATGAGAAGAATGTTGGATTTTTGCAGCTCAACTCCGTCCAGCTCCAGACGAGAGTCGATTCGCTTGTAGTGGTTGTGGACCGCCACGGCCAGGATCTTCTTGGCGCGCTCCTGGCCGATGACGTATTGGTCGAGAATGTTCTTAATCTCCGCCGGCTTGGGGACAGCCAGCTTCCGCAGGGCAGCCTCCTCTTTTTCCACTTCTTCCGCGATGATGCCATTACAAAGAGCCACGCATTCATCGCAGATATAAACGGCCGGTCCAGCGATGAGCTTCTTCACCTCCCCCTGGCTCTTGCCGCAAAAAGAGCAGAAGAGGGTCCCCATGCGCTCTGGTCCTTTTCGTTCCATCAGCGAAGAACCTGCTTCGAATTAAACGTCTTTGGGAAGTTCTTTCTTGAAAATGACTTCATCGATCAAGCCATACTCCTTGGCTTGGTCACCATTCATAAAAAAATCCCGCTCCGAGTCTTTCTCGATCTTGTCGATGGGTTGTCGGGTATGGAGGGCCAGGATTTGGTTGATTTCGTCCTTCATCCGCAGGATTTCTTTCGAATGAATCGCGATGTCCGTGGCTTGTCCCTGGACTCCTCCCATGAGTTGGTGGATGAGGATCCGGGAATGGGGGAGGGCAAAACGCTTTCCAGGGTCACCGGCAGCCAATAGCACGGCAGCCATGCTGGCGGCCTGTCCCATGCAAAGGGTTGAAATTTTAGGCTTGATGTATTGCATGGTGTCATAAATGGCCAGGCCTGCCGTCACCAGTCCACCTGGAGAGTTAAGATAGAGGTGGATATCCTTGTCCGGGTCTTCGGCTTCCAGGAACAGAAGCTGAGCAATCACCAGGTTGGCCACATAGTCATCGATGGGCGTACCGATAAAAATAATCCGATCCTTGAGGAGCCGGGAATAAATGTCATAAGCCCGTTCTCCCCGGGAAGTCTGTTCTACAACAATGGGAATGAGGTTCATTTCGTTTCCTCCGGGCGGGCAACCTGCGGGGTTTCTGCTGGTCCAGTCGGCCCTTCTGCGATCTTAGCTTGGCTCAGCAGAAAATCAAGGGTTTTTTCCTCCCGGATCTGCGCCCGCAGATCCTCCAGTAGGCCTTCCTTCTGGTAATAGCCTTTCACCGCCTCCACACGCTGGTTGAGTTGGCCGGCCATCTGTTCGAACTTCGCCTCCAGCTCAGCTTCGCCGACGGAAAGCTTCTCCATCTCGGCGATCCTCTCCAGGATCAGGGCCCCGCGCACCTCCTTCTCGGCCGTGGGCATGAAGGAGTCGTGAAGTTGCTGGCGATCCAAGCTGGCCTCTTCGAGCTTCATTCCCTGCCGGGCCAGGCGGAGTTCGGTCCGGGCGATGAGAGTTTGAACCTGGCGCTCGATCATGCTTTTAGAGATTGGAAAAGGATTTTTTTCCACAAGCATACTCAGGAGCTTCTCCTTGGCAGCCTGATTGGCTTGGGCTTGTTTTTGCTCTCGAATGGTCTGATGCAAGCGGGCTTTGAGGTCTGCCACCGTGTTGTAATTTCCCACATCTTTGGCAAATTCATCGTCCAGGACGGGAAGAATTTTTTCTTTGATCTCTTTAACCTTGAGATGGACTTGGATGGACTTCCCCGAGAGTTCCTTTTTAGAATAGGTCTCGGGCAGGGTAATGGAGACGTCTTTCTCTTCGTTCCGGGAGAGGCCGATTAGTTGCAGGTCCAAGTTTCCTACCAACGTTTTCGACCCGACCTCCGCGAGATGATCGTGGGCTTTCCAGCCCTCCAGCGGCTGGCCGGAATAAGTGCCCTCAAAGTCGAAAATGACCAAGTCTTTCTCCTGAATGGGGCGGTTCATTCCCAACGGTTTCAACTGGGCGTGGGTATCCTGAAGATCCTTGAGCCGGGCTTCTACTTCGTCCTCCGAGACACTGACCTTGGCCCTTTCCACCTCCATTCCCAAATATCCTTCCACCGCAACCTCCGGCTTGACCTCCACCGTCACCGTATATTTGAAATCCTTCCCCGCCTCGAAGGTTCGGTCAAGGACCGTAGGTTCTACGACCGGGGTGAGCCGATGTTCTTCCACCGCCTTGCCGTAGGAATCCTTGATCAGCTTGGAGGCAACCTCTTCCTCAACCTGGGTTTTGTAGTAACGCTCCAGGATGGAGCGAGGCACTTTTCCCGGACGGAACCCTTTAAGTTTTACGTTTCGATTCAAAACTCGGTACGTGGACTCCATCTCTTGGGAGACTACATCACTGGGGATCTCAAAGAAAATTTTTCTTTCAAAAGAGCTAATATTTTCAATTTGCACCTTCATGGACACCTCATCAAATCTGGAGCTAAATCTCACCCTGGGATTTTTAGAGTTTTGGCAAGAAATTGAATTATTAATAATTTAGCAGAAAAATATGGATAAGTCAATCTAAAGCCCCCTTTCGGTCTAATTTCGGATCTCGGATTCAGATTCCGGATTTTGCATTCCGCAAATTCCCATCCGCAATTTTCTGTCCGATTGATCGCCGGAAGAGAAAGATGCTATGATCCTCAAAGGAGGATAAAATGGTTCCCGACGCAGGGGAATGTTACGCCCTTTTGGAAAAGTACAAAGTCCCGCCGCATATCGTTCAGCACAGTCGGGTCGTCCATGATGTAGCCCTTTGCCTTTGCCAGATGCTCAATCGCCACGGAGAGAAGCTGGATCAAGCCCGGGTGGAAGCGGGCTCCCTGCTGCACGACATCGCCAAGATGGAGGGCCTCAATACGGGGGAGAGCCATCCCCGGGCGGGGGCGTTTCTGCTCTCGCGTTTGGGTTATCCCGAGGTAGCCGAGATCGTACGCCAGCATGTTGTTCTGGATGATGGAACTTCTCAAAACCACATTACAGAAACGGCCGTGGTTCATTACGCCGATAAACGCGTGAGGCATACGACGGTCGTTTCTCTGGCCGAGCGTTTTCGGGACCTTAAGGAACGCTACGGGAAAACCTCTTCCGCATTGGCCTGGCTGGAAGATCTGGAAGAAAAAAGTCTCCTGCTGGAGGAGCGCATCTTTCAGCGACTCCCGATCAAGCCCGAATCCTTGAATTCACTCGCTGAGGGGGTAGCGAACTTTTCCGGAGAATTTGAAAATCCTTGATAGGTAAGCTGGCCTTTGATGTCGCCGTAGAAAAAGACATCCTTGGCCACGCCGGTCATGGGGACGATGTCCTTCCTGAACCAAACCTCCACCTCGCCGTGCAGCGAACCGACCAGTTCCTTATCCAGGTGGACTTTGATGAGCAGATCCTTCCCTTCTTTCTCCACTTCCGCAGCTCGCCTTCTTTCCTCCTCTTCCTTGGAAGCAACGGTCAGGCGAATCGTTTTCCGGCTTTCTTCCCTGGGAACGGTGCGAATGATAAATTCCTTCCCGGGCTCCACTTTCCCGTACACCCCGAAGCGAAAATTATAGAAAGCGGTCATCGGGTCGTCGTAGATCATCCCGAAAGGGATCTCCACCTCCTCCCGGATGATCTTCCCTTCTTGTTGGGTCTCGATGGTCACCTTCTTGGCCGCGTAGTCATATACCGTAATTCGTTTCCGGACCTTCTGCCCGATGATGACGTCTTCCTCGAAGCGAAAAGGGATTAACCTTCTTCCGTTATTGATGGTCCCCATGGTGGAGCGATATACATCCCGTCGGTACCGGCTGATCCATCCTATAAACCCCAGGGTTCTCCCTTCATGAAAAGCAGCGTACTTTCCATCGCCCAGGCTGCGAAAGGTGGCAACTCCTTCCCCTAGCCGGTCGAATATCCAAAATCCAATGTCGTATTTTAAAACTTCCCCTTGGAACCGTTCCCCTATGGGGTCTCCTGATCCCGCCCCGGCTGAACTTCCCGTCCCTAAAAAGATCATAACCATCAGCAGAGATTTAAAAAAGATATGCCTTCCCCAAAACACTGGTTAAAACCTCACAGCGAATCGACCGGCGGGGGAATGGTCCCGACCAATTCCCGGCAGATCTCATCCATAGCCCTCATCATGTTAATGGGCCGCAGGGCAAAACCGACTTGAAACAGTCCCACGACCAAGGCAATGGGATCATAAACCACTCTAACCGTATGGTCCCGGCGGGCGTCATGGGCTTTCCAGAGGACCTCCCCGGTTTTTGAGTCGAGCATTTCCATGGACAACCCCACAGCCAACTGGGAGTACAAGAAGCCATAGTAATAATCAAAATGGGTCACCTGACCAAATACCAGGGCATCGGCCCCCAAGATCTCACCCAAAACTTGAGGAGGGAAGGATCTGATTTTTCCCCAGGAATCCAGTTCTTCCCTCTTGAGGATTTGGTCCACTCGGGATAGTTTTACATGGTCGAATTCTAATTGGGAAAACTGGCCGAAAAAAGAGCGGCGCATTTTTTCGGCTATGGAATCCACAGGGCTTTCCTTTCTTCCAGTCAAAGAGGTGAAAAGGGAACGACTTCCCTCGATTCGACCTTCCCCGACCGCGGTGCGGAAAGGGAGGACGGCTACGGTTCTGGGGGGGGTCTGCGTAAGAGTTCGGGAAACATAGACCTTTCCTGCGGGGTCCAACTCATAAACCCGGTCCAAGGTGTTCTTGGTTTTGACGGGCTGACAACTGATAAGAAATATAAGAGACAAAAGGAAAAACAGCTTGGGGAAAGATTTCATCTGAATGAAAGAATTTTACTCCTTAGTCTTTGCCGACTTACATCTTCTTCAAAATTCTATCATAACCCTTCATTAATATCGACTTTTTTAACTCTCGAAAAATAACGAGCAAAACAGCCTTAAACCTCTACCCTTTCAGGCTAAGAAAGAGTCTTAGGCGATGGGTTCGAATACTTTGTTTTTTTTTCAAAATACAGGATTTACCCTATTTACTTCTGCGCATATATGTGATAAATTTTTATGGTAATGTAAATTTTTGTAAACAAAAGAAGGGAGGAAAGGAAAATGAGGTATCTGACGATTTTTTTGATATTGGTAGTAGGCTTGACCTTCAGCTGTGCCCCTAATGTGATTGAGGGAAGAAGGATCGATGCGGCGAAAGTAAGACAAATGGTTACCGGCGAGACGCAAGCGGGAAAGGTTGAAGAAATGTTTGGAAAACCCACTAAGATTGAAAAATTACCCACGGGGGAAGAAGATTACGTTTATATTTACAAAACCGGTGAACCCCATTGGTGGACGTTGGATAAAACTTCCGGACAACAATTAGACGTTGTGGTCAAAGACGGGATCGTGCAAACTTGGAAGCTGCGCACAGCAAGACAAGAAATCTTTCTCAAAGACTAACGTAAAGTCCTCTGGTGAAATGACGCCAGAATTCATTTTACCCCAGACGTACCTGTAAATCGGGTGGCGGGGGGGGAGACATGCTTTTCAGGGGAATGAAGGGCGAAGATCCCTGAATGGATTCTCAATAACCACAAATTCGAGAAAGGAGAAAAAAGATGAAGTACGCTGGTCTGATTTTGGTGCTTTTACTGGTATTCACCTCCGGCTGTGGCCCCACAATTGTTCAAGGGAAAAGGGTAGAGGTTTCGCAAAGGAGCGACCTAGTCAAAGGCCAAACAACGGTGGATAAGGCTGTGAAGATTTTAGGACAACCTGCCAGTATAGAAAAACTCCCCACGGGAGGAGAAAAATACGTTTACCAATATTATAAGGAGGAATTTACCCATTGGTGGACCCCACCAAGGTATGAGAGACAGAGGTTAGAAGTTTTCTTCAAAAACGGGATTGTTCAGGATTATGTTTATACAAGGGAGTCAAGGGATATGGTTGGCGAATAAGACTTTGAGTAAATGCGTCGCGGTTTGAGGAAGCCAGGAAGGAATCCTTTTCTTCCGGGCTTCTCCAAGTTGTAGTTTAGGTCCGGTTCCCATTTTATCAATTGGATTTTTTCCACCGTGGCCCCAATAAAACCTATTTTTTATTGGGGCCTTTTTTTAACCTGGGATGGGTGAGAAAAGTAAAATTGTTGACTCAAAACCCGCCTTTATGTTAAGGATGGTGCAGTATCGATA
>Ga0316628_100002116_pt1 | contig 14530 bp, 15 predicted proteins | sample OWC_Aug_M2_C1_D5_FD_207648 | JGI IMG/M metagenome (GOLD analysis project Ga0316628, IMG submission 207648) | Wetland soil microbial communities from Old Woman Creek delta, Ohio, United States - OWC_Aug_M2_C1_D5_C | ecosystem: Environmental > Terrestrial > Soil > Wetlands | place: USA: Ohio... | reverse complement strand
GATCGTGCACGGCGTGCGTCGCGACCCAGCCACCATCCACGCCGCCGGGCAGCATCTGTCCGACGTCCTCGCCCACCTCCTCGTCGATCAGCCGGTTCAGCTTCGCATTCATGGCCATGATAAGGTCGGCGTTTTTCTCACGATCCAGCGCCAGGTTTTCGACTTCGTTCGGGTCGTTCTGGTGGTCGAACAGCTCGACATCGTTCAGTTCGAACAATTCCTCGATCGAGGTGGGACGGTTGTGCTGCTTGGGCGAAAAATAGCGCGTGAACTGGTAGCGGCCGTCGAACACGCTGCGGATGGCGCCGCGTTTCATCATGTCGGGGTGCAGGCCCGATTCCTTGACCTTCGCCGGCCCGCCCTGCTTCAGCAACTCCTGCGCCTTCTTCAGGAAGTTGCCGTCTAGCGAGGCGAACATGTTGAAGCAGTACAGCTGGCCGTCGCGCACAGCGTCGAGGCCCGCCTGTTCCGGGGCGGCGAGCACAGTGGAGAAGTCCCTGCCCGGAAGATCCTTGGTGATCGCCGCTTTCTTCTCGGGGCTCGCGTTGGTGAGAGAGACCAGGGTCGGCGCGAGGTCGAGGTGCGTGGTCACGGCCTGGCAGCGCTTGCCGCCCGCGTAGGCCGGGTGCGCAACGATCAGCGGCACGTGGTTCTGCTCGCGGTAGGAGGTGGCGCCCTTGCCGGTCATCTGATGCGCGCCGCCGAGTTCGCCGTGGTCCGAGGTCAGAATGACGATGGTGTTGGAAGCGAGGCCGCGATCCTCCAGTTCGTCGAGCACCGTCATGATGTGGCGGTCGACGTCGCGCAGCGCGTTGAGATAGAAGTTGTGCCGCTTGCGCCAGCGCCACGTCTCGTTCACCGGGATCGATCCGGTCATCGCGTCGTTCGCCATGGTATGGTCAGTGTGCGCGGCGGGGCGTCCGGGTGCGTCGATCGCCTGCGAGAAACTGGCCGGCAGTTCAAAGTCCCACTGCTTGGCGTACATTGCATGCGCCGGATCGCCGGCGATGTGGGTCAGATTGCTTTTCCCCTGCACAGGCTGTCCCGGCTCGTCCGTGTCGTAGAACATCACGTCGTGCGGGTTGACCAGATTCACCGCCAGGAACCACGGCTTCTTCTGCTGCGCCAGTTCCGAGGCCTGGCCGCGCAGCCAGCTCGCCGCTGCGGCGGCGATCATGCCGTCGTGCAGGTAGCCACCCTGCGTGTGCGCGATGATGTCGCCGACCCCGAGATAATCGGAAAAGCCGTAGGCCTCCATCTCCTTGGTGAATATCTTCGTCGGCGCGGCAAGCGTGTTGTCGGTCTCGAACTCGCGGGTGAGGTGCCATTTGCCCTTGTAGGCGGTGTAGTAGCCGGCCTCGCGGAGCAGGTCGCCGAGCGTCTTGATGTCGGTCGACATGCTCTGCATCCAGGGGAAGTTCGCATTGTCGAACATCTTGGTCTGCTGGATGTGAAGACCTGTATAGATCACCGAGCGCGAGGACGTACACACGCAGGAATTGATGCGGTGATTTTCGAACACGACGCCGTTCTTCGCCAGCCGATCGTGGGCGGGCAGGCTATAGTCTTTGGGGAGTTCGTCCGCGCGGAAATAGCGCTCCTGGTCCGTCAGGATAAACACGATGTTGTAGGGCCCGTCGGCGGATTGATCGACTTTTTCCATGGCTTCTGTTGCCCCTTGACCGTAACGGCCAACGGTCGATGGCCGTCCCAAAGACGGACGCTATGAAGTCTGCGGCAAGGGCACGATGTCCTCGAGCTTCCACGTCTGGTCGCAATGCGCCTCAGTCGGACCCTAGGTCATGGCCTGACCCGTTCAGGAACTCCATCGGCGGTGGAGCCAACACGTCCGCCAGCGGGTAGACCTTGATCTGCATCATAAGGCCGACGGCTTGAGGCCAATTGGTCTCAGTCACGCAGCCAGATCGAGAGCCTCGATGGCTCCATCGTACTTCGCCCACGGTGCGGGATCCGGTACGCCAGATGCTACGCACATCCGACGCAGCACCAACATCGGGTATTGGCCCGATGGCGTCGGGTAGCCGAAGCATCGGACGCCGACAGCGACGGGATGGCCTGCCAGCCCCACTGACATTCGTTACTAGGGATCCGCGCAGGTATGGCGTAGGTCGAATTTGACCGACGATCCTTGCGAAAGCGCTCTACGTAGGACTCGGCCGAAACTGGCCTTCCGATCATTCTGGGAGGGCCCTGGGTCGTGCACGATGGCGTGCGCCGAAACGGACCTAAGCAGAAGAAAAGGCAGCGGTTTCCCGTACCTCGTCGCTTGAGTTCGTAATGCGTAGGTCGGGTGTTCGAGTCACCCAGGCGGCGCCATCCTCGGCCTAGACCCTTCGCGACGCCCCCGGAAGCTAGAGCCGCGTCACGCCTCTCAGTCCACTCTCCGGCTCAGCCTCGACTGAAGCCAACTGGGAATGGACGAGGGAAACGGTCGTCCCGGGGTGCGCGTCCGCGACCTGGACACGCGCGCGCAGCTGGCTTGCGAGCGCAGCCACAATGCTGGTCCCAAGGCCGGCAGAGGCGCTCGCGGCGTCCTTCGGCATCCCGACCCCGTTGTCCGTGACCGACAACGTCCAGTTCGGACCGCGCGTGTGGTAGGCCACCACGATCTTGCCTGGGCGACCGCCGGGAAAGGCGTGCTTCAGCGAGTTGATGACGAGTTCGGTGATGACCAGTCCCAGGCTCACTGAGATTTCCGCGGGAACGACGTTGGCCTCGGCATCCACCTCCAGGGTCAGCTGGTCGCGATCGCGGATCATCGACGCGCCGATGCTTTCGCAGAGCTGCCTGAAATAGGCCTGAAGTTCGACGTCGCCCAGGCGCGATGCGGCCAGCTGCTGCTGCAGGGTGGCGACCGACATGACCCGGCTGTGGGCGTCCGTGAGATAGCCTCGCGCCTCGTCCGACTGCACGCGGCGGGCGCTCTGGAGGATCACGCTGGCGATGATCTGCAGGCTGTTGGCCACCCGGTGCTGGACCTCCTGAAGCAGGATGGCCTTTTCCCGCAGCAGGTCATCCTTCAGCTTGGCGGCGAGCCGCGCGTCGGTGACATCGGTGACCGAGAGCAGGAGCCGGAGGTGTTCCGGGTCGCCGTAGTCGAGCTTTTGGGCGTTGACCACCAGGCGTCGCGGCGCGGCGCGGTCGCCCTTCAGATCCATCTCATAGGCATCGATCTGAGCGATTCCGGCTGCCGTCGCCTTCAGCAAGGCCCGCAACTGAGGAACATTCCATTCCCCCGAATGGAGGCCGAAAAGGGAATGCCCCACCGCCTTGGCGCGATCGATCTGAAAGGCGTTGAAGAACGACGCGCTCGCGGCCACGACCCTGAAGCCTCCATCGAGGAGGACCAACGGCGCGGTCGAGGAGCCGACCACGGCCAAAGCCAGGGCGAGGCCGGTATCTGGATCAAGAACGGTGCGGGCAGCCATGGCTGTCCCTTCAAACGACCGGAGCCTCGCGAAGCGAAAGACATACCCGGGAGAACTCAGACACGGGGGAGGCCCCTAAGCTCGTAGCCCTAGCCTAGCACGCCTGACAGCGCCGCAGTGCACCAAACTCGCGGGCGTTATGCGCTCAGATGGTGCGCCGCCGGACCAGCAGATGGTACAGAAGGAGCACCACGACCGCGCCCACCACTGCCACGAACATGCTGTAGAGATTGAACCCGGTGACGCCCGCGGCTCCGAAGAAGCGCGTGAAGATAAAGCCGCCAACGAACGCGCCGACGACCCCGAGCACAATGTCCAAGACGAGGCCTTCGCCAGTCTTGTTGACGAGTTTGCTGGCTATGAAACCAGCGATAAGACCTAGAACAAGCCATGCGATCATTGACATGGTGTCTATCCTTCGGGCTGTTCAAAGTAAGGACGTCCAGGAAACGTCTGCTTGCCGCGCTACGCCGCCTTGACGGGGATCAAACTCGGCAGCCGGCGGCTCTCAGCGCCTCCGGTACTCGTAGTGACACTCCCGATTTCGCTTGGCCCGTTTCTTGGCGATCTGATGGCCGGCGACAGCGCCTGCGCCGGCCCCGATCACGGTACCCGCCGTCTTGGAGCCATGACCTGCGACCACGTTGCCTATGACCCCGCCGGCGACCGCACCAACCACTGTGCCCTTGTTCGCTTCCTTGCGAACGTCCTTGCAGACGAGGACGCGCGTTTGGTGGGCATGTGACCGGTGCCTCGTCTGCGCCGCAGCCGGCTCGGCCGCCAAAGCCAGGCTCGGCAAGGCCAGGGTCAAGATGGCGATGCAGTGATTTCGCAGGCGGTGTTCCATTGAATCTGCCTTCCGTCGGGGCGCGCCTTGGAGAGGCTCGTCGCTACCGGGTGCAATAGCGCCGGTAGCCATCCTGCCCGACATAGGTGCCGGTGCGCGGATCGAAGTTCGAGTACGACGCGCGGCACCGGCTCTGCCAGTCGCGGTCGTTCCGGTGGGAATTGTAGTAGTCGCGGTCGCTGTTCGAACCGGCTATCGCGGCTCCCAGGGCGAAGCCGATGATGCCGCCGGCGATCGCCGCCCCGGTGGCGGCGTCCTGTTCCTCGTAGTGATCGTTCCGCCAGACGTAGCGATGGCGGTTCTGCTGTTCGACGCGCAGCCGTTCGCGGCAGTCGTCGCCGCGCTCGCCAGCGTAGCAGCCGCGGCTGTATTGGGCGTCACGGTGCGTGCGCTCGCCATAATAGGGGCCGTTGGCGCAGGCGGTGGAAGAAAGACCAAGGGCCGCAACAACGACGGCAGTCAGGGTCTTGCGCATAATCGGTGTCCTTCCGGGCTGGCGCGGGGCGACTTCGTCCTTGGCGTTGCCGAGCGACTTTGTAGCCAAGCTACGCCTTTGCTCACGGCCGATCTTTGATGCTGGTCAAGGTAGCCCACCTTGACCTTGCACATTCCGCGACCGGCTTCCGCCTGTTGTGGCGGCGGAATCGTGGTGTCCGAAGGTGCGTCCTCGCAGTCCGGGGTTCGACCGAGCGTCACGGTCCGGTGGCGCAGCGACAGCGGCTTCCGCCTGTACCAGGGCCCGCGCATCGACTTCTTCTTCGTCCCGGAGATGGTCTACACCACCTTGCCCCGCAGTATCGGGTGACGACGCTCGACGGGTCGACCGGTCCTTTGGGGGACGTCCATCGGTCGTCCCCGCAAAGGCGGGCAGCGGCAGGGACCAAATCCCCTCGTCTTTGCTCAGCGTTTGATTTTGGAAATCTTGGTTCCTTCGATACTGACGCCGGCCATCAGCCCCTGCTGGTCAAAGATGAAGGCGTAGGCGTCATCCTTCAGCGTCGAAGTGGACAGGTTCTTGGCGACCCCCTCGTTCACGACGACAACCGTGGGCCCCGTGCCGATTTCCCAGCCCTGCGAGCGATGGATATAGCTCACCGCTTTCTCGCTCATCAGAAATACGGCGTATCCATACGACTGGCCGCCGGCCTGCAGGCCCCAGGATCCGGTGACTGAGTTGTAGTAGCCGTCGACCTTCGATCCGCGCTTTAGTACGCCTTCACCATAGGCCCCGCCGAACACCAGGCCGGCCTTGACCACTTTGGGGAAGACAAGGATGCCCCGCGCTTTCCTCGACAGCGCCTGCGCGGCGGGGCTTGTGCGGTAGAGTTTTTGCAGGGCTTGGTCGGCGTCCCTGTTGAGATCCGCCGCCGTCGCCGCGTTTGCGCGGTCGCACAGGCTGATCGGCGCCATGGCCGCCACGGCGAGCGATGTCGCCAGCAGAATGCCTCCAATGTTCATGACCGTCGCCTTTCCATTTTCGGAAGCGAAGCAATGGGCGCAAACTCATCCGGCGCGGGATACAGCCCAGCCGAATTTCGCGACGGTTGATCATGTCAACTGAAAGTCCTTGATCTCGCTCAAGCTCGCCCATCATCCGGCAACGTCGCGAGTGTCGATCAAGTGTTGACTGACCGGCCTACCGCGCTGGCGCCCAAGTTCGGCGTCAACTTTAGGCGGGGGATACAATCGGGCCGATCGCGTTCGACTCGGACGGGGGGCGTGAGCGCCTGTCGGGTCAGCACCATCCCTCGGACGTGCCGTGGGCAACTCGGGCCAGGGTCTTCGTCTTGCCGAAGATCGGAACGCCCACATAGATGCGCGCAACGATGACGTCGTCGGACTTGAGCTGCGCCTTGACGCTGTAGCTCTTTCCGTCGTCCGGATTGTAGAACCAGCCGTCCACCCAGCGGTTGGAGCCCGTCGGGTGCAACCCCCAAAGGATGGTCAGTCCGCAGAGTTTGCGCTGCCGCAGCGCGGGAACGGGATTTCTCTTGTCCAGGTTCAACAGGGTTTGAGGATTGATCCGCGCGGCAAGCCAGACGATCCGGCCGCACATCAGGCCCTCGCACTCGAAGATCTGCACGGCGACCCGTCCGTCCATCAGCCACACGCCCTGCGGAACGGCGGGCTGGGACCTGGCGCGGGGCGCGACGAGAAAGGCGCACGCTGCGACGATCAGGAGCGTGCGGCCCAATCGTCCTTGTGACGCGCGTCGGGCGCCGCGGTTTTCCGGCCTGCCTGAAGTCTGCGCCATCACGGCCCGAACACCTCCCTGTCGGTGACGCCGAGCTTATCCTTGAATCAGCCGTGCGGGGTCAGCGAGTGCTCCGCCGGTCGTTGAGGAGCGGCTTACGCACAGGCGTGCTGGGCGCGACCCTCGAGCGGGGATCGGTCAGATCGCGCCGCTCGGGTGTGGGCGACGTCGAGGGGTAGCTTTTCATGGGAGGCCTTTCCGGCCGGAGGCCGTGGGTTCGGGCGACGGCGTAGCTCGAGCGATGGAAGCGGAGCGGAGCGGCTCTTACAGGCTTTCGCCGGTGTCCCTTCGCAGCTCATCAAGGGTTCTCGGCCTCTTCCTTGGCGATCAAGGCATCGAACTCGAGAATGCTGCGCCTGAGATCGGCCATGGCGCTTTCCGAAATGTTCACGCCGTTCGAGCGCAGGGTGAGCGCGCCTGTCTCGAACATGTCCAGCTGCTGGATCAGCATGGTCCGCAGATCGTGCCAGCGCTGAACGATTTCGGCGTGCGTTTCCATTCCCCGAGCATACAGCTGCGCATCCGCAAGGGCGATCACCGATTGCCCGGCCTTACGGCTTGGTGCGCGGGGATGCGGGCCAGGCGCGCTGGTCTTGCGAGCCAAGGACGGAACGCGGCGCGGCCGCTGGCTTGGGCTTGTCCTGTTTGGGCTTTCGCGGCTCGCGGCCGGTTCTCTTCTGGCCTTTGGCCATGATCGCCTCCTGTCACCTAGCGGGGTCGGCGCGGCGAAAGACGAGGCTCAGCGAGAGGCCGTCTTCCTGCGCTAGGGTCGAGCTCGGGTCGCAAAATCCGATCTCAAGCCTATTGGGGGTGTCCTCGATGACCGCGCCTTGGTCGTCCTGCCACGCCTTGCGAAGCGGAATGACCTGATCGGCCCGCCGGTCGGGCGGAACGCGCGACCTGGAGGGGGTCATGCCTTCACCCGCCAGCCGAGCAGGGAAAACACTTTCGGCAAGAGGAGGGCGCTCACCACACAGAGCGCGGACGCTGCAAAGAGCGGGGACATTGTTGTCTCGGATTGCGCCGCGTCTGGCGGGATCGACCGCTTCGGTGGCGGCACACGCCCGACGGCGCCAGTCCAACAAGTGGGGAGCGGCGACCCCGATTGCGAGGGGCTGACCCCGGACGAGGCGTTCAAAGATACCTGCCGCCTCAGCCCGTGTGATCGAAGATGAGGTGCTCGCGCGTCAGGAAAAGGCGCGAGCGGTCCATCTGGACGAAGCGGCGCTCGTCCTCGACGAGGGCGGCCGACGCCGCGCGGCCCGCTTCGGTCGCCCCGCCGGCCGCCAGATCGTCCATCGAATTGACCCAGACCTCGGTGATCCCGTCGAGCGGCGGCTGAAAATTGCGGGCGGACTGGAAGCCCGCGTTGATCTCCGGGGCGATCGCGTGGCTCTGCACGTACTTCGCCATCCGCAGCACCTCGGCGAAGCTCGCCACCAGCGGGCCGTGGTCCTGCAGCCACGTCCGGTGGCATTCGGCCTGGGTGAGGCCCTCGCGCCGCGCCAGCAGATAGGTCGCCTTGACGGCGTCGGGCCCGGGCCCGCGGCCGTCCGTGCGGTCGAAGATCAGGTGCTCCTCGGTCAGGAAGACGCAGGACCGCGCGAAATCGATGAACTTGGCCTCGTCCTCGGCCAGGATGCGCCCGGCCTCGGCGCCTTCGGGGGTGGCGTAGGCCGCCGAGAAATCGTCCAGCGACTCCCACCAGACCTCCGTCACCCCGTCGACCGGCGGCGCCATCCCGCGCGCGGCGCGCATCGCTTCGCTGGCCGGATCGTCGAACGGGTGGCTCTGGACGTACCTCCTGAGCCGCAGCGCCCGGGCCTGGGCCGCGACGAGCGGGCCGTGGCGCCTCAGCCAGTAGTCCCGAAAGGCCTCGGGGGACATCTCTTCGCGCCGGACGATGACGTAGACCAGCTTGATCATGGCGCGCTCTCGCAGCCGAGTGGGAGCGCGAAGCACCGGGCGCACGCGGTCCGTTGTCAAGATGCCCATGGGTAAGGCGGATGCGCGACCACGGCCGCGCCTTCAGGCGGCGAACTCCAGCACCACCTTCACGTCGTCGTGCCGTTGCTCGAACGCCTCCGACCAGCGGTCGAGGGGCACGCGGCGGGAGATCAGGCGTTCGAGCCATGCGCGGTCGGCCTGCGCCAGGGCCCCCGCCGCGGCCTCGTAGTGGGCGCGGTTGGCGTTCACGGACCCGAAGATCACGTCGTTGCGAAGCACGGTCTGGCGGTTGAAGCCGCCGATGTCGAACGGCAGCGCCCGCCCGCCCGTGGACAGGCCCGTCAGGCAGACGATTCCGTCGGCGCCGCTGCGGCGGACGATCTCGGCCACGACCGACGGCGCCCCGGTGCATTCGAGGATCACGTCCGGCTTCAGGTCCGGCAGGTCGGCGACGTCGCCGTCGTGGTAGGCGCAGCCCAGGCCGGCGGCGAGCGCGGGCTTCGCGCCGGCGCCGTTGCGGTCGAAGACGTGGGTCTCCAGTCCGCGCTGGCGGGCCATCAGCGCCGCCAGCAGGCCGACGGGCCCCGCGCCGGCGACGAGCACGCGGTGCGGCCGCCAGGACCGGGCGCGCGCGCCGATGCGCTCGATGTGGTCCCAGGCCTTGGCAAGCACGCTGGCGGGCTCCAGCAGGACGCCGCAGAGCCCGAGGGCGGGATCGATGCGGATCGCGTACTCGGGCCGAAGCCGGAACTGCTCGGCGCCGTAGCCGTGCGCCGCCTTGATCCCACGCTCGGTGTAGAGCCCGTTGCGGCACATGTCCCACTCGCCTGCCGCGCAGGCGGCGCACGGCACGGGATCGGGCCGGCGCACTACGCCCACCACGAGGTCGCCTGCCGAGCAACCGCTTCCGGGCGGCGCCTCGACGACGCGGCCCAGCGATTCGTGGCCCAGGATCAGGCGGCGTTCGCCGGGGGGCGCTTCGCCGTACTCGCCGGCAATGATCTCGCGGTCCGTGCCGCAGACCCCGAGCGCCAGGGCCTGGACGAGCATTGTCCCCGGCTCCGCCGCTGGCGCCGGGACCTCTTCCAGCCTGAGGGAGCCGGGCCGGCCGGGCTCCAGGGTCACCGCTCGCATCGCGCCGCTCCCGTGCGGCGTGGAAATGCGGCCCGGGCGCGCGGCGTTCCGCGCCGGGAACGACGCGCGCTCGCTGGCCCTCCGGCGCGGCAGGGCTTAGCGTGAAGCCTGCGACCCACGGAGGCGACCATGAGCGTGACCGAGGCCCCCGCCGGCTATGACGTCCCGGCCGTCGAGGCCTGGATCAGCGCGAACGTGCCCGCGTTGTCGCTGCCGCTGCGGTGGACGCGCCTGCCGGGCGGCCACTCCAACCTCACCTACCTGATTGAGGACGCCCGCGGCCGGCGCGCCGTGATCCGCCGCCCGCCACTGGGCGAGCTCCTGCCCAAGGCGCACGACATGGCCCGCGAATGGGCGGTGATCAGCGCGCTCGGCCCGACGGCCGTGCCGGTTCCGGCCGCGCTCGGCTTCTGCGACGACGTCGGCGTGACCGGCGCGCGGTTCTACGTGATGGGCTTCGTCGACGGCCATCCGCTCTACAACGCCGACGACACCGACCGCTACGCGCCCGAGCCGCTGCGCGAGACCCTCGCGCATTCGTTCATCGACGTGCTGGCCGACCTGCACGGCGTCGATCCCGCGGCCGTGGGGCTGCAGGACCTGGGCCGCCCTGAGAACTACGTCGGCCGGCAGCTCAGCGCCTGGTACCGGTCCTGGACGGCGTCGGCCGGTCCGGCCCGATACGACGACCCCCGCGCCCACCGGCTGCACGAGGCCCTTGCCGAGCGCGTGCCCGACCAGGGGCCGGCCCGGATCGTCCACGGCGACTACGGCCTGCACAACTGCCTGGTCGGCAGGGACGGCCGCATCGCCGCGGTGGTGGACTGGGAGATCTCGACGCTCGGCGATCCCCTGGCCGATCTCGCCTATGCGCTGAACCAGTGGCCGGACCCGTCCGATCCCGAGCCGCCGGCGGCGACCGCCGCCACCTCGCCGCCCGGGTTCCCCGCCCGCACGGCGCTGGCCCGCCGCTATGCCGAGCGGACCGGTCGCGACCTCTCGCGGCTCGACTACTACGTCGCCTTCAACCGTTGGAAGTCGGCCGCGATCGTGCACGGCGTCTACGCCCGCTACATGGAAGGCAAGAAGGGGACCGAGGGCGTCGACCTGGAGGGCCTGAGGGCCTCCATCGGCCGCTCGCTCGCACTGGCCGAGGCGGCGCTCTCCCGGTACGCGGTGCAACCCGCCTGAATTCAGCGCTTCAGGGCCTCGACCGGAACCGGCACGACCGTCTCGGTCCCGTCCGCCTCGCGCACGATCAGGCTTCTGCGGTCGTCGGCGACGCGCACGCTGGCCGGAGGCGGCTGCATCGGGGCCCGCTCGATGGCGCGCACGGTCGGATCGTCGAGGATGAACCGCGTCGTCCGCCGTTCGGCCGGGTCGTATCGGGCGATCATCCGCGTCGCGCCGGTCCGCCAGTTGCGGACCAGGCCGGCGTCGTCTGCGCTCCAGTAGTAGATTTCATCGCCCAGCACGCCGTAGAACTGCTTGAAGGCGTCGATCCGGCGGTAGTCGCCGCTGGGTTCGCGCACCCAGATCTCCTCCTGGCCCGAGAAGGTGGCGCCGACCATCAAGGTCCCCCCGGGGTCCATGACGCGCGGGCCGCCGAAGCCGGCTGAGCCGGGGCTGCGGCCTTTCGCCCGGAGTTCGGCCTCCACGTCCGGAAACGGCAGGATCGTCCCGTCGCGCCAGCCGATGCGCCATCTGGAGATGCGGCGCGCCCCCGAACTGGTGTCGCGCTGCGCGCCGCGGGTCACGAGCAGGTGGTCCGGATCGGCCTCCGTCCAACTCAGGCTCATGCTCTCGGAGTCGGGCAGGTCGCTGTTGGCGATCCGCTGCAGGACGCGTGGCGGCGCGCCCTCGCGGAGGATCGCGATCACCTCTCGATCGCGGAGATATTGCGGAATGCCGCCGTCCGGCCAGGCCGCAAGCCCGGTGGCCGGCCGATAGACAAGTTCCTTGAAGGCGATCGCGACGCTGCGGTCCGGCAGGAGCACGGCCCATTCGACGCCGCTGCGGTCCACGGGGGCCGCATAGGTGCAGCCCGCAAGCCCCAGGGCGGCCAGGACCACGAGCGACTCGAGGATGTAGGACAGCGGTCGCATCGGCCGTCACCATACATCGACTTGCGGCCCGGGCGACTAGAGGGCCGGCAGCGTCACCACCGCCGTGAGCCCCTCGGACCCCGGCTGCAGCCGCACGTCGCCGCCGTGGGCGCGGGCGGCGGAGCGGGCGATCGGCAGCCCCAGGCCGACCCCGCCCTTGTCCAGGTTCCGCGCAGGGTCCGCGCGGAAGAAGGGCTGGAAGGCGCGCTCCAGGTCCTCGGCGGACAGGCCCGGCCCTTGGTCGGCGATCTCCACCACCGCCGCCTCGCCCTCCTGCCGCAACCGGATGCGCGCGGCGCCGCCGTACTTCACCGCGTTGTCGACGAGATTGCCGAACAGGCGCTGCAACGCCACGGCGTCGCCGTGGACCGTCACCGGCGCGCCCTCGGCGATCTCCACGTCGCCGCCCAGCATGGCCGCGTCGTCCGCCACGCACTCCAGCACCGAGAGCAGATCGAGCCGCTCCCGATGGCGGGGCTGCCCCTCGTCGCGAATGAAGGCGAGGACGCCGCCGATCATCTGCTCCATCTGGGCGACGTCGGCCAGCACCGTCTCCTTCAGCCCGGGCGGGGCGCCCTCCATCTTGAAACGGATGCGGGAAAGCGGCGTGCGCAGGTCGTGGGAGATCGCGCCCACCATGGCGGTCCGGTCGCTGATGTAGCGCTTGAGCCGAGCCTGCATCTCGTTGAACGCGCTGGCGGCGGCCCCCACCTCGGCCGGTCCGGTGAGCATCATCTGCGGAGCGTGCGGGTCGCGCCCGAGCTGCTCGGCGGCCTCGGCGAAGCGCTTCAGCGGCGCGGTGATCCGGCGCGCGAACAGGTAGCCGGCCGGGGCGACGACCAGGAAGCCCGCGAACAGCCACATCGCTGCGCGCACCTGCCATTCGCTTGGGAAGGGCTCGGGCGCGTTGCGCACGATCACCCAGCTGCCGTCGGCCGCCGCGGCGGCGGCGGCGAACTCGCCCATGATCGGCAGCTCGAGCGGCCCTGCGGGTGCGGCGCGCGGCGGGAACCGGCGCCCTGCGGAGGCGTCCATTGCCGACGGAGCGTCACCTGGCGCGAAGCCCTGCGGCGGCGGACCCGGACGGCGGCCGCCCAGCGCGCGGAACAGCCGCCAGTCGGCCGTCGGCTTCTGGATGTAGCGGACGCGGCTCTCCGGGGCGCCGAGCGCGGCGGCGAGCGCCGCCCGGGCGCGTTCGCGGCGCGGCGGCTGGGCCCGGAGGTCGGCCGGCAGCTCTGCCGCCACGCTGCGAATCAGCGGACGGCCGAAGCGGGTCCTGAGCGGGCCGCCCCTGAGCGCCTGGGCCACCTCGCTCAGGTGATAGACGGCGGGGCGGGGCGGCGGCATCAGCAGGATCGCGGCCACGCCGATGGCCTGGGCGGCGAAAAGGCTCACCAGCAGCAGGCCCATGAGCTGCAGTCCGATCGGGGCGCGGGGGCCGGGCCAGCGCCGCTTCGGCGTCACGGCCGGGAAACCCGCGCGTCGAAGAGGTAGCCGGCGCCGCGGTAGGTCTTGATGATCTCCGCATCGACGCAGGCGTGCAGCTTGCGGCGGAGCCGGCTGATCTGCACGTCCACCGCCCGGTCGAACACGTCGGACTGGCTGCCGCGGGCGAGCTCGAGGAGCTGGTCGCGCGAAAGGATGCGCTGCGGATGCTCCAGGAAGGCGACGAGCAGCGAGAACTCTCCGGCGGTGAGCAGGATGGTGGTCCCGTTGGGCGCCCGGAGCTGGCGGCGCAGCATGTCGAGCACGAATCCCTGGAACTGATAGGTGCGCCCGCGCGGCGCGGCGCCGCCCCGCACCTCGTCCAGCCGCCGCATCACGGCTCTGACCCGGGCCAGGAGCTCGCGCGGATTACAGGGCTTCGGAAGGTAGTCGTCGGCGCCGAGCTCTAGGCCCAGGATGCGGTCGACCTCCTCGCCCATGGCCGAGACCATCACGATCGCCGGGCCGCCGTCGTCGGCCAGCCGGCGGCAGATCGACAGGCCGTCCTCGCCGGGCAGCATGACGTCGAGCACGATCAGGTCGACCGGCGTCTGCGCCAGCGCCCGCTCCATGGCCGCCGCGTCCGAGGCCTCCTGCACCAGGTAGCCGTGTTCGCGCAGGTAGGCGGCCATCTGGCCGCGAAGCTCGGTGTCGTCGTCCACGACGAGGATCTGGCGGGCGGGTAGCGCGGTCTGGGGGGCGGCCATGGGCATTCTTCGGCATCCCATTATGGCGCCGGCAATACCGGGCCGAAACATTCAACGGCCGAGGCGGCTACTCCCGTCGGAACAGCCGATCGGTGAGCAGACTCCCCCAGGCGGAAGTGCGGAAGTCGGCCTTCAGCCCGGCCGGATCGTACATCGGGCTCTTCACCCATTCGAGGAACGACAGCCCCGCCGGCTCGCCCTCCCGAAGGTAGCGCTCGAAGGTGTAGTCGAGCACGCCCGTCTTGCCGTGCCTGACGTGCAGGTAGCGCAGGTGGAGCTGGTCCATCGCCTCCCGGATCGTCTTGCCTTTCCGGAAGTGCATGTAGAGCACGCTCATCAGCCCGGCGCGGTCCGCCCCCGACTTGCAGTGCATGAGCGCCGGATATTCGACCGTCGCGAACAGGCGCTTGGCGCCGAGCATGGTCTCCCGCGTGGGGACCTCGCGCGAGCCCACGCGGAAGGTCACGAGCTTCAGGCCGAGCCGCTCGCAGGCCTCCTGCTCCAGCGCGTAGAAGCTGCCGTCCTTGCCGCCGCGCAGGTTGATGATCGTCTTGATTCCCCTGGCCTTCCAGCGGGCGAGCTGGTGCGGCCAGGGCTGGTTG
>Ga0316628_100002115_pt1 | contig 14530 bp, 7 predicted proteins | sample OWC_Aug_M2_C1_D5_FD_207648 | JGI IMG/M metagenome (GOLD analysis project Ga0316628, IMG submission 207648) | Wetland soil microbial communities from Old Woman Creek delta, Ohio, United States - OWC_Aug_M2_C1_D5_C | ecosystem: Environmental > Terrestrial > Soil > Wetlands | place: USA: Ohio... | reverse complement strand
GAGCTCGCCGCGCTCCAGGCGGTGCCACGCCCCGTCCGCCACACCGTAGCCCCCCACGATGCGAGCGATGAAGTGCTCCGGAAGGTGGTGCCGGATCTCGTATTCACGGATGAAGGCCAGCGGCGAATCGAACACCACGCCCCCGAGATCGAAGATGACTGCCGAGATGGTCATGAAGCTGCCGAGGCTCAGGTGCCGATGCGCCGGCGCACCGTGGTCGCGACGTCGCTGACGGCGAACCGGAGAGCGTCCGAGAGCACCGCCATGCCCCGCTCGAGCGCGACGCCCTCGAGTCCGGCCTGATCGGCCTCGGTCCGCCGCAGGATGGTGACGACGCCCGCCGGATCACCCGAGATGAGGAGCGCCGCCCGTGTCGCGGTCTTCCGCACGCGGAGGAGCCAGTCGTCGAGCCGCGGTTTCGGGGACGGTCCGTACGCGGCCGCCGCCTCTTCGAGCGGGCGCCGGCCGCGGCGCGGCAGCCCCTTGTAGATGTTCTTCGAGACCGTATCGAGATACTCCGCGTTCCCCTGCCCCGCCCCGAAGCTCGGATCGACGATGCGCATCGCGCCGACGAGCACCTCGGCGATGGCCGACGGAGCGAGCTTGTCCACGGGGTGCAGGCCGCGAGCGATGTCGACGAGCACACGGGCGAGCAGGAACGTCTGCTGTCCCTCGGGAAGCGCCGCCACGTGTGCGGGAATCATCACCGCCACCGGATCGCCGAACTCGACCTCCACGCTGCCCGCGTGCGCGCGGTGCACGTAGACGTCCAGCTCTCCGATCCCCAGGATCCGCGCGACGCGATCGACGATCACCCTGGTCGGATGGCCCGCGCGCGGCGACAGGCGATCGCCACGCGACACCCCGTAGGCGTCGAAGTCCGGCGGAAAGACGCGCTCGAGACCGAGGGCCGCGCACGACAGGAGCCGCGAGGTCGCGACGTCTTCGGGCAGGCCCGCGTCGAGCAGAGCGCGCGTCTCGTGGTCGAGGGCGTTCGCCTCGAGCGCGGGCGGGCGCACCGAGCGCGTCTCCGCCGCCACCCGGTCGTAGTCGGTGCCGCCGCCGAGTGCCACGAGGACGCTGCCGGCAATCGCCGAGAGGTCCTCGCGACCGATCGCGCTCAGGGTCTCGGACAGCCCCTGCCAGACCTCCACCGAGAGTGGCTCGGTCTCCACGAGACGCCGCAGCTCCTCCGCCGCCTCGGCCGCGCGCCCGCTCGCCCGGAAGCGGGCGGCCAGCTCGGCGCGGAGCCTCCCGTCCTTGCCGAACCGGGAAACGCCCGCGCGCAGGGTCTGGATAGCCCCCTCGACATCCGACAGCTCCGAGGCGAGAGCGCGCGACAGCTCGAGGTACACGGCGGCGAGGCGTGGGTCGTCGATGCGGGTGCGGTCGAGGTAGGTCTTCAGGGCATCGGCGTACGCCTCCCAGGGTGGGCGCTCGCCGCGGCGGCGCACCTCGGCGAGGAGCTCGCGCAGCTCGCCGCGCGCGGGGCCCTCCAGGCCGGTGGTCGAGAGCGCCTGCCGGTAGGCTTCGACGGCCGCGGCGGTCGCGCCCCGCTTCTTCTCGAGTCGCGCGAGGCGAACCAGCGCGTCGGCGCGCTCGGGGCCCTCGGGGCACACCGCGACGAGCCGCGCCGCCGTTCCGGCAGCGGGCTCGAGCTCTCCGCGCTCCATCTCGATCTCGAGAAGCGAGGCCAGCGCGCCTCGGTGCCGCTCGTCGGTGGCGAGGGCTGCCCGTAGTGCCTGGGCGGCGCGCGCCGTGTCCCCGAGCTCGCGCAGCTGCGCGGCCATGGCCACCTGCGCGGTCACGAGAAGGAGGGGCTCCGGCGCCGCGGCGACGACGCGTCCGAGGCGATCCACCGCCTCGGCAGCTCGTCCGTCGCGCGCGTACAGGTCTGCCTCCTTCATGAGCGCGGGCACGTGATCCGGCTGCTCCGCGAGCGCGCGGGCAAGCGCAGAGAGCCCCGCGCCGAGATCCCCGCCGCGATCGGCGTGAAGCCCGGCGACGGCGACCCAGAGCGCGGCGCGCCGCTCCTTGTCCTTCGCCCTGCCGGCCGCGTGCGACAGCACGTCCGTGAGCCGCGCGACCTCGGAGCTCACGAGCAGCTCGCTCAGCCGGACAGCGCTCTCCTCGTGATCGGGACACGCCTCGAGCGCCTGCACCAGGTCGGCCGCCGCTCCCTGCGGATCGCGCTGCCGTTCGTGGCGCACGCGCGCGCTCTGGACGAGCAGCGACGCTGCGAGCGCGGGGTCGCGGAGCACGCGGACTGCGTGTCCGGCGGCGTCCTCGAGGGCGGCCGGGACGCTCAGGCGGCGGGCGAGGCGGGCACAGCCCCGCGCCGCGGCGATGTTCTCCGGATCGCGCGCGAGCGCGGCGCGGTAAGTCTCGAAGGCGGACGGGTCGCCGGCGAGCTCGAGGGATTCGGCGAGCCGGGTCTGGTGCGCGGCAGCCAGCGCGCCGTCCTCGGTGAGCACCCCGAGCTTGGTGTCCACCTGGGAGAGCAAGGCCCAGTTCTTGTGCGAGATCGCCACGCGCTCGAGGGCCGCGAGCGCCGCAGAATCCGACGGCGCGACGCGGACGATCGCGAGGTACTTGTCCGTGACGTCGCTCGCAGCGGCGGCGATCCGGAGCTCCTCGAGGCGCGCGAGCTCACGGAGCACCGCCACGCGCGCGAACCCGTTCTCCAGCACCCTCGCCTGCCCCTCCAGCGCCTGTGAGAGCTCCTCCTTCTGGGCGAGCTCGGCATGCAGCGGCTCGAGCGACAGCAGCGCGCCGAGGTGATTCGGCTCCATCTCGAGCGCCTGGCGGAAGGCGGCGACCGCTCGCTGCGGATCGCCCAGGTGATCTCTGAAGATCTCCGCCGCACGCTGGGTCGCCACCACGGCGAGCGCGGGATCTTTCGAGAGCTCTGCTTCCCGCTCGAGCGCGCCGACGAGCTTGTCGTACTCCTTGGCGCGCTCGAGGAGCCGCGAGCGGCCGTCCAGGGCGGGCCGGAAATCCGGGGCGTGCTCGAGGGCGCGCTCGTAGGCGGCGAGAGCCTTGACCCGGTCTTGGATCCGGTTCTCGTACACCTCGCCGATGCGGAACGCGATGCGTGCACGCGCCGGTTTGTCGTCGTGCGCACCGAGCTCGATCTCGAGCAATCGAACGACCTCCTTCCACTGCCCCCGCTCGCTCTCCAGACGGGCGAGCGCACGGATGGCGGTCAGGTGGTGCGGATCCGCCTCGATCGCGGCGCGGTAATGGCGCATCGCATCTTCGCTGCGCCCGAGCCTCTCTTCGGCGAGCTCACCCATCTTGTAGAGGAGCGCGGCAGTCGGCCCCCCCTTGGTCGTGACGGCGAGCTCGAGCTGATAGGTCGCGAGCAGGTCCTCGAAGCGGCCGGCCGCATACTGGAGCCGGCCGAGGCTCGAGAGCGCAGGCGCGTACGTGGGCTCGAGCGACAGAACGGACTTGTACCGGGTGATGGCTCCGGCGACGTCGCCGAGGTGCTCTTCCGCGACCTCGGCGGCGCGGTGGACGAGCGCGGCGCGATCGGCCTTGTCCGCCGTCCGGGTCGCCTCGTCGTCGAGGGCACGCACGAGCTCCTCCCACGCTTCTCCCCGCTCCGCAGCGCGCTGCAGGGCGTGGAGGGCGCCGAGGTGCCCGGGGTCGATCTTCAAGATGCGCTGGTAGGCCGTGAGCGCCGACAGGGGCGCCGAGAGCACGTCCTCGTGGATGCGCCCGATCTTGAACAGATACGTGATCTTCGTCTCGTCGTCGCGCGCGAGGTCCACCGCACGCTCGTAGAGCTCCGCGAGCTCGCGGTGGCGGTTTCCCTGCGAGTACAGACGCGCGAGAGCCTTGAAAGACGGCGCATACCCGGGCACGAGCCCGAGCGCGCGGGCATGATGCTCGATGGCCTGATCGACGTTGCCGAGCTTTCGCTCGAGGATCTCCGCGACGCGGGCGTGCGCCGCGGCGCGCCGCGCGCCGTCGCGAGCCGCGCCCGCTTCACCGAGGTGCATCGCGATCAGTGCCGTGAAATGGCCGCGCTGCGCGTAGAGCTTGCCGAGGGCCTGGAGGGCCGGAACGTACGCTGGATCGCTGTCGAGCGCGCGACGGTACCACCCGATGGCCCGCTCGGCGTCGTCGAGACGCTCTTCCGCGATCTGCCCGATGCGGTGCATGAGGGCGACGCGCTCCCCCGTCGAGCCGGTGCTCGCCGCGACCGCTTCGAGCACCTCGGTGAGCTTGCCCCATCGCTTCCCGAGCTCGTACACGCGGGCGAGCTCGCCCTGCACCATCGGATCGCCCGGGCTCTCCCGTGCCGCGCTCTCGAGGGCCGTGATCGCCTCGTCGAGCGAGCCGAGCCGGTCCAGGTGCAGCTTCGCGATGCGGTAGCGCGCGAGCGCGCGTGTCTCGGGGGTTCCGGCCTGGAGCGCCTCTTCCTCGAGCACGACGATGAGGTCGCGCCACCGCTCGTGCTCGTAGAGGAGGGTCTTCAGCGCCGCCAGCGCGCCGGGAGCGCGCGGATCGAGAGCGAGCGCGGTCCGGTAGAGCTCGATGGCGCGGCCTGGGTCCGCCTTGCGCGCGTCGGCGATGCGAGCGCGCGCGGCCGTGAGGGCGGCGCGATGCCGGGCATCCGACGAGACGGCATTCGCCTCGCGCTCCATGGCGCGCTCGACGTCGTCCCACTCCGCGGCGAGAGTGCTCGCGCGTTCGAACGCCTTCAAGATCGACGGATTGCCGTCGTCGAGCTCGAGAGCGGCCGCGTAGGCACGACGCGCTTCCTTGCGCTGCCCCAGGCGATCTTCGAGGAGCGCGCCCTTCTCGTAGAGCAGCATCGCCTTATGCCGCGCGTCGGCGCCGAGGCGTGCCTCGGCGTCGAACAGGGGCAAGGCCTCCAGGTGTCGACCGAGCGAGACCAGGGCGCGGCGGGCACCGCGGATCGCCGGAACGAGGTCGGGCAGCGCGGCACAGGCTTTCAGGTAGTGGTCTCGCGCCTGCTCGAGATCATCGAGCGCGACCTCGTAGGCGCGAGCCATCTCGTAGTGGAGCCTGCCGGCGCGTGCCGCCTCGGGGCGCGCGCCGAGCTCGGCCTCGCAGGCCCGGATCAGCTCGCGGGCGGACTCGGTGCGCGCGCCCTCGGCGCTTTCGTCGGGCGCGGGCGCGACGGCGACCGCGGCGTCTCCGAGAAACTGGGTCGGCTCGGTATCGATCCTCGAGGGCTCCGCCGGTGCCGTCGGCACGGGCGGGGGAAACAGGACGGGCGAAGGTGCGGGCGCGGGGGCGGGCGCTGCGACCGGCGAAGGAAACGGCTGTGGAGAGAGCGCCCGGCGCACCGGCGGTGGAGGGGGCGGCGGCACCCGTCGGCTCGGCGGCCCCTTGACCTCGGGCGCCGCGGCCACCGATCGCGATGGCGGGGGGGGAGGCTTGTGGGGAGCGGTCGGCGGCGCCGGCGGGTTCGAGCGCGGTTTGGCGCCTGCTGGCGCCGGCGGCGGGGGTACCGAGCGCGACTTGGCGATCGGGGGCGCAGGTCGAGGCGGGACCGAATGCGGCTTCGTGCTCGCCGGGGACGACGGTCCGGGAGGCGGCGGCTTCGGGAGAGCCGAGGGGGGCCTCGGAGCTTTCGATACAGGTGGCCCGCTCGAGGCGCCCCCCTGCCCGGGGCGGGGCGGCGGCGGGACCGAACGGGAGAGCGCCTCTTTGATCTTCCCGGTGTCGTCGCTCATGCTCCCACGACCCTAACACGCCCCCTCCCGCGGACGCGCGGCGTCTTTGTGTGCTTTGCCGCAGCGCGGCACACGTCAATCGCGAGCGGCGTCGCGCATCCCGGAATCAGCGATTCCGGCGTCCTCCGTGCCACCGTCCGGCATGGGCGGGAGCGACTCGATGAAGGCCTTCACCTTCGCGATCCCGCTCGGGTCGACGCTCTTCGTGGCGAGTGGCGGCATCTGCGAGACGACGCCTTCGGGGCCACGGGTCGAGATGCGCAGGAACAGCTCGCTGCGGCTCGGGTACCCGGGCTCGATGATGTGCAGATAAGGAAGCACCGCGTTCGGCTGACCCACCGTCGTGCGGTAGCCCGTGGTGTGCTCCACCGTGTCGAGTGACGCCGTGCTCTCCCACAGGTCGAGCTTCCTGAAGACCGATACGCTGGACTTCGGGTTGTGGCAGTGACCGCAGTTCGCGTGGAGATAGCCGAGGGCCTGCTCGGCGGTCGAACCACCCGGGATCTCGAGCTCGCTCACCGGGGGTGATGTGAGCCGGCTCTCCGTGACGAGATCCGACATCTTCACGCCGGGCAGATCGTGGGACAGCTGGATCGCAGTGACCCCGAGCAGCTTGTCCGCCATGTTGCCGTGACAGAACATGCAGTCCGACTGCCTGGGGATGTCGTGGGCGCCGTCCGCGTTCACGACACCATCCGGAACGGCGTCGGCGTCGGACCTGTCGGCTCGCCACTGATAGGAGATCATGACCCACTCGGTGGTGCTCACCTTGTGGAGCATGCGTGTCTCCAGCCGGGTGGTACCGAAGGTGAACTCCTTCCAGACCTTGGTCCCGACCGGATACACCCAGTAATCCATGTCGGTCGTGTCGATCTGCGCGCCGGCGGGCAGATACAGCCAGCGGCGCTTGGTGGCGCCGTCGGACCAGAGCGTGTACTTCGGCTGGTACTCTCGCACCCCGGGCCCGAGCTGCTCGGTCTTCAGATCGGCGAAGAGCCCCGTCCGCGAGAGCGTCTTCGGGTACGGCCCTTCACCGGCGCCGCCGTCGGTCGTGGCATCCGGCCCGGGCATCATCACCGAACCATCCGGGGAAGAACCGTCGGCGAGACCGCTCGCGGGCGAGCCGTCCACGGAGGAATCGCGCCCGCCGAACGCTCGAGCCGCGTCGCCGGCCCCCGCGTCCCCGGCATGCCGCGCGGCCGAAGGATCCGAGCAGGCGGAGACCAGCACTGCCCCGAGCAGCAAAGACCCGAAAAGTCGCGTCACGAGCAGAGCCCTCCCAAGACCTTCGTTTGCCATTTAACAGAACCGGAGGCGCGCCGCGCGCATTCGCATCCGTTGCCCGCGTGGGCGACCCGGTGTAGAGCCGCTTCCCGCGTGAATCCCAAGGCCGAGCTTCTCGTCATCCGCAACGTGCGCGCCGTCGACCCGTCTCGCGGGCTCGACGCCGTGGGGGACGTCGTCATCGAGGGCGGCACCGTGACCCGCGTGGGCCCGGGCGCCGGGGCAGAGCCGGGCAAGAGCGAGCGCGCGCGGGTCATCGAGGGCGCCGGGCGCTGGGTCCTGCCCGCCTTCGTCGACCTGCACGCCCACCTGCGCGAGCCCGGCTACGAATACAAGGAAGACATTGCCTCGGGGCTCGCCGCGGCGGCCGCCGGCGGGTACGCGCACGTGTGCGTGATGCCCAACACCAAGCCCGTGAACGACACGCGCGCGGTGACCGAGCTCATGCTCCGCCGCTCCGCGGAGGTCGACGGACCGAAGCTCCACCCCATCGCGGCCATCACGGTGGGACAGAAGGGCGAGCAACTCACGGAGATGGCCGAGCTTCGCGAGGCCGGAGCCGTCGCCGTGAGCGACGACGGCGTGTGCGTCATGTCCGCGAGCGTGATGCGGCGCGCGCTCGAGTACGCACGCGTGTTCGACATGCCCGTCATTCAGCACTGCGAAGACCACACGCTGACGGCGCACGCCGACATGAACGAGGGCGCGACGGCGACGCGCCTCGGCCTTCGAGGCTGGCCCCGGGTCGCGGAGGACGTCATCGTCGCCCGCGACGTGCTGCTCGCCGAGTACACGCGCTCGAAGTATCACGCCGCGCACCTGTCCACCCTGGGTGCGGTGCGCATCGTGCGCGAGGCGAAGAGCCGCGGATTGCCCGTGACGTGCGAGGTGACGCCGCACCACCTGCTGCTCACGGATGCCGCGGTCATCGGCTACGACACCGCGTGCAAGGTCAACCCCCCGCTGCGCGAGCCCGAGGACGTCGAGGCGCTGCAGCAGGCGCTCGCGGACGGCACCATCGACGCGATCGCGACCGATCACGCGCCGCACTCCGCGCTCGAGAAGGACTGCGAGTTCTCCGAGGCGAGCCCCGGCATGATGGGCCTCGAGCTTTGCTTCGGCCTGCTCGCCGGCCTGGTCCGGAGCCGGAGCGTGACGCTCTCGCGCCTGGTCGACGCGCTCTCGACGGCGCCCGCGCGCATCGCCGGGCTGGACGCGCCCTCCGTGCACCCCGGCCTATCGGCGAGCCTGGTGCTCGTTGACCCGGAGCACCGCTGGATCCCCGAGAAGACCCGGCTTTCCTCGAAGAGCCGCAACACGCCGTTTCTGGCTCGTGAGATCCAGGGCCGCGTGCTCCTGACCCTCGCCGACGGTAAGGTCGTGTTCGATTCTCTTTTGCCGTGAACCGCCCATGAAAGAAAAGCCTCGCCGCAAAGCCACGCTCGCGCTCGCCGATGGGACGCTGTTTCCGGGCTTCGCCTGGGGCGCGGAAGGCTCCACGGTCGGCGAAGTCGTCTTCACGACGGGCATGACCGGCTATCAAGAGGTGCTCACCGACCCGTCGTACTGCGGCCAGATCGTCACCATGACCGCCCCGCACATCGGGAACACGGGCGTGAACCACGACGACCCCGAGAGCACGAAGCCCGCGCTCGCCGGCTTCGTGGTCCGCGCTCCGAGCCCGATTTCGTCGAACTTCCGCGCCGAGCAATCGCTCGACGAGTACCTCACGAAGCATCGCGTCGTGGGCATCAGCGGGGTGGATACCCGCAGGCTCACGCGGCTCCTGCGCGACCGCGGGTCCCAGAACGGCTGCATCGGCACCGAGGATCCGGCAACACTCGTGGACAGAGCACGCTCGGCACCGAACATGGACGGGCTGGACCTGGCCGCGCAGGTGACGCCGAAGGCCCGCTACGATTTCACCGAGTCGCGCGGCAGCTGGCGCTGCTCGTTCGATCCCACGCAGCCCGTGATCGGGGCTTCGCATATCGAGCGCGACCCACCGCTGCACGTGGTGGCGATGGATTTCGGCGCGAAGCGAAACATCCTGCGGTGCCTCGTGGACGTCGGCTGCCGCGTGACGGGAGTCCCTGCCTCCACCTCCGCCGCGGAAATCCTCGCCCTGAACCCCGACGGCGTGTTTCTGTCGAACGGCCCCGGTGACCCGGCCGCGGTCGACTACGCGGTGCGCACCATCCGGGATCTCCTCGGCAAGAAGCCCATCTTCGGCATCTGTCTGGGGCACCAGCTGCTCGGGCTCGCGCTCGGCGCGCGCACCTACAAGCTCAAGTTCGGCCACCGCGGGCTGAACCAGCCGGTGAAAGATCTGACGACCGGCCGTGTCGAGATCACGACTCAGAACCACGGGTTCGTGGTCGACGTGGACTCGATCGGACAGCGGGCCACGACGACGCACCTGCACCTCAACGACGGAACGAGCGAGGGGCTCTCGGTTCCGGACGCCCGCGCATTCAGCGTCCAGTACCACCCGGAGGCAGCGGCCGGACCTCACGATGCCCTGTACCTGTTCCAGCGGTTCGCCCAGGCCATGGGCGGCTGAGCGACCGCGCGAGCGCCGACCCGCCCCCCGCTTCGCGCGGCAGACCAGTGGGGGCCTTCGGACGAAACCGTGCTAGATCGCCGCCGCGGCGCATCCACGCTGCCATCCCACGTGTCGAAAAGCATTCACTTCGTCAGTCTGGGTTGCCCGAAGAACCGCGTCGACACCGAGGTCATGCTCGGCGTCGCCGCGCGCGCGGGCTACCGCCACGTGGACGACGCGGGCGACGCGGACGTCATCGTGGTGAACACCTGCGGCTTCATCGACGCCGCGAAGAAGGAATCCATCGACACGATCCTGGAGCTCTCGGAACACAAGAGCGCGGGAGCGTGCAAGAAGCTCGTCGTCGCGGGCTGCCTGAGCCAGCGCTATGCCGGCGACCTCGAGAGCGATCTGCCGGAAGTCGACCACTTCCTCGGCTCGAGCGACATGCTGAAGCTCGAGCGCGTGCTGTCCGGCAAGGCCGAGCGCGTGCTCGTCGGCAACCCTGCGGACTGGGTCGTCGGAGCGAGAGACCCGCGGCTTTTGAGCACGCGCGGAGCGAGCGCGTATCTGAAGCTCGCCGAGGGCTGCAACCGGCGTTGCTCGTTTTGCGTCATTCCCCAGATCCGCGGGAAGCAGCGCTCCCGCGGCCCGGACGACGTGGTCGAGGAAGCCAGGCGGCTCGTGGACGCCGGAGTGCTCGAGCTCAACCTGGTCTCCCAGGACACCATCGCCTACGGCCGCGATCTCGACGGCGCTCCCTCGCTCGCGGACGTGGTCCGGCGCGTCGCGGACGTGCCCGGTGTTCGGTGGGTCCGGCTGTTCTATCTCTACCCGGAGAAGCTCGACGACCCGCTCGTCGAGCTTCTCGCGAACCACCCGCGCGTGCTGCCGTACGTGGACATGCCGCTGCAGCACGCGGCCGACGGGATGCTGCGGCGGATGCGCCGCGGCCACGGCGGCAAGCGGCAGCGCGACGTCGTCGAGCGGCTCCGGCGCTCGATCCCGGACCTGGTCATGCGCACCGCGTTCATCGTCGGGCACCCGGGAGAAACGGACGCGGAGTTCGCGGAGCTCGTAGACTTCGTAAAGTGGGCCGAGTTCGACCGGGTCGGCGTCTTCCACTACTCCGACGAGCCCACCGCCCACGCCTACACGATGGACGGCAAGGTGCCGCGACGGACCGCGCTGTCGCGGGCCCGAAGGCTCATGAAGCTCCAGCGCGGCATCAGCAAGAAGAAGAACCGTGCCCTCGTCGGCAAGCGACTCGAGGTGCTGGTCGAGGGCCCGAGCGAGGAAAGCGAGCTCGTGTTCGTGGGACGCCACGCTGGCCAGGCCCCCGAGATCGACGGCAGCGTCTACCTGTCCGGCGGCGAGGTACGCCCCGGAGAGATGCGAACCGTGACCATCACCAAGGCCACCGATTTCGATCTCCTCGGTGAGGTGGACGAGAGCGAGCCTTCCCGCGCGAGACCGGAACGAGGGCGCCCCGCTCCCCTGGTCCACAAAGCGTCCGACGGGCGGCGCGTCGTGCTCCGCACGGTGACGTAGCCCGTCCGTCTCAGTCCCTCGCGGCGTCGGTGGGAACGGTGGCTTTCGCGGCGTTCTTGGGCTCGGTGGCGTCCCCTGCCCCCGCATCGGCAGTGCCGGCCTCGATCTGGAACACGGTCTTGTCGCTCGACTTCTCGCCGACCGTGTACCAAAGGGAGAGCTCGTCACCGGGTCGCGCTTCCACCACGATCGAGTACTCCGTGGTGTCTGCCTGCCCGTAGATCAGACTCGTCCGCGCGTTCTGGACGAGCACGAGCCCCCGCTCAGGGACCGCACCCGTGAGCTGGTACTGGCCATGTCCGAGCGATGCGACATCCGGAGCTGCGGGCGGCGGGAGCGGAAGGGTCGGGCTGATGCAGCCAGCGGCGAGCGCGCCGAGCACTGCCCACGCCAAGAGCGCCCGTCGCGACTGCCTCCGCATCGCGCCAAAAATAGCACGAGGCGTGCCGTGAACGGATCCCCTCCGGACACGGTCATATAGTAGTTGTTTCGGGGACTTATGACCCTCCCTTCGCTCCCCCTCGCCGCTGACCGCGAAAACTGCGTTGGCATGGAGAGCAACTCCGTTGCCGGGGCGCTCGTCTTGTCGCGGCGGGCACGCGGATGATAACGCCGCCCCGTTCGCGCGCACTTTCATGACGGAGCACCCTTCTCACCGACGCTTTCGGGCGAAGCTCGCGCTGCTACGGCCGCTGCCGCTGGTGCTCGTCGCCGCCTCGCTCGGCCTGCCTTCGGCCCCCGCCCGCCTGCTGCCACCGGCGCGGCGCTCGGAGGCACTCACGCGAGAGCTCGCCCAGCACCACGTCGAGGCCGATCCACGCGACGTGAAGTGGCTCGATGAGCCGCCCAGTGCGCTGGCATCGCCGCTCCGACGCGCACGCGCCCTCGTCCGGGCCCGGCGCGAGGGCGAGCCCTGGGACATCTATCTCGTGCGAGCGCGGCTTTCTCCGGAGGGGGCCCTGCTCGGTGTCGACGGCACATTCGATCTGACCCGAACTTCGGCGGTCGGAGAGGACGGCCTGTCTGCGCGCGACGGACGGGGAGCCTGGCTCGTCGGAGGTCCGGACCGGACCTATCGGATCGAGCTCGCCGACGTTCGCGGAGAGCCACGGCCGAAGGGCGAGGAATGGACTCCGCTCGCTAGGGCCCAGCACGCGATCACCAATTTGCAGCGCGTGGGCCAGCTCGAAGGGCTCGCTCGACGATCGTTCAAGCTCGACCCGGCGGCTCGGCACGTCGTGCTCGAGCTCCAGGCCGACCGTCTCGTCGCGACGGCGGACGATCACCGCATCGCGATTCCGTTCGATCCCGCGGGACCCATCGACGGGGGACGGTTCGTCCGCGAGGAGGACCGCACGATCGCGAGCCCGGGAAACCTGATCACCTGGGCCGTCGATCGGGCCCGCGACCTGCCCTGGTTCGGGGACGAGCGCATGCAGCTGACGAAGGCGATCGCGTATGCCGCGCTGGACCGCATCGATCGCGCTGTCGGGGCGGTACGGAAGACGGAGGTGCGGTCACCCGCGCTTTCCGAGCTCGGCGAGGCCGCTCCAGCCGATCACGCCGACCCGGAGACGGGGTTTCCGCCGGAGCCGCTGCCCTCGCCGATCGGCTCCGCGCTCCCGGACGAAGGCAAGTGGTTGCTGCTCGACCACGATCCGTACGTGCGCACGAGCCCGGCCGTGCCCGTACCCCTGGTGACGACGTACCTGCGCGCGGACCCCGGGCGCGCCGAATCCCGCGTGATCGTAGTCGAGTGGGATCCGCGCCAGGTCGAGCTCGACGTGGTCGCCGGCACCGAGGAGCCGCAGAGCGCGACGGGCGAGACCGGGAACGGAATGATCCCTCGGACGCCCGAGACGATGACCCGCGTCATCGCCGCGTTCAACGGCGCGTTCCAGTCGACTCACGGCGACTTCGGAATGATGCAGGACGGCGCGCTGCTCGTCCCCCCGAAGCCGTACGCGGCTACCGTGGCGCGACTCTCCGATGGCTCCACCGGCTTCGGCACCTGGCCGGACGACGCGACGGTCCCCGGCGATTTCGTCTCTTTCCGGCAGAACCTCACGCCCCTGGTCGGGGAGGGCAAGACGAACCCGTACGGGCGTACGTGGTGGGGCGGCGTCCCTCACGACTGGGAGGACGAGACACACACGGTGCGCAGCGGCCTGTGCCTCACGCGGGAAGGATTCGTCGCCTACTTCTACGGCACGCAGATTGATCACCTGCACCTCGCGCGCGCCATGCTCTCTGCACGCTGCGAGTACGGAGTTCACCTCGACATGAATCAAGGCCACACCGGCCTCGAGCTGTATCGAGCCGACCGGGCCGAGGCCCTGCCGCCCTTGCCCGACAAGCTCGATGGCCACTGGCAGGCCGAGGGCGACGTGATCGAGATGCCGGGCTACCGGTTCCGCGGGCGGCGGCTCGTTCGCAACATGCAGCTCATGCACTTCCCGCGCTACATCCGGCGGGGCGCACGCGACTACTTTTACCTGATGCTGAAGCCGCTGCTCCCCCGCGAGCCGCTCACGACGTTCGCTCGGGAGCCCGGTGAAGGCGAATGGATCGTCAAGGAACTGCCGCAGCACGGGTTTCCTTACGCAATCGCGACGACCTCGGTTCGCCCCGACGGGACACGCCCGGAGACCAAGGTTCGTGTGCTTGCGCTCGACCCGGCGATGGTACGGAGCGCGTCGACGGACGATCCCGCAGACGCGGTCGTGGTCTCGATCGCGACCGCGGCGTCGACGCCTCGTGCGGAAGCGGGGCGACTCTCGCTGTTCCTCGGCGAGAGTCGCGCGTTCGTCGCCGAGCACCCCCCGGAAGGGCCCGTGCTCCGGGTCGCCGAGGGAACGAGCGCGATCCCTCGGGTCGCCGCTGCCGCCGCTGGCATCGATGCCGACGGAAAGCTCGTCTATGCGGAAGTGAGCACCGCACCGGACCCGGGTCGCGATGGCGCGCTGCTCGCGACCGTTCTCGACGCAGCGCATTGTAGCTCCCGGTTGTTCTTCGCCGAGCCACTGTCGCTCGCGCTCGGGGGAGCCCGTGATCTTTCGGGCCATCCAGTACGGCAGGCTTCCCAGGGCCTGATCCGGCTCGTTCGGGCCTCGACGCACGGCGCCAGACGGCTCTTCCCCGGTACGCCCGTCCTCGCTCCGCCACAGTGGATGCCGCTGCAACGCCAGACGCGATGGTTTCCGAAGGAGGACGCGACGGCGCCCCCAGCGCCCCAGGTTCAGGCCACCGAGACCCCGTGAGCTCACATTCGCGCCACGGTGAAATCACGGCTCGCCTTGGCTGAGGCGCGCGACTATGCTTGCGCCTCGTCCTCCTTGGTTTCGGCCGGCGAAAGAGCGAGCCGAACTTCCCGGCATCACGCGGGCACCACCACTCCATGAGCGAGAAGGGCAGCGACCTAGACATTTTCGAAGGG